>Ga0315899_10009065_pt1 | contig 10671 bp, 12 predicted proteins | sample LakEriMetagenome_2_FD_203518 | JGI IMG/M metagenome (GOLD analysis project Ga0315899, IMG submission 203518) | Freshwater fungal communities from buoy surface, Lake Erie, Ohio, United States - Buoy 4 MA112 | ecosystem: Environmental > Aquatic > Freshwater > Lake | place: USA: Lake Erie, Ohio...
GTCCAGGGCATTTACCACTGGCTGGTTAGGAAACGGCAACCCAGCCATAGCACCTGTATGTGGTGGCTGCCTGACGAGTTGCAGCACACTCACGACTGTCCCCACCTTCACATCAAACAGGCTCGACTTTCCTGCCACCATGCCGGGCGCGCTGAAGAGAAATCGATAACATGTACCCGCCATGTCAAGTCTCAGATTCGTGAAATTGGCCTGCCCAAGACTGGGGTTTGCAGCCTCTGATCCAATGACAGGAGCCAAAGTGAAGGGTTTGCAGGCTCCACCATTGTCGCACTTGAGCAGCGACGCTGTAATACTCGCACTTGCACCTCTAACGCGTCGTCCCACCGCATCTGTCAGCTGCACATGAGGCTGTTGACGAATCTCTTCTCCAGCTAATCCTGGAGTGGGCGAGAGTACAACGGTAGTATTTGTCGCAGGATCCGACACCTGAAAGATAGCAGATTTGGCCGACTCTAGTCCTGGCGCACTCACTTCGAGTTGATACTTTCCATCGCACGCGGCATGCCACAGAGAGTCTTGGAAAATCCCAATTTCGTCCATTTGCAAACTGCCCTCAACGACTTCTCTCTCATTGAACCGTGAGGACCATGCGCACGAGATTGCTGTGATGCTCGTGTTGAATTTCCCTGTTACAAGAACTTTGTTGCCCTGCAGATCTTGGACTTCTACGATGGGTTGCACCTTGCATAGCTTTCCCCTCAGGCAGTCATCGGGAGGCTTCACGACAGCCAACTTGACAGGAGGGCTTTGCAAAATTTCAAAAGACTCAGACGTCACGGGAGTACAATTGCCTAGGGATGCTGTGAATAATAATTCATAGGTTCCCCTTACATCGACCTGCAACCGCTGCCAGTACAAGGCCCCGTGCGTCACTCTGCTGGAAGGCCCCATGATGTTGTCATTGGCGGTCAAGAGCTTTGCTCCCAGAATTTTCCTGGAATTGACCAAAGAGGCTGTAATGATGGTGGTCAGATCCGAGGTGACTATATTACGACCAGCGTCCCGAATAACAACGACTGGCTGCTGGCTCAGCGGAGCTCCTGAGTAAGCACCTTTGGGCTGCGCCTGAAGATGGAGATGGGTCGCAACGCCATGAAAAATTGTAAATGGATTAGAGTCGAGGAATGGATAACCAGGAGTGTTAAACCTGATCTTGTACGTGCCAATCTTATCAATGACCAGATTAGTGAAGGTCGAAACACCATTGTAGGCCACAGACCACATTTTGCCCTGAATCATTTCTCTCTCGGTGGGAATCGTCCGCGGTTTCAGCTGCACCGGTGTCTGTGTCTGGATGTCGCAAAACTTTGATGTGTCTGTGGTGCATTTGAAGCAGGGCGTTGCTGTTCTAAGGCTGCCCACAAACTTGCCGGAAACGCAGGGAATTTCGACACAGAGCGTAGCTGTCACATTCATTGGTGCGTCCTTGTACCATCCCGCGACGGTTTCGTTTTGGTCCAACAGCGCAACCTTAGGCAAAGCACGGAATCCGATCCCAGCATCGTGTATTTCTGGCTGCTGCACGACCTTGATTTTGACGGGCTTATTCGCCATAATAAAGCTTTCACTTTCGACGTAGTCATCGATACTCAGGCTGCTGAAGCGCAGCTTCAACACGTTGCCTTGCACGGGTATTCTCATGAGCTTCATACCCTTAAAAATGGCATAGCCCTGATCAGTGACCTGCCTGAAAGATGGATCGAAGCAGCACAATGACGAGCCATCCAGGTTGACCACCACAAAGTGAGATATAATTTCCACCTCGTTTGTTGGCACAAAATTTCCGGCCTTGTCGTACACAGTTACCATGGGTTGGCCGAGGAATTCCTCATTGAGCACGAATCCCCACGGCTCCTTGGTGATTTGCAATGAGTGCACCGACCCGTAGTTGACCTCGAATACTATAGATTGAACGGGTTTCAGAATGATCTCGCGGATCTTTGGTAAGAGTACGCCTGACACTTGGTCAGCCTCAAGAATCGTTTCTCGAAAAGTAGCCTCGAAGAGTAGGGTGTAATTTGTGCCAACCCCATCAATGCGTATCCCATTTTGTGTCACTGGCCACTGGGCGACGCCACAGCCAGAGACTACACCTTTTAAGCACTGACAACCTCCCGTGGCTTCGTTCTTGTATAGACACGATTTCATGATAGTGTTTCCCGACAAAGGCTTTGCTGCCGGCCTTCCACTTTGCAAGAGCGTGGCGGTAATTTCCAGAATACCACGCTCATCCCCCACGATGTTTCCAACCATATCCTGCACTACGATCCGGGGCTGCTGGATCATGGGAATACCAGGGACAGCGCCTCGTGGGTCCTGGATCTCTGTTTCGCTGCCTGACTTCAAACCAAAGACCAGCCTATATGGGTAACCGTAAGAGACATTGAAAGGGTCAATCGTGAACGGCGTCACCGAACCAACTACCCCCCGGGTCACTCTGAATTGGATCGTGAAGCCGATCCCGGGCTTGTCCACGCTCAAATCGGTGAATGCAACCCTGCCGTCTACCACCAGTTTACTCTTCATCCCTAGCATAGCTGCTGCAACACCAGGCGGAGGATAAAGCGCCGCCACCACCACGATCCCCTCGGTTGCAATGCCGTCTTCGTTTTGCGCGCCCATGTCTTCATACCAGGTGCACAAATTGCCGTATTTATCGAGCACCTCAACCTGACAAGCAAGACAGCGCAAAATTATGTGTGAAAAAAGAATTACAAAACGGCATTGCAAGACTCCAAGGACGTGCAGTATGGCATGTCAGAGACGACGAAGCTAAGTGAGGAGCAGATTGGGACCTTTGGCTGACGAGGAAAGGGCTCAACAACTTCGCCATATGTTGGAGCATTAGTCACTACGAGGCTGTGTGCAACTTCTGCCACCACGAAGGTGCGAGACACACAGGGTAGCAGATACACTCCCGCCGAGAAGCGCATGGTTATATTCAAGCCTATGGCTTGCAGAGGCAGGTAAAGATCCTTGAACTTGCCCACTCCCTTCACCGCCTGTAATATATCAGGCATAAGATGAGCAAACTGACGGATAGCAGCTTCTAAAAAACAAAGGGAACTGTTCACGCACCGCCTTAACCACACGAGTTGAAGGAGCCAAGTACACCTTTGGGCTCTCAGGGGTAAGCGATGCAGTAATTGGAAGGTTCCCGTCATCGCCATCGATGATGTTTTCTGCTGCGTCGAGCAGCGACACCGCAGGCTTTTTTGCACACAAGACCGCATAGAGTCAGCCGAAGGCAAGAGCACAGGTCAAGGCGTGTCCGTCTGCACGATATGAAAAAATTGCGAGCTTCAAAATGCAGACGCACCTGGGTCTTGAAGGCATAATTCGGCCGGAAGCCACCCGGCTCCAGCGACATACCGAGGTGATGCACGGAGCCGCGGACCACGGTGAAGTTTGCGGTTTCGAGAAGAAAGCTCACGCTGTTGATGATGCTACGGAACTGCAGCGTGTAGACTCCCGCTCGTTTCACCATGAGGTCTGTGTATCGGGCGTACCCGCAGCTCCAAGGCACCTCTCGGAATCCAAGCACGCCCTGCACAGCGCTCCGTAACTCTCAGGCACGCTTCGTGCAAAGAAGCGCTCAACGCTGCACTTTTGCCAAAGGCTCACCCCATCCACAGGCACATTCAGCTTCTTGGTGCCGGTAAGGTCGTCAATAACATGATACAGGGTCGCAGTTACGATTCCTGCAGCGGCAACGGATGTGACGTAAGAAGACATCACAATCAACTCAGCCGTGTGGGACGGACAGGCGAGCACCTATCATTCTCACCGGGAGTGTATGCGTCGAGCTGCGCAATGTCAGAGAGTCGTACGGCTGGCTGCCGCTCAAACGCGACACCCGACTGTGATTCGGGAGATGGCTGGACCACAATGGCCGCCTCCTTGATGCAGTCCTTGGGACAGGATGCCGAAGCAGCCTCGACGTCGTCGCAGACCCCATCGCCACACGAGCAGTCGCGCGGGCACCACCCCCTGTTCTCCAACCTGGGCTCGCAAATGCCGTCTCCGCACCATGTGGCGTATGTCTTGAGGTAGCCGTCCGCCATCGGCAGGGCCGTTGATAGTGCAAGGGCAACTACGGCAAGAACAAGGCACCGCCGCCCGCAGCCCCAGTCGAGGTGACAACGTCTGCGTGCGCGGCGCGTGGCTCGCCGTCCTTTTGTGCGGTCCGGGCTGACGCGCATGCTCGCGGTCACGGGACAGCGCTGCGCCGGGGGCGCAACATCGAACTGAGCGTGCTCCGCGGCGGGAGCCGGGCAGTGCGTGAGGGACTCCGTCCACCAGCGCAGGGGGTGCCTCCGGACCGGCGGAATGGCCAGCTCGCAGGCACGGCGGGGGCCCGCGCCCCGTACATCGTGCATTTGTGTGCGCCCATCGCCCGCGCTCCAGTCCGCGCTCATGGCGCCTGCGAAACGGGAGCGGCCACTGTTGCTTTTGATGCAATCCCGACAGCTAGAGGGAAAGATTGCAACGGCCTACACGAAAATGTATTTTGCATCCGTATGTATTTTTTTTTTTGCATCCGGCCCTACCCCAGTTGAGAGTGAGAGAGGAGACAGAGGGCACCAGAGACGATGGGGAAGCCCAAGGTGCGGGACGAGCCCGGCCTGTACAATACAATGCTCGTGGACGGCCCGAACCGGTGAGCTGGCGCGTGCCTGTCCGTTTTCTTGCGCCGCCCTGCGCACTAAGTGCCGCTCACCCCCCGACTGCAGGCTAACAAAGACATTCTCGACGCTCTCGTTCGTCACCGTCGGCGACAAATATGGACAGACCCCGTACAAGGCGCCACGCTTCAGCGGCAAGCAGTTCCAGACCGTCGGCCTCAAGCAGGGACGCACCGCCAACACCTACTTTACAAGTCCGAGCTCCACCCGCCGCGGGCTGCGTGGGAATCGCGCTGCACACGCACGCGCGCACGCGTTTGATCGCTTTGTGCACAGGATCAGGCGGTGATGCGGGATGTGGTGCGCAGAGGAGTTCCTAGTGCTCCACGGCAAGTACACCGACACCCAACCGCAACGCTATTTAGAAACGCAGCCCATCGACAAACGCAAGAAGGGCTTTCTGTCAGGTCTTCGCCGAGCTGCTGTGCGCTCTGCCAGCTCTTGCTGGTGGCGAGGATGCACGCAGTTTTGGGTGCCGCGCGGGGGGGGTCTAGGAGCGCCCGGTGCCTGGGTGCAGCGACGTCAAGGCGCGCTGAATAGCATTTGTTGTTGTCTTGGGCGCTGCTGGCAGGCGATGCGCGCAAAAGAGATCTTGCGATGAATACTACCATGAGCGTGATCCTGGGAGACACTTACCTCAAGGTGCGCTCCCTGTCCTCTAGACGACCCCCGTGTCACGCGCCACTGCGCTCCGGAGAGAATAGACATTGGATCCCTTCGATCATGTTGTTGACCTTGAACCTGGTTTATGTTGATTCCGTGCGTTTCCAAAGTTGTGGCTGACGCGTTTGAATCTGCGCTCCTCCGGACCGCGATGCAGGAGCTGAAGGGGCAGAAGAAAGCAAAGCAAGAGCTTCTGGAGCGGCACCAAAGCCATCTCGAAGCCCTGGCACAGCACGAAGACCTCTTGTCAAAATCGCTCGACTCTGCCAAGGATACAGCAAAGTCGAAACCCCTGTTTGACGCCATGCGACGCACTCGCCGTCGCAATAAGACGGTGGACGTGGACGAACATTATAGTAAGATCGTTCAGGGTTCAGGGTTTAGGGACTTAAATTTGGAATTTTGTTAGTTTAGGGACTTACATTTGGAATTTTGTTTTCACTCACCTTTCCCTGTTGCTGGCTTAGGGAAAGGTGAGTGAAAACAAGATCCTGAATATTTTTTACCCGGGTGACACGCGACTGACGTGCCAGATTGGCGCGTGCGTGCCTTGCTGCAATCACGGCAGGCGACGGAGCCAATGGACCAGAATTCCTCTTCGACGTTGGCCGGAGCGCGGACACCTCCTTCTGCTCAAAATCTCGGCGTGACCGCTGGTATGAGCCACGGAACAAAGCGCAGGTCGCGGCATGGTCAAACGGAAACAAGGTGATGCAGGCAGGTGAAAAACGGCTGGGCGACGCAAGTTTGAATCTCTCCTCGCGCGACATCGGCGTTGGCGCACGAGAGTTGGAGGAGTACACCCGCCGCACTAAAGCCCCGGTAGAATTTGAAGCTTCCCCGCACAGCAGGCGATCGATTCTCGACCAGCAGGTGTCTTGCTCTGTCCCGAGTCGATTCCAAAAACTGTCCCTGCTCAATTTCGCGCTGCTTCTGCGTCCTGCCAGGTCCGAGCAGGGACGGCGTTGGGACTCGCTTGCAAATCACTGTAAACTTGACTCTTCCTCTGGGCAGCTTTTCCGAACCTGTGGGGCGCTCATTCCACCATTTCCGGGCAACAGCAACTCAGCAGCCGGCCCTCCTGGGAGTACCCTCATCTTGTAAAGACGTTCTCCAGCGTGCAAGTCAAGTTGGCGTGGTTTGTCTTATTTTGTTGGATTTTTTGGGTTTGATGTGAGATATTTTTCTCGGGGGTTTGTAGATTTTGTGATTCTCTCTCTCGCTCTCTCTGCCTCCACCCCCCGCTCCCTCCCCCCCCCCCCTCTCTCTTTCTCCCTCCCTCTCTCCCTCCATCTCTCTCTCCCTCCCTATCTCTTTCTCTCTCCCTTCTCCCTCCCTCCCTCCCTCTCATTCTCTATCTCTCTCTCCCTGTCTGTCTTTCCTTTCCTCGTTTTCGCTTATTGTTCAGATTCATCGAATAAACTCGGTCTTCTCACTCTCTTTCGTCTTCGCGAAACGCTTAGTGCTGTGAATCAATCAACTGAAACGCAGTGAATCGGCTAAAAAGTTCATTATCAGCTAAAACGCTGCGTTGGCCGCTGCCGACGTGTCCTGGGAAAGACGAGAGTGCAGGCAACGCGAGGGGCCGGATGTCAGGGACTTGTCAGTTGGGTGCCTGTTCAAATTTGAACGGGTCGACCCACACTGCCTTGTTGTAGCGCATCATGAACTCCTCGAGGACTATACCACTGTCATAATCTTGCTTCTGATGCGCAATATCTAGTCCCAACAGTGTCTGCACGTCGTGCTCCACTTGTTCGTGGCGCAAAATCCATAGGGAAGGGATGCGGAAGAGCACTTGCGATAACGTCCGGATAGCGAGACCGAGAGCCACGATAAAGATCCATATGATCCAGTACAGAGAACCTTCCGCTCTGAATAGATGCCCATCAAGGCAGATGCCCGCCATACAATTGAGAGCACCGGCCTTGAATGCCGGATTCATCATGAGAGTTGCCCGATACGAGGTGGCCAGCTTCAGGATCAATGTCTCCACGTCCGGCGTGGCAAACATGATAGCGACTGAGGTCGACAGCACCGAGACAAGCGCTGCCCAGCTCAGCGCCTCTATCCACACCACAATATCGACATTCCGATTCACCGGCGGCCGACTCGTGGTGACAATGAGCTCCAGCGCATCGAGGCGGCACTTGAGCGAAACGAAGAACACGCTCGCCAGCGATAGCAGCGGCGCAAGCGTCGAGCACTGCCCGATGAAAGCGATCACCATCACAAGATCCAACGGCCGTCGCACCTCCCACACGTAGGGGTTGTAGGGAGTGAGATCCTGCTGCGCCTCAAGTGGAGTTTCGCCGAAATCGCCATCCAAATCCGGATAGGAAATCATGGGCTGCGGGGGCCCGCCGGCGCCCAGAATGAGCGCCATGATCCCTGTGCGCCGTATCGGAACGGTGACGGTTGCCCCGGTGATGGGATGCGTCATGGTGGTCTGCATCACCTTGCCTGGGCGCTGCTTGCTTCCAGCTTGTGCGCCCTTGCGGGCGTTTCCCACATCGGCACTGTCGTGGTACAGGCGTGCGGCCCGCCTCTTCCGCCGCACAGTGGTGAATTTCCACCAGGTGTGGGCGGACATAATGAGCGGCACCAAGAAGTATTTGATGCCCACCAAGGTCCAAATGTAGACCTCGATGTCGAACTGGCAGAACGGAGAAAAACATGCTGGAGGTTCCACAAAATTCATCTTTGCGGTGCCAGCCGAAAAGGCCTGGTACCCCACGGAGAAGCAGAGCGCGCAAAAGTTGTTGTTGAACTCAAACAAGAGGTACTTCTGCAGCTGCCACGCCGCCTTGTCGCTATGGTTGAATATGTCATCGTCCCATAGCGCCAGGAGAGCAAGCACCTCGCGCCCGATGTATTGCATCAGATAGATGCGCGCTACGTCGATGAGCGACATGACAAACGTTTGCACACCCGTCGGCGGCCCCGCAAAGATCAAGCTCCGCGACAAGCGTATCGCGAACATAATGAAAATACAGCAAACGCCCAACATCCCCACCACAAGCAGTTGGCAAATGGCCCGTTTGTTCCGCCTCTTCTTGTACTCCATGACTTTTTCCGGGAGCAACCCACCCGAATATTCGCCACCGTCAGGCATAGCCGAATTCTCCGAGGTCTCGGGCTGCGTGCTGGTGCCCTCTGCCTCGTGTACGCAGGCCGATGCTAGAGACAAGGCAGCTATCTCCTGCGCCTCAATCGAGTGGCCCCACCGGTGCTGCTGGTGAGCCTGAGTATGGTACAGAGCGGGGATGGCCGAGGACCAGAACCCATACCAGCCGCCGCGGAGGGGTTTAGTGCCCTGAATCTTCTCTCTCTCTCTCTCTCTCTCTCTCTCCCTCCCTCCCTCCCTCTCTCTCCCCTTCTGTTTCTCAGTTTCGGATGGAGGGTCTATGCCTGAATTCAGTTGGGAGATAGGTGGCGCAGATGTGAGAAACCATTGATTCAATAATCAATGGTATTGAATCAATGGTTGAGTAAAGATCTTGGTTTCAGGGTTCAGGGTTCGGGGTTCAGGAACAGACCGCGGTGCGGCGCCAGTGAAAGGCGGACTCGTAAACATGCATGACTTTCAATTCCGAGATCATACATATGTATATTTGTATGCATGCACACACGTACATGCACAAGTATTTGTGTATGTATGTAGATTCGTATGTAAGTATGTACATATATACTAACGTTTGTGTGTATGTATGTATATATCTGTGTGTGTGTGTGTATGTATTATGGCCATACCGCAGTACGGCGCCAATAAAAGGCGTACTTGTTGACCCAAAACATCGCCAAAATACCCGTGATTGCCCTTTCGATGTCAAGCGGCGAGCTGTTATGTATTTACGTATGTATGTGTGAACATACGTGTGTGTGTGTGTGTGTGCATGTATGTATGTATGGTATGTATGCATGTATGTATGTATGCATGCATGTGTGCGCGCGCGTGTATGTATGCATGCATGTATGTCTGAATGTATGTGTGTTTAGGTATATATGTATACGTACAGTAGGTATGTGTATGTATGTATGTATGTATGTATGTACAGTGTGTGTGAATGAATGTATGCATACATGCATTTGTTTGTGTGTATGTATGTGTGTGTATATATGTGTGTGTATACCTGGAATGATTCATCGCGAAAAGACACGTAGCCACCACTGCAAGCGGCAACTGTGTGTGTGTGTGTGTGTGTGTGTGTGTGTGTGTGTGTGTAACTTTGTGAGTCTGCATATAATGTTTTTTAAATCATATGCCTGTGCGTGCGTGTATCTGCACATGTTCACAGCAGACATGTGCGGAATTGCATGTTATGTGTATCCCGATGCACCATCATATACACAGACATACATACAGACGGACGCAAGTCAAAGATTCATGCGTGCAGGGGATGGATACATACATACATGCATCCAGTGACCGTCATACATACATACATTCATACCAGCTGCTGCGTGAGGTTACCAATCCACAGGAAATAAAACGCATGAGCATCGCCCAAATATGTCCGCAGCGTCTCCACTACCGACACTTTCTCCACGGTGCTCACCGCCGTGTGAGGGTCTGTGTGTATGTGTGTATGTGTGTGTGCGTGTGTGTGTGTGTGCGCGCGCGCACGCAAGTGCACATATATCTACAGTCTCGCCTGCACTGTGTAATAGCACTGTATGTGTGTAGCAAACACATACACACACATACACACACACACTGTGTACTAGCACTGCAGGAATCGTGGCATAGCTGCTAAAATTACAATCCAAATTACTACGGATAGTGATTTATTGTAATTTTATTTTTTGTAATTTTATTACTATGAGAGTCTGTAATGATTATAATCTTTCTATCAATATGAGTATGTTGCAGTACTACACGTATCATAGTCTGTACCGATTTAATCTTTATCACTGTTGTAGTGCTCTAGTAAGTACTCTTTCATACCAGTACTGCTGGAGAGTGCCTTTTTGCTGCAGAAATTTCTTACCGACATCGTTGTTGTACATATCACTACTACTCGAGAATGTCAAATCACATACGAGACTGGCCCTGCTGGAGAATATCCAGAAGGCTCTCCTTCCTACCGGAAAAAAACAAAAAAAAACATACGCACACACCAGACTGACACTGCTGGAGAATGTCTATGAGACTGCTTTTGTTACTGTGGTCAAGGTCGGCTGGAAACGTAAACCATTTGCCTGACACACACACACACACACACACACACACACACACACACACACTCACTCACTCACTCACACACACACACACACACACACACACACACACACACACACA
>Ga0315899_10009066_pt1 | contig 10671 bp, 16 predicted proteins | sample LakEriMetagenome_2_FD_203518 | JGI IMG/M metagenome (GOLD analysis project Ga0315899, IMG submission 203518) | Freshwater fungal communities from buoy surface, Lake Erie, Ohio, United States - Buoy 4 MA112 | ecosystem: Environmental > Aquatic > Freshwater > Lake | place: USA: Lake Erie, Ohio...
GCGCAGTTATTGGTGAAGAAGGTCGCAAACTTAAGTTTTACGATGTGCCAGACACTGTTGCTGAAGCGGCAATTCAAGCGGCTATGCTTGTTGTGACTGCTTGGTATCAAGGTCTTGGCCCAGCCCACGATTGAGGAAAGGGCGATCGCGGGCGGGCGGGGGATGTTCCCTCGCCCGTTTCTTTTTGGGCCGGATTATATCGGCACGGTTCACCTCTGCCGCCACCCGGTTGTCATGACAACAAGTTCATCGCCACCCCTGATTGACAGCCATGCCACCACCATTAGTGTGACCCTCCGTTCCAAGGAGGACTGTCATGACTGCGACAACACGGATTCTGGTGGAGAGGTTTCTTGAGGCACGCACCGACCTGCGCGACACCACCCGGGTGGCGTACAGGCTGGAGAGCAAGCGGTTGGGCGACATGATTGACTGCCCTGTCGATTCGCTGTCTCCCTCCATACTGGAGAGATGGGCGGTTGATTATAAACGCCGCCGCTGCATCCGGGTGATCAAGACGGTTTACTCATGGTCGGTGCGGAACGGGCTGATCAAGACCAATCCGGCTCAGGGTGTGCGGGGCCCAAAGATCCGCACCCGCACCAACATGCCCTTCAACCGCTCCATGCTGGGGCTCCCGGCCCAGTTCGACAGCCCAAGGGACCGCGCTCTGGTGCAGCTACTCATCGACTCCGGCATCCGTGCCCGGGAGGCGCTGGGCCTCGACTGGGAACTGGTGGACCTGAATTCGGGTGTGATTCGCATCGAAAGGTCGGTCAGTCCCAAGAATGGCATTCAGGGGCTCAAAACGGCCAACTCTGAGCGTGATATTGCCATCAGCAGGGCTACCGTCCAAGCCCTCGCAGCCCTCGCCATAACGCAAAATTCGGGCCCTGTATTCAGGAACAGGTCCGGCACCCGCATCTGCCTCAACAACTGGTCATACCGGGTGTGGAAGCCCACCTTGAAAAAGCTGGACCTCCGCATCCGTCTGCACGACCTGCGGCACTTCTGTGCCACCACCCTGCTGGAGGCCGGGGCCACTGTCGCGGCGGTGCAGCAGCGCCTTGGGCACGCCTCCTCCGAGATCACCACCCGGTTCTATGCCCGTAGATCAATCAAGCTATCAAAAGACATGGCGTCCCTGATGGACAACCTCTTTGATGCAGAGGGCTCAAAAATCGATTCTGGCGGTCGTTAAGTTTTGGCTGAGGGATGGATCGAGCTGGATGCCGATCGTGCGTTAAAAGCGATTCTAGACGGGTGTGCGTGGAGGATTCCTTCGGTTCCGTAGACCGATGCTCTATCCAGTTGAGCTATGGGTGCAACTCACTCAAACTAGCACCTCGAAAACCGTTGGTCAACTCCACACCGGAGCCAGCCCCCTCCCCACACCCCTCCCCCCATGCAGTGACTATTCAAGCTCACTCATCCACTCAGCACCCACAGGTTTTTCTTTTTCTTCTCTTACTCATCCACACACATGGTGGTGGTGTGAGCGAGTGAGTGAGTGACGTTGTGATCATTTCATCGTGGTGGTCGAGTGGTCGTCACTACCGGCCTCCCGGCCTGTTGCTCATCTAAGGAATATGTATATGACTGGTTGACGGATTTGGGGTGTTGACGCGTGGCGGGTGGATGCCGGTTCTTGTTTGCAAGTTCAATAGTTGCAGGGCTTTTTGAAAAAAATAAAAAAATCGAATCACACACTTGACGATGTAGAAAATTCGGCGTGGTATTGCAGCGAAGCGGCCATGTAAGCAGCGTGGGCTTCTTGGGGCGTGTCAAAGCACCCGAGGTACAATCTTCTGCCCTCGAAGCCGATTTTCGCGACCCACTTCCTGTCGCTCTTTTGCCAGCTAACGCCCTTGAATCCTGAGGTGTTGTTTCCTGAGGATCGCCGGTTGCGAGCGTTTTGGGTGTGGGTTGCCAGACGGAGGTTCTCAATTCTGTTGTTCAGCCCGTTTCCGTCGATATGGTCGATCTCCATGCCGTCCGTAATCTCGCCCGCCAGCATCGTGTAGATGACTCTATGGGCTCCGACTAGCACCCCGTTAACACAGACGTTTCGGTAGACCTTCATGCCCTTTTTCCACTTGCGGGCGTCAAAGTGACCGGCTTCATCTCCAATATGGACCCGCCTTGATTGGCGGATTTTCCATAGCAGCTTGCCATTCTCGTAGTGAAATAGACGGTGCAGTTCTTCCCGGTTAAGCTTCACGACAGCCATGTCGCTCTCCACTAAAGGGTGATTGGTCAGACACCCAGAGGGACCACTAATCTCTCTGGGTGTTGCTATTTTACACCCACCTCAGGTAGCGGCGTCCTTGCCGTGCTCCTGACTGGCAATCACTTGCTGCCCTTCTGGAACGTCTTCGCGATCTCGTTGAACCTGCCAACGACGACGGCGCTGTTTTTCTGGAACCACGCACCAATCGCCTCCACGGCGATTTCCTTTTCAGATCGCCCCAAAGCAATCGCGAAGATCGACAGCATCTCCTTGGTCTCTTTGTCCAGACGCACCGCCAGATTCGGTGCTGGATCTTCCTGCTGTTTCGCCATGGCTTCTCTCCTCTGCTGCGGGACTGATTGGCTGCAACGCGCAGGCCAACCAAGATTTCTACACGATTCCGCGATTTTGGGCAATCGTGATGAATCCTGTGACACACATACGCTGTCTACATGAGTGTGGAACAAAAAATTTCCACACGACTTGCCAACCCGTCTGCGAGTCGGATACACTGATAGTGTCATCAAGTCACTGGGGTGACGGGATGCCAAACCTTGGAGATGGAGCCAGCCATGGAAAACGCAATTGCAGAGAAGCCAGTCCTTTCGCCCGCAGGGCTTGATGTCAAGCCCGCACCCGCCAACCTCAGCCAGAACGAGATCATCGCGGCGCACGCCGTGAAGTCCGGCAACTACAAGGGCCTGACATACAGCACCGCCTTAATGATTTTGCAGATGGCCGAGGAGCTCGGTCTGCCGATGGCCCAAGCTTTGGGCTCCATGCATCTGGTGGACGGCAAGCTGGTGATGTCCGCCAACCTGATCGCGGCTTTGGTGAAGCGCAGCGGACGCTACAACTACAAGGTCGTCGAGCAGACCGACAAGGTGTGCACCTTGGAGTTCTTCCAGAAGCTGGGCGTGAAGGATGGCCTGATCGTCTGGGACGCCTTGGGCAAGTTCAGTTGGAACATGGAGATGGCCAAGCGTGCCGGTCTCCACACCAAGCAGGTGTGGTTGAAGTTTCCTGAAAACATGCTGTTCAGCCGCTGCATCACCTCTGGCGTGCGAACCTTTTGCCCTGATCTGACCGTGGTGGCCGTGTACGACAGCGAGGAGGCCGAGGCCTTCGACCGTTCCGCGTACAAGCACCAAGAGCAGGCCGCACCGGCCCGTGAACCCATCAACCTGAACGATCTGGCCAAGTCTGTCGCAGCCGCGAACAACTAGCCGATCCATCTCGACCACGCCCGGGGAGTGGCTCCGGGCGGTGTTTTTTCCTCTCCATGACGGAGCGTTATCACTATGCCTCAGGTAGCAGAAGGAATCTATTCGGGTGTGATCACCCGGACCGCAGTCGCGGATCACAAGGATGGTCACAAGAAGATCCTCGCGCATGTACGCCTTGAGACGGGCGACGAGGTGGTCTCAACTCTCTGGATTCACACGTCGGGCGCTCTTGCCCGCACCAAGAGTTTCCTCAAGGCCATGGACTACAAGGAGACGGGCCTCACGCCCATTGCCATCTCGGAGAACACCCTGATTGGCAAGGAGTGTGTCGTCACCGTCAAACCGGGCAACAATCCCCAGTACATGAACTACGACCTGTCTGCGCCCCGCAAGCAGCAGGCCACCGTCACCGACCGTGCCGAGCTTTCCAAGTTCGACAACCTGTTCTCCGACACGCCCAAGTCGGAAGACGATGATCTGCCTTGGAATTCCAACTGATCTTGGTGGTGCCTGCACCCGGGTGATTTCAGCCCCGCCCGGGTGTGGGCTCCGCCTTCCCGCCCAAAGCACTGGAGGACTCACATGGACGAGAATCAACTGCCCCGCTGGGTCCGGCATCATCGCGAGTATTACGGTGGTCGCATCACCATCCCCCAGTACCGCAAGTTTGATGAGATCCTGTGCGGCGAGATGGGTGGCACGGGTGAACTGCTGTTGAAGGCTGTGGACGAGATGATCCGCAGTTGCTTCAAGGGCTACTCCGAGGACATGCTGAAGTTCTTCCAGAACTACATTGCCAAAAATGCTCCTCCCTGCGATGTCTGCAATGGTCGCGGGATTGTCGAGGTGCCCAATCACGGGCCCCGCAAGAAGGTGGCACCGCGCATCGGGTTCCTGTGTTTCTGTGCCGTTGGCATCCGCGCACGCGGGCGCTACCCCGATGCGGCCACCATTGGTGAGTATGAGGACAAGCATGGCAAGGGTTGGCGTGCCGAGTTGCCCCCCGACACGCGCCTGCCGGACGAGACGCTGGTGATCGAGCCCGGCAACATGGGCGAGGTTTTCAGGTCCATTGTCGAGCGAATCAAGAAGGGTGGCGGTCATGTCGTCCAAGCTGGATGGGACACAGCTTTTGCTGGAGATCTTGCAGTCGCCGCCGAAGGATCAGCCGGATCTGGCCAGTGACGCCCTGTGTGGCTGGTATGCGGGGGCGGTGGACCTGTCGGAGCAGCAGGCCCAGCGGCTGATAAAGATCGTGCGGGAATCCCTTGGTGCCAAGGAGGGTGGCGATGCAGTTTGATGAGTGGTCGAAGTCTGTGCTGGAGCTGGACCCCGAATCGCTCAAGGACATGTTTGTGTCCCTGTGTGAGCGGTACGAGGGCCTGAGTGACAATCTTGCCGAGACTGGGCGCAGGATGGCGTTCGTTCGCAACATGATGACCGACATGGAGGTGGGCGATGAGTGACGAGTCGTTCGGTCTGTACGTCCGCAGGGATGCCGCGACTGGCAGGTGGCGTTGGCGGGCCAAAATCAAAACGCCGACAGGCATGCTTCAAACCGGTGGCACCGAGTCCACCAAAAAGATGGCTTGGGACGAGGCTGTCCGCTCCTTGCAGGGTGGCGAGGAGGTGATGAACGAGTTCAGGAGTGCGGATCATGAGGAAGGATGACGCCAATCACGTCCAGAACAGCGAGGCCGACCTGTTTGGCCTGAACGGCAACGGCAGGGAGGATCTCAAGCGCCGCTACTTCGAGGGGCGCGTGAGTGTCAGGACTGTGGCCCGTTTCTACAAGGTCACCGTCAAAGACGCCGAGGACATCATCGCGCTCTGGAAGCGCGACCGTGACATCGAGTTCCACAAGGCGTTCAGGAGGGGTGATTAGCCAATGGCTTGGAGCGCCGAGGAGATGCGGGCCCGGCGTGAAAGGTTTCGCAGTGAAGGTCGCTGTGTTGATTGTGGCGGTAGCCCCAAGCCGGAACGCATGAGGTGCCATGCTTGTATTGGCAGGAAGTACGAGTGGCTCAAAAGAAAAAGAATCGAGGAACGATCAATGGCGGACAAGGATGCCAACCATCTGCTTGGCGAATTGCAGGAAGCGCGGCATGAGGTGGACAGGCTGAGAAAAGCGATCAGGGCCCACCGTGATGCCATGAAGGAATACAAGGGAGCTTTCTACGATCTTACTCTCTGGCAGGCCCTTGACGACTCGGTCGCCTTGGATTCGCTGGCCACACCTTGGACTTGAGCAGGAGGCTCCATGGACCGTTATAAGCGGCTGAGGTTGAAGATGGTCGAGCAGCCTGTGCAATTGCGCCCGGGCGAGTCGCCTTTTTCTTCCAACCTTGTCACGGGCAAGTCGATCAACTTCCCGATAGCTTCGACCTGCAGCCCTTCTACTGTGTGTGGTGCCACCTGTTATGCAGGCTGCGGCCCGATCACTTGGAGTGCCAGCATTGCCAAGCAGTACAGGAATTTGGGCAGTTGCAAGGCTGACCCTGATGCCTTTGCTGACTTGGTGCTGGATGACTGCAGGGCGATGGGCCTGACCTTTATCACTTGGAACGGTGCTGGTGACTTGTTTGAAGAGTCGGTGCACGCGATCAACAGGATCTCCGAGAAGGCTCCCGGCGTGCCGCAGTGGGTGCGCACACGCAAGCCGCGCATGGCGAGCATGATTGTGGATTCTCCGAGTACGTGGGTCCATTTCAGTCTTGACCGTGACAGCCTTGAACGTGCTGCTGCTGTCGACTGGAAGACGCGCAACCGATTCTATTCGTACCAATATGCACCCGGCGAGGTGGGTGGATACCCTTCCAACGTCAGTGTTGTTTTCGGGCATGATTACAAGATGCCTGCCGGTATTGATGGACCTGAGGTTTGCCCGCTGAACACCAACGAGGACATCGAAGACATCTGCGAGGGGTGCCGTCGCTGCTTTGGAGGGATGAAGCGATGATCTCCGTGCCCGTCACCCATGCGGACTGCCTTGAGGCTTGGAGCGAGGCCGACCGTATCGGCATCCTGAAGAACTCGATGATGGGCAAGGTTGGCAGCTTTGTGGGCATCATCGGCGAGTGGGCCGTGATGCGGCATCTGGCTGCCTTGTCTCCCGTGCGGGAGAACACATACGAACACGACATCCATGTCGCAGGGAAGCGCGTGGATGTCAAATCCAAGCGGTGGGCAGGGAAGCCCCCGCATGACGCCCCGGTAAACGTGTCCGAGTACAGCCGTCAGGACTGCGACGCGTACATCTTCACCCATGTGATCTGGGGTGGCGAGGAAAAGCGCCCCACTGAGGTGTTGATCGCCGGCTGGATCAAGCGCGATGAGTTCATCAACAACTCCACCCTGTGGCGCAGGGGCGAGGCCAAGCCGTGCGGATGGATCTGCAGCAAGGACTGCCGCGAGATGCCCAGCACCGGGCTGGAGCCCATGTCCACTTTTGGCGGGTGGTGCGAGTCTGAGCGCCATGAACTTGGATGGTGGGAGTAAGACATGGATGGCCTTGAAACAGCAAGGAGGTGGCAAGCCGCCTTTGCCAATGACTCCGAGGACACATATGAGGACGACGAAGCGCCAAGGGGTGGCCGGCCCGTCATTCCGAAGCCTGTCAGGAGGGTGCCCGTCAGCTTGTGCAGGATGTGCAAGTTCAGGGCCCGCGACGTCGGGTTCTTTTCCTGCCAGAAGTGCCGCCAGCTCTACAGGAAGAGGAACTTGGCCAACAACGAGGCAAAGCTGTGCCTGCACCTCAAGTGCAAGGCTTTTCGCGACGGCAACTCGATGCACTGCTCAGAGCACCGCCGCTATCCGGCCATCAAGAGAAGAAAGGCGGGTTGACGCATGGGCAAGTTCAGTCGCGACAAGGGGGCACGCAAGGAGAGAGTCATGATCGAGAAGCTTGGGAAGATCGGCATCCGCGCCATCCGTACCGCCAACAGCGGTGCCGCCCACACCATTTCCAAGGACAAGGCCCTGAGCTCCTCGTACCGAGGCGACCTGTTCTGCGCTTTGGAGAAGTGGCAGTTTGCCGCCGAGGTCAAGGCCAGATCTGACGATTCTGGGTGGAAGTGCGTGAAGGAGTGGATGGGCAACGCCGACATGCTGTTCATCTGCGAGGATCGCAAAGACCCGTTGGTGGTCATCCCGTTCCACATTTTTACCACCCTTGTGGACATGGTGCGCCGGCAAGACGAAAGCCTCGACGCCCTTGCCCCCCTGCCGGTGGAGTGACACAAGGCGCAGCGGCGCAAGCCGCCGGTAGAGGGTTGGCGGGTTTGGGCCGGTACTCATCCCGACCCAAGGCTCCCCGAGCTCCAACTAACGCCAGACTGGCACCCAGCCACCAGTCAGGTGCGCCCCATTTACAAGAGGAGCGATCAGATGCCCGTTACTGTTGCAGAATTGGCCCTCTCGAACGGCGTCATCCATGTGGATGGGCGATTGCTCACCAAGGATCTGACCCTGTCATTGGGCAAAAGCGAGGCCATTCTGGCCGGGTGGGACATCCTGCACCATTTGGTGGATGGGGTGCTGTCGATGGACTGCGATGAGTCCCGGGAAGCTTTGGTGGCGATGGTGGATGCTGGCCGGGTGGTGGACCTGCGTCTGGCGGCGTCGCTGTATCGTTCGGCGTTGGGGGAGAGGGACGTCCGTCTGTCCCAGAGTGATTATGGGAGCTCGGTGTCTGATGCCATGTGGGTGGTGGAGAAGGTGGGTGCCGGGGTATTGGCGCGTTTTGTCCGTGGTGTGTTTGCGGCCCAGATCAGTCATTGGTGTGGTTTGCCGGTGGACATGGACGAGATTTCCCGTTTCAAGCGGGAGATGGTGTTGACGGGCAACACGCTGGCCGACCTGTTGCAGGACGACTGCCCGGACATCTGGAAGAAGCGTGGTGAGATTCCCGAGCAGGACCGTTTTGGTTTGCCGGTGATGAACGAGGGGGTTGCCCGTGACGAGGTGGTACGCCGGATCTTCAAGGAGTGCCTGAAGATGGTGGACCCCAAGTGTGGACTATCGAATCTGGCCTCGGCGTTCCCGGGTGTGGACTTCCTTCAGAGGCTGGTGCGTTTCCGTCGCTTGAAGCGTGACTTGAAGCGGATTTCGGACGCGACTGACTGTGGGGAGATGCAGTGCAGGGTGGTGGAGGTGAACAACATGCTGCACACCGGGTATTTTGGTCCGAATCTTGAGGAGGCGGCGGTTCGGCGTCTGGTCCGCAGCAAGAAATGGATGTGGCAGGTTGACTTTTCCGAGTTGCTGCTGGTGCTGGCCCGCGAATACATCCGCAAGCAGAGTGTGTCGCCGGTCTACATCTTGCACGATTGTGAGATGCTTGCCGATTTTGGCAGGGTGTGCAATGGTCCACGCACCTTGTCCGCAAAGTCGGCCCGCAAGCTGGGTTTTGCGATGTTGTGCGGCATGGTGCTGGACGAGTCTGTGACGACCTGTGCCATCCGTGTCTTTGGTTACAAGCGTGGTCCGTCCATGAAGGGGCGGATTGCCAAGTACCGCGAGAACATTGCCAAGCATTATGGTGACGCAGCGATGCGGGATGTCTGGAAGCGCAGTGTTGGTGACAGCTTGGATGCCAACCTTGCGGAGGGTTGGCGAAACCTTGTGGTGTGCCCTGCCAACGCCAAGCCTGAACATGTTGTCTATTCGGTGGTTATGTTCGGGCATGAGCCATTGGGCAACTGGCCGGAAGCCGTCACTTCGAGTGTCTGGCTGATGTTGTCGGAGTTTTGCCATGACATAACTGTGGTGGATATGATTAAGGGGCGCAAGCATGGCCCGCGTCTCTTCCACGCCCTGTTCAACCACAGCGCCGAGACGCCTGACGGCAAGCTGTTATCTCGATGCGATCGCACGGAGGCCGGCATGTGGAGTGTGTTCACGCCGATGCATGAGGCGATGCGCGAGATGGGTTGGATGCTGTTGCGCGACCACGCCACCCCTTTGATTGGCATAGCTGGTCAGGAGGTGATCTTTGAAGGTTGTGACTGCCTTGACGCGGACGGGGTGGGCCAGCTTGCCATCGCCGCCATCAAAAGCTGCACGGGCGGCATCGACGCCCCCGTGCTTGTAACTTCAACGAAGAGATGGAGATAGATCATGCAGAAGTTCTTGACGACGGATCAGGTGTTGGAGATTTTGGGCATTCATCATCAGACGCTGGCCAACTGGGTGAAGGGTGGCAAGCTGCCCAAGCCATACAAGATACTGGGGCGCAACCTGTTTGCAGAGTCGGCGGTACTTGAGTGGATCAAGGGTGAGCGCGACACGATCGCCGGCATCTACGCCCGCTTCATGCGGCTGAAGGAGGAGGAGGCGACGCTGTCGAAGGTTGACTTCGGCTTCCTCGAAGAGGGCAAGCCCCCGGTTTTAGCTGAAATTCAACCCCCAGAGCCTGCCCAAGTTACCTCAGATGCCAATTTTGACTATGACGAGGAGGCAGAGTGAGGGGGAAAGTGGTGGATTGTCAGCCAAAAAACAGCGGATATTCAGCCAAAAAACACTAGTTTCGTAGAAATATCTCGTTTTTCGCTGATATTCTGCATATTTACACTACTGTGGTGGCTTATACGCGATTGTCCACCATTGTGGTGGCTTTCTATTGTGCGCCCGCGGTGTCCTTGATGCTGAATGAGCTACATGAGTGGTGTGTTATTGCTTGTTGTGGGGGGCGAGGCCTCCTCTTCCCTGACGCTGCGGCGGCGGCGGCACGGGAAGGGGTGGTCAAGACCCTGATGCTGTGGTCGTTGTGGTATTAGATCTCGCCTCGTACGAGGCTCAGGCAGGCTAGACTTAATTGTCTTACAGGGAATCAGATCTATTTCTAAACGCAAGGGGTGTTTTCAAAGATTTTGAGAAAAGTTTTCGGAGGTGGTTATGGGCAGGCGCATGGGTACATACTACTGCCGGTTCTGCATGGGGAAAAGGCTAAATCAGCAACCCGCGTGTAGTGGCTGTATGGCTAGTGGAAAGCTATCGGAGCCCGTGCAGCCTGCCAGCCCGGAGAGGGCCATTCGCCTGCCGCCCGTTTACAACCCGAAGACGCGGCGGCATTACTGCCCGATGGGCTGCGGCAGGCTGGTGGACTCAAAGTGGAGCCGCGACCCTTGCTTCACATGTTTCAAGAAAGTGAACCCGGAGCGGGCTAAGGTGATCGAGGCCCGTCTGGCTGCTGAACGCGAGGCCACATTTGCCGCT
>Ga0315899_10009068_pt1 | contig 10670 bp, 10 predicted proteins | sample LakEriMetagenome_2_FD_203518 | JGI IMG/M metagenome (GOLD analysis project Ga0315899, IMG submission 203518) | Freshwater fungal communities from buoy surface, Lake Erie, Ohio, United States - Buoy 4 MA112 | ecosystem: Environmental > Aquatic > Freshwater > Lake | place: USA: Lake Erie, Ohio...
GGGACTTTTGAGGAAGCCGTCCGTGGGCAGATTGAGCAAGCCGTCGAGCAGCGAGGTCGGGGTGATTTGCAGAAGCTTCTTTCGAGCGGGGACACTTGGACCGTCAAGGTGTAAGGCTTAAGGCGTAAGGTTTAATTGAACACATCGCGGTCGAGCATTCGGTACTGGATGGCTTCCTCGATGTGTTGCGGTTCGATTTTGGGTTCCGACTCCATGTCGGCGATGGTGCGAGCCACGCGGATGACTTTGTCGTGAGCTCTGGCGCTGAGTCCAAGTTCGGAGACAGCCGTTCTCATGCGTTGGGTTTGGACCTTCCCGAGTGGGCAATACTGCCTGAGTTCGCGGCTGGACATTTGAGCGTTGGTCAGAGTGCGCGAGGATGTAAAGCGTTGGTTTTGGAGCGCGCGAGCGGCCGTGACCTGATCGCGCATCATCGCGCTGGTGGTGCCTGCGGACCCGTGAGCCAGTTCATCGAAGGGTACAGCCGGGACCTCGATATGGATATCGACCCGATCGAGCAGTGGTCCCCCACTGTATGCAAGCAGACAGACTGGGGAAACACAGGGATTCTGCTACACAGTTCGATGGGGCAAGGCAGCATAGGGGCCAGGACCAGCGAAAACCGGGGGTACCGATGAGGTTTTAGCCCTTTGGCATCGAGCTATCGAACCTGCGTATAAGGGGCCAGCGAGTGAATCAATTTCGAGGGATATAGGAACAGATGCCAGGAACACCAGGACGCAGCGGGAATTTTGCCACAGGCCAGGATAAAACAGCAGCAGATGGGCTACCAGATGTACCTGCTGGGATTTCGGCAGGGGGCAGGGTTAAGTGGTTCGAGCTAATGGACCAGCTACACCTGGACCTGCTACGGCAGGCAGACCAGCACCAGCTACGAATGCTAGCCGAGCTACTAGCCCTAGCCGACACATACCAGGCCAGAGTAGCAGCGGACCCTATGGACCACAAAACAGCCCGGCTGCTGCTGAATGTAGCCCAGCAGGTTAGCCGACTGTCGGCAGCGTATGGGCTAGCCCCTAGCGATAGGAAACGGCTAGGGGTACCTGAACAGCCAGCAGAGCCAGACCCGTTCGATGATTGGCTAGCCCGTCATAAGGTAACCTAGGCTAGCCCCTAGTGAACGGGTCCCAACCACCGAGATAGAAACCAACTCGGCTAACCCAGTCCCACTATCTGCTGTGAGTTTCTTGCTTGCAGGTACCAGTGGGGGAAGGGGAGGTACGGCCCCGGTAGGTTAAGGTACTTCCAGAGCTAGCCGAGTTCCGTTCGCCAAAACGCAGCCCGAGATTTCAACAGATAGTTAGTTCGTTAGCAAACCCGTTCAGGGGGTATGGGGGACCTATGCACTAGCCGGGCCCCAGTCTCCTGAGTAAACTTAGACGGTAGCTAAATGTGTGTGCTACCACAACGGCCCCCTAGTCGAGTACCCTAATGCTTGGCTAGGGGGTTTCCATTTTAGGGAATGGGAACTGACTATGGATAAACCGCCCCCAGCGGCTGCTACGATGCAGTCCTGTCTACAGCGTCTACAGCATCTACAGACGCAGTTTCAAAACATTGATAGCCCAGCAGAGCTAGCCGACGCAGAACGGGAGGGGGGACACATCCTAGCCCTGCTGCTGCACGGTAAGCACATCGAGCCAGATACCCTGATTCCGAATTCTAGGGACCTGCTGCTAGACTACGCAGCGGGGGCCCTGGATTGGCAACCAATGGACAATGGGCTAGCAGAACAATACCAGCTAAGCCTGTGGACATTTCTAGCGATGGGATGCAGCGACCAACCAAGGGTAGTTCTACATGATGCAGGCCCAGCACCCGCCTGGACGTATTCTATAACTAATGGGGAGCATAAGTACGAGCATCGATGGCCTGCGGACGTACGGCTAAAAACTACCGACAGGGCCAAAGATTTCAGGCAGCAGGGCAAACGGTATAGCCTGTGGGTATCGGAACTGCTAACACGGATACAGCCAGCCACAGTACAGCAGCTCAACGGTAGCCCAGATGCTAACAGCAGTTCAAGCCCTGGGAAGGGCACCAACGGACGCAATACTACCAAGCGACTATTTACAGACGGGGAGCTAGTGGACGCACTGGACGCACTGCTAAACAAGGCTACAGAATACTACTCGGCTGAACGGGTACAGCAGCACCTGCTAGAAAAACACCCAGACCGAACCATAGGAAAAACTAAGATTAAAGATCACGGTATCTGGAAGCAACACAGCAAAGAATGGGGGAAACACAGGGCACCACGGAACACTAGCCCCGAGGCCAGAAAAGCGGCAACGGATAAACTGATAGCACAGCAGCTACGTAGGGAACAGCAAACGAAATACAAGGGAGCAGACCGAATAGTCGACGGGGACTAGTCGCGGCTAGTGCGACTAAGGCCAGAGATTTCTGAAAAAACTTTAGCCGTAATTCCCAGGGATTTCGGGGTAGTCGATAGAAAAACGCAGTCCAGTACGTTTTTCAGTACCGACTAGCTGCATGTGGATAGGAGACCTATTCACATGCAAACAACCAGACCGCCAGAGCTAAACACACTGGGTAAAGTAGCCCAGCATCTACAGGTACCTGTACATCGAGTGCAGTACGTTCTACGCAGCAGGCCACATCTACGGCCAGCAGCCACAGCAGGCAGGCTAAGACTGTTCGACGATGAAACCATCGAGCAGATAGCTAAGGAACTGCAAACCATAGACAGCAAGGGGGCTACTGCGAATGGATAAGCAACAGCCACCACAGCAAGCTATCGAGCAGCTAGCCCAGTTCCTGCTGGAACTGTCGGCAGATCATCCCATAGCGGCTGAATGTGTCCGATGTGGGCAGGAACCAAGCCACCACCACCAGGGGCTAGCGTACTGCGAACTATGCAGGGGATGCTACCTAGACCAGCAGACAGACCAGGAACAGTAACCAGGGCAGCGGCTGCTGTTCGATGTGTTTCTGTCGGCATGTGCTAACAGCATCGGGCAGCGGCTGCTGTTTCAATTCGTAAAGGAAACATTTATGCGAATATCCGAAACATACACCCAGACCAAAGCACTAACGGCAGCAGACGTTACCCAGCCCACGCTAAAGATAGTCGGCAGCGTAACGGCTGAAACCATCGGCCAGGGCCCAGCCAAGCCTGTAGCATGGTTTACGGACGGTACCAAACTAATCCTAAACCAGTTCAACGCATTCGAGCTATCTAGCTGGTATGGCGACGATACAGACCACTGGACAGGTAAGCCTGTAGAACTGTACCCGGCTAGCACGATGTACCAGGGCAGCATGGTAGCCTGCATTCGAGTACGGCAGCCCCAGCAGCAAGTAGCCCCAGCGGTACCAGTGGCATCTGCACCAGCACCAAAGCCTGCACTAGGCCCAGCAGCAACTAAACCCGGACTGGTAGCCCCAGCGGTTATTCAGCAGCAGGGGGGACTGTTTCACGATGTAGAACCACCCCCATTCTAGGCCACGAATTCCACCCAGGTAAGCACACAAACAGAACGGCAGGCAGCAATGCAAGGAACACAAACGGCAGCACTACGATACCAGGACGCAGGCTACAACTGCATACCGATAGCGCTAGACGGTAGCAAACGGCCAGCAGTCATAGCATGGAAACCATACCAGACGCAGCAGGCCAGCAGCACAGAGCTACAGCAGTGGTTCGGCCAACAGCAGCTAGGTATCGGTATCGTATGTGGACCTGTTAGCGGTAACCTTATGGTTATCGATTTCGACAGGGACGCAGAGCAGACCTACCTGCTATGGATGCAGCTAGTACGGCAGCAGATGCCGACACTAACAGACCAGCTAGCAGTGGTTAAAACACCCAGGCCAGGCTACCACGTATGGATATCCTGCGATGAGCAGCCACCAGCCCCCCAGGTACTAGCCTACACTGCACCAGAACCTAGGTTATCAGCTACAGACAGCCCTGTTTTAGATGCCGACGGTAACCCGATACTAGCCCCTGGGGTACTAATCGAGGTACGCAGCAGCGGTAACTACGTTATAGCCCCAGGTAGCCCATCTGCTGTACATGCCAGCGGTAGGGAGTATGTTTGGCATCGAGGGGGCCCAGGCAAGGTACCGAAGCTAAGCACCAGCCAGGTACACACACTGCTGGACCTAGCCAGGCAGCTAACCAGATACACCCCCCAGCATGTGACTAGGCCAGAGTCGGCAGGCAGCAGCTACCAAGGGGAACCACGGCCGGGGGACATCTACAACGAACAGACAGACCTGCTAGGGCTACTACAGCAGCACGGCTGGACAGAACACCACGCAGCAGCGGGGGATGTGGTACACGTTACCAGGCCAGGCAAACGAACTAGCGATGGGGCCAGCGGTACTGTAGGGGCCCTACGATCACCTACAGGAAAACCACTGCTGTATGTGTTTTCATCGTCGGCTAGTCCATTCGATGCAAACCAGGCCTATGACGCATTCGCAGCGTATACCATGCTAGAGCATCGAGGGGACTACAGCAGGGCAGCAGCGGTAGTTCGAGTTCAGCTAGCCCAGCAGCTACAACAGGCCCAGCAGCAGTGGCATACTGCAAACAGTCCCAAGGTACGGCAGTACGAACCATTCCCAGTGCAACTACTACCAGGACCTGTAGCCCAGTACGTTACAGCACATGCCGACGCTATTGGAGTAGACCCAGCATTCGTAGCAGTACCGATGCTATCCGTACTAGCAGCCCTGATAGGCCAGGCACGTAGGGTACAGATAAAAAACAACTGGACAGAGCCCAGCGTATTGTGGACGGTAACAGTAGCGGATAGCAGCAGCGGTAAAACACCAGGCTACATGGCAGCTACTGCACCTGTCCTGCACATCGAGGAAAAACTACAGCGGATTAGGGCCCATAAGTACCAGCAGTACCAGGACAGTCTAGCCGAATGGAGGGTAGCCAAAGCATCCAAGAAAGATAAGGGGCTACCAAAGCCAGAGCTAGAACCATTCCCAGACCAGATAGCAGTAGACGATGTGACTATGGAAACACTAACCAGCATCCACAGGGATAACTGGAAGGGGCTACTACTAGCCTGCGATGAGCTAAACGGCTGGCTAAGTTCGTTCAACCTGTACCGAAGTGGTAAAGGCAGGGACGTAGAAAACTGGCTAAGCCTGAATACTGGGGGGCGAATTATCTACAACCGGAAAACCGACAGTAGCAGGATATTCATACCTAGCACAGCGGTATCTGTCTGTGGGGGGATACAGCCAGCGGTAGCGGTTAAGACCCTATACACCCCAGCATTCATAGCAAACGGACTAGCAGCCCGGATACTGTCGGCCAGGCCACCATCTAAGGTAGTTCGATGGACCGATAAGGAAGTAGCCCCAGAAACTAGCCAGGTAATGAACACCCTAGCAGCTAAGCTATGGGCCCTGCAAGGTACGGAAGTATCGGGAGTACAGCAGAGCATACAGCTACCATTCGATGCCGACGCTAAAACGGAGTTTATCCAATACTACGAACAGGCAGCAGACGCAGCAGAACAGATGGACCCAGACCAGCGGAACCTATCGCTAAAGCTACGGCCAGCAGCAGCACGGCTAGCCCTAGTGTTTTCAGTAGTCCAGCAGGTAGCACTAGGGACAGATGCCACAGGCCCAGTAGACCTAGCCAGCACCAGGGCAGGTATCGAGCTAGCCCAGTGGTTTCTGTCTGAACTAGAACGGAACTACCTAGCGGGGATGTGTGAACACCAGACAGACACACTACAGGCCCATGCAACCTGGATAAAGGAAAAACACTCGACAGGGATAGATGCCAGGACCCTACAGCAGTTCAGACGGGGGCTAGGGTCGGCAGACAAAGCCAGGCTAGCCCTACAGCAGCTAGCCGAACAAGGCTACGGTAGGTTCGAGGGGGCTAGATACATTCCGAGTTAGATCACCAACACCTGCCTACTGCGTCTACAACGTCTACAACCAGGCCCAGAACAGCCCCAGTAGACAGCGTAGACAGCGTAGACACGTAGACAGCACACAGGGCAACAGATGGACACACAGCAGAAAACCAGCCAGGTATGGAAACACTGGGAAGGGGAGCAGCTAGGGGAGTATTTCGCGCTAGACTGCGAAACGGAAGTAATAGCCGACAGCAGCCAGATACCAGGGCTAGCGATGGTAGCAGTAAGCGATGGGCAGCTAACCTGTATCCTGCACCCCCAGCAGGTAGCCCAGTTCATCGAACAGCACCTAGGTACAGGTAGGCAGATGGTTTGCCACCATATAGGGTTCGATTTCTGGGTACTGCATAGGCACCTGCGAAACAGCCAGGCAGATAGGGCACTACGGACCCTGTGGACAGCAGCAGACCAGCAGCGGCTGCATGATACTATGCTGCTAGCCTGTCTGGTAAGCGTAGCCACTGCCGACGATGACCAGCAGCCCAGCCTAGCGGAACTGGCTAGGCAGATGCTAGGTATAGAACTGGATAAGGATACCTACAGGCTAAGGTATGCAGAAACGATAGGGGCAGACTGGAATACCCTAGCCCCTGGATGGTTCGAGTATCCAGCCACAGATGCAGCGATCACCTACAGGCTGTTCTGCATGCTGTACCAGCAGGCCAGGACCATAGCCCAGGCAGCGGGGGTATCTACGCAGTACGGTATGCTAACCGAGTCTATACAGGTACAGGCTGCTATCTGTTTAGCGAATACCCACAGGCTAGGGGTACACATTGATACCCACAGGGCAGGACAGCTACGGCTAGACCTAGAGCAACAGATACAGCAGACGATATGCCAGCTAGAGACGATGGAACCTAACCTATTCCATCGGAACACAGCCCAGGGCTACCTGTTCGATGTGGGCCCTAGTACCCAGGTATCTATGAACCAGCAGCGGCTAGGCAGTCGGCTAGACTCGATAGTTAAGCAGCACCGGCTACTAGCACCCAGCACTAAGACAGGCAAGCTAACCACATCGGTAAACGAATACTGGACAGAACACCGGCTGCTGGACCCATTCGTAGATGCCTACTGTAGGTATCGGGAGCAAACCAAGCTACTAACATTTTTCGACGCATTGAAGCAGCCCAGAATACATCCACGGTACAGGGCCCTAGTAAGAACAGGCAGAACCAGTGCCAGCAGCCCAAACATCCAGCAGCTACCTACGGGTAGTAAGATACGGGAGGTAGTCATACCTGCACCTGGGTACCTGCTGCTGTGTATTGACTATTCGGCTATCGAGCTACGGACACTAGCGGCTGTGTGTCGGCAGCGGTACGGTTTTAGTAAGCTAGCCGACGTTATCCAGCAAGGTATAGACCCACACAGCTACACGGCTGCAATGTTTGCAGGAATGGACCTAGAGCAGTTCGGCCAGCTACCAAACAAGAAACAGCTAAGGCAGCAAGCCAAAGCGGTAAATTTCGGACTACCAGCAGGACTGGGGGCTGCATCCCTAGTAACCTATGCCAGGTTCGGCTATGGGGTTACTATGACTATCGAGCAGGCTACAGAGTTCAAAGCTAAGCTAACCGATACTATCTACCCAGAACTAGCCCTGTATCTGTCTGAGGACCCAGCCCAGCTACTAGCCACATCCCTACGGGCAGATGTAACCACTGTTCGAGCTACACTACGGAAGCAGTGGCAGTATGGACTGATAAAGCGAATAATCGAGGGAAACACAGCCAAAGCAGACGGAACACCCTACACGGTAGATACCATTCATTCGATATGGACGCAGCTACAACAGCTAAACCAGAACCCAGCACTAGCATCTGCGATAGCCCAGCGAGATACCACAGAGACTAGCCCACTACGCAGGCTGCTAAATATCCCAGTAGCTACAACCACAGGCAGAATAAGGGGAGGGGTAACATTTACAGCAGCAAGGAATACCCCATTCTCAGGGCTAGCAGCAGATGGGGCTAAGCTAGCGATGTGGCAGCTACTGCTGGCAGGCTATCGGGTTGTAGCATTCGTACACGATGAGTTCGTTATCGAGCTACCTGTAGATGCCGACCATACCAGCGAAGCAGAACGGATAAACACCATCTGCTGTAACTCGATGCAGCGGCTGGTAGGGGATATTCCCATAGCCTGCGAATATTCACTAGCTGACAGATGGTACAAACAGGCCACGGCGGTAAGGGACTCGGCAGGCAACCTGAAAAAATGGGAACCCACTTGACAACGCAAAACGCAGGCCCTAGAGTGTTTGACGTAATCCTGACGGGTTACCCTGTGTTTGACGACACAGGCACATCTAAACCGGCCTGACGGCCACATTTTAGGAAAGGGTCAAATATGACCACGGTTCAAGATTTCTGCACAGCCCTAGATAAACTTAACGCCGCGATTCGGGAGGTTAAGAATTATCTAGAAAACCATGCAGCAAGCCAGTTAGGAGAAATCTCGCTAGAGCTTCCTCACGATTTTTCGGAATGGTACTACAACTATATGTTTTCCTATCTTCAGGCTTGTAGGAAAGACTTCGGGGAAGTCGATGGGGATGCCGACGGGGGCGATATTAGTAAAGAACGATGGCGGTTAAGTTTCGACTATCTAAGCAATACAGATTCAAAAGATTTGATTCTAGGATACTGGTGCGAGGAAGGGCTCCACTGGGAAGATTGCTCCCCTATCGAGAATGAAAAAGCATCTGTACGGACGGCCCTAGCCCCTTATTTGCCCATGCTAATTAGAAGGGCAGATGAGGTATTGGAAATGCAAACAGGACAGCTAGAGCAAAACGTACAGGGCATTTATGAGGCCCTGGAAGCAGCGATGAAAAACAAACTGCCGACCGTAAAGCCAGGCAAGAAACGTAAGTAGTTCACATCCTGAACTGCCGATAAACTAAACCATGTGGAACTAGGGTAGCTCCCGAAAACCTGAACCTTACAGGCTGTTCCACATTTTCAAACCTAAGGTAAACCCAGTAAGGCAAGGGTATCTAGTATGGCTAAATCAATCGTAGCAGTCGGCTATCTTAGGATGAGTACCGACAGGCAAGAAACCAGCCCAGAGCAGCAACGAACAGAGATAGAGAAATACGCAGCCCAGCACGGCTACCAGGTTATGCGATGGTACCAGGACCTAGGTATCAGTGGGGACAAAACAGATAAGCGGCTGCAATTCCAGCAGATGATAACCGACGCAGCAGACGGAAGGTTTAAGGCTATCCTATGCTGGGACCAGGACAGGTTCGGCAGGTTTGATAGCCTAGAGTCGGGCTACTGGATACATCCCCTGCGCCGGCAGGGAGTGCAGCTAGTAACCTGTACCGATGGGCCAGTGGACTGGAATAGTTTCGCAGGACGAATGCTCTATGGAATGAAGCAGGAAGGAAAGCACCAGTATCTAGTGGACCTGTCGAACAACGTTAGCCGACGAATGAAGCAGCTAGCGTATGAGGGCAGATGGGTATGTGGAGCAGTACCCCTAGGCTACGCAACAGACGAAAACAAGCGGATAGTTTTAGGTAAGCCTGAGGATGTAGAGTTTATCCAGATGCTCTATAGGGAGTACCTAGCAGGGGCCACTACTCGACAGCTAACGGCCCTAACTAAGGCTAGGGGATATGTATCCAGCAAGGGTAAGCCGTGGTCTGTACCTGGGATAACTGCACTACTGAAAAAACCACTATACACTGGAACATTCACCTACGGCCGGTATCAGTTCAGTAAGTACCAGCCCAGGACCAGCCCAGGCAAAAATAGGCCACAGGACGAATGGATCACCATTCCAGATAACCACCCACCGATAGTAACCCAGCAGCAGTTCGACGCAGTTCAGCAGCAGCTAAAGCAGAGACGTAACCACACAACCCCTAACGGCAGTGGGCCAGGGTTTGCACTCAGTCGGCTACTCACCTGCGGCTGCTGTGGGGCCAAAATGCATGCCGACAGCTACAACCAGTCCAGAAACTACACCTGTGGCAGCTATAAGACTAGGCCAGGCACCTGTGAACGGTACGCAGTACGGGAGGAACAGATACTACCTACCATCCTGGAACAGCTACGGGACAAGCTATTTAAGCCAGCAACGGTAAAGCGAGTTCGAGCAGAACTAGAACGGCAGCTAAAGCAACCCGTAGACGATGTAGACAACACTCAGAAGCAGATAGAGAACCTGGACCGAAAGATAGCAGCAGCGGAACAGCGGTTACTGGATGTGTCTAGGGATATGATACCCAGGGTAGAGCAGCAGCTAAGGCAGCTAGAGCAGCAACGGCAGGACCTGATAGCCCACGCAGCCCCTGCACAGGCCAAACCAAGCTACAGCAGCAGGGACATACAGCAGCAGGTAGACGCAGCCCTAGCATGGTTTAAGAAGCTAGAAAAACTGGCTACCATCGGATACAATCCACGGAAGCTAAACCACCTACTACTACAGTTCATAGGGGACATCGAACTACAGATGGTTAGGACCAAGTGGGGCAACGCAAAACGGAAGCACCTAACCACGGTAACGGGAGGGGCTATACAGTTCAACTTTTGTCTACCTGCTAACATAGCTCCTGAGATACGACTCATGTAGCGTTCGACCTGAGTGGGGTTGCAATTGCAACTTCGTCGAGGATCGGTTCGGTAGCCGCATGGGCACGGGTTGAGCGCCGCGACGAGCATGAAGTTGGCTGGAAAAGTCGTGCTGCGCATGGCGCGCGAGATC
>Ga0315899_10009070_pt1 | contig 10670 bp, 12 predicted proteins | sample LakEriMetagenome_2_FD_203518 | JGI IMG/M metagenome (GOLD analysis project Ga0315899, IMG submission 203518) | Freshwater fungal communities from buoy surface, Lake Erie, Ohio, United States - Buoy 4 MA112 | ecosystem: Environmental > Aquatic > Freshwater > Lake | place: USA: Lake Erie, Ohio...
GAGCAGCTTCGTGGAATCCAGCCCACCCGCCACAGATTTTCTAGGCCAGCTTTGCCAAGACTGGGAAGCCGCGGCCCTTTCCGCTCCAGAGCCCTGCCGGATCGTCGTGCTGCGCCTGGGCATCGTGCTTGGCTCCGATGGTGGCGCCCTGGGCAAGATGCTCCCTGTGTTTCGCGCTGGCTTTGGGGGGCCCGTGGGGTCCGGCAAGCAATGGATGAGCTGGATCCATCGCCACGATCTCTGCCGCCTGATCGCTGCGGCGTTAGAGGACTCGAGCTACCGCGGCATCTACAACGCGGTGGCACCAGAGCCCGTGCGGATGGCTGATTTTGCCCATTGCTTGGGCCAAGTGATCGGGCGTCCATCCCTCCTGCCCGTGCCCGCTCCGCTGCTGAAGGTTCTGCTTGGCGATGGAGCGGCCGTTGTGCTTGAAGGTCAACAGGTGCGGCCCCAGAGATTGTTGGAGAAAGGCTTCCAATTCGACACGCCAGAGCTCAGCGCAGCCCTCGCCGCCGCCACCAGCCCAAGCCCCCGCTGAGCAGCGCGGCCGCCATCAGAAGGCCAATCGCCGGTTGAAACAGGAGCGGCCAGAGCCGCTGGAAGGCCTGCAGGGTGGCCTCACTGCCCCGCAGATGCAAGCCCACCCCCAGCCCAAACCAGAGAGCTCCAGCCAACACCAGAAACACATCCGCCACCAGGAGGCGATCGATACCCGCCTGCAGCCGTTCCAACCATGGAACAGCTGGCCCTTCCGCTCTTGTGGGAGGGCCAGCGGACTCCCTGCGGGAGGACTCAGCGGGAACGGGTGGCATCGGCGAGGGGGCTGAGCGGTTTCAGTTTGGCCATGATCGCGTCAACCATGCGGCTCGTGCCCCCTGGCCTGCCAAGTCGTTCCAGTGCCACGGTCTCCAGTTGCTTGCGCCAGCGGGGGCCTTGCCGGGGATCAGCCAAACGCCTCAACTGCTCGGCCGCCATCCGCGCGGTCTGCCGCAGGGTGGAGGACGCCCCCATGTCCCCAGCCGCACAACTCACGCCTGGTCCAAGCAGACGGCGCTGGGCATCGGCAAATCCCTCTGTGAACTGGGGACCCGGCCCCACCAGCTGGAGCACTGGCTTGCCGAGGCCCACCGCCTGCTCCGTCGCCGTTCCAGCCATGGCCAGAAGGAGATCACTGCTCCTGAGCACCCACCAGAACCGCTGGGGCACAAGCTCCAGCCGCAGGGAACCCCAACGCAGCAGCCCACCCCCTCCACTCGCCGCAGGGGGGGGCTCCAGGCTCCAGCCATAGGGGGCGGCTGCATGGGCAATGGCCTCTTGGGAGAGGGAGGGCACCAAGGCGGCCACCAAGCGCAGTGGGCCCGGCCAGTGCTCCGGAATCTGGCTCAGTACTTGAAGCATCAAAAGCAGGTTGGAGAGGGCTTCAGGCAGACGGCTGCCAGGCAAGAGGCCAAGCACCGGCACTCCCTCGGTGTGGGCAGGCAGGTCTCCATCCCCCCCCACCTCCAGAAACGGATTGCCAAGAAAGTCCACGGGGCGGTGCAGTTGGCCTGTGAGGTCGTCCGCCGTCAGCGCATCCCGGCTCCAGAGCAGCCGCACTTGGGGGCGACGCAGGAGCCATCCACAGGGCCAGGGCAGGCGCAGCCGACCCTCGTAATGACTGGAGTAGGCCACCAGATACACCGCCATCGGCTTGGCGGTCAGCCAGGCTGCCAACACTGGCAGCACGTCACCCACCACCACCACCCAATCGCAGTGATGGCGATGGCGCCACACGGCGAGCAGGCGACCGAGCAAGTAGGGCAGTTGCCCCTGTCGGAGTTCGGTGAGACGCCCCCGCAGGCTGGTGTAGCCCAACCCCCCCGTGCTGAAGTCGCGGGTGGGGCCCACCACGGGAAGGCCGGCATCCCGGTAGGCGCCGCCGTGGCCAACCAGCGGCAGCGCCGCCACTGCGAGGCCTTCAACCTGGAGGGCTCTGGCGAGGTGGGCACCGCTGAGGTCTTCACCGTGGCCATTGCTGATCAGCAAAACCCGGCTCACCCTTGCAGCCAACCGCGGACTTTTTCCATCGCCGACCAACCAGGACGACGGACGAGTCCATCGGCAATAGAGGCCTGCAGCTCGGTGTTCAGCTCTGGGGCTATCAGGGTGATGCGTTGCACCATTTCGATATGCTCCCGCACCCCTTTGGCCCCTGTCTCGAGCATGGCCACGGACAGATTCACCCTGGCCTGGGGATCCTGAGGGTTGAGGCGAACCGCTGTGCGTGCCGACTTCAGGGCCGCCTGGGGTTGATCCAACAACAGCTGCAACCAGGCCAAGCACGTCCAGGCGGCCGACTGGCCAGGGGACTGGGCGGTGAGCTGGAGAAAATCGTCAATCAACTCCTCCGGGGGAGCCCCTTGGCGATAGCGCTCAAGAGCCTGTTCAAAGAAGGCTTCGTGGCTGGTGGTCATGGTTTGGCACCACGCTCAGCCTTTCAGATTCCCACGGCAGTGGCAGCCTCTCTCAAACAGCGAAGGAGCTGCCGCACCCGCAGGTCTGGGTGGCGTTGGGGTTGCTGAAGTTGAAGCCGCCTCCGATGAGCGCCGTCGAGAAGTCGAGTTGCAGGCCATAGATATAAAGCAGGCTCTTGGGATCACAAACCACGTCAAAGGCTTCCCCACCAGCCGGCTGATAGGTGTAGCGCTCGTCGTCCTCTCGGATGGCGGCACCATCGATGAAATCCATGGTGTAACTCATGCCACTGCAGCCGCCAGAGCGAACCCCCACCCGCAACACCTTGCCCTGGCCTTGCTGAGCCACCAAGGTGGCCAGCTGGCGCATGGCAGGCTCCGTGATCTGGATCCCACGACCGTCGACGCCGATGTGGGTGACCTCAGCCTTGGGGGAAGCCTGGTGAAGCGCAACTTGGGATTGGCTGTCTGCAGTCATGGGCTCTGCGATCATCACGGTCTTGAAAGTCTATGGAGCCCGTTTGCTCGCGGGGGCTGGCCGGTTCTCCGCCGCAGCCAGGCGGGGCGATACATAAAGTCGTAGCACCATTGGAGTGTTCGGGTGCGGGTCGCCATCGTGGGTGCAGGACTGGCGGGGTTGTCCGCGGCCGTGGATCTGGTGGATGCCGGCCAAGAAGTGGATTTGTATGAGGCACGACCCTTCTGGGGCGGCAAGGTGGGCAGCTGGGAGGACCCGGATGGCAACCATATTGAGATGGGGCTACATGTCTTTTTCTTCAATTACGCCAACCTTTTTGCCCTCATGCGGAAGGTGGGTGCCATGGATCATCTCCTCCCAAAAGAGCACACCCATCTCTTTGTGAATCGCGGTGGCGATGTGCGCAGCCTCGATTTTCGCTTTCCTCTCGGCGCTCCCTTCAACGGCCTCAAGGCCTTCTTCACCACCCCCCAGCTGGAGACCATCGACAAACTGAGGAATGCTCTGGCCTTGGGCACCAGCCCAATCGTGAGGGGGTTGCTGGATTACGACGGAGCGATGCAGGTGATTCGTGAGCTGGATCGCCTCAGCTTTCAGGAATGGTTTCTCTCCCATGGGGGAAACCTTCACAGCATTCAGCGGCTTTGGAACCCCATTGCCTACGCCCTGGGCTTTCTGGATTGCCAATCCATCTCTGCCCGCTGCATGCTCACTATCTTCATGATGTTTGCCGCCCGCACCGAGGCCTCAAAGCTGAATCTTCTCAAGGGATCCCCACACCGCTGGCTCACGGGCCCCATCCTGGATTATATCCAGGCCCGCGGCGGCAGACTCCACCTGCGCCACCGAGCCGTCAAGCTCGAATATGAGGATGTTCCAGGCGGTCCGCCTGGCGCCACCCAAGTGACGAGCCTCACCCTGGGCACTCCTGAGGGAGAGATCCAGGTTCAGGCCGACGCCTACCTGGCTGCCCTGGATGTGCCGGGCATCCAAAGGCTTGTGCCGGAAGCTTGGCGTTGTCACACCCTTTTCGCCAATCTCGATCGGCTTGAGGCCGTGCCGGTGGCGACCGTTCAACTTCGCTACGACGGCTGGGTGACGGAGTTGGGTGAAGCTCCAAGCGACGGGCAACGGCGCCAGGATCTCAACCAGCCCGCGGGGCTCGATAATTTGCTTTATACAGCTGATGCAGACTTCAGTTGTTTCGCCGATCTGGCTCTGGCCAGCCCAGAGGACTACCGAAAGCCCGGTCTGGGTTCACTTCTGCAATGTGTGCTCACCCCCGGCGATCCCTGGATCCCCAAAAAAAATGAGGAGATCGTTGCCCACACCGATCGCCAAGTGCGCGAACTCTTCCCCTCCTCCCGCAACTTGAAGCTCGTGTGGAGCAACGTGGTGAAGTTGGCCCAGTCGCTCTACCGCGAGGCGCCTGGAGTAGAACCCTTCCGGCCCGAGCAACGCACCCCGATCAGCAACTTCTTCTTGGCGGGTAGCTACACCCGGCAGGATTACATCGATTCCATGGAAGGTGCCACCATGAGCGGGCGCCTCGCTGCCGCAGCCATCATGAATTGTCCGGTGAGCCTGGCCCGCAATGCCGCTGCTGCCTGAGGAACACCGATGGGACGCTGGCTTGAACACACCGTAACGACGGAGATCGCCGCACCCGTTGAGCGGGTATGGCACGTTTGGAGCGATTTGGAATCCATGCCCCGTTGGATGCGATGGATTGAATCGGTGACGACGCTCGAGGATCCGGACCTCACCGAATGGACCTTGGCAGCGCAAGGGTTTCGCTTCCACTGGAAAGCCCGCATCACACGCCGGATTGAGTCCCAACAGCTGCATTGGGAATCAGTGGGCGGGCTGCCCACAAAGGGAGGGGTGCGTTTTTACCCATTGGGGCCAAAGCTGACAGCGGTGAAGCTCAGCGTCAGCTATGAGTTGCCTGCGATGTTGGCACCGTTGATGGAACCCTCCATCATGGGCGGCATCGTGAACCGTGAGCTTCAAGCCAACCTTGATCGATTTCGCGACCTTGTGGAGAGCAACATCAACCCTTGATCGGCAGCAGGCAAGCCGTTCGCCAAACCGTCTGGGCAGGCTGCGGGCATGGATTCCTCTAATGCCAGCGGTTGTTCTGACGGCTTGTGCACCGACACCCGAAGCGATTGTTGAGCCACCGCTCCCCAAACAGCCAACCGCCCAGAGTGGCCCCGTCGCTCCGCTGCCTACCCCTGCGCTGGCTCCTCTGGCCACCCAGCAGCAGGTGGTGCGGGCAGTGGACGTCGGGCGGCCCGACCCTTTCGCCCCCGTGCTCAGCGCTCGCCTGATCCCCCCCCCGGTCCCCCGCAAGCGGGCGGCCAGTCCCGGGGGTTTGGCCAGCCGCCTGCCACCCCTTGAGCCGCCACCGGGCCTGGTGTTTCAGGGCGTTTTACAGGGGCCCATGGGACAGGAAGCGTTGGTCGAATATGCGCCCTCAGAATCCAATGAGGGCAGTGTCCGCTCAGGCTCCCTGCGCGTTGGGGACATGGGCACGGGCAAAAGCGACGCCTTGCTGCCACCTGGGTGGCGGGTGCGGGCCATCGATGTAGCCCAAGGGATTCTTGTGCTGCAATCCGGCAATCAGTCCGTCAACCTGCAGCTCTGAGCGCTCGGACGCAGGCCTCCACCAGGCCGGCCAGATCATGGGGCTCCGCCTCCGCGTCGACCCGACCGAGCACCTCCAGGCAAGGCTGGCTGGTTTGGGGACCAATCGACACCAACTTCACGCCCTCCAACACCTGCCGCCATTGCGAACCAAAGGCCCCCTCCAAAAGCTGGGCGCAGTGGCGCACGGTCTTCCCACTGCTGAACGTGATGGCCTGGAGGGTTCCCTGTTGCAGAGCCTGGATGGCCTGGGAGGGCAAGCCATCAGGACAGCGGGTTTCATAGGCCGGGACCTCCACCACCCGCGCGCCGGCGCTGCTGAAGGCTTCAGCAAGCAGGGTGCGCCCCCCGCTCTGCACTCTGGGAAGCAAAAGGTGCAGTCCCCAAGCTGAAACGGGGAACTCGTCGATCAGGGCATCGGCCACGAAACGGGTGGGAACAAAGTCGACCCGCACCCCCAGCTCGTCCAAGCGCTCGGCGGTGCGGCGCCCCACCGCAGCGATCCTCAGTCCTTTCGGAGGATGGGAAAGTTCCCCCCCACGCCGCCGCAGCCGGGCCTGCAGAGCCTCCACCCCATTGGCGCTGGAGAAGATGAGCCAGTGAAACTGTGCGAGATCCGCCAGTGCTTCATCGAGTGGGCGCCAATCTTCGGGTGGACCCACCACGAGGGCCGGCAGGTCAACCACCTGGGCCCCGGCCTGCTCGAAAAGCTGACGGGCTGCTCCCAGTTGCTGTTCCGCCCGGGTGACAGCGATGCGGCAGCCTTGCAGGGGGAGTCTGCTCATGGCTCCAGCTTGACCAGGGCTCCGGCCGAACGTCGCAAGGCCAGAGCGTCGTCCCTGCGTCCCTGGGCCTCCAGCTGGTCAATCGCTTCCCGAAAGTGACACCGTGCCCCAATCACATCCCCAGCCAGCAAAAGGGCGAGAGCCAGATTCTGATGGGCTTCGCAGCGGCTGGGTTCGATGGCAAGAGCTTGGCGATAGGCCCCAATCGCACCAGCCACGTCTCCGCTACGGCGCAGGCTCAAACCGAGATGAAGCCAAGGGTTGGCCAGTTCCGGGGCGATGTGTGTGGCCTCCAGAGCCAGGGCCACTGCCGCGGCTGTTTGATCTTGGTGGAGCAGCTGGGACGCCAAATTCAGCCGGGCCGCCAGGGTCAGCCGGGGATCCATGGGCACAGCCAGGGCCTCCCGGTAGAGCGCCATGGCCCTTTGCGGGCTCTCCTGGCTAACGGCAAGGGCCAGATGCAGCAGCAACTCATAGCGCTCCGCATGGGCATCCTTGGGACAACGGGCCAGGCCCTGATTCAACAAGGCGATACCGCGGGCACGATTGCCGCTGCTGATCTCCAGACCGCCAAGCTTGGCGCAGGTGTAGGGATCGCCAGGATCACGCCGGAGCTCAGCTTCCATCGCTTGCCGCAGCCGCTGGGCCTTGCCTTGCTGGTGAATCCTCTCCGGCCGATAGCCCTCGTGCAGGAGTGCGGGCACCGGGCAAGCCAGGATCTGCCAATGGGGTTCCTGGGCGAGCAGGGCTTCCACGCTGTCGTCCACAAGGGAGTGGTAGGCGCGGCTCCAACGAATGGCCCGGTGGCGTCGGAAGAGGCGACTGACATTGGAGTAGGGGGATTGGAGGGCACCGCACTCCTGGCGCAGCAGGGTGATCAGCAGAGCCTCCGGCTGATCCATCGCCCGCCGCAGAGGATCCATCGCCTGGGGCCTCAAGCGCTCATCCGCATCCAGCACAAGAACCCAATCCCCCTTCACCCAGTCCAGGGCCGCATTGCGGGCCGCAGCAAAATCCCCTGGCCAGGGCAGGTGATGCACAACGGCTCCAGCCGCCTCAGCGATGGCCACGGTGTTATCTGCAGAACCGGTGTCCACCACGACCATCTCATCCACAAATCCCCGCACGGAAGCGAGGCACTCAGCCAGAGAAGCCGCCTCATCGCGCACGATCATCGAGAGGCTCACGCTCAATCCGTAAACCCTCCTTGCGCCTTTGTGGGCCCCAGGCCCAGCCGATCCAACACCAGAGCCTGGGCCTCTGGCATCTGGGCCGGGCTCCAGGCTGCGGGCAGATCCGCTGGTAGCACTTGCTTCAGGTCTTGCCAGAGGTAGGGACTGCCATAAACCACCACACCGGCAAGCCGTTGCTGATCGAGCAGCTGCTCGATCCAGGCGGTCCAAGGCTCCCCGCCACCGGCCGAGCCCCGAAAGGGATTCCCCCGCACAAAGAGTTGGAGAAGGATGGGGCCCTCCGCCAATCCCGCCCGGATCCAGGGGGGCTGGGGAGGGGCATCCAAGCCAACACCCGCAACGCCGCTGAGGGGGCTCTGCCCATCCAGCACCCAGGGACGGAAGCCCGCTGCCCGGGGGAGGGCGAGCGCCGGCGCAGTGGGCGACAGGAAGGCACAACCGAGTTGTGCATCCACCCGCAGCAGAGTCCAGCCCGCTCCTTGATGGAGGCGTGCCAGGGTTCCCCCCTGACATTCGACGCTGCGGGAGAGCAATTCGCCCACCAAGGCTCGATCCCCTTTCGCGGGGCCATTGCTGAGGGGGCCCAAGGGAGATGCCGGATCCAGGCGCTGCAGATCGGGATCCTGCCGGGTTTGCTGCAGGGCTTTGCGGCGGCGTTCCACGCTGTGCCAAAGGCGCTCTTGGCTGAGACGGCCCTCCTCGACAGCGGCCAGGATGGCCTCGATGGCGATCCAAGGATCGGCGGGCATCAACACCAAGTCGGCCCCTGCCTCCAAAGCCAACACAGCCGCCTCTCCCGCCCCTTGACGGGCAGCGATCGCCTCCATCACCAGGGCGTCGGTCACGACGAGTCCGTCGAAGGCGAGATCGTGGCGCAACAGCTGGGTGAGCACCTTGGCGGAGAGGGTGGCTGGCCGATCAGGATCGAGCTCCGGCAGCAGCAGATGGGCGGTCATCACGGAAGCCACTCCGGCCGTGATGGCCCGGCGGAAGGGGGGCAGCTCGATGGCCTCCAGTCGCTCCCTGCTGTGGGGGAGCACGGGCAGGTCAAGGTGGGAGTCCTCAGCGGTGTCGCCATGGCCAGGGAAGTGCTTGGCGCAGGCGAGCACCCCCTCGCCCTGCACTCCCCTGATGAAGGCGGCGGCCAGGTCCGCCACCACTTCAGGCCGCTCCCCCCAGGCCCGCACGTTGATCACGGGGTTGGCAGGATTGTTGTTGACATCGCAGACCGGGCCGAGCACCCAATTGAGGCCCAGGGCACGGGATTCACGCCCGGTGCAGCTGCCATATCGCTCGGCCAGCTCGATCGCGGCCTTGGGATCGTGTCGGTGGATCTGCCCCACCCCGAGCGGGGGTGGCAGCCAACTGGCCCCCTCAAACCGCTGCCCCACGCCCTCCTCCACATCAGCGCAAAGGAGCAGCGGCTGGTTTGCCCAAGAAACTAGCTGGCGGGTGCGGAGCCTGAGCTCTGCAGCACTTCCCCCGAGCAGAATCACCCCGCCCACCCCTTCAGCTAGGAGGGCTTGCAACGTGGCATTGTCCAGCTCCCAGCGCGGATAACGGCGCTGCCCATCTGCCAGGTGCCCGCTGGCACGCACCACCAGAAGGCTGGCCACCCATCGGCGCAGCTCAGTGCCTGAGTCTTCAGGACGCATGGGCATCGGGAGAGGATTGTTCCGAGGGAGGGGAGCCTGAGGGGGCCGTTTTCCCCTCCTCCCGACGAAGCCGATCCTGTTCCAGTTCACTGAGCAGACCGAGCACGGTGCTGCCCCTCTCCAAACTGCGATCGAGCTGAAACACCACCTCGGGTGTGCGCCGCAGTTGCAGGCGCCGCCCCAACTCCCCCTTCACAAAGGGTGTGGCGGCCTTGAGACCGTCCAAGGCTTGGCGCCGCTCCTCCTCCGTGCCATACACGCTCACAAAAATTTTGCAGTGCTGCAGGTCGCCAGCCACTTCCACGCTGGTGATGCTCACCATGCCCTGATGCACCCGCCCATCGCGGATGCCAGTGCTGAGCAGTTCACTGATCTCCTTCCGGATCAGGGAGGCCACCCGCTCCACCCTTCGGCCCTGTGCCATGGCTAACCCAGTGGTGCTGGTGCCACCATCGCACGAAGCACCAGGAGCAGGCTCAGGGAGCCGCTCACCAACGCTCCCACAACCGCCACGGCGGTGACAGGGTTGCTCCGGCGCCCTGCCAAGGGCTCCACCAGCGTTTGCAGGATGCCCAGGGAAAGGGCAATCAGGTACCGCGGGTAGCGGATCACGTTCAGCAGAAACTCTTTCATCGGTGCCCAGCCGTCTAGAGCCATGCTGGCTACTCTGCCGCGGTGAAGACCGCCTGCGAGCCCAGAATGATGGAGCTGCATCAGTTCAAACACTCCGCCTTCTGCGAGAAGGTGAGGCTCGTGCTTGCGGCCAAAGGGCTGGAAGCCAGGTTGGTGGAGGTGGTGCCCGGTCTTGGGCAGATTGAGCTGTTTCGCCTCTCCGGGCAGCGACAGGTGCCAGTGCTTGTCGATGGTGCCGAGGTGATTGCTGATTCCAGCGAAATCGCCCTCTACCTGGAGCAACACCATCCCCTGCCGCAGCTGCTCCCATCCGATCCGCAACAGCGGGCCCAGGTGTTGCTTTTGGAGGATTGGGCAGACACGGCCCTGGCCTCTGCCTGCCGCCGGGCCTTGCTGCAGGCGGCAGCCACCAACCCAAAGCTGCGCGCCGCTCTTCTCCCGGAAGCCACCCCATCCTCTCTGCGACAACTGGTGAGCTCCCTGCCTGGCGGGGTAATGGGCTCCTTGAGCGACACCTTGAGCAGCTTGTTGGCGCCAATGGAAGCGCGCCAGCTGCATCGCAACCTGGAGCAGCTCAACCAACTGGTGGACGGCCGAAACTATCTGGTGGGAGGCCAGCTCAGCCTGGCGGATCTGGCGGTTGCGGCCCAGTTGTCGCTTCTGCGCTTTCCAGCCACCGCGGGGGCTCCACTGGCAGGGGAGGGGGTGAGTGGCATTGCAGACAATCCGATCTATCAACCCCTTTTCAGCTGGCGCGATGGGATTGTGGAGCGTCTTGCCGGTCGGAGAGCGCCATGAGTGATCCCCTGATCCGCGAGATGGAT
>Ga0315899_10009073_pt1 | contig 10667 bp, 11 predicted proteins | sample LakEriMetagenome_2_FD_203518 | JGI IMG/M metagenome (GOLD analysis project Ga0315899, IMG submission 203518) | Freshwater fungal communities from buoy surface, Lake Erie, Ohio, United States - Buoy 4 MA112 | ecosystem: Environmental > Aquatic > Freshwater > Lake | place: USA: Lake Erie, Ohio...
AGAAATGGCTGTCATTGCAGCCATCGCATTGCTTGTCTTTGGGCCGAAGCGTCTGCCGGAGATGGGGAAAACTCTTGGTCGCACGCTGAAGGGGTTTCAAAGCGCATCTCAGGAGTTCGAAAAGGAGTTTCGTACCGCCCTGCGCACCGATGAGGATGACACCCTGCCGTCCGCGGCGGCCACCAGCCTTCCGGCGGCTGATCTGGGTGAGGGTGTAAGTGTCAACGAAGCTGGGGGCGTCAGCGCTCCCCCTCCCCCACCTGCGGTCTGAGCAGGACCGGAGCCAGTGGATTTGCAATTATTGGTGGGGCTTGGCAACCCTGGCCCCCGTTATTCCCTCACTCGCCACAACGTGGGTTTTTTGGTGCTCGAGCGGTTGGCGGCCGAGGCAGGTCAGATCTTCCGGCAACAGAGCAAGTTGCATGGCCTGGTGGCCGATGTGGGCCATGGTCCTGAGCGCTTGCGCTTGCTGATGCCCCAAACGTTCATGAACGAAAGCGGTCGCTCCGTGCGTGCGGCACTCGATTGGTTTGGCCTGCGGGCAGATCAGTTGCTTGTGATCGTGGATGACATGGATCTTCCCTTGGGGCGTCTGCGGTTGCGCTCTTCGGGCAGCGCTGGAGGGCACAACGGTTTGCGCAGCCTCATTCAGCACCTAGGCACCCAGGAGTTTGCCCGGTTGCGGATTGGCATCGGTGCACCGGCGGGCGATCCTGCGGACCGAAAGACCCGAACTGTTGGGCATGTGCTCGGGCCTTTCTCGGCGCGTGAGCAACCGATCCTGGCGCAGGTACTGAAGGAGGTGGTCGGTGGCGTCGCGCTCATCCGTCAGCAGGGGGTGGAGCGAGCAGGCAACCGCTTGAACAGTTTCCGTGCCGTCTCTGAGGCATCGTGATGGTCTCGTTCGCCAGTCTCTCTGTCCTCCCTTGAGTCGTCTGCCCTCCACCACAGCTCAGCTGCGCGTGTTGCATCAGAGCTTCCAGCCCTGCCGGCTTGAGGGGGAAGTGAGTGCGGGCAGCTTTCGCTGGACGTTTTGCTGGTCATTTGATCGGGGTGAACTCACGATCGAACCCTCCCTCGGACGGGCTCTGATCCAGGACGCCCTGCTGCGTTTTCTGCTCCAGGCGGATTACCAACTGGAAGCTGGCGGGGATTATGCCTTCATTGTGAGGGCCGCCTTGTGAGGGTATGGCCCAGCCACCGCTCCACAAGCAGCTGGGCGACGACGTCATCCCAATCCCGAGGAGGTTGCCGCAAACCTTCCGGGAGGAGGCGCCGCCAGCCCCGAGCTGGCTCCAGCTCCCAGTAGCGCCGCCTTGCCTCCAGGGTCGAGCCCGCTTCGCTCAGGGTGTGAAGCGGCAGCAGATCCGCCAGCCTGGCTCGCCACGCCTTGCTACCTGTGCCATCTCCCATCACCACCCCGCTGACGAGCCCCTGTTGCCGCCATCGTTGTAGCCGTTCGAAGCATGCTTCTGGGGCGAGCACGCCCGCCTCAACGATGTTCTGACAAGCCACATCCGTACGCACCAGGCCACATTTGCTGCGCCCTGGATCCAGGCCGGCCAAGGCCCCGGGTGGGATGGGCGGGGAGCGTAGGTCCGTCATGGGATCCAACGCAATTCCACGGCGATCGGATCGGGGGTGTCGGCATTGGCCATGGCCACGGCCTCGAGGGTGGCCCGCATCCCCTCAGGGCGCTGGCTGAGGTCGAGCCCAAGTCGGTTGAATTTCGCCCCATCCACTTGCAGGCCATCCACCAACGTGCCCTGACGTTGGGCTTGCGTAAACGCAGCGGCCAGGAGCAGGTTGAGCCGGCTGCGCACTTCTTCAGGGGAGCGCAGATCTCCATCGAGGACCGTGCGGGCCAGCACCTCGCCGCGGCGGACCACGCCTCGGTTGGGTCTCAGATCTGGGAAGGCCAACACCCGTTGTTCGCCGCGCAGGATGTTTGCCGCTGAACGAATGACGATGACCCAAACACCTGGCTTGCGCAGAGCCTGGTCCAGCCGCTCAATGTCGCTGCGGGGGACCAGCAGAATCTGGCGATCAGGTTTCTGCCCTGGAAGCAGCAGCCGGAAGGCAGCGGCATTGGCCTCCTGCAACAGGGCGTCGATGGACTGACGAGGATTTTCTTGGCGGCCGAGACGGATGCGGCCCATGGCCAGGGGCTGCCCACTGGCGATCAGCACATCTCCGCGACGCAGGGCGATCACCTTCCCTTCCAGTTCCTTCAGTTCCTTGGCGCCCGCATCGATACGGGCCCGCACACCTGCAAGTTCCTTTTCTGTGCGTTGAATCTCGGCATCGCGACCCTTCACGTCCTGTGTCAGACGGTCTCTTTGGGCTTCCAGCTGGCGGCGCTGGTTTTGCAACGGTTGGAGCTCACGCCTGAGATCGCCAACGCGCTGTTGGGCACGGGCGAGGGCATAGGTGACTTTCTGCTCGCTGGCGATGGCGGCCTGGCGGCCTTGCAGAGCGCGGTTCCGCTCGATCCGACTGCGCTGCAGCTCGCGCTGATTGGTTTTGAGTTCCTCACGGTTTTGCTGCAGATCGCTCTTGGAGCGCTGAAGGTCGGCCTGGCTGCGGGCAAGCGCTTGACGACCATCTCGCAAACGCTCCTGAAGCTGGTCGAGCTCAAATAAACCCACCCGCAAGCGCTCGCTCACCAAAAGCATCAAGCCCAGGGAGATGGCACTGATCAGGCTGCCAGTGAGGGCCGTGATCACCACCGCTGTCTTGCGTGGCCGCAGGTTGAACAGACTGAGGCGGGCTTTGCCGACTTTGCTGCCGAGCCGGTCTCCAAGAGTGGAGAGAATCCCTCCCAGCACGAGCAGGGCGAGGATTAGCAGCCACCCGGACACGACACCTCCCGACTGGATTCAGTATCTCTGGCATGCGCCCCATCATCAGGCTGGGGAGTCGGATGATCAGCTGAACCGTTTGGCCAGAGCGATCGGATCGAAGACCGTGATCTTTTTTCGGTCAATTTGCACCATCCCGTCGTTGCGCAGGTCACCCAGCAAGCGTGTGATGGTGACACGGGTGGAGCCGATGGCCTCAGCGATTGCCTGATGGGACAGACGCAAATCAATGGTGATTCCTTCGTTGCCGGGTACACCAAAGTCGCGGCAGAGCACAAGTAAAAAGCTCACCAGCCTGGAAGACATGTCGCGGTGGGTGAGCGTCTCGATCATTGTCTCAGTCTGGAGGATGCGGGAGGAGAGTCCTTGGAGCAACAGCAATCCGACGCTGGCATCCTGTTCAATGGCCCGCCGCACCGACGCGGCAGGCGCGGTGACAAGCTCGACACGGGTGAAGGCGATGGCGTGATAAAACCGGTCTGATCGCTGCCCAGTGAGGAGGGAGAGCACACCAAACAAGCTATTTTCCCGCAACAATGCAACCGTAATTTCTTCGCCTGATTCATACACTCTTGACAGCCGCACGGCTCCTCGGCGAAGGAGATAAACCCGCTCGGCGGGATCTCCTGGAAAGAAGATGGTTTTGCCCCGCTCCACACTTTCCGTGCTGCTCCCAGCTAAGGAAGGCATCACCTCTAGGAGGGTGGGGTGGTTCGCGGCAAGTCCTGGCCCGCTCGGGAGGGGACCCACGGATGTTCCTCGTGCGGGTGCAGGACTGTAACGACTAAATCCCTGAGTTCCGACCATCCATGAAGGTCCAGTTGGCGCAAGCTACGGATCGCATCCGGCCAGACTTGTAGCAAAGCGCACTTTTTCGCCGCTTGGGTGCCAAGCGCACGGCCACGGAGGCGAGAGGAAGAGCGCCCCGGTGGAAAGCTTGCCGCCCTTGCGCTTGGGTTGGAGCCAGATCGACTGGAGGGCTCAGGTCCACCCGGTGCCGCTACAGGTAGTGTGAGGCATCTGAGATCCCGCTACATTCTGGGGAGGGTGCCGGGTTTCCCGCACCCGACCCATCTCTGCCTTCCCGATCGCCGCCCTCCCGTCCACACCCAGTTCTGCTCCTGCTGCGCCTCCATGCCAACCCGCCTCGCCCACTCTGGCCCTCCCCAGCACAACGAGGTTCCGTCCGTCTCCTTGCGCCTGCTGCAGCCTTCGCGGTTTCATCTGGCTCCTCAACCCGAGGGCCTGCTCCAGATTCACACCGCTCCCCACCGAGGCAGCTTCTCTGGGGTGCTGAGCCAGGCCTTGCGAGCGGCGGGTCTGGGCAGCAGGGTGTTGGTTTGCCAGTTGTTGAAGGGCGGTGTGGATCAGGGGGTGAGGGGGAGCCAGATGCTTTGCGGCCGATTGCAATGGCTGCGGCCCGCCACTCCTCTTTGTTTGGAGACCTCTGCTGAACAGCTCGCTGCCGATCCAGGCCAAGCCAATGGGATCCGCGAGGCGGTTCGCGAGGTGTGGATGTACAGCCGCGATCAGCTGCTGGAGGAGCGTGTGGATCAGCTGGTGCTCGATGAGCTGGGCCTGGCGATTGAACTGGGTTATCTGCCCTTGGATGAGGTGATGGCCACGCTGCGCCAACGTCCCCCCCATCTGGATGTGATTGTTACCGGCCAGGCCATTCCAGCGGCGTTGATGGCCATGGCTGATCAGGTCACTGAGTTGCGCCGGGTGCCATAGCCCCGCTTCCTCGGTGGTGCATCACTCTGGGATGGGTGTGATCCACACCTAGTCTCAGCAGTCAAGGCCGAAAGCAGCCCCCATCCGATGCTTAAAAACGACCGCTGGATCAAAGAGCAGGCCGCTCAGGGGATGATTGAGCCCTTTCAGCCCAGCTTGATCCGCCATCTCGATCCAGAGGCCCGCAGCGGTGCCGTGCTCAGTTTTGGATGTTCGTCCTATGGCTACGACCTGCGTCTTTCCCCGCAGGAGTTTTTGATTTTCCGCCATGTGCCTGGCACTGTGATGAACCCGAAGCGGTTCAACCCCGCCAACCTCGAATCTGCACCGATTCATCGCGATGAGGATGGAGACTATTTCATCCTCCCGGCCCATTCCTATGGATTGGGTGTGGCCCTGGAGAAGTTGCGGGTTCCCCCTACGATCACTGTGATCTGCCTCGGCAAGAGCACCTACGCCCGTTTGGGGATCATCGTCAACACCACGCCGGCCGAGGCCAGTTGGGAGGGCCATCTCACCTTGGAATTCAGCAATTCTTCCGGAGCGGATTGCCGGATCTACGCAGGGGAGGGCATTTGCCAGCTGCTGTTCTTCGAGGGTGATCCTTGCGACACCACCTACCAGGATCGGGCCGGCAAATATCAGAACCAACCCGAACGGGTGACACTGGCGAAGGTCTGATCCCCGCAGGCTCCCAGGGACGCGGTTGCGCTCCCTTCAGGGGGCTAGACGGGCTTTGTGCAGGCGGGTTTTCTCATACCAGGCTGCAATCTCCGGTGCCCAGGCCTGCAGGTGGGGCCACATCAGATCGCAGAGAGCACGGATTTCCTCCTGGGCATCGAGCTTGGCGCGAAGATCCAGGAAATGGAGGAAGGCCCGCAAGCTGAAGCTCACCACGAAGTGCTGGCGGTAGTCGAAAGGCAGGATCCCGCGGGCATGTTCCTCTGCAAAACCGGCGGCAAGCAGGTCGCGGTAGCGCTCGGCGGCGGCTCGGCAGATCTCCAGATCCACAGCCCTCTGGTCTGGGGAGTAGGAGTACTTTTTGCCCTGGCGGTCGCTGTAGTCGCCCACGGGCCGCAGATAGAACACTTCTTCGAGCTCTAATTCACCTCGGGCGGCGCGGCAGATGCGCTCGCCTGTATAACGCATCGAGTTGTGCACCACGAGTCCGTTGGCCACGAAGTTGTGCCAGGGCTCCTCCACCTCCAGGTCGTAAGTGATCTGCTCGCCGAGGTATTCCACATTCGTCACGGTGAGGGGATGGGCCCTCAGCTTCCTCCCCTGGGGGTGGGTTTTGACTGACCAACTCTCGGTGTTTCTGCCTGGCTGCAGGGCGGCGGCGAAGGCGGTCTCTAGGTTGTGCTGATGAAGGAAGGTGTGGCAGGGCTGGCAGGGGCTCACCAGGTTGTCGGGCTCATAGGCCTGGCCGGGATCGGCATGCACAGGAACGATGCGCTGGCCCTGGGCGCGGCGGTTCAGGGTGAGGCCATGCTGATACACCCATTTCTTGATGGCTTCCACGGAGCATGCCGCGAGCTTGGCCATCTCATCGGCATGCATGCCGGACGCCAGGTGTTGGCTCAGCCATTCCCGCTGCCGCCAGGGTGCCGCAGGATTGTGATTCCAGGGCTTCTGGCCAGGCTGAAAGCGGCTGTCGCTCTGCGGCAAGTGCAGCTGATGGCGGCGGGCCCAGGCCCTGATCGTGGTGGCGGAGCAGCCCGCCCGATCGGCCATCTCGCCCACGGAAGCGCCGCACTCGATCTGCTCCCGCAGCCAGTGCCGGTCGCGGTAGGCGCCGCTGCCGGCCGCCACCATGCCGTTGGCCATCACCCTGGCAGTCCGGCGGAAGCTGCGCACACTTCCGTCCCGGCGGGTGCGCAGCCCCACCGCTTCCCCCATGGTCTGCCAGCCGTCCGGGGTGAACAGACGATGGTTGGCCGTGCAGTCGAGGCTGCGGCCGTCCTCCATCGTGAGGCGATACACAGGCTGCAGCCCGCTGCAGATCACATCGCGGATGTGGCTCGTCTCGAAGACACCGGTGTCTTCGTTCAACACCCGCAGCTTCATCTTCTGAAGGCGCCTGCGGCAGTCGCGGCTGTAGCTGCCCGGTTCTTCTCCCTGGCGGCCGCGCAGGCGGCGAGCACGATGGGCCCGCTCGCCGTGGGTCCAGAGGTCGTGCAGTTCGGCGATCCGGATCCTGCGCAGGGCGCCGGAGCTCTGCAGGAAGGTGATTTCGGTATCCGCCGCAAGGCACTGCACATCAAAACTCACGCCCACCCGGTGGGTGCGGGCCTGTTGCATCACCGAATGGGGAAACCAGCCCACGTTGAGAACAATCTGGCCATGCTCCAGCGGTCCATAGTGGCCACGCTCGCCCGCCAGGAGACGCTTCACGCAGATCTCACCGGCCTGCTCTTCGTCAGGCCAGCTGTGCCGTTCTGCAGCCACGAAACCCTCGCTGTAGTCCTGGTGCATTGCGGCGTAGACGCACTGCTGGGGATTGGGGGTGGCGGCGAGGGTCTCCACGCGAAAGCGGGGATCAAAGAGGGGCTCAGCCATGGCTGCGTGGAGCGATGGGGGTTGGCTGGGGAGCAGCCTGCTCCACGGCCAGGGCACTGGTGGGGGCCGATCTGGACAAATTGGGGAGGGCTTCGCCAGCTACCAAAGCGTCGCCCAGGGTCTCCAGTTCAGCCGCGCTGCGGGCACCGATCACCTGCCCCAATCGTTCTCCTGTGTGTCCAAACATCTCCAGATGGGGGATGCCGTTGACGCCGTAGCTGTCGATCTGAGGCTGCCAGCGGGGATTATCCACGTTTAACAACACCACATCCATCTCCCCATGGTGGCGCCGTTCCATGGCTTCCATCGCTGGCGCCATCGCTCGGCAGGCCTCGCACCAGTCGGCGTAGAACTCCACCAGTGTGGGTCGGCCGTTGGTCAGGGCTGTGTTGAGCTCAGGCGACTGACGCGCCAGCCGCTCGAGCGCCGCCTCGGGATGGAGGCCGCCCCGCAGCCAGAACAATGCCAATGCCAGCAGGGCGGCCACGGCGGCCAGGAGCATGCGCTCAAGACGGCCAAAGGAGGCCGGGGTGGCGGGGTCGCCCATGATTGGCGTGAGCTGATGAAAACCTAGAGGCGACCATAACGGTCCCCGATGCCTCCAGGAATGTGCAGCCGCTCTCCCTTGCTAGCGTCCGACCAACCCAGGTTGGCCCGTGAAACGGCGCCTCACCCTCCACTTCCCCCGCGATGCTGTGCACCAACCGATCACCTATCGGTTGGCGGTTGATTTTGATGTGGCGGCCAAAATTCTGCGGGCCCAGATCGCGCCGAACCAGAGCGGCACCATGGTGGTGGAACTCTCTGGAGACATTGATGAATTGGATGCCGCTGAACTCTGGCTCGAGCGCCAGGGATTGCGTCTAAGCCGAGCCCGCAGCGAAATTCGCATCGATCCAAAGCGGTGCGTGGATTGCGGCCTTTGTTCGGGCGTTTGTCCCAGTGGAGCCCTGGCCTTTTCCGTCAGCCAGCGCCTTTTGTCCTTTGATGCGGCCCGCTGTTTGGTGTGCGAACAGTGTTTGCCCAGTTGTCCTTTCGGAGCGATCAGCCTTGCTTTGGAGCCAGGATGAGCACGTTTCTTCGCTACATGCTTCTGCCGTTCCGGGCTCCGATGCTTCTCATCCTCTTGGTTGTGAGCGCCTACCTGGGGCTGGATTGGAGTATCGCCAGGCCTTTGACTCCGGGCCAAGAAGCCATCGATGGCCTCACCTGGGCGATGGAATGTTTCCAGGCGGTGGTAGTGGTGGTGGTGTGCACCTTGCCCGACCTGCTGCTGCAGCAACTCTCCTCCTTGATGGCCACCAGCCGGGTGGTCAGCTTGGTGGCCTCCCTGCTCATCGTCACCCTGCTCGGCCTCTACATGCTTCACCTGGAGATGCTGGCGGACGTGTTGATCCTCGGCTGCACGGTGTTGTTGGCCCGATTGGATATGGTGCGGGTTCGTCTGGTGCCGCCCCCCCTGATCACGATGCTGCTGCTCGTGCTTCTGGTCCTCGGTGGGGTCTCATTGGGGAGATTCGCGGCCTCCGGCAATCTCGGTCCGATGCTTTTGCCACCTGGGCTGAAGAGCTAGCAAGCGGGCTGCCGCGGCTGTTGGTAGCTCCAGGCATTCCCCAGCACCTTCTTGACGTAGAGCCGCGTTTCCGGGTATGGGATGGCCTCTACCCAGAGCTCGGGGAAGCGTGATCGGTCGGGGGTCTGCCAGCTCTGTACGGCTCCTGGGCCCGCGTTGTAGCTGGCCACAGCCGCCAGCGGATCTCCCTTCCACTGATCGAGCATTGATCTGAGGTATCGGGCACCGAGTTCGGCGTTGCGCGTAGGGTCCTGCAACTCCTGCGGGCTAAGCGAGGTGCCGGCGAGTTCGGCTGCGGTGGCTGGCATCAGCTGCAGGAGCCCCACGGCTCCTGCAGCTGATTGAACGGCGGGAGTGAATCTGGATTCCTGCTTGGCCACGCCCAGCAGCAGAGGCAAAGGCAATTGGTGCCGCCGTGCTGCAGGGGCGAAGGCATCTGCAAAACGAACGGGGTGCAGGGCACGCTCCAGTTGGGGCAGAAGGGTGCACTGCTCAGGCTTGAGGCTCAGAGCGGCTTTCTCCAGCTGCCCGAGGCCGGTCCAGTCATCACCCACCCCTTGTCGCAGCCGCCCTTCCACCAGCAGGTCTGCGCTGGTGGTGGGGGGCTGGCCGGCCCGTCGGACGCGCCAGGTTTCCCACGCTTCGGTGGGCTGCGCCAACCGCCACAGCTGATCCAGGGACTGGTCGCCACTGGCGAGGGGCTCCCAGGTGGGGGCTGGGGGAGGCTGCTCCGCTGGACCACCGCGCAAGGTCAGGTCTTCTTTGCCAAGCCGGGCTGAGGCTCGCCAGCCGTAGTAACCGCCGGGGTGATGCACCAGCAGCTGCTTCCAGGTGAGGGTGGCCTCCTCCTCCTGTCCCGTTTGCTGTTGGGCATAGCCCATCCAGAAGCGATGGCGTGCGGCTAACACCGGGGGAAGCTGTTCGGCGGGGATGGCGTTGAGCGTGGCGATGACTGCCTCCCAGTTGCCGGCGAGGAGCCCTCGCCGAACCACCTCCCACTGCAGATCCCAGCTGGCTGGATCCTGCGGCCAGCGCTGCATCACAGCCAGAGCAGCGCGGCCGCTGCTGTCTGACAGGGCGAGCCTGGCTTGCACCGGGGCACTGTTCTGCCAGCGGGGAGGCAGACGCTTCATGATCTCCGCTGTTTCAGGGCCCTCCTGCTCGCTCAGCAGGCGCACAGACTCCTCCGCTCCCGGCCCGTCCGGGTGTTGCATCACCATTTCCATGAGCAACGCCGTGGCCAGTCGCTTGGCTTGGGGGCTGCCCTTGGCCAAGGTCCGCGCGACAGACAGTCGGCCACCGTTGCTGAGCGAGGTCACGATGGCCGCTTCTGGAGCCTTCTCCCCAAGGCAGCGTTGGGCTCCGGGCCCATCTCCGGCCTCGGCAAGGCCTTGGGCCAGCTGGGCATGGCTGGCGGGGCTGAGGGAGCGGTCCGCGCAGAGGGCCGAGATCGCTTCACCGGCCCCTGGCCAGCGGGGCCCCCAACGGGCCAAATGCAGCGTGCCCTGACGCCGTTCGGATTCGCCGGGCCCCGCCTCCAGGGCGGCGGCCAGGGCGGCCGGATGGGCGGGAAAACGGCTGAGCAGCTCCTGGCGCAGGCTGGCTTGCTGGCGTCCCAGCGCGTAGAGGGCATCAGCACTGGCGGGTTCCGCGGGGAAGCGGCGCAGCAACTGGCGCCACAGCGGCAGGGCTGCCTCTTTCCCAAGGAGGGTTTCGCGCTGCAGGGCTGCCTGTTTGAGCACCACCGCGGCCAGCGGATCGGTGCCCCAACCCTGGGCGGCTAGCCACGGCCCAGGACCTGCGGAGCTGGTGGTGGTGCGGCTGGCCAAGAGCAAGGCTGCTTCCCGTCGTCGCTGGGGATCGGGAGACCAGCGCCAGAGACGTTCCAGCTGGGCGGTGGATTGCTCCGGCGTCAAGGCTGGCTGCAGCCCCAGTAAGCC
>Ga0315899_10009074_pt1 | contig 10666 bp, 12 predicted proteins | sample LakEriMetagenome_2_FD_203518 | JGI IMG/M metagenome (GOLD analysis project Ga0315899, IMG submission 203518) | Freshwater fungal communities from buoy surface, Lake Erie, Ohio, United States - Buoy 4 MA112 | ecosystem: Environmental > Aquatic > Freshwater > Lake | place: USA: Lake Erie, Ohio...
CCTCAAGCGACATGATGCTCTGCACGCTCTGCAGCCCATCTCGCGGACCGACCTCACTAATCAATATGCCACTCACGTTACGCCCCCTGGTAGATCCACGGGCGAACCCGTCGATCTTGGTCAATGAATTGCTGGATGGCAGCGCGATGCTTGAAGGTCAGATCGATGGCATCGAGCCCCTCGAGCAACATCTCGCGTGCTTCACCCTCGAGCGCAAACGAGTACCTCAGCTGCGCTCCCGCCGTCACTTCGCAGTTCCGCAGATCCACCGTCACGCGGTGCTCCTGCGGCGCCTCGGTCACGTATGCGGCAAGCGCTGCGATGTCAACGGCGCCGAGCGTCACGGGCACGATGCCGTTACGGATACAGTTACCTTGGAAAATCGGCGAAAAACTCGGCGCAAGCACCGCGCGTATGCCGTACTCATGCAAGGCCCACACGGCATGCTCACGACTTGAGCCGCAGCCGAAATTGCTGCCCCCGAGCAGGATCCGCGTGCCCGCGTACGCAGGCTGGTTGAGCACGAACTCGATGTTCGGTTCCCGACCACCGATGGCCGTGTACCGCCAACCGGCGAATAAACCTGCCGAAAGACCGGTCTTGGAGACGGTCTTCATCTCGCGCGAAGGAATGATGATGTCGGTGTCGATGTTGTCGCGCAGCATCGGTGCCGCGACAGCCGTCATCACGGTGAACGCCTCCATCAGCGCGGTCCCCCTGCGAGGTTGTTACCGGCGAGGCCATGGATTGCCACGAGCGATCGCGGGTCGGTGATGCGACCCGTCACTGCGCTCGCAGCGACGACCTCGGGGCTCGCAATGTGCGTACGTGTTTCGGGTCCCTGCCGACTTTCAAAGTTGCGGTTGGTCGAGGAAATCACGCGTTCGCGGTGTCCGAAACTCTCGCCACCTGCAAAAAAACACATCGAGCAGCCGGCTTCGCGCCATTCGAAACCCGCGTCGCGAAAGATGACATCGAGACCCTCGGCCTCGGCCTGACGTTTGACCGACATGGATCCCGGCACACAGATCGCGCGAACGCCATTTGCGACTCGCCGTCCGCGCAGAATCGCTGCGGCGCGACGCAGGTCGCTGATCCGGCTGTTCGTGCATGATCCAAGGAAGGCGGCGCCAATCGGCAACTCAGCGAGAGCCTGCCCCGCTTCGAGACCCATATAGCCGAGGGCCCGCGCATGTGCCTCAGCCGAACTGCCGGCCGCGCCGGCGTCAGGCACACGGCCCGTGACGGGCATCGCCTGCTGTGGGCTCGTACCCCAGGTCACCATCGGTGCGAGTTCGCCCACATTGAGGGTGATCTCGCGATCGAATTGGGCACCCTCGTCACTGCAGAGCGTGCGCCACTGCTGGAGCGCCTGGTCCCACATCGCCCCGACAGGGGCGCAGTCTCGACCCTTCAAATACTCGAAGGTCTTCTCGTCCGGAGCGATGAACCCGGTCACCGCAGAGAACTCCGTTGCCATATTGCACAGCGTCAGTCGTGCCTCGATCTCGAGCGCGCGAACCGCACTGCCCGCAAATTCGACCGCATAGCCGTTACCGCCGACGGAGCCGTGCTCGCTAATCAAAGCCAGCGCCATGTCCTTGGCGGTGACCCCTGGGGGCAGCACACCCTCGAAGTTCACCCTCAGGGTGCGCGGTCGGGACATGCGCAGGGTCCCGGTAGCGAGGGCGTGCTCCGCCTCGGTCGAGCCGATGCCCCACGCGAAGGCGCCCAAAGCCCCCTGGGTGCAGGTGTGACTGTCTGGGCAGACGACCGTGGCGCCCGGCAGCACGATGCCGAGCTCCGGCGAGATCACATGGACGATGCCCTGCAACGGATCGCGAACATCGAACAGGCGTATCCCGGCCTCACGCGCGGCCTCCCGGGTTTCGAGGATGAACTGCGTACCCCCTGGCATCAGGGTCGAATCGCCCCGCCCCGGCAGGGTGTCGACAATGTGATCCATGGTACAGAACACCCGACTGGGGTCGAGCAGGGTCCGCCCGCTGTCGCGCAGGCTCTTCAGGGCCACCGACCCCGTCCGCTCGTGCAGGAAGATGCGATCGATCGCGATCAGGGCCACGCCGCCGCCGAGGTCGCGGACCACATGCGCATCCCAAAGTTTGTTGAATAACGTGCGTGCTGACATCGAAAATCTCACGCCGTAATTATGCCTGTTGTCAACCTGTCCCGGGGCCGCCAACGGACGACGATCACCCTCTGGCGGGCGCCCGCGAAACCCTCTAGGATTTTCGGTATCCATCTTGCGTTCACTGTGGGGTTCGACCGATGCGCTTGACTCGCTCTCTGTCATTGGCATTCCTTGCCGCACTCTCCGTCGTAGTGACGGTGCCTGCGACGACTGCCACTCAGGCCGCCGCGCCACTTCCGCCCATTGAGGCTTTCGGCACGACGCCGATCATCGACAACGTGTCGCTGTCGACCGACGGTCGATTTCTCGCCTCCTCATACACCGGCCAGAAGGTGTCGATCGTCATCCTCGATCGCAATATCAAGAAACTCACGCAGCGGATCGAGTTCGACCAGACCTTGAAGCTGCGCAGCATGGGGTTCATCAGTCCGAGCCTCATCATTGCGGATTTCAGCATCACCTACACCGAGCGCGGCGATGCGGAACAGAAAAGCGAAATCGGCGCAGTCTTCGCCATCAATGCGCTGGACGGCTCCTCGCGCCAGTTGCTCGAAGCCAAGACGAATAGCCGCATCGTGCCGAGCAGCGGGCGATTCATCTCGCGCGTCGGCGCGGCGCCGGGCGAAATCCTCATGGCCGCAAGCGTGCTCGACAACGCCGCTGCGGGCGCTGCCGCCAGCAACGCCGTCAATACCGTGCTGAGCGTCGATCCGCTCACCGGCAAGTGGCGCATCATCGAGAAGGGCATCCGTAACACCGGCTCCTGGATGATCGACACGGAGGGCAAGATCCGCGCCCGCCTCGACTTCTATCGCAAGGACCAACGGCAGGAGCTGAAGGTCAAACGCGGCGAGGAATGGGTCACCGTGTTCGAGCACACCGACCCCGATTTCAGCATCGTCGGCCTCGGAGCAGACAACCAATCCGCCCTCGCCCTCGGCGCCTCCGGTGGCGAGCGCGAGCGGCTCTGGAGCATCCCGTTCAGCGGTGGTGGGAAGCAGCCGCTTTACCAAGACCCGAAGCACGACGTCGAGGGCACCGTCCGCGACATCTACGATCGCTCGCTGAAGGGCGTGCGTCTGGGCGGCCTCGAGCAGCGTGTCGAGTGGCTGGATTCCGCCGCTGAGGCGCGAGTGCGCGCCATCGAGGGTGCAATGCCGGGTCGTCGGATCGAAATTTTCGGCTACACGCCGGATGGCAAGCTCGTCCTTGCCTACGCCGTCAGCCGCAACCATCCCGGTGCCTACTACCTGGTCGATTTCAGCACCAACCGCGCTGAGCTCGTCGGCCAAGAATATCCGCAGCTCGCCAAAGTGCCGCTCGGCAAGGTCAGCAACATGACCTACCCCGCCCGTGATGGCTATCAGGTGCCCGCGTACCTGACCATGCCAGCCGGGCGTGAGCCCAAGAGGCTGCCGCTCGTGGTGTTGCCGCACGGCGGCCCGCGTGCGCGCGACTCGGGCGTTGGCTTTGATTGGTGGTCCCAGTTCGTCGCCTCCCGTGGCTTCGTCGTGCTGCAGCCGCAGTTCCGCGGCTCCACGGGCTTTGGCCAGAAACATGAACTTGCCGGGTATCGCCAATGGGGTCAGCTGATGCAGCACGACGTCACGGACGGTGTGAAGCACCTGATCGACCAGGGCATCGTCGATGCCGATCGGGTGTGCATCGCCGGTGCGAGCTACGGCGGCTACGCTGCGCTCGCCGGCGCGGCGTTCACGCCGGATCTGTATCGCTGTTCGGTGAGTGTCGCGGGCGTATCGGATCTCGTTGAGATGTTGCGCTGGGAAGAAAACCGATACGGCGTGGAATCAGGTGTCGTGAAGTTCTGGCGCAAGCACATCGGCAAGACGAGCGATCCGGACGTCGCGCAGTTCTCGCCCGCTCGCGCGGCCGACAAGGTCACGAGCACGGTCCTGATGATGCACGGCGTCGATGACACCGTCGTTCCCTACGTGCAGACCGAATTCATGGAGACGGCCATGAAGCGCGCCAAGATTAAGCACGAAATCTTTCAGCTGAAGTCCGAGGATCACTGGCTCTCGCGCAGCCCGAGCCGCATCGAGATGCTCACGCAACTTGATCGCTTCCTTGAGCAGCACATTGGCAAAGGCTACCGGGTGACCACCGAGGAAACAGTGGCCCAGCGCTAAGCCCGTTAATCATCCTTGATCGGCGAGAACCCGGGTGGGCAAATGGAAGCTCACTCGGGTTCCACCGCCCGGGCGAGCTTCGATCGCATGCGAAGCCCCGACATCGAAGGCACGGCGTTTCATGCCCGCAAAGCCACGACCGCCATGCGCCTCTGCCCCAGTGCCGCATCCATTGTCTTCGATGAGGAGTTCCAGCCCAGAGGACGGCGTGAAATGAGCCACGAGGCAGATCTCCGTGGCGTCAGCATGCTTCAGCGCGTTGTTGATCGCCTCCTGCACGCCTCGCAGCAGGTTTAGCACCGTCGACGCGGGCAGCGGCGGCAATTCGTCGAGACTCACGGACCATCGCAGAGTGAGCACGGAGACAGCCAACCGTCGATCAAGGCGATACCGCAGGTCACTGAGCGCACTGGGGAGACCCTCGCCGGCGTCGCGCATCGAATCCACAAGCAAATGCAGATCACCCATGCACTCGCGCAGCAGCTAGGCGATCTGCGGCTGATCCATCTGGCCTTTTTCAACGCGGATTCGCGCCGAAACCAGTTGCGAGCCCAGCCCATCGTGCATGTCCGCCAGCAAGCGCTCACGCTCGGCTAGTCGAGATCGCTCACTCTCCAGCGCAATCGCCTCCGCCCTCGCCTCACGCGACCGTTTCACGTAGACGTCCAACACCAGCGCGACGAACACCCCGTTGTTCGCCGTCGAGATCACACCAAACACCACGGACATCGCCAGTGGCACCATGGTCTGCGGGTCTGCCAGCGCGTCGGCATCGGTGACGAATGCAAGGCCCCCCACACGACGAGAAGCAATCCGGCCTGTGCACCGATCAGGCCTGCGAGCAGCTTGGCGTTGCCGAGGCTCTGCTCGCGACCCAGACGATACGCCTCGCGGACAAACAGCCAGACGAGCGAGGCAATGGCGATCGACACGAGGCTGATGTAATTCGACACCGACATGCCGAACAGCAACGGAATCGCACAGAGCGCAGCGATCACCGCCCACGTGGCGGCGTAGCGGCGCCAGTGCGGATCGAGCCCTGCCAGCAACCGGATCGCGATAACTTTGCAGAGCGCCGATGCGAGGATCGTGGTCCCGATCAGCACGGCTAACAGCGGCAACTCCTCGAGTGGGCCGAACGGGAATCCGGCAGACACCGTTGAGTAAAGGGCGCCCGCGAGGCCGCTGGCTGTCCACAGATACACGCCGAGATCACGGACCTGCCACAGCGTCACCAAGGCGATCAAGGCGAAGGCCGCCAGGAACGCGGCGGACACGAGCAGGGAGTGGGTTTCAGGCATGAATGTCATGCCAACCCGTAGTCAGGTTCCAATGGTCGGGACGCCGAGATTTGAACTCGGGACCCCTTGCACCCCATGCAAGTGCGCTACCAGGCTGCGCCACGTCCCGACCGACCTTGAAACCTGCGCGCGGATGATACCGCGTCTCGATCAGCGCCGCAGGATGCGCAGAATGTCTTCGAGTTCGATGCGCATCTGGCGCACGATCTGCTGACTCTGCGTGACATCACTGCGCGCTTCTTCGCCCTGCAACTTGTTGCGGGCACCGCCGATCGTGAACCCCTGTTCGTACAGCAGCGCCCGGATCTGACGGATGATGATCACATCCTGCCGCTGGTAATAGCGGCGGTTGCCGCGCCGCTTGACGGGCTTGAGCTGAGGGAACTCCTGTTCCCAATAGCGCAGCACGTGCGCCTTGACCCCGCACAACTCCGCCACCTCACCAATGGCGAAATACCGCTTGCCGGGAATCGCCGGCAGTTCGTCGTTATTCTTGGCTTCCAACATACGCTTCGACGCGTGCCTTCAACTTTTGCCCCGGACGGAACGTGACCACCCGTCGTGCGCTGATCGGTATCTCCTCACCGGTCTTCGGATTGCGACCGGGACGCTGATTCTTGTCCCGCAAATCGAAATTACCAAAGCCTGAGAGCTTGACCTGAGCGCCACTCGAGAGTGCGGCCCGGACCTCTTCGAAGAAGAGATCGACGAGTTCGCGCGCCTCACGCTTGTTCAAACCCAATTGGTTGAACAGCGCCTCGGCCATTTCTGCTTTCGTCAACGCCATTACGATGGTTTCTCTGTCTTATTCCCTGAACACCGCGCCGCAGGCTGCGCGCAGCGCTTCTCGAACTTGCGCCACGATGCGATCCGTTTCGTCATCAGTGAGCGTGCGGTCTTTATCCTGTAAAATCAATCCTAGCGCAATACTTTTTCGACCTGATTCGATGTTCGCTCCGCGATAAACGTCGAACACAAACAGGTGACGGAATCCCGACAGTTTTACGGACTCGACGACGTCCATGATTGCGCCCGCTGTAACGTTGTCATCGACGATAAACGCCAGATCCCGCCTGACCTGAGGGAACCGCGATGGCGCCTCAAACGGCGCGTATCGCACCGCTAGGGCGGGATCGACATCGATCTCGAACAGGCACGGCGGCGAAGCAAAGCCGAGCGAACGGACGAGTTCCGGGTGCAGTTCGCCGATCCAGCCTACGGTCTGGCCGTGCCGCGCAAGCCGCGCTGTGCGGCCGGGATGCAGGCAAGACAACGCGTCTGCAACGAATTCGAAGGCCGAACTATCACCCGTCAGCGACAACAGCGACTCGAGATCGGCGCGAAGATCGAAGATGTCCGACGCTTCGCGACCCCCACCCCACTGCTCGGGCCAGCGGCTGCCTACGACGACACCCGCGAGTCGACGGGTTTCCGCACCCTCAACCGGGAACACCACACCCTGCTCGAAGAGCTTGATGCGTGACTGCTGGCGGCGCTGGTTGTCGAGGGTGGCCTTGAGCAGGCCCGCCCACAGCGAAGTGCGCATCACAGCCAGCTCGCTGGAGATCGGATTGGCCAAGGCGTGAACGGGCACTCCAGGAAACAGCGCTGCCTGCAACGCGGGGTCCACGAAGGCGAAATGGATGCCTTCCATAAAGCCCCGCGCGACCAGCGTGTCGAGTACCCGCTGCTCCGGGATCACTTCGACCGGATGGGGACGGATCACCTGCAGACTGCGGGCCGGCGCCGCTTCGATACGCTCGTACCCCCACAGCCGCGCTACTTCCTCGATGAGGTCGCGCTCGATGCGCAGATCGAAGCGGTGCGAAGGAATCTCGAAGCGCCAGATGCCGGGTGTTGTGGTGGCCGACGAGTCGGCCACGAGCTTCAAGCCGAGGCGCTGCAACAGGCCCACAACGTGTTCGGCTGGAATGTCGGCTCCTAGCAGTCGGGTCACCGACGCGTGCCGCAAGGTCACAGCCGCCGTCTGCGGCAGCTGCGCTGCATCCTCGACGCACCAGATGGGCGAGTAGCGCCCGCCCGCGATGCGTTGCAGCAGCTGGCTTGCGCGCTCGATCGCCACGGCGCCAAGCTGCGGGTCCACCCCCCGTTCGAATCGCTGACTCGCATCGGTCGTCAAGCCGTGACGACGCCCGCGACCGGCAATCGACGAGGGCGAAAACCAAGCGACCTCGAACAGCACCCGCCGCGTTGAACTCGACACGGACGTGCGCGTGCCGCCCATCACGCCCGCAAGCGCCACGGCGCCTTCGGCGTCGGCGATGACGAGTTCGTCGTTTCGTAATGTGACGGTTTTGCCGTCGAGCAAATCGATCGTTTCGCCATCGCGCGCCCAACGCACCTGCGGTGGGCCACGGAGCAGGTCCGCGTCGTACGCGTGCATCGGCTGACCGAGTTCGTGGACGATCAGATTGGTGACATCGACCACCGGACTGATGCTGCGCATCCCGGCGCGGCGTAGCCGCTCGCGCAGCCACAGCGGCGATGCAGCGGTGTTATCGATATCGACGATGAGCCGCGAGTGAAACCGCGGACAGGCGGCGGCCTCGTGCAAGCTCGCGCGGGCCGTCCCCTGCTCCGCAGCGAGCGCTGCATCGACGACGACCATCGGGTCCTGCGGCTCGCGCACGGGAACGCCGCAGAGCGCCGCAACCTCGCGGGCAATGCCGCGCGTCGACATGGCATCACCCCGGTTAGGCGTGACCGCGAGCTCCAGCACCATATCGTCGAGAGCCATGTACTCGCGCAGTGACTGACCTAACGGCGCATCCGCGGGCAACTCGAGGATGCCCTCGGAGGTTTCCGCGAGGCCCAGTTCCTTGGCCGAGCACAGCATGCCGGCCGACTCGACCCCACGCAGCTTGGCCGCCTTGATCTTGAGGGCGCCAGGTAACTCGGCACCCACCCTCGCCAGCGCCGTCTTCAGGCCGACACGTGCGTTCGCAGCGCCGCACACGATCTGCAATGCGCCCTCGCCGCTACGACTCGCTGCATCGAACGCCACACGACAGACCTGAAGCTTGTCCGCCTGGGGATGACGGGTCGCCTCAATGATCTCGGCCACCACCACAGCGGAGAATGGTGGTGCGGCGTGCGTCAGACTCTCGAGCTCGAAGCCCGCCATCGTGAGTCGATCGCCGAGTTCGCGAGCGGCGATATCGAGTGGGACCCTCTCGCGCAGCGCGTTGATCGAGATCTTCATGCCGCACCAAACTGACGCAGGAAGCGCAGGTCGCTCTCGAAGAACAGGCGCAAATCATTGACGCCGTAGCGCAACATCGCGAGACGCTCGATGCCCATGCCAAAGGCATAACCGGTGTAGCGCTCGCTGTCGATTCCGGTCGCCTTGAACACGTTCGGGTGGACCATGCCGCAACCGGCAATCTCGAGCCAGCCGGTGTGCTTGCACACTCGACACCCGGCGCCGTCGCAAAACACACAGGACATGTCCACCTCGGCAGAAGGTTCGGTGAACGGGAAATAAGACGGCCGCAGCCGCATGCGCAGGTCCTTCTCGAAGAACGCTTGCAGAAACTGCTGCAGCGTCGCCTTGAGGTTGGCGAAGCTGACGTTCTCGTCGACCACGAGCCCCTCGACCTGATGAAACATGGGCGAGTGGGTCATGTCGTAATCGCAGCGATACACCCGCCCCGGCATGATCATGGCCAGAGGCAAGCGCCCCTTGCGCAACTCGCGGATCTGCACGGGCGAGGTGTGCGTGCGCAGCAATCGACCGTCGGGGAAATAGAACGTGTCGTGCATGGCGCGGGCCGGATGATCGGCCGGAATGTTCAGCGCCTCGAAATTATGGAAGTCGTCCTCGATCTCGGGACCCGCGGCCACCTCGAACCCTGCGTTGCGAAACAAGGTTTCGATACGCAGGCGCGCGCGCGTGACGGGATGAACGGCACCGCGCACCTCGCCGCGACCGGGCAGCGTCATATCGAGGCGCCCCGCCGCAAGCTCCGCCTCGACGGCCTGGCGCGACAGAGCCTCCCCAGCAGCCTGCAACGCGGCCTCGACCTCTTGCTTGGCGGCGTTGATGCGCGCACCCGCAGCGGGCCTTTCCGCCGCGGGCAACGCACCCAAAGATTTGAGCTGCTCGGTCAGCAGCCCTTTTTTTCCGAGCCAACGCACACGCACCTCGTCGAGGGCCGCAAGCGTTGAGCTTGCAGCGACCTCGTCGAGGGCTTGGCGGGTCAGGGTCGCAAGATCACCCACGACCGTGACTCAGGCGATGCCGAGAGCTGCCTTGACCTTGGTGGCGAGCGCGCCGAAGGCCGCCGCGTCGTGCACGGCGATATCGGCCAGCATCTTGCGATCGATCTCGATGTTCGCGAGTTTCAGGCCATTCATCATGCGGCTGTAGGACAGACCCACTTCACGCGCCGCCGCGTTGATGCGCTGAATCCACAGAGCACGGTAGTCGCGCTTCTTGAGACGACGACCCTTGTAGGCGTACTGGCCGGCCTTGATGACCGCCTGCTTGGCTGTGCGATAGACCTTGCGGCGGGCGTTGTAGTAACCCTTCGCCTTGCCGAGAACTTTCTTGTGACGACGACCCGCGGTCACGCCACGTTTGACTCTTGCCATGTTCGATTACCTCGGAGTGTCTGTTAGGCGTTCGGCAGCAACTGGGCCAAACGGCCGACGTCGCTCTCGTGAACGAGACTGGACCCGCCCGAGCGCAGCTGGCGCTTGGTCTTGCGGGGCTTGTGTCCGAGGTTGTGGCGGCGGCCGGCCGAGTAGGACTTGAAGCCCTTGGCCGTTTTGCGAAAACGCTTCGCTGCCGCCCGGTTGCTTTTCAGCTTGGGCATTGCTCATCTCCTTGTTGTGGCCCCGTTCACAGGGTTCTTGCGAACCCGCTACGGGCGGAGGTGCCGGCCTTGCGCCAACCCACCATGGGTTGGCTACGCGGCTCAGCGCCTCACTTCTTCTTCGGCGCAAATACCATGACCATTTGCCGACCCTCCATCAGCGGGTTCTGCTCGACCATCGCCTGTGCGGCGAGGTCTTGAACCAACCGATCGAGAAGACGGCGC
>Ga0315899_10009075_pt1 | contig 10666 bp, 17 predicted proteins | sample LakEriMetagenome_2_FD_203518 | JGI IMG/M metagenome (GOLD analysis project Ga0315899, IMG submission 203518) | Freshwater fungal communities from buoy surface, Lake Erie, Ohio, United States - Buoy 4 MA112 | ecosystem: Environmental > Aquatic > Freshwater > Lake | place: USA: Lake Erie, Ohio...
GATTTATTGGTTGACCCAACATTCTTGCCATTTTTACAAGGAGCTTTTTCTCCTCAAGTGTCTTCATTTTTTATATTGAGCCACTACTGGACTGCTTGGTTATCAGCTGGCGCTTCGGTGCGGAGTTGTTCGGCTGCTTGCTTCCGAACTCGCTCAATGACTCCAAGAGAAATTTTCGCAGGAAGTTCGCCAAGACCAGCAATAATTACGTTAACATCATCAAAAGTCAATTCAAGTTTAACTAACATGTTATATTCTCCAAAAAAACGGAATACGTTCTATATAGCGTGGCTTTAAACCCAAGGCAGCGCTGGTGAAACGGCTGGTGGATTCTTTAGATTCTCAATCTGCAGTTCAACAGCAACTTCTATAGCATCTTTATTAACACCATTCACCCAGATCCAATTCAGCACTTGCTCTTTGGTTAGATCAGCAAACGGTGTAAACTCACCAGTCGGTGCAGGAACAGAACAGGTCGAGTAGATGTTGGCGTTGTGGGAGCCATCTACACCATTACATTGCCAATGAACTGTGAAAACAACATTGGTGTTGTCGTTCTCTTGTGGACGACAGTCGAGTTGCGAGATGTTCCAAGTGATAGTGGCCATTAATTGCTCTCCAATGCGACAACCTTCGCCTCGAGTTGTTCAATACGAACCATCGCCTCTTGTAGTGCCTTAATGGCAGCAAAGGTGATGTCTTTTGTGTAAACCGTTTTGAGTGGAACGCCATCTTCAGGTGTTTCACCGAAACCGTCAGCGTCAACCCAGACAGGCTCAACGATTTCTACCTGCTGCGCGATGACACCGATGTTCATATCATCATGGATCTGGTCGTTGTATTTGTAGTTCACAATCTCGAGCGCACCAATCTTGCCCCACATAGACGCAACTGGTGTGATGTTCTTTTTTGTTCGTTCGTCCGACAAGTCTACATTGTTAGATTGAAAATTGGCCAAACCGCCGTTAGAACGGATAGATGCACGAAGTGCGCCACTATCGTAGCAGTACAAAAAGTGGCTGGAAATTCCATTAGGAGCCGCAGCTGAATAGTTAATCGCCAAACCAAACGGGGTGGTGCCGTTGGAGTTTCGCACAACCGCTGCCCACTTGTTGTTGCCGTCTACTGACAGCGCGTGAAACCCAGTAACGCCAGCAACAGCAATCGCTGAAGTAGTGCCAGTTAAAAATTCACCGCTGCTTAAAATACGAGCGCGTTCAGCAGCACTCGTACTGAGTATCATCGCCAACGCTTGGGTTTGATTGACAATAGCATTACCTGCTGTGTCGACGCCAAAATATGCTCCGTTTAGTCCTGTGTTACTATTGCCAACAGCCATGACTGCTTGCGTAGATCCAGAACGGTAGATATTAAAAGCCTGAGTCGGATTATTACTCTCACTAATACCCAAGCCTGTGGAGGTGAGGCGCATGCGCTCGGCGTTGCTGGCGTAAAATACATATGGATGATCAGACAGAGTGCCAGTCACGCCAGCAGATGCTGTGTAACTAATAACTGTTCGAATTGTTCCGTCGCCGCCTGTGATAACTCCACGAACGTCCAATCGCGTTCCTGGTGCATTTGTTCCCAAACCCAAATTTCCGTTGATATCAATTGCTAAACGAGTTGCACCTGCTGTATGGTCAAAAACAAAAAAGTCATTCGCTAGACCATTAGAGGTCTCACTACCATTACCAACACCAATACCGAATTGGCGCGCACTACCATTAAAATACAATTGAGTGTATGCAGATGCAGTTGTGCCAGTAATATTTGCTTGCCAGTTTCCGCTTGAGCTGACGTTTAGTTGTCCAGTCATCGTGTCGCCAGCTTTCAATACGCAATTATTTGCGGCACTGAATGCAGAGTTTGCTTGTCCATAAGCAGTATTGGCTTGCCCATGAGCAGAGTTTGCTTGATTATAAGCGTCGGTGATCTTGTTGACTACTGTAGTTTCAATCTTGGTGCTTGTCACAGAGGAATCTATAATCGCACTACCTTTGAGTTTTTGTATCGTCATCTTTTCTTAAGACCTTTATGGGTAAATTTGCCCTACTTCTAATAATGCTAGATTTTCTTCACACTCAATAGATTCAACCAATGACTGATCAACAGGTTGACCAAAAGCCTTCATCATCTTTACAAAGAGTTTTTTCTTTTCAAGTATTTTCATGCATTTATGGCTGCAACAGTAATTGTGTAATATTTATTTTTAAATACAAACGAAGTTCATCGCAATACTAATCCTATCTTCAGAACTTTTATTTTTCTCAACCATATGTTGCAAATTAGATCTGAATATTAATATGCTTGATTCTTCTGGTTTATAATAACAGTCATCAAAACTTGCATTCGTATAATTATCAATTGGTAGAGGAAACATATCATTTGCATTATTCAATTTAAATCGTATGTTTCCACTATTTTCATTTGATTTTACATAATAAACTAAACTAAAATGTCTCAACGGATGTATATGATATTCCTGATAATCTCCTGGCGAGGAAACATTAATCCATGCATCCACGCATTTAGCAGGAACACTCACTCCAAAATGATTAGAAAATTTATTTACTTCAGACTCGCAAACTGATATAAACTCCTTTAAATTTCCATCATTTAAAAAATCATATAATTCTTTTGTATTGTATGTGTCGCAATCCCAACAAGTTGTTGGATTTGGATTCTTTTCTTTTATCTCTTTTGCTTTATGGATAAAATAATCATTTAGTTCAGTAAATTGAGTAAGAACATTTCTATAAATTAAAGTCGGCACCCACGAATTAATATCCATAATATCACCATGTTAAAACATTATCGATCCAGAATTATTAAATTGATAGATGTGTCTACCGCCATTTTGAGTATATGTTGGAGATCCATTGGTTGAGACAGCAGCAGATTCTGCACTGATTATGCAGATGCCAGAACCACCAGCAAATGCAGCACCGCCATCATTACCTCCTCCACCACCACCTGTATTAGTAGTTCCAGCGGAGCTTCCCCCAGTTCCACCACCACCTGTTCCACCAGCATATCCACCGCAGCGACCTTTACCACCGCCACCGCCAGCATAAGTAACTGGCGTACCAGTAATGCTGTATGCTAATCCATTACCGCCAGTAGTTGTAGTGCCTGCAGTACCAGCACCACCACCGCCGCCACCATTATAACATGGTGCGCCTGTGCCAGCAGATCCAGGATTTCCTTGTCCTGGTTCTGATGATGAAACACCACCATACAAACCACCACCAGAACCACCATATGTTGAATAAGGACCAAATGGCGCACCACCAGCTCCTCTACCACCACCAATTGCAGTCAGCGTCACAGTAGTATTTGTGAATACAGTATTCGATCCATTAATACCAGTGCCAGCTCCAGGTGCACCAGAACCACCACCTCCAACTGTTACAGTATAATTTACTCCAGGTAACAGAGACAATGCTTCGCCATTTACTACTTTTGGTGTTTCTGTTCCATAATACAATAAACCACCAGCACCACCGCCACCACCACCACCATCTCCAGAGTTAGTAACTCCTCCTCCACCACCACCTGCAATTAATAGCAAACGTGCTGACACAGGAAAAGATAATTTTGGATTATTAGCGCGTTTTACATTAAAACGATTTGCAGATAATGTTTGTGTAGTAATTGCCTTTAAAGCCATTTTATGTTAACTCTGTTCCATAAACACTAAATGTGACATTTGATACTGCAGCATTGACTGATAGAATATCAGTATTTCCAAGCGTCAATCCTAAACTTAATGCAACTGTATCAAGTGCTGGCAATGCAGTATCAAAAGCAATATAATGCGTATTTGATAGTGCAGCACCCGCTGGCTGAGTTGCGATTCTAAAAGTAGTATTTGCCGCACCTCTATTGCAAATTACAATAGAAGAAATGACTGCTTGAGTCGCTGCAGGAACTGTATAGACATTATGTGTGGTGTTTGCAGTTGCTGCAACTTGACCGAGGATTTTATATGTTTCTGGCATCTTAGAGTCCTGTTAAAAATGATTTCGCAAAACCACCTGACGCACTAGCGGCTGCAGCATTTGCTGTGTTTGCTTGACCATAAGCAGCATTCGCAGTGGCAAGTGCAGCATAAACCTGAGCCCAAGCTGCATCATTCATTTGAGTTGCGGTAACTGTATTTGCTTCAATCTGACTTCCTGGAAGTTTTCGTATTGTCATCTTTTCTTAAAACCTTTATGGGTAAATTTGTCCTACTTCTAACAGCGTCAAACTTTCTTCTGCGCCAATCATACCGTTTGCAAAAGTATTAAATGACAAACTCACTCTTGTTTTATCAGCAGTCACTGCACTCACACTATGGCGTAATGACGAAGGAAATATGACCAATCTTCCTTGTTTCGCCTCAATCCACCATGTTTTAGAATTATATAAGTTATATTTTTCTGTCGGAAATTGAATCTGTTGATAACTATTGTTTTCAAAGTAAATACGATCTTTCTCATTATCAGATTGCACATAAAACACGCCAGAGAGAATCGAGTTAGGATGCTCGTGACTGTGATGCCATTGTCCAGGTTCGCTGTAATTGACCCAAGATTGAGTTATGTACAGACTTGCCTCTTTAGATGGCGCAATAATCTCTTCGAAGTAAGTATTTATTGATTTTTGAATGAAGGAGCGTAGACCGCTTAATTCTTCTTTGCGCAAGATAAATCGATCTGCGCTGGTGGTATTTCCCATATTTGGACGCATTTCTTGGGTCAATAAAACGCTCTTTTCAGCTTCGTTTAAATCGCGACCCAAATCGAACATTCCAACTGCAGTTGGAAACAAAGTAACTACTTGCATAACGAATTCCTATTTTCAATAACTAATTTTATATATCTAACTTTTTAATTTAGTTTTAAAATAACGATACCAGAGCCACCAGATCCACCATTTCCCCAACCTTGAGTCGGACTAGATTGTGAACTTGATCCACCTCCTCCACCACCCAAACCAGCAGTTCCAGATGCGCCGTTTCCTCCACCAACATTAATTGCTCCACCAGCACCGCCACCACCAGGACCACCACTTCCTCCTGCAGGTCCAACGTTCGATCCTCCTCCTCCACCACCAGCATAAGTTACAGATGCTCCAGTGATTGTAGATGCAGTTCCACTACCACCATTTCCTGGTGAACCATTTGCACCTACTGCACCTGATCCCCCGCCTCCACCCCCAAGATAACTTGGTGCACCAGGATTTGCCCCCTGCCCACCATTATTACCTTGTGATGGGGAAACACTAGGTGTATTTCCATTACCAAAGGTGGTAGAATTATATGCTGCACCGCCCCCAGAACCACCATTTGCGCCTACTGAATATGGTTGAGCAGATGGACCTGAAGGATTGCCTGATCCTCCTCCTCCACCACCAGCAGATGTTACGGTATCAAAAACAGAACTGCTTCCATTTGCGCCTTGCACATTACTGCCATTGTTTCCAGTGCCAGCACCACCAGCACCAACAGTAATTGTATAGGTATTTCCAGCAGTTACTGGATAATTAGAGCCTATTCTAAAACCACCTGCGCCGCCACCACCGCCATTATTAGTTCCTCCGCCAGCGCCACCTCCACCAACAACGAGATAGTCAACAGAAGTGACACCTTCTGGACATTTCCAATCTGCTGTTGATGTGAATACTTGAACGCCTGTTGCTGGCATTTGATACTTGAGGATTACGATACCTGAGCCGCCTGAGCCACCTATATTGTTTCCTGGTGAGCCTGTATTACCAGCACCACCACCACCACCACCAGTGTTTGTAGATCCTGACTCCATACCAACGCCAGCTTTTCCACCTGTCCCACCACCACCTGCTCCTCCTGGGGCATTAGAACCTGGAACACTAAACGCACCACCTCCTCCGCCACCAGCATATGTCACAGAAGAGCCTGAAATCGTAGAAGTTGCTCCTGCACCGCCAGATCCACCAGCACTTGCAGTTCCAGCCCCACCTATCGCACTTGCTCCCCCTCCACCACCAGCAGCATAGTTTGGTGCACCTTGATTTGGTCCGCCACCATTGTTTCCTTGTGATGGAGATGTGCTTGGAGTGTTGCCAGACCCACCAGCGGTGTCAAAATTGCCACCTCCACCAGATCCACCAGCAGCTCCAGCCGCTGCAGGACTATTATATCCACCTCTTCCGCCACCAGCAGAAGTGATAGTATCAAACACTGAACTTGATCCATTTGTGGTTGATGATGTACTTGAGCCAGTTCCACCAGCACCAACTGTAATAGTATATGTGTTTCCTGCACTTACTGAATAGCCAGTACCAGCGCGGAACCCACCTGCCCCCCCACCACCATAATTCGATCCACCACCGCCTCCACCAACAACAAGATATTCAACTTCAGATACACCTGTTGGAGCAGTCCAAGTTCCTGATTGCTTAAATGTGATGACAACTGTCTTGCCAAAATTCCAAGAAGGATTGACAATTCTATTTGGATTTTGAGCAGCATAAACAACAGAAGGGATCACTCCCTTCGCAGAAAAACTTTGAATTGAGTACTGTTTAATGCCCATAGATTATCAGGTGACTTCTGAACCAAATACGTTAAACGTAATATTTGCGTTTGCAGAATAAACCGAAAGAATATCGGTATTGCCCATGGTGATGCCAAGACTTAATGCTACAGAGTCAAGAGAGGTGACTGGAGCATCGTATGCAATATAGTGCTGATTCGCAAGTGCTGCACCTGCAGGTTGAACAGCAATTCTATAAGTCGCGTTTGCTCCTGAATTTCTGTTTGTAATAATGATTGAAGAGATTACTGCTTGAGTCGCAGCAGGAACAGTGTAAACATTCGAAGTTGTGTTCGCAGCTGGTGCTGACTGCCCTAATACTTTATATGTTGTTGGCATGTTTACATTCCTGATAATAGAAACGGATTAAACCCACTTTCTGCGCTTGCAGTGATCGTTACGTTTGCGGTGCCTGTTGGACCAGCAGCAACGGAAACTGATACTGAAGCAGTATTTACAAAATTAATATTATTCGCGTTAGATGATGAGGCAGAGTTTGCTGTAATTCTTATGGCATCGCCAGCAATTGCTCTGCCTTTTATTTGTCTTGGCATTAGACTACAACTTCAACTTCATCCCACGAACCAGTCGATTCATTCCAATCATATGTTTTTCCATCATCTGGAAGTGGGATTGGTGCTTCCCAATCTGCAGTGGTACTATTTAAAACCCAAGAAGGATATCTTTTTGGTGGAACGAAAGCATCTAGATCTTCGTTATATGTAAAACCAATACCAGCATAACGCTTGCGCATGGTGCCATTATAAGAAGTTTGCTTCCAAGTACCGCCTAAAAGACGTTCGCAAAATGCCGCGCCAATGTGTTCTTTTTCTACACCATTAGCGTCAGAAGTGTCGCGATTACCTACAACAATGACTTGTGTTACAACATTATTTTCATCTAACTTTGCAAAATGTGCCATTATACCTTTTCCTCGTTTTCAATCTCTTCAGCTAAACCAGTGATCTCTCGAATTTGATTCGGAGTCCAGATAGTATTTATTGAATCTTCGAATGCCTTGATTTTTTCCATGGTATCATCAATCTCTTCCCATGTTGGGCAAGGGCGTTCATCTTCCCAAACAGTAAAGTCTCTATTAGAGATCTCCCAGCGAGCACCTGGACGAAGCAAATGCATTGCTGTATTAATACCGTATAATTGATAAATTTTTACATTATTTTCCATAAATCACCTCAATAAAGTCTAAGAATTACAATACCTGAACCGCCTGCTGCTCCACCTTGATTGCCTGGCGCAGCGCCACCACCACCCCCACCACTGCCAGAAGATGCTGTTCCAGAATTCGCTGAAACAAGTCCAGGAATACCACCATTACCTGCAGTTGTGCCACCACGAACACCCAAATAGTCTCCAGGAGTTGAAGGACCATAAGCTGCTCCACCACCACCTCCTGCAGCGTAAGGGAATGCAATCGGAGAGGTTGGTGCTAATAGTGGGCATGGAACACCTGCACCGCCAGCTCCACCGCGTCCTGCAGCATAAGCACCACCTACGCTGCCTGCTCCTCCTCCACCTCCGCCACCACCACCATTGAATATTCCTGGATTGCCTGAGCCACCTGCACCTCCATTATTTCCTTGAGGTGGGTATACTGCTGGAACATTACCCAATCCGAACCCGCCAAAAAATGTTCCACCACCGCCACTTCCACCTGAACCACCAGGAGAACCTTGGCCACCACCGCCACCTGCAGAAGTGATAAATCCAAAAGTTGTTGCACTGCCATTATTACCGCCTCCAGCTGTGCCCACAGCAGCACCGCCTGCACCAATAACAACTGGCATTGCGGCTCCAGGAGTCAATGGATATCGAGTTCCTTGACGAACACCACCGCCACCACCAGCACCGCCAGCGTAATTGCTAAGAGGAGAAGGAGCACCACCACCACCGCTACCACCGCCAGCGACAACAAAATAGTCGCATTGTGTGATTCCAGTTGGAACAGTGAATGTTCCAGAGTTTGTGAGGACAACAGGAATTGATTTGCTCAGCAGATATTTTATAATTATACGACCACCTCCACCAGAACCACCAGCAGCGCCTCCGTTAGGACCATATCCTCCTCCACCACCACCACCACCAAAGCCAGTAGTACCTGCGCTGCCTGGATTTCCTCCACCACTTCCTGTTATACCACCACCACTTCCTGCTGTTGAATCCCAGCCAGCTACTCCCATATTACCACCACCAGCTGCATATGATCTTGAAACGCCAGTAAATGTGGAAATTACATTCGATCCGTTTGAACCTCCTGCCCCTGCACCAACACTAAACAATGGTGATGCATCAAATCCTTGCACTGGTGTGTAGATATTTGGACGATTTCCTAAACCATTTGGAGCACCACCAGAACCACCAGCGCCACCACTGCCACCGCCAGTTGCTCCAAAACCACCACCATCAGAATTGATTCCGCTGGGACTTGATGGCACACCTAAAAAAGAGGCTGAGCCATTTGTTGCGCTACTACCACCAGCTCCAACAGTAATCGCATATGTTGTACCAGGAGTCACCGAAAATCCAGAACCTGTTCTATATCCACCAGCACCACCGCCTCTACCACCAGGACCATTAACAGATATTCCAGCACCACCGCCTCCGCCGCCAGCGAGCACCAAATAATCAACAGAAGTAACACCGTCAGGACATACCCAAGAAAAACTTGAAGTGTAATCTTCGATGACTGATACTAGAGACGAATCTTGAATGTAGTTATAACTTCGAAAAAACGTGATGTCGTCAAGTGTCCAAACTCCTGCAACGTTTGCAGTACTATAGTCTGGAATTCTTTTTGCGCCAATATATTTCGCCATTTTAGGTAATTTCTAGAATGCTTACTGTTACATCCAAGTGATCATTTGCAGAAGCCAAACCGAAAATATAGCCATTGGCTTCAAGAACTAATTTTCCTGTCAAGAAAGTTGTTGCAGCATCAGCTGGAACAGGAACTGTTCGAACCAATGCTTTTGCTGCTGCGCTACCAGCAGAATCATATGCCCACATTGAAACATCAGCCGAATTTGCTGTATCGATATTCGCAACCTGTCCCATAAAGACAATGGCAGTTGCATTTGCAGGACAAACGTAAACGTTTGCATTTGCTGTGGTTAGCGTAGCATTACGCATTTTAAATGTTTCTGCCATCTTAATCTCCGCTTAAAGCGATAATCATTCCAAGAGAAAGTTGTGCATTAAATGACACATTTGCAACCCCAGAAGCACCTTGTTCTACAGTTACTGAAATTGATTGGGTATTTAAAAAATTGACGCTATTCGCATTAATGGTTGACGCACTATTTGCGGTAACACCAATAATGCTCGATCCACTAATTTGTGATGCTGGAATTTTATCTAATGCCATTGTAAATTCTCTGTTTTGTGTATTTATAGAATCGTTATGACAATTAATCCGTCGCCAGCTGGAGTTGCTGGTGCAATTCCCCCGTCACCACCTGTTCCACGACCAGAATAAGTTGAGAATGCTGGTGTAGCATTTACACCCGTTTGAGTATTGGAAGCAAATAATATCGTATTTTCGAGATAGGCACCACCACCGCCTCCACCTGATGCAGACGCTCCACCGCCATATAATCCACCGCCACCGCCACCTGTACCACCGCCTCCTCCACCAAATCCGAAAACACTCGCGGCAGGTCCACCAAATTTAAATCCACCTGGACTTGTTGCGGAATATGCTGTGGCACCATTCGCACCTGCGCCATTTTGAGCAAATAAACCACCACCTGCACCACCCAGACCAGATCCAGCACCACCGCCGCCACCTGCGACAATAATCACATTTGCATTTGCCAAATATTCAATACCAGACCCACCACCGCCAGTTCCGCTGGCTCCTGCTCTACCGACAACAACGTTATATGAAACATTTGCATAAAACGTCATTAATCCTGTAGAAAATCCACCAGAACCACCGTTGCCTGTAGAAGATCCACCACCAGCACCCCAAACCATTACGTTTGCAGAAAATGTATTTGTCGGAGTTAGATTATATGCACCATTAGAACTTACAGTTAATACACCACCAACAGCTTGAAAATTTACAAAAGTGTTTCCAGCAACAA
>Ga0315899_10009076_pt1 | contig 10666 bp, 5 predicted proteins | sample LakEriMetagenome_2_FD_203518 | JGI IMG/M metagenome (GOLD analysis project Ga0315899, IMG submission 203518) | Freshwater fungal communities from buoy surface, Lake Erie, Ohio, United States - Buoy 4 MA112 | ecosystem: Environmental > Aquatic > Freshwater > Lake | place: USA: Lake Erie, Ohio...
AAATCATGTTGAGCGCGTAGAAGACGTTGTAAAGCGCGACATAGCGGAGGAGAATTACCGCGATTTGTTTGACTTCCGGCCGGGCGGCCTGCGGATCTTCGCTGCGGATTCCAAGCAGGAACAGGTCGGGCATAAGGACGTAGCCCAGAGATATCAGGACCATGTAGGTCAGCGTGATTGCCAGCGAGTTCCAAACCGCGCGACTGGCGAGTTCGACTTCATTGGCCCCGAGGCGTTGGCCCACCAGAATGGATACGGCTGCGCCAAACCCGAAGACGGGCATAAAGGCAAACGAGCTGATGTTGAAGGCGAGATTGGTCGATGCCAGTTCGGTTTGACCCAGCCTGCCGACCAGAAAGACGAAGGCGGTAAAGCCTCCCGCCTCGAGCAAAAACTGGATTCCACCCGGCCCGCCGTATCGGAGCAACCGGGTGAGTTGATTGGCGTTGAGGCGCCAATGTCCGGTCAAATAATCGCGTCGGTTTACCGGGCGCAAAAAAAGCCAGGCATACACTAGAAGCTTGGCGTAAAACGCGACCACAGTCGCGAGGGCGGCACCAGGGACACCACCGGGGGCCAAGCCCCAACCGCCAAATATCCACCAATAGTCGAGCACGATGTTCAAAACCGCGGCTCCGGCATCGACGAGCATCACAATCCAGGTTTGCCCGCGACCGGAAAAAAAGCTGGACAGCGAATGAGACAAGAGCAGTGCCGGAGTGCCCCAGGAAAGCCAAGTGAAATACTTGATTTCATCGGCCATAATTTCGGGCGTGTGCCCGACCCAGGCAAAAACCATGGGCGCAAGAGGGATGAGCAGCAGCATCAGCGGGGAAATGAGCAAGGCGATCCAGTTCCCTTGCCAAACGATCGGTCCGATCTTTTCCGGATGGCCAGCCCCCGAATACTGGGAGACAAAGGTCTGAACGTACATGCAGGTGCCAATGGCAATGCTGATCGTCGTCCACCAAAAGAGAGAGGCAGGGAAAACGGCCGCCAGCGCCGTCTCGGACCAGTGAAAGAGAAAAATCCGGTCGATGAACGAGAGGATGGTCCAGGAAAGACTGGAAATCACCATTGGAAAGGCAAGTCGCAGGATCTCCCGACCACCTGATGGCTGCGACCACCAGTTTCCAGCCGAGACGGCTGCGGCAGGGTCTCCAGAGCCGGACGCGGTGGAATTCATGGGTGCCAGTGCTTGATGGGGAACGAGGGACGGAAAACAGGTTGCCTGCTGCGGCCCGAAAGGAATATTTCCTGAGAGCAGTTGCCATCCGAATTTGTTCGGTCAAAAAACAAAAACGCACCTGACAACCGTTCGCGGAGGCAGGTGCGGTTTCAGATTCAGCCGTACAGCCTGCTTTTTGGGCTGTTGAATTCCGGGTGTGGAAAAAACATCTCGGCCAATCAGACCTTGGCCGTTTCTTCCTCGACACGATTCGGGTCGAAGCCGAGTTTGTTGATCATCCAAACGGCGATCGGAGCGGCGACGAACACCGAACTATAGGTTCCGACCAAGACGCCGATACACATCGCAAAAGCGAAGCCGTGGACCGTTTCTCCACCAATCAGATAGAGAATGAAGACGACCGCAAAGGTAGTGCCCGCAGTCAAGAACGTTCGGCTCAAGGTTTGCGAGACAGCCTCGTTGACCATTTGGGATGACAACTCGAGCCGCTTTCCGCGGATCTCGCGAAGGCGGTCGAAAATCACAATCGTGTCATTGATCGAATAACCAATGATCGTGAGCAATGCTGCGATCATCGACAGGTTGATTTTGAACTTGTCGACCAAGGCAAAGCCGAGGTAATCGGCCACATAATGCGTCAGAGCAATCACGGCCAGTGTCACCAGGACGTCGTGGATCAAGGCGACCACGCCCGCGACACCAAAGGCCACATTCTGAAAGCGAATCCAGACGTACAGAATGATTCCGATGCAGGAGGCGAGGATGGCAGCAAAGGCTTGCCACTGAGCATCCTTGGCCACTTGCCCACCCACGTCACTGTTGGTCGGGAACATCGCCTGTTGATTGAAGCCTTCCTGCCACTTTTCCAGAATCAACTTGGCATCATCTGGCTGGCTGGTCTCCAGTTCCACAACCCAATTCTTCAATGGAGTGGCCAGTGCTGAGCCTTCCGTCGGCAAGTCTGGAGAGGAGAGGCGAATCTGGTCTTCCTCAACCGGGCGGTCGAGTTTGGCTGAGCCTTCTACCAGCATGGTGCGAATCGACTTCCCCGTTATCTTGTCCTTAAAGGTCAGGTTGACCTTGCTGCGGTAACGCTGCTGTGAGACCGCTCCCTTGGCTGCAGCGGCTCCGTCCGTGGTTGCTTGCCCACCAGCGGCCGGTGTGCCTGGAGTGGCTTCCGGATTTTGAGGGGCCGGCGTTTGGCTGGTCCCTGATTGTGGATCAGCGGCCGGTGGAGCACCAATCGACGGGGCTGAGGGTTCCTGGAATGCAATCATCCCCACCGATGCGGGAAGCCGCAGTGTCATCCCCAGGAGCATCCTCGCCCAAGCAGCCTGGCTGTAGCCGAGTTTGTTTGCCGGGGCGTTTGTAGAACCGGTTGCCGGTGGGTTATTTCCACCCGTGGCCGGAGCAGTCGAACTCTCGCCGACCTTTTCAGTCGTGATTGCAGTCGAGTCGAACTTGACTTCGTGCAACTCCAGTTTGCCTTTAAAAACTTCCTGGAGAATCTCGTCGAGCCGTTTCCAGTCGTTACCCTTGGCAACGTCCGGAGAGGGGACATTGCTGTCAATCTTGAAAGTCCGTTGGGGGAATTGCTTGTCATCCAATTCGGTTGCCGAGAAAGTGACCTTCTCGTCGCCGAACTTGAAATCCTGCGCATCCAGAGTTCTGCGAACTTCGTCAATGTTGGTGGGCTGGTTGAACACAACCTGGGCCGTTGAGCCACCGCGCAGGTCGATGTCCAGCAGCTTGCTTCCCAAAGTAAACATCCCCAGCAGGCCAAGCCCAATGACGGCGGCTGACAAGGCGAAGCAAATCCCCTTCTTGCTCAGGAAATCGAAAACCTTTCCGGTCGGGAAGACTTGCATCATTCGGAGCTTGGTGATCCAACCCCGCTTTTCAGCGATGTTGAAAATTGTCCAGGAGCAGAAGATGGCGGTGAACATGCTGCTTACCACGCCAAGGATCAGCGTGATGGCAAAGCCTTTCAGCTGCTCGGTTCCGATCACGTACAAAATCAGAGCGGCGAGTACGGTGGTCAGGTTGGAGTCGACAATCGTAATCGTGGCCCGTTCAAAACCGGTTCGGAAGGCAGCTCGCAGGCTGGCTCCCTTTTCCAGTTCTTCGCGGATTCGTTCATAGATCAAGACGTTCGAGTCGACTGCCATGCCGATCGTCAAAATCATGCCCGCCAGACCGGTCAGGGTCAGCGGCTGGTTGATTGCCATCACGACGGCCAAGGTCAACACGAGGTTGAGGAACAGGGCAATGTTGGCAATCGTTCCGGCAAACCATTGGTAATAAACCATGACAAATACGAAGATCGCGAGGTAAGAGACGATCAGGGCGTAAATGCCCTTCTGCTTCAGTTCCTCGCCGAGGGTCGATTGGACGAATTGCTTGCTGATCGGCACAGGGTTGAGCGCAACGTCAATTTTGCCGCTCTGCAAGGTGATGATCAGGTCCTCGATTTCCTTTTCGGTAAATCGCCCCTCGATCACGCCACTTCCGGAAATCTCGGAATTGATGGTAGGTGCCGAGTGGACCTGGTCGTCGATCACGATCCCCAGGTGGTACTTGTTGCCATCCTCAGTTGGGCGGTAGCGGGTCGTGAGTTTTCGCATCTTGGACACGGCCGGTCCACGAATCGAAAAAGCGACGCTGGGGCGACCATACTGGTCGATGCTCTGCATGATGTTGTAGAGATCTTTTCCTTCAACATTCATGTCTTCGCGGGGTTCGAGCATCAGAACCTGGGGAGACCGAATTCCCTTTTCCTTGAGCCACACGGCAAAGTCGCGTCCGGAGTCCTTGGAGACGAACGGCACTTCGCTCATGTTGATGAGTTGGCCCGTTTGCCGATCGCGAACGAGCGCCGAGGGAACAGGGACATCCTTGATTGGAATAATCGTGTCGGGGGTGACTTCCTCGGTGACATTTTCCCGAGCCAAGGAGTACCAGCGAGCCGCCACATACTGCTGGCCTTCGGCGTTGGTCATCATGATGTTTCGGGAGGTTTCGCCCTTGGCCGCCAAGGCCTCGGCCGCAGCGATTTCCTTGTTGTGAATTCCTCCGCTCGTCGCCACGATCCGGAACTGCAGGTGTCCAGTTCGCACCAGTCGTTGCCAAATCTCGTCAGCGGCCGCTTCGTCGACCTCCGGAATGATCAGCTCGATTTTGTCGGCTCCCAAGGCGCGGATCACAATTTCACTCACGCCGCCCGGGTTAATCCGCTGTGACAGAGTCCCAATGATGTCGGCCGCAGTGAAGTTGCTCAAATTGGTTGTCTGCTCGCCTTCGAAGGCGTCCATGTTGAGCTGACCGATGTAGCTGATGCCACCCCGCAAGTCGACGCCGAACTTTGGCGGCCACTTGGTGGCAATCATCAGGGCGGCGATCGCCAGCACAAAGAGAATCAGCCAGACGCGGCCCAATTGCTCGGGCATCCGAATGGACTTGGCAAAAGCACTGGCCAAGAACCAGGTCAGGACGACAGCCAGGACCAACAGTCCAAGCAATCCAAATCCAGACTTCCACCAGGGAAGAGCCACTTCAGCAGCTCCGGTTTGGCTCAGCAGGTGAAACAGGGAAACGAGCGGATTGAGCAACATGGTTTCAATTCCATTGAATTACGATCGCCGTTCGAAGAACGGTTGCCCGCGAAAGCGGAACTTTTAATGATTCAGTTGTCGGTACGAATTGAGTGAACAACAGTTATCCAAACAAACCGGCTGGTGAGTTCACTGGTCCCCAGCCTTTCAATAATCTTCAACTACCAGCATGCCGTTTGGGCTCGGCAGGCTGGTTTGGCCCAGTGCGCTGGACCTTAAATGCAAGCCAGCAAAACAGGCCGCGTCGGGCCGCAGGAAACAAAAAACCGGCTTGGCAGCTGGCTTTTGCGTTCCATTCAACCCCGCCCCACTTCGCCGAGTCGCTCTTCAAACCGCGCCCCAAGGTTGGTGAACGCGGCTTTCCCTTTCCGGCCGACTCGAATCGCTGGTGACGAAGTCGAGTCGGTCACCCGTTCCAGTCACTGTCGATGAAAGTTTGGAACTTCAAAAGTCAGGGCTGGAAACGGTCTGAGGCTGGTCAGGGGCAATCATGCAGGGCCGTCGGTCACTTGCAGCTGAGGCGGTTGCTTTCAGCTGAATTCCGAGCTCAGCTGCTTTTGGTCGAGACATCCTTGGTGGCTTCGTCGTCCTTCAGCACGCGGACAATTGACTGCTTCAGCACCTGCAATTTGGTGTTGTTGTTTTCGTCGATCTTGATGGTGACAAACTCGGAGTCATTGCTGATGTTGACGACCGTGCCGAGCAAACCGCCCGCGGTGATCACACGGTCATTCTTCTTCAATTCCTCGAGGAGTTTCTTTTGGCGCTGCTGTTCCTTGGGCTGCGACTTCTGGGTCAGCAGCATGAACAGAAAGAGCAGCGGCAACATGAAGAGGAGGAAATTGAACGTGCCTCCAAACATTCCGCCATCCCCGGTTCCCGGGGCAGCGGCGCCGCCGGCACTCGGTTGCGCGGGCCCCGGAGGCGCGGTCAGTTGAGCCAACCACCAGAACATCCAAGCCATTTCACTCATACTTTTTCAGTCAGTTGGGAAGCCGAAGCAATCGCGATGGAACACGAACTCATTCAGCAACATTCGCAAATTGCGAACGTCGCCGGTTGCGGCTCGGGGCCAATCCAGAATGCAGCGGGGCTTCGTCAGAGGATTTTGCCGTGGGAGTGGTCAGCTTCCGGTGCCACAGTCATACTCGCGGGGGTTACCCGAGTGTCGAGCAGTGGCGGACAGGGGCGATGGCCAATCATCCGGCAGGTTGGGAATACGAGAGCCGATTCACCCCGACGCCAGTTCCGTCCACCCACAAGATGCCATCGCCTTCCCGGGAGGAAGTCTCAAGCCAAGCCAGCAGCAGGACGGAGCCGCGGCTTTCGCCGCAAGGCAACGGAGTACCATCCCGGGGCGAAGGAATTTCAGCCGCACGGCGACCGCTTTTCCCCCGGGAAATGACCCGCCATTTTAAGATTTTCAGCATCCAGTCACAAGGGCGAATAGCGCCCCCGCAGCCTGCAGCTTGGCTGCAATCCGCGCCGCGATGGCGGTAATTCGGCTCGCCGCCCGGCAGTCGGCGCTCCGCTTCGGGCGGAATCAGTCCGAGTCGTCTCGCGAGTCGCCTGCTCCCCAACCGGCAAGACGTCGGTTGTAGAACTCCAGGAAGGAATCAGCCGCAATCGCCTCCCGAGCCTGCCGCATCAAACGCTGGTAATAGGCCACATTGTGGAGGGAAAGCAGGATTGGACCCAGCATCTCTCCAGCCATGAAGAGATGGCGGAGGTAAGCTCGGCTGAGGTGGGACTGCGGAGTCTCGACGTCTGCCTGGACGGGGCGTGGGTCATCCCGATAACAGCTGTTGCGGATTTTCAGTTGACCCGAGTCGGTGAATGCAGAGGCATTGCGGCCATTTCGGGTGGGCATCACGCAATCGAACATATCGATGCCGCGAAGCACGCCCTCCAGGAGGTCCCGGGGAGTGCCAACCCCCATCAGGTAACGCGGGCGGTCCACAGGGAGGCAGGGGCAGGTCGCCGCAATCGTTTCGTACATTGCTGCCGGCTCCTCGCCGACACTCAATCCCCCAATCGCGTAACCGGGAAACTCAAGACTCACCAATTGCTCGGCCGAGCGCCGCCGCAAGCCCGGGTCCAAGCCACCCTGTACGATTGCAAATTGGATCTGATCGGAACGCTGATGAGCCCGTTGGCAGCGGGCGGCCCAACGCGTGCTCCGTTCCATCGCCTCTTCGACGGCGGCATAAGTTGCCGGCAATCCAATGACATGGTCGAGGACCATCGCGATATCCGATCCGAGCTGCTCCTGAATCCTGACCGCGCGCTCAGGTGAAAGCTCCAGTTGCGAGCCGTCGATGTGCGAGCGAAACACCGCTTGGGCCTCGGTGATTTTGGTCATTTGGGCGAGACTGAAAATCTGAAAGCCGCCGCTGTCGGTCAAGATCGGCTTGTTCCAGCCAATGAACTGGTGCAAGCCGCCCAGCTGGGCAACCAGCTCCGGACCGGGACGGAGCGCCAAATGATAGGTATTTCCCAAAACGATTTGAGCGCCGGCGGCAGCCACTTGATCGAACGTCAATCCCTTGACCGTGCCGCAGGTGCCGACAGGCATGAAGGTCGGCAGGTCGATGGTCCCATGGGGAGTGTGGAGCCGGCCCAATCGCGCTCCGCAGTGGCGGTCGACATGCAATAGTTCGAACTGAAAAGCGGGACGGGAAGAACCCTCCGCGGTCGCTGGTGAGGTCTGGAACATCGTGCACTCGCCTGTCGCGGGGCCGCAGATTGGGCGGGCGAGGGATGACCTGCAGCCGCCCAAAAAAGAGCCCGGACCTAAGTGGACCGGGCCAGAAAGTTCAGTCGGTTAGTCGCTGCCGTCCGGCATCGAGCGGAATCATCCAAGGCGATTATTCGCCACGCAGTTTCATTCCCAGTTGAGTCAGCTTCTCGCGGACTTCATTGAGGCTGGTCACGCCAAAGTTTTTGCATTCAAGCAGATCGTCGCCAGACTTCCGCAGCAATTCCCCGATCGTGGTCAGGCCCAAGCGGGTCATGCACTTCCGGGCTCGAACCGAGAGGTTGAGGTCGGAAATCGGACGCTCCAGAACAACCGATTCTTCGGGCGAAAGCGCCGCCGTGTCGAACGTCTCCGGTTCGACATCCTTCTGATTGGAGAACTGGCCGATCACCAGCCCCTTGTTCTTCATCATTTCGCGGATTTCGTGCAGCGAGGTCTCGCCGAAGTTCTTGCTGTTAAGCAATTCCAACTCGGTCACCTTGGTCAGGTCGCCGAGGGTCATGATGCCCATCTTTTGCAGGCAATTGCGGCTGCGGACGCTCAATTCGAACTGGGCAATCGGAATGGTCATGACAGTCTGCATCTTGCGTTGCAGGCGGTCGCGATCGTCGTCCCAGCGGTCGCCGCCGTTTACCGACTCCAGGGCATCGCGGCGGTAGAGCCGGGCCCGCTCATGGCCCGGATAGGACTCCAGAATGCGATCGTAGCAGCGTACGGCTCGCTGGAATTGATTGTAATCTTCGTACATCACGCCGAGATTCAGCAGAGCGCCGAGGTTGGTCGGAAAAACCGAGGAGGCCCGTTGGTAAAGCTCGATCGCCTTTTCATCGTTGCCGCGGCGGTCATTTTCCAAGGCCAATCCAAAGAGAGCGCCGGAGTGCTTTTCATCCGCATCAACCGCGCGGGAATACAACCTGACAACTTCGTCCGGGTTCGTGCCCAGGACTGCAATCGTGGCGGCGCGCTGGTACAGGTACTCAGCGGTTTGCTCAATCGGTCCGAAAAGATTGTCGAGGATCGACATCGCGGCTGGGGCGTCTCCCCCCAAACGTTTGGCTTCGGCAGTCAGGACGGCACAGAAAGCGGGATCGTAGCCTCCCTTCTTGGCGTTCTCGTAGCATTCAATCGCCCGCTCGTGATTTTCCAGAGCAGCGTGTGACCGCCCTTGATACAAATAGGCCAGTGCCCCGCCGTCAGCAGACTCCAGCGTCTGAATCGCGGAGCGATAACGACCGAGCAGGTACTGGCATACGCCCAGGCGAACCGAAGAGGCTGGCGACCGGGATGGCTGCGACTCGAGTTCATTCGTCAGATCGCGAAGCACGGGGAATTGTGAGTAATCATCGCTGATTCGCCGCGACAAGACTTTGATCTCGTTGGGACCAAAAGAATTGTTCGACAACACAATGTCCTTCAGTTCCGTGTCTACAACTGGAATCATTTCTGCTTTCCTCGTGCCTAATTCTCAAGTCCGCCGCTACCGGCAAACTGACTTTCTCAGCGGCTGGTGTTTCATTCCCGCAGTCGAGTTCCCAACCGAAAACTCAACTGTCACCGCTTGCCTTGGTCACCGCTTGCCTTGGTCACCGCCGCAATGGTCACCGCTGCAATGGTCACCGCGACAACGCGAATCCCGCTGTGCTTCTCGCCATTCACAGCGAAAGTCCAACACAGCAAAAGTCCAACACAGCAAAACTCAGTCCCCACCAAAGGCGGCGTTCGGCAAACCGATCGCGCATCCTGAGAGGGATTCACGCACCAGCCAACGGGTCGTTTTCAGCGTTCGCTCCCGGTTGCTTCGCCGGGGACGAGCCCAACGCCGGCGAGGCCGCCTGAAAAGGGACCGCTTGAGCGGGGGTGGTGCGCTTTGGGGGTGGTACCAGCCGGCCAACCAATGGGCCTGCCAGTTACACGCCACCGGGATAAAAAGTTGCCGAGCCTGCCGTAGCGATCCTCGCATTTTGCCAGATTTTGGGACTGTCTTCAATTGGGAACTTGAAAACAGCGGGTTCCGGGCCAGCGCTTTATCCGGTTCGCAAGAGCGGGCGAGGCCGCGTAAACGGCCAAAAGGTACCGGGAAGTTGAGGTGAAAAAACCGGCAACCTTGGCAAGAAATCCCGATTGAATCGTCAAAAAGCAGCCGCGCAGCAGAAAAGCCAGCGATGGGAGTCGAACCCATAACCCCCGCATTACGAATGCGGTGCTCTGCCAATTGAAGCTACGCTGGCGGGACGCCCTAGAATTTATCATTTCGGTTAAACGCCGCCAATACCTTGCCGTTTTTCGCTGGTATCCCTCCAATTCCCCTGCCGCCCCGGAACCCGTCCCTGCCGCCGAAAGAAGCAGACGCCTCCAACTCACCGGAGCGGTCGATTGAGTTACGATGTTCTGGACCGGACTTCCAGGCCAGTGACAGTCGAGCACTTCCCTGGTCCCCCCGGCTTTTATCCCAAAAACAGCCGCAATTCAGGCCGGCGTTGCTGCTCTTTCCTCCAACGATTCCTGCCTGGCCCTCGCCTGCGAAATGGCTTGTCCGCCCAACCGGATGTGCGCAACCTGATGTGTCCAACCGGATGTGCCCCAGTGGATGCCGGCCGCAAGGTCCAAGCGAGGGCTGGCGGTGCATGAATCAACGCTGGCTTCGACGGCTGGGTCTGATTCCCCGAAGAAATTTTCGCTCAGAAACAGAAAGTATCTTGAACCGATGGCTTCTTTGGATTTGTCCCAATCGCTGTCCGCTCGTCGCGCGGTGCTCTGCCTCAGTGGTGGCATGGATTCGACATCGCTGCTGCTGCACCTGCTCGACGCGAATGTCCAGATTCACGGCTTGAGTTTTCATTACGGCCAGCGTCACGCGGTCGAACTGCAGCGGCTTGAGTCGAATCTCGATTACTTGCGCGGGCAGGGACATCCGGTCGATTGGCAACTCATCGACCTCCGCACGCTTCAGCCGCTGTTGCACTCGGCGTTGACCGACAGTGGCCGGGAAATGCCGCTGGGGCATTACGCAGCCGAGAATATGCGGGAGACCGTCGTGCCCAACCGCAATGCGATCTTTGCTTCCATCGCCTACGCCTGGGCTTTGTCCCTCGCGAACCGAATGGGAGA
>Ga0315899_10009077_pt1 | contig 10666 bp, 13 predicted proteins | sample LakEriMetagenome_2_FD_203518 | JGI IMG/M metagenome (GOLD analysis project Ga0315899, IMG submission 203518) | Freshwater fungal communities from buoy surface, Lake Erie, Ohio, United States - Buoy 4 MA112 | ecosystem: Environmental > Aquatic > Freshwater > Lake | place: USA: Lake Erie, Ohio...
GCGCGTACTTTTCGTTAGTACGATTATCAGGTCTGGGATATTCATGCACTGGGTGATGCCAGTGGTATCCTGTGCGATGATGAATCTTTTCGTAAAAGAATGAGATGCCGCTACCCCAGTCAAATTTGTAACGCAATCTGGTAGTTTCTGGTTTCCATACTCGTTCAATTTCTTCACGCCAACCTGGTTCTAAGACTTCATCTAAGTCTAGACTAATACAAACGTCATAGTCACCTGGAATTAGGTTGAGCGCTGTGTCGCGTGCTTTGTCAAATCGCCAAGGCTTTACTGAAATATTATATACTTCAGCACCGTACTTTTTGGCCTCTGCGACTGTATTGTCAGTAGAGCCTGTGTCTGCAATTAGGATTAGATCAGCATCTATAGCTGACTTGCAGAAACGTTCAACAAATTGTTCTTCGTTTTTACTGATAGCGTAAACTGCTATTTTCATTTGATTTAGTTAATAGGGTTAATGGGCCAAGTAACCTGATCTACAGGTGTATTTAGTGGATATTGATCTGTTAAATCACGAAGCTGTTGCTTGTAGTTTAACAAATTTGAAAATTCTTGCGGGTTTAGGGTAGTTAGTACACCACGAAGCTGTTCTTCTTGATGACGTTGTACTAGCCAGTCTGTATCATACAATCTAATAGTACGTTCAGTTTCTAGTGTTAGAACTGGTAGCGTTGTTTGGTGTAGTGCGGCAACTGTTTGTGCTAAAGTTTGTTCGTTTTGCAGAAACCAAGCAATTTCTGCAGCAGTAATGCTGTTTTCAAAAATATTGTCCGACCTATGTACATGATAAATATCACGGTGTGGCTCAATAGATAGTAATTTTGTTGTTGTAAACGGATAAGCAGTATCTTGTAGAAACTTTGTTTCAGAATCCCAGTGATAATCTACTGAACCGCTTTTAATGTAAAAATTATAATTATAAAAATCAAGTGTAACAATCACTTTGTTATCCTTTATATTGAATGAATGCAACACCTATTTTAGGTGGGCTATGTTCGTATATGTAGCAAGATCCACTGTGTGAGTGAGACCAACCAAAACTACTGTGCAATGCACTAGGTCCGCCTGAATTAATTGTACGCGCATATCCGCTAGCGTGTGAGTGAGTTGGATAGGCTGTGCTTATTGATAGTGCCCCTGCTGGATTTGCTACTGTGATAACATTCCATTGGTTATTTGCATAGCCAATAATAAACCCACCTAAATTAGGGGTATTATTAGTTCCGTCGCACAATTTCCAAGTAACTGGTAATTGCAATAAATCTCCAACATACATTACAATTACATCAGTTTCGGGTACGGAGTGCTGTACTAGTTTCCATAAGTTTACAAGTTTACTGGTAATAGCAGATTGTGTAAAAGACAACGTTGCTGTGTGAGTATGTTCACCGCCGTAGCTCATATTATAGTTACGAAAATATGCTCCATAACTAATAGTACGGTATGCACTAGAGCCAGACGCATGATAGTGCCCACTGTCAGAAGTTACTACAGCTCCTGCAAAAGCATTTGCTGGTACACCAACAGTAGTACTTAAATCATTATTTGCACCTACTAAATAGGTGTTTGAAGCAGCAGTAAATGCAGTACTATTAGTTGCTGCAGTTTGTTTTACTACTAAGCTATTTAGTGGTAAATACCTGGTAGGTTTATTTGCTCGTAATAAGGTAATATTTTGTTTGTTTATTAAGTTATTTTCAATATAGTACGCACTACCACTAACTGAGTGTGAGTGAGTAACACCACTACTGCCTGCAGGAGCAACAAACGGTGATCCTGTTGCAAAACTTAAGTTTTGCTGAACAGCACTGCCCGAGTGAGAACCTGCACTGCTACTAAAAGCTGCTACAGCTCCGCCATTCGCTTGAGCTGTTTTAAAACCAATTTGACCATTGCTTGTAGCACTGTACAAGCAATGTCCATCAGCATCAGCATATCTATCCCAATCACCATACCCTGGATTACTCCCATAAAAAGGAACTACAGAATCTTTGGGAAATTTTAAAGCATCTGTTATTGGTGCTACACCACCAGCAAAACCAAAAGATTTAGGCGGTCCTGATGAAATAGATAGTAATGGCATTTAACTTCCTTATGCAAAACGGGTCTGCGATACGTACAAGCTCCAGCTGTTGTTTGCTAATTTAATTATAAAAAGTACGTATAGATCTGTACAGTTAGCGTTACCACTAGTATATGGTGTTCCTCCTTGATATTTAGGAGTTACGGCCACACCATCAACTTGATAACCTGAAGCAAAATAAGCATTAAAACCGTTAGGTACAAATAAACTAACCGTAGTAGATTCACCTACCGCCAATAGTGAGCTCAATGTAGTGCTTGCATTCCCACGAACATTGATTGTAAAATTGTTTGTAGCTGTATTATACACCGAAATTGCCTGCGTGACAACATCAAAATTAGTTGTGCTTGAGGGTGCAGCACCTACAATGGTTACTGGTTCTTTTGTTGATTTAATTGTTTTGTTTGCTAAAATTTGGCTACCACTAAGGGTAGCCAAAGTATTATATAGCGATGGCTCAATTGTAGCCTGAGTTACTAATGTAGTCATATCTTGTTTAATGTAATCAGTTGTGAAAAATGTGCCATTTTATGTTTCCTTCTTTAATTAAAATGTTATTGAACCCGATGTTCCTAACTCTTTAGGCGTTTCCATTGTAGCGGTTGGTTTATTAGTTAATTGTAACATAATATCTTTCTGCTCTAGTAACACAGTACCTTGTGGTACAAGACCAATTTGCATCAATGATTCTAATGTCTGTGGATTACTCATTGCATTTAATAGTTTAGCTGGGCTAGGTCTTCCCAAAGCAATAATTTCTGCTTGAATCTCTCTACCAATCGTCACCGTGAATTCATAGTTTGCATTAGCTTCAAACATTTCGTCATCAGTATATGGTGTACCGTCTGGATGTTTAAGTCTTGATGGTTCGACTTCCATATAAAGTTCTGCCATATACTTTTCTAATATTTTAATCTCTTTACGATTCAATTCAAATGCATGTTTTTGGTCGTCTAAGTGTGATTCTAATTCAAGTATTTCTGCTTGTAGATTAAGCAGAATGTGGGGTAATGCTGGAACTGTTTTTAGATGTTTCAGTTCTTCAAGTTTAGCCTGATATTTAAGTTCGGCACATTCTTCAAGTACTGCTGCGCGTTTTCGACCAACCAAGAAGCCTTGAAGTGTTTTAATTTTTTCCCAGGGTGTTGAACCGATAACCTGATATCGGTAGTTAAATTCTGAATTTAGATTTGAAGCCATTTTTTATTTAACCTCTAGGAAAATCTGGAAACGGTACCCAATTAGTTGTAGCTTCATCCCACAAGTATGGATAACCATCGGTTGGAATAGCTACGGGTGCAACATATGATACTAGTTCTTCGTTCCAAACCCATGATGCTGGATGTGTTGCATTAAATGCATTTTCTCTTGCTTGTGCAATTTCTTCTGCTGTTGGAGCAGGCATGTTTTCTAAGTCTGTCATTTTGTTTCCTTTGTATTGTTTATGTATTTATTATTTTATGTTGATGAATATCCTGCGGCCGCAAGCTGCACCCTTGCAGTACCAACACCTGTTGTATCACTAGCAATTACACCTGTATTTGATACTTTGTTGGTAATAGATACCCCTGTTGAACCCGTTTCGTATGAATTACCGTATCCAAATATAGCTTTATCACCACCATAACCTGCGGCCGCTAATTCAGTTCTAGGAGTACCAACACCAGTAGTATCACTAGCAACTACACCTGTATTACTTACTAGGTTGTATCTTGATGTGCGGTTGTTGGTGGCAAGGTCGGTGCCATGGCCAAATATAGCTTTATCACCACCATAACCTGCGGCCGCACCTCCATGTCTACTAGTCCCTACAGCTGAAGTATCGTTAGCTACCACACCAGTGTTTGATACTAGGTTGGTTATTGCGCCGCCATATCCAAATCCAAATATCGCTTTATCACCACCATAACCTGCGGCTGCAAGCGATTGTCTAGCAGTACCAACACCAGTAGTATCACTAGCAACCACACCAGTGTTTGATACTAGATTGGTTATTGCTGTATTATATGGTGCAATTCCTGTATTTCCAAATCCAAAAATAGCCTTATCACCACCATAGCCTGCGGCTGCTAAGTATAATCTCTCAGTACCTACACCAGCAGTGTCTGTTGCAACAACACCTGTGTTTGATACTTTGTTGGTTATTGAAACACGCTGAGCAGCGATACCATATCCAAATATCGCTTTATCACCACCATACCCTGCGGCTGCTAATCCATATCTAGCAGTACCAACACCAGCAGTATCAGTAGCAACTACACCGGTGTTTGATACTAGGTTGGTCATTGCGCCGGTACTTCCAAATCCAAATATAGCTTTCTGGGTAGGAGGAATATAAGTCAAACTTGTATCATTAATTGTTACAGTACTACTTGTGGCAACTACGGTACCACTAACACTACCGGTTCTCAATGACACCGTAAATGTTTGAGCTCCTTCAGTTGTTGCATCAGCCGTTGCTGTTATAGTAAATGAACCAACATTAGAGGTTATTGTAAATGAACCAGTACTGGCTGAAAAGTCACCGGCTGCAGTTGTAGTATTATTAATTGACCAGTAATATGTTCCATTGGTAATATTTGTTCCACCAGCATTAAATGTTAAAGAACTACCTTCATTGACACTTGATGCTGCAGGTGTTAGGGTATAAGTGGGTGTTAAACTAGTATCATTAATAGTTACAGTACTACTTGTGGCAACTACGGTACCACTAACACTACCGGTTCTTAGTGACACCGTAAATGTTTGAGCTCCTTCAGTTGTTGCATCAGCCGTTGCTGTTATAGTAAATGAACCAACATTAGAGGTTATTGTAAATGAACCTGAAGTTACTGAGCCAGAAAAATCACCGGCTGCAGTTGTAGTATTATTAATTGACCAGTAATATGTTCCATTGGTAATACCTGTTCCACCAACATTAAATGTCAATGCTGAACCCTCATTAACACTTGAAGATGCCGGTGTTATGGTGTAAGTTATTGCAGCAATATTCCAATTAAATGTCCTAGTTGCAGTTTTTTGTGTGGTTGCTGCCGTTGCAGTAAGCAATGTTGAAATAGAAGACGCCGCAGTTGGTGTTCCGGTAATACTTGATCCACTGATATTTAATCCAGCGGGCAATGCATCTGCGGTGTATGTAATTGCCTGACCGGCAGCACTTGTAGCACTTAATGATTGAGTATATGCAGTCCCAACAGTGCCGGATAGTGTTGCGCCCGAACTTGGTGAAGACCAAGTGACCACATCCGGATTAACAGTATAGCTAAAATTGCGAGCAGTATCTTGATTTTCACCATCACTTGCCGTCACAGTAAAATTATATGTTGTCGACGATTCAACCACCGGGGCTGTTCCCGAAACAAGCCCACTGCCTGCGAATAGCGTAACACCAGTAGGTAGTGTTCCCGACTCTACTGAGTAAGTGACTGCGCTGTCACTAGAGGCAGATAATGAGTTGCTGATTGCTGCGGTTTCGTATACAGTAGCCAAACTGCCAGCCGCTGTAGTCCAACTAGGAACACCTGAATATTGTAATCCAGGAACTGCTAGACCAGTAGAACCATCAGTATTTACAACATAAATAATATAACTGCCAGCTGCTTGAGCAGAAGTTGTAAAAGTAATCTCTGAGGAACTTACTCTAGTAACAACACTGGCTGGTACACCGTTTACTATTACACTAACGCCAGTATTAAAATTAGCTCCTGTTAATGTAACAGTATCCCCTCCTGCAGTGTTAACTGCAGTATCGTTTCCTGGATATGTAATAGCAGAAATAGTAGGCGAGTTACCGGCTCCAGTAGTATTACCAGTGCCGCCTTTTGACGTTGGTATAACTCCCTCGGCACTAAGTACCGAGGCAAGTTTTGATAGATAGCGTGCTTGACTCATATTTTACCTTTAAGTAATACTAGCCTGAGTTATTAAAGTAGTCATGTGTTGTCCTTAAAAAGTGGTTCAACCACTAGTAGTGCATGTATATACTCTGTATTTGCCCGAAACTGCCCCAAGAGCTTGTTTCAGAAGTATAGTTTGTAGTTACTGCACTAAGAGTACGAGTGTCTGCTGTATAGGATAAAAACACCTGCTGTTTTTCCAAAGAGAAAATGTTAATTTATATCCAAAATTCTCTTGCCGACGCATATATTAAAGGTCCCAACGGTTTTACCATATATACATCCAATACTCCATTGGTTTCAGTGGTTTCGGTCAATATAGACGGATTAGCTACTTTTATAGGAATGACCACGGTGTATACATCCAATACTCCATTGGTTTCAGTGGTTTCGGTCAATATAGACGGATTAGCTACTTTTATAGGAATGACCGCGGTGTATACATCCAATACTCCATTGGTTTCAGTGGTTTGAGTAATTGGCGAAACTGTTATTGTGTTGGTAATCTCTGCCATTATATTACTCCATAGGGACTGCTAGACCCAATCTGTTAACATATCCCATGTGCGCAGGCCAGACCATCCATGTTTTTCCATTAAGAGAAAAAGTGTCACCAGGGTAATAATCACCGTTGAATAAATATACTCCTGTTTGCTCTGTTAAATTGCCACCATGATTTCCTCTATAGGTGCATTCCCATCCTAACGGAATCAAAGCAAAGCCAGTACTGGCAAAATCTGCTGCAGGATACCTTTCATTTGCGGTTATCGTTAACTTTCTTCCGTATTGAGTAGTATCGCTAGACGTGGTCACAAGACCAGGCTGGGTTGCCGCATATCCGCCAGTTGCGTTAGAGTAACCTTTAATTGTATGCGACACGTGCGGATGGTAAACCACGGGCCAGCCCGTGCCAACTTTGGGCAATGCTTCTATGATATTAACAACTCTGAATGGGATACTGGCGCTATCATTAAGGTACGCTGGATTCCGGACGCTTAGGTCTGCGCTTAACAAAAACCCCACCCCATTAGCGCGGGGAGTACTGTACATCACAGGTATAATACCATTGCTGTTTTTATTGAAAGCATCAAATCTAGTATATTGACCTATAATCCAAGGGCCTTGTTGATAGGCACTATTATTATAACTCTCCCCCCAACCACTTCGATTGACGGTGGCTGGTGTGCTAGAAGACCAAACCATTCCTTCATTGGTAATATACATCCAAAAACAATACGAATTTTGGCTGGCTACTGTTCTCGTACTGGTGTAGCTTTGAAATCGGTTGACAAGCCCGAGCGTGGTGCCTTCGATCGATGCGGTGCTATTTGGAAGGGACAATGAAAATTGAGTAGAGTCCATGGTCCCCCCAGACAGTGCAGTGCCTATGTCGAATTGGTAATCGGGGGTTCCAGTGGCACTTGTGGCACTTGTATTTGTGTACTGTACATAGTACTTTGTGTTTGGTGCATCATAAACTGGAAATTCAAAAGTTACTCGCAATGTCTCTGCTGTGGCGCTTGGACGCTGCACGTGGGCACGCACTCCCGAAGGGTTTACTGTTCGTATAATTGTACTATTGTCATCGCTGAAAGACGCTAGTAAATCATTATAGTAACTTGCAGCAGTGGCTCTGTTTCGCAATTCAGCAACGCTGGTCACACTAGGAGTGTTTATTATATCGGCTACTATTCTAAAAATTGCTGAGAGACTTTTGTTGGTAGTGAAATTTAATTTTATAAACATAATTATTCCTTTGGAATTGCCAATCCCACTCTATCGCTATATCCTGACCACGTGGGCCAGACCATGTAAGATTTTCCGTTGTAAGTAAATGTATCCCCTGGAGAATACTCTCCATTGAAGATGTAAATGCCGCCACGAGCAACGCCTCCAATGTTGTTTTTAGAGAAGTTAGACCATCTCAGTGGCAACATACCAAAACCTTCTGTTAACAGGTCAGCGCTGGGAAATTTTGTAAAAGCAGTGGTATGAATTAATCTACCCATTGTCAGTGCCGAGGCGTCGGTGCTGACTCCAACTTGTTGCGTAGTCAACGGATACTGGCTAGTGTTTCTGGTTCCCGAACCCCAATTTACTTGTTCATTACTAAGAATTGGGAATGATTGCGTAGTAGAAGGATTTATATTAACTAGGTGGGCTACTCTGAATGCAGTGTCTGCTGCGGACGCATTTACATTTTCTACTCGGCTCCAGTCTGTTAAGCCATAACCTCCGCCAAAACCAGCTCCTACAGTAGTTTTCGCAAGATTAGTATACATTAAAGGTGCAATGCTGTTGGTGTCTGTGTTGTAGTTGTCGTATCTATCATATTGACTAAAGATAAACGGGCCTGTATAGTATGCGGAATTATTATAGGTATTACCAAAGCCTGTTAACAGGTTGGGTTGTTGATGAGTGAATGCCAATATCAAGCAGTCATTGACCAAATACATCCAAGCAGTGGTAATAGTGGTGAATTGAGCACTAGGAATCAGCAGGGTCGGTCCCGAGACGAAGACGGCGCCGATGATGTTGGTTGCAGTGCCTGACGTGTTGGTTGCAACGTTCAAGTCAACACCTGGACTTGAATTACGTGTGCTCATTTCACTGGTAATATTGTCATTTTTGGCATAACGCAGTCCTACTTGCAACTGGGTGGTGCTGGTATTGAACATGTTAAAGTAAATGTGGCTGTTTGGAGCATCATGTACTTGAGATTGTATAGTCCACTTAATATCGGTGGTGGTGGGGCTGGTGTCAGAAAGATGCGATCGCACTTTAGACTCATCCGCAGTGCGAAAAATTTCAGACGTCGAATACTGTAGTCCGGTTCTAAGGCCGCTAGCCCATCCAGCAACGGCTGCTGTTTCAAGGGTGGCAGCGCTAGTAATACTGGGATCATTGATTATGGCATTAAACGCTTGGAGTATATGCGCGATAGGTCTGTTACTACTAAAGTTTAATTTTACTAACATGATTACTCCTCTACTGGCGACGAAGGCTCAGTTATTGTTTCAGGTTCGTCTACTTTGATCAACCTAGTGGCAAAATCTCTTGGTATTACTGTTCCTTTAGCCACAGCAAAATAGTAGTCAGAACCAGTATTTCTAAACCACAGTCCGTCTAGATTTTCTAGCAAACCATATGTATGGTCAATAAATTGCTGATCACCAATTACTTGTTGATCAGCAAAGGTGGCTACATAAAAATCATGGGTTATCTGTGTAATCCCTTCAAATTTTACTACGTTCGAAAAATCTTCTAAATTCATTTTTTACTCTCTATAAATAAAAGTTACATACAAGTCAGACGCAGAACTAACCTGCGTGATATTTACAGTTATGTAATCATTTGCGGACAATGCATTGTTGACAGTTTTGGTGACATAAGTCTGCCCTGCAGCAATGACTAGGGTATCTATCACAACCCCATTTAGATTAATTGTTATCGTGGACTGGCTTTGACCAGCACTTACTAAATTTGCCTTAATGGTTTGCAGCGTAGCTGCAGCAGGTATATAATAGCGTTTTGTACTAGTATTTAACTCTAAAGTACCCTCCCAAAAATAAGTGCTAGCATAGTTTGCGGAACTACCTGTTGTATTACCTGTTCCGCCTTTTGAGGTTGAAACTACACCTTGTGAGCTAACTCCAAGACCAAGCTTAGATAAATTTTCTGCTATACTCATAGTACCGCTTTCTTAAAAGTTAAATTGTGAGAATTGTTTGTTCAGTGCCTGCATTGTAAGAACCACCACCACCACCGCCAACAAGCTGATTGGACCAAGTACCGCCGCCACCGCCACCCACGCGAACTAAATCAGATCCTGCATCTCCGCCACCACCTCCGCCGACGCATACTACAGATATAGAAGTTACATCATCAGGACAAATCCAAGTGTAGCTGCCCGCAGAAATAAATTCATCTTGACCATATACATAGGTAGATTTGCCGTAAAAATCGTAAAGAGATATTGTTCCAGAACCCACCGCGGCAAGAGTCCTAACATCTATCATTTAAACTAATTGTAGATGTTGCTGCTTTGGATAATTCTAAATTGACGGATTCGCCTGTTGTGGCTCCTCCTAGACTGATTGGACCTGATGCATTTAAAGGCATTACTGACCTCTTATTATTGCATCAACTTTGTCTTCCAATTGTTTGATTGCTTCAATTAGTACAGGAATTAATTTCTCATATCTAACTGTTAAATATTGCGGATCAATTGGTGCGGGTGCTGTTATTTCAGGTAATACTTTATCCACTTCTTGAGCAGATACACCTATTTCTCGTTTGACGTCATAACCTAATGCTTGAGCTAATTCGTTTGCTTCATAATAGAAACCAGACAATTGTCTAATTATACCTAACGCATCTTTAATTGGGCCCAATTTTGTTTTAAGTCTATCGTCAGAATAATAAGCAGTAATGTTATTTGTTGCTCTAATTTCTCCAGCTGTACCGGATGCAGATGTACCCACACCCAAAGAATTAACTTGTGCATTAGAACCTGTTGAAAATCCCCCTACGGCACCTGTTGCTCCAGTTGGTCCTTGAATACCTTGAGGGCCTGTAGGTCCGTCACCAATCATTTCACGTATTACAAGCTCTGTGCCAGCACTAGGAATAGTAGTAAAGCTTAGTGTTGTTCCGTTAAGTGAATAAT
>Ga0315899_10009078_pt1 | contig 10665 bp, 16 predicted proteins | sample LakEriMetagenome_2_FD_203518 | JGI IMG/M metagenome (GOLD analysis project Ga0315899, IMG submission 203518) | Freshwater fungal communities from buoy surface, Lake Erie, Ohio, United States - Buoy 4 MA112 | ecosystem: Environmental > Aquatic > Freshwater > Lake | place: USA: Lake Erie, Ohio...
AGAGAGAGAGAGAGAGAGATTGTGTGTGTGTTTGGGGAGGGGGGTTTGGCAAAGGTGGGGGTTTGACAAAGAGTGATGAGTGATGCGTTGTCTGGAGATGCCTTGAGTGGGCAGTGCACTTGTGGGGAATGAGTGAGTGAGTGCATGGGTGTATCGTGCTGTCAGTCGGTCCATCAGCCGTATCTTTCTCGTGACTGCGTTGTATCTTTAAAGTGACTGGGCGTTGGTGGATGGTATACGCGATAAGCAGCACGGTTTGCACACGCCTGGAGGATAGCACTGGGGCTATCTTGCTCTTGCTCTTGCTCTTGCTCTTGCTCTTGCTCCTGCTCCTGCTCCTGCTCTTGCTCTTGCTCTTGCTCCTGCTCCTGCTCTTGCTCTTGCTTTTGCTCTTGCTCTTGCTCTTGCTCTCTAGCACAGGGATCACTTGAGGGACCTAGCACAGGGATGCCTTAAGGGACCTAGCACAGGGATGCCACCTTCTGACTGGCACCGCGCCGCGCAAGCGGAAAAGGAAGACGCAACCCCTCCTGGGCACTCGCTAATTTGCGAGGATGGGATGAGCGGCACCCCTAACCCCCGCTGAGCCCGTATCCCCGCTGAGCCACAACGCAAGGATTGGGGCGGGAGGGGGTGGCGCTCATCCATTCTTTGCTGCCTGTGCGAAAAAAATGGCGTGCTGGCCCACGCTGATGCTTCAAGCGCATGATGGTGCCTGAACGTTGGCGGCATATTGACACGCACGAACACGACAGGGAACGTCGGCGGCATATTCACGTGCCCCTTACTCCTGTGGATGTTTGCGGATTTGGGGCATGTGTCCTTTCCCATCCTCGACCTCATGCTCAAGCTTGCCTCCACTGGTCCTCCGCCCTCCCTCTCTCTTCCTTTCTGTGTGCACGCCTAGGGTTTGTAGTGGGCATCGGGGGAGGGAAGTGTCACACTTGTATGGGAGGGAAGTGTCACACTTGTATGGGAGGGAAGTGTCACAGAGCCATCCGGGGAGGGAAGTGTCACAGAGCCCATGCCGGGGAGCCATGCGCCTCCAGTGCCGAGCTGCGCCTCTCCGCCGCGAATCCCATACTGCGCCAGGGGGGCTGCGGCTCCGGCGCGGCCGCGGCAGCGCGCGGCAGGCGCCTAAGCTGCCCTACGAGTGACGAGCGGCGGACAAAAGACATGGGGCCGACTAAGACTCAGACACGCGGCCCAGACACGCGGCCGACTAGCGCGTGCATGGCACTTGCTAGCGCGTCATTGCACTTTGCAGCGCGTCCATCCCACTTGCTATTGCCCCCTTTTTTCCACATCCCTTCCGACCTCGCACCGCGCCCTCGCCCCCGGTGCTGGCACCCTAGGGCTCTGGCAGTGTTTGTGGCGATGATGTCTTGTGCCTATCTTGTCTCGTGCTCGCAGTGTTTGTGCCCATGATGTGCGGCAAGGCGTGCCAAGGTATTTCCTGGAATGACTTTGCTATTCGCAAGGCCGCCAACACGTACAACAAGCAGGTACGAACACACACACACAAGCAGGTACACTGCCGAGCCCTGTGTGCCGGTGTCACCTCTCACTTGGCGCCTTGCGCTCACTTTGCGCGCACTTGCGGCCGCTGGCGCCTGTGTGTCCTCTGACTTTGGGCGCTCTTGGCGGCGGCGCTCTTGGCGGCATCTGCACGTTGCCCCTTGGAGACAACTCCGACTCTGACGCAAAGCTACACACAGTTGACAATGCTGGCTAACGCTAGTTGACCATGCTGTCTCACACAGTTGACCATGCTGTCTAACGCTATCCTCATCATGATACCCTGGATGAAGATCTCAAAGTCGGTCACGGAAGGCGACCTCAACCAGGTACACAAGCAGCACGGGCGTGTCTGCAAGTGCCGCCAGTGGAGCACCTGAGTGCTTTAAGCAAAGCACTCAGGTGTGAGCTGCGCGCAGGTGTGAGAGGGCCCTCGACCTGCACCTGGTGTGCCCTCGACCTGCATGCTCCGCATGCTTGCTCGTGCTTGACTGCACCAGAGGCCTTTGGGTGAACCTCTCGTCCTCAGCCTCAGAGGTGCGTGGCCACGAAGCCACCAAGGCACTCCACTCTGCCAGCCCACTCCCTGCCAGCCCACTCCCTGCCAGTATCTCTGACTCTGCGCCCATGGGTGGGTCAGGTGAAGGTGGGGGATGCGATCATGTGTTTGGTGTGGACTTCGATCGTGCACGTGCTCTTTCTGGCCATTAATTACGGGCTGGGCGTGGCTCTGGCGCTCTCGCTGCCTCTCCACAAGTCTCTTGTGCTCGTGGGCAGCTCCAAGACCCTCCCCATGGCTCTCTCCGTCTTGACCTTTCTCCCCAAGGAACACGCCGACAACGGCATCCTTGCCATCCCCATGCTCATTGCTCACATTGGCCAGGTATCCCCCCCCCCACCCCCCCCCCTCCACTCTCCCTCCCTCCCTCCCCCTCGCTCCTTCCCTCCCTCCCTCCCTCTCTTGAGTCAACGCACAAACACACGGACACATGGTCTCTCTGGATCTCCCCCATGGGGGGAGACGGATGGGTTGACGCGGGTTCTACCCACAGTAAGTGCCTGCCAGTAAGTGCCTGCATCGAGCGCCGCCAGTGTGCATGCCTCGCGTGCCTCCATGCAGCGGCGCCTGTCCATTAGTGTGTACGCTGAGAGGGGATGCTTCTTTGAGAGGGGAAGCTTCTTTTTGAAGACTCGCGTGCCTCGTGCCTCCATCCCCTCTCTCGTCCAGAAGGAGACACGCCAGATATATGTATAGTTGTATACAGTGCTGGATGGGGACACTGACTACGAACTGGGCTGGGGCAGATAGTGATGGACGGGTTCGTGGCCGCATCCTGGGCCCAGCGCACCGCCCACGCCGAGGAGATGAAGGCTGACTTGCCCTTGGCAGGTGGAGCACTTCTGATGCGCATGTCTCATGTCTCGTGCCTCATGTCTCGTGCCTCAAGTTCATCGCCCTTCTCCCCTCTTACCTCTTGCCTGTTTCCGCTCTTACCTTTTGCCTTTCTGGCTCATTCCTCTTGCCTTTATGGGCTCTTACTTTGTGTCACTTAACCACCTGAACCACTGCAGGAGGAGAAGGCGGGGGAGTGAGTGGGAAGGCGGCAAGTGCAATGGCGGTAGACCCCCCCGATCTCGAGGAGGCTCAAGTTCTTGGTGGAACCAACGGACCCGTGGTAGAGGAGGGTCAGATGGGCGCGTGCATCAACAGCATGGAGTTGGGCAAAAGTTGGGACCACACAGGCAAAGGCTCTGGAGGCACTGGAGGCACTGGAGGCACTGGAGGCAGGGTAGCGTCACGAATTGGGCCGTGGGCGTGAGAGCCACGTGTCCTGCTGTCTTGGGAGAGAGTTTCTGAGAAAGAGTGCAAATTGATCTCTGCATGAGTTAAGAGTACTGCATGAGTATCTGAGGAAGAGGACGTGATGAGTGTCTTCTCAAGAGTACTCGAAGAAGAGAACTCCATATGTCTTTGCACCGGGGGCGCGCAAGAGCTGCAGGAGATTTAAAGCATTTTCTCACGCCATCCACGCTCTGCAGTACGGGTTTCTAAAATGGCGATGCACCCTCTGGAGCGCGATGCACCCTCTCAAGCGATGCACCCTCTCAAGTGATGCACCCTCTCAAGTACGGGACTGTCACGAGGACATTCGCCCCCCCACCAAGTAGAGCACGCCTGCCCACGCGCACGTGGTCTCAAATAATGCGGAGGAGGACATGGGGGGCGTTGCGGCCCCGACCGCGCTGGCACTTGAGGTCCATTAGCGTCATGCGCACGTGCGGCGCACTGATCAACAAGGGCGCGCTTATCGAGTCTTTGCCCTCCTTGTCAGCCTTGTCCGCCCGGCTTTCGGCGCCCACTTGCCTGACATGCTCATGGGTGACAAGCTCTTGGGTCACATCCCTTGCTGCTCGTGCGCCAACCCCGACCTCTGAAACCTCTGACAAGTCCGTGCCTCCCCGGCAGCTCTCCATCGCGCGTGCCCTGCCATGCGCCCTGCCATGCGCCACTGTATCCATATCCATCCCACTCAGAACTTGGTCGCATGTGCCGCAGCGGCAGGATGTGCGAGTGGCGAGAGGGCGGGCACCACATGGCACCGTGATGGTGTCTTGCATGACAAGGCAAGAGGAGTCCGGCATCACAGGGCAAGTGCCTTGCAAAGAGGGCAAAGGTCCTCGAGGGCAAAGGGCCCACGCATCCAACTCCTGCCCTCTTTCTTAAGACTAGAATCAAATGCGAGTTGTTGCTGGTTTCTAAAGATTCGGTGCCAGTTGTTGTTTGTTTCTCAAGATTCGGTGTCTCCCCCTCAGACGCACGCGCGCCTCACAAGCGCAGTTTCTATGTACCTACACCTCACACGCACTGGTTCACTATGACCACACGGAGGCGCACACGGAGGCGCACACGGAGGCGCACACGGAGGCGCACACGGAGGCGCACACTAAGGAGCTCCCGTTTCACTAAGCATCATACCTGAGGCGGCGGAGGAAGGAGAGAAACCTCTCGATACCGAGGTATGAGAAGTTCGTGGATGCCGGGAGTCTGTCTCTGGGCGAATGGTGCGGATGGCCGGGAAGGGTATGCGGATAGGCGCTACTAATCTCCCTGCTCCCACTTTGCGTGCATGTGGGTTCCTGGGCAGCGTCTTGTCTGTAGCAGCAAAAAGCGGACAAAGCGCGGCAAGTCAACACGGGCCAGGAGGGCGTGGGCAGTGGTGGGCGCATAAGGTGCGTCTTGTGACCGGGCGCATAAGGTGCGTCTTTCTTGCGCGCTCTAGGAACGTCCGAGTTCAAGTGGCCGTGTGTATCTATGGCTGCACACGGCGCCTATGGCTGCACACCGATCTATGCCTGCACACCGCGCCTACATGCGCCCGGTCAACCGAGTACCGCATAGAGCGCCTGAAAGCCAGAAAGCGCGCCGGAGAGAGGGAGCGGGCGGGGAGAGACCTTTTTTGGCGGTGGCCGTAGAGGCAGCAAGGATGATGGCTTCCACCCGCCCTTCCAACTCCTGTTGCTCTTTTGTCTGCTTTCCACCACGCATCCCCATATGTGACACACGATACAGGCGACACACCACACCATACCATATTCGAGCTCACGCCATGAGGAGGCAAAGGGCAGATTAGGGGACGCCTTTGCGCAACGACGCCTTTGCGCAACAGCTTCGGGACGCGCCGCTCAGGGAAGGCAGCTTAGGGGAATGATGGGGCGGGGAGGTGGGGCCGGGAGAAATGGCACCTGTTGAGCCCTCTCCTGCAAGTGGACGTGAATATCATGCGTCATGTCACCATCATCCGTCTGCCCGCCATACGCCGCTTCCACGAATCTGTCCTGCAACCCCTGCACGCACTTGCAGCTGATAAAATTGCGTGAGAGATTGACGAGGCGGACGAGCGTCTTGTCATGAAGCAATGCGGCCGCAAAGGCAAGCGCACCATCATCTTGCACGTGATTCGCCTCCAGGTCTAGATGCCGCAGCTGCAATCCCTGCACGTGGTGCGAGGGCCTCCTGCCCGGCGCTCGCGTGGGCGCCCCGTTCCCCCTTTCCGCCTCTCGCTGTTTGTCTTTGGCTTGGTCTGTGTCATGTTCTTTTCCACGCCTGCTGTGCCGTGCGGAACGAGGACGGAGGAGAGAGGCCATGGCCTCGGCGCCGATGTCGCTAATGCCATTGTTCTTGAGAATCAAACTTTCTAAACGGACCCATCCTGCCATGCCAAGAGCCAACGCCAGGGCGCCCCTGTCGCCGATGCCGCAGCATTCTAGGCTCATTATCCGAAGCTCCCGGCTCCTTTCCAGACCCGCCGCCAATGCCTCCACCCCCTCGTCAGAGATGGCATGGTTGCAGGACAGGTCAAGCACCTCGAGATGAGGGCATGCTCCCATGGCTCGCAAGACCGAGGCAAACTGCGGGAGGTGACCCTGCATGCTGCAAGCGCTCAGGGAGAGCTCCTTCAGCCCCACACTTCGCTCCAGCCCCTCCCGCATCTCCAGTGTAAAGTGGGGCAGCAGGTGGTTGCTGCACATCCGCAGCACCGAAAAGCGGGCGCTGGAGAGCACGACTCCGGAGACAGCAGCAGAGAGTTGGTTGTTGGCAAGGTTGAGTTGGATCAAGCCAGAGTGAGCCGAGGCAAGTGCGTCGAGCGCAAACCCCACCCGCATTGCGCCCCGATCGCCCACGTCGTTGAGCGAAATGTCAAGACCGACGAGCGCCGTATAGTAGGGGAGCTGGAGGTTGCGGGCGATATTGTTGCAGCCGTCTTCCCCTAGCTGGTTGCTGCTCAGCTTCAGGTGCGCCAGACTGGGACACTGCTGCAGGCAGCGCGTGAGGGTGTCCACACCCAGTGCCCCAATCTGATTTTTGCTCATGTCGAGCGACGTCAGAGCGTGGCAGGATTGCAGGGCAGGCGCGAGCTTGAGGACGCCGTCGCTGCGGATCAGACACTCGGCTGTTGAGAGCATTTCCAGCGTGCTGCAGGTGCCCAGCCCTGGAGCCAGCAGCTCCGAGCCTTCCGAGCCCAAAATGCACTTTTCGCAGTCGAGCACCCGCAGAACTCGACACTGCGGCAGCACACCGGCAAGCAACTTGGCCCCAGGTGGCCCACACCAGGAATAGGCGACCCTCAGGTCTACAGGTCCTTGCCAACCGCGCTTGAACGAGTCCTTGAAGGCAGCGTGAAGTGGCTGCAACACGTAGCGCATTCGCTAGGATTGTGAGAGCGGGCAGGGGAGATGGGGCGGCGGCTCACACGTATAATGAAGCGCCGCGCTGCAGCGCAGGTGGAAAACGAATGCAATGGCGCGCGATATAAACGATTGCAATGGAGCGCGATATAGAGAGTACCTCCATCATGCTTGACACCGGCACCCTCAGGTGCATGGCACAAGCCTTGAAGCGCCAGAACTTCATGTGCTTGGCGTCTTGCGCGGTCAGGCTCGGCTTTAGCCGCAGAAACATTTCCCACGAGCACTCCTGCCGCACTCACGCAACGCGGCACGTGCGTGACGGGGACACAGGCACCTGTGTGCGTTCGCCTACTATTTCTTTTTCCACCATATTTTTTCATGGGCGCACATGTGGTCGGGCGGCTCACCCCGTCGAGCATCTCGGAGCCCATGAGGTCCCGGAGCCTCATGCAGGTCTGGATGAGGCACAGCATCCGCGCCGACGGAATCAGGCGGTGTACGAGCCCGGGCACCATTTCCACCACATCCATCAGCAGCAGCGCCATCCCCCGTCGGAATGATGTGTAGATAATTGTTATTATTTTACACCTGGGCATGTCAGATTCTAGCTGTTTACTACACGAGTCTCGTACAAACATAATTGTAAGAATGGACCTACGGTCCTGTCGAGCTCTCTCACTCGGCGCCCGCCAACTCAGCAGCTGAATAGTATGCAACTGTTGTCGCTCAATGAGGCGGGCACGTGTGCAGTTGCAGTTGTGCTGCTGTGCACTCGCAGCGCAGTTGCACATGTGCAGAGTAGCATGACTGATGCTCTGTCGACTGCCGCCCACAGTGTCTCTGATATAGTATGTGTGGCAAGCGTCAACGCTCTTTTGCAAAACATGATTTCAGGTGAGGATTTGTCATCGCCCTTTGAGCGTTTCTTGCTCGTGTCTGTCGTGGCTGTTATGGCATGCACAATTCAGAAACTACTGTCAGATGCTGTGCAGCAGCGCACTTGACAGCGCAGCCCCTTTGCAAGGTATATATAACACAAGTACGTTATGGACGAGTTTGTACCTAATAGAGGGGGCCCGCGTTATCATATGCGTGAGGAGGCGCCTCCTGACAACGGCCCGGACAACCATCCGAGGACATGGACGCAGCAGATAGATGGCTTCAGTGACGAGGACCCGGATTATGGTCCCTCGGATGACAAAGAAAAACCGCTGGAGTGGCGACATTCTAAGCGCGACAAGACTCTGACGCTCAAGAACAATTACGAGAAGTGTACGTTGACTGCGGAGGGCTATGCAGTGAAGGCCATTTTTGAGCAGGAACCCCCTGTTGATGCAGTGTTTGCAGTGTACCGTCCCACGCCGCGAACATGGCACCCCGTGTCTGCGTTCGTGAGCACGCACGAACGCGTGCTTTCTTCTCGTTCGCACAGGAATGAGGATGACAAGTGGGTCGTAAAGATCGTGTACTGCTTAAACACCGAGAATCCTCATGTCAAGTGGATCCGCAATGTGTTCGAGACGCGCTACAGCGACAGCGACGATATGCGTGAATCCTTAAGAACCTGGGTGCTTGAGAGAGGGTTTGACTTTCTGCTCGAAGATATTGAATACTGAATGACACCATTATTACACAGAATACTCATCCATGCCGTCCACAACGGCGTGCGTGAGCTTCAATTCGTCCACGAATCTGCGTGCGAGTGTCTCCGTGAGCTGAGGCCTGATTTCGAATAACCAAGAAGCATCTTTGATCTCTTCCTTTTTGTCGCCCTCTCGTTGCCTAAACAATCGAACCCAATAACACTGCCAAGGATCTTGACCACTCACAAGACGTAGCCGGATCTTTGTTACTGCTGTCCATTCCTGCCTAAATTCCATACCCGCGCAGACGGCATCAGGGTCGATTGTCCAGCCCTGCTCTGCATACCTGTGAAAGCCCTCCCACGTTCTGTCTACACAGTCGTTGAAAGTCACTGTGAGCAGAGCAAGTTCGTGTGGTTTATCTATTTCTCTGTGCCGTACAAAACCAAATGTTGATGATCGTCCTTTTATTGTTCTTACAAAACCAAATGTTTTAATCACCGGCGGCCAAGGATTTCCGAACTCCTGTAACATCTCAGGCGGCCGCAGGTGGTCGTACAGGCGGCGGGTACTGCGGACTTCTTCGACAACGCTTATAGAGGCCAAACTCCAATTTTTTCTCTGAGGCCTGGATCGAGCTCCAGCCAATCAATACCGTTGAATGGGTCTGTTTTGCCAACGTTGGTGACGACGTACGGATTCATGCCCTGTCCTGCTTAAATATGACACATTGTTTTCTGCATGTGTGTAATCATGCATTGCAATCTTCTGTCTGTGCAAACCATGTTGTGTACTTACAGCAAGCGAGGCTCGCAGTCTCTGACAGACCACTGTTTTTACAGCCTAGACGCACGAGGGAGACAATGCTTGATGGCACTGTGAGAACGCCGGACAGGTCACAGCTCGCATTCTGTCCCAACGCAACAGCAACAAGCTCTCCAACACACAAGGCACACTCGCAACAGAAGAGCATGGCTGTGATGCTTAGCTCCCGAGTGGAGCAGAAGAGCAGTCTGTAACTCAGCAAGGCAAGGGTCGCGAGAGTGACATGCGATGCAACGCCTTCCATACTGATGTGCGACGTATATAGTTCTGGGCAAGTACTCCACGTTCTTTTTGGTAAATAAAGTACGCTACAATTTTTGGACAAACTCATAAGGAATATCTTTTGCAATACATTTAACAGTGCCGCGGGCAAAAGAAGGCAGCCGGACGCCGACATTGTTGTGCCACTGAATGTACTGAGTCACTGCTGTGTGTTCGTGCAATAGCGGGTCTTGCAGCACTTGCTGCTGCTGCTTGCCGGCGCGAATTCGCCAAAAGTCGCGTGCGTGCTGATCCATTCGCAATTTCCGGAGCTGATCATAGATTGAAGTCAGTTGCTTCTGCATCTTGTCTTTGTCAGCCATGATAGTGATGTCGTTTATATAATGTATAACAAGAAAGAAAGGTCTTGTGATCCGATGTCTTGCACAAGTCTTTTATTTTGCGCAAGTCATGTATTTTAGCAATAATCATGTATGTTTACTGGGGGCATGTGCATAGAAGTTCTGCTCGCGACGATTATAGCATGGATTGGCCTGTGGGGCTTGGTGGAGGAAATTTTAACGCCCATTACAGACAAGCGACTGCGTTGCTTGGCCTACAGCTCACTACTCTGCATCTCGCTCATTTCCGTAGGCGTGCAAAAGCAAGTAACTGTGTGTGCATTGTTATAAATTGCACGATATCCGGGGATGTGTGGGGCTAACACCCGTAAGGTGCTGGCTCGAAGGGAAGATCCCGGGGCCAATTCGTTTTTTTCGCACCCTGATTTTTCAAATTCCGAATTTCCTCATTTTTGGACTGCAATTCCGTCTGGTAGGCCTGTATCTGCTTGTCGTAGGCCTGTATCTGCTTGTCGTAGGCCTGTATCTGATTGTCGTATCTCTGCATCTGCTTCTCGTAGGTCTGAATCTGCGTTTTGTAGAATGTCAACTGAGATTTCAACGACGCAATTTCCTCGGCCTCGGACATCCTACCAGAACTGTTATATAGCAAACCCCATAAATTTATGCTTGTATTTGCATGCTTGCCTGGTAAAACGAACAGCGAACATTTCCTGTATTTATAGATAGCAAAGTATGTCGGGAGGCATGGAGACTTCGTATCATTCGAAGTCAAAAACAGAGCATCTTAGCCGAGCCGTTGTCTGTTTTGTAAGTGCCCAGGGCGCATGCATTACACATAGCATTTGATGTCACACCAGTATATCCTGACTCACACTGACAATCCGTAATCGACGTGCTTCCTTCAGGGCTTGAGCTAAATTGAGGACCTGCAGGTGTTATGGTGGGGGGTGGTGGGCGTTGGTGGATGGAATGTTACGAAAACT
>Ga0315899_10009079_pt1 | contig 10665 bp, 4 predicted proteins | sample LakEriMetagenome_2_FD_203518 | JGI IMG/M metagenome (GOLD analysis project Ga0315899, IMG submission 203518) | Freshwater fungal communities from buoy surface, Lake Erie, Ohio, United States - Buoy 4 MA112 | ecosystem: Environmental > Aquatic > Freshwater > Lake | place: USA: Lake Erie, Ohio...
GATCACACACATGTCACATCAACACACAGTCGCTCACCCTCGCTCACATACACACATATCACATCATCACACACGTGTCACATCAACACACAGTCGCTCACCCTCGCTCATATACACACATATCACATCATCACACACGTGTCACATCAACACACATTCGCTCACCCTCGCTCACGTACACACATATCACGTGATCACACACGTGTCTTATCACCCACCCTCTCTCACCCTCGCTCACATAAACCACAAAAGGCGCATCCGCCCAACGTATTTTTTTTTTATGGCCTCTGCAAGTCTCACTATGCTTGGTGGCGCGTTGTGTGGTGCCACGCGGCAGAGCAGCCGCGAGGCAGCAATACTGAGAGAGAGAGAGAGAGAGAGTGTGTGTGTGTGGAGGCACGAGGCTGCAACAGGCGAGGCTGCAACAGGGGCACAGACCTGATTCAAGTGGCCGTTGATATACTCCCCGACAGCCTTGGCGTCTTCGCTGTTCACCACAAAAACGCGCATCTGGAGCGGGACCTGTGTGAGTGTGTTTGTGTTTTGTAAGGCTGTTGAAGACAAAGACAGGCTGTTGACGACAAAGACGCCCATCTGGAGCGCGACCTTAATGTGTGTGTGTGTGTGTGTGTACCGAGCCAACATCGCCCATGTCGACGCTGGTGTTCTGCTCTTTGGGCACCTTGCGCACGATAAGCGACAGGCGCTCCGCCACCTTGTGCGGTGTGTCACTCGAAATCTCCCCCTCAGCGATGGCCGTTACGAAGAGGCTAACGGGGAAGTAGGAGGAGAGGCACGGACGGGAGGGGTCTTGGTCTATACACTGAATAAAGAGGTCCGTGGTTCAGGGTTTAGGCGTGGTCTAGACTCTGTCAAAGACAAGTTGTGTTGCTGACGTGTTGCTAATGTGTTGCTAATGTGGTGCTGACGTGTTGCTAATGTGTTGCTAACGTGGTCTAGACTCTATCAAAGACCACTTGTGTTGAATCATTCTAATCCAACAATTTTGTTATATACTAATTCAATAGAACAATTCTGATATAATAACAACAGATGGAAAGATGGGTCTTGGTATATATATATATATATATATATATATATATATATATATATATAGTGTGTGTGTGTGTGTGTGTGTGTGTGTGTGTGTGTGTGTGTGTGTGTGTGTGTGTGTAATATTTGTGTATGTATATCACCACGTCATCATCGCCAAGGCCGCCGGGGGTCGACGGCTGCGACGCGTCGGGCGAGTGATGTCCGCGCCCGACCCCGCCATTGACATGCGCCGCGCACATCGTCCCCGGAAAGGCGGCAAAGCACAACGGCCTCTGGCTCGCCGCGGAGTGCCCGAACGGCGTGCCCGAAATAGCAGCAGGAAGGTGCGGCGCGTGGTGGTTGGATGAGGCGTCTTCCCGCGGAGCGCGCGGCTTCTTGGTGGGCACCACGATGGCATGGCACATATCTGGCATGCCTCGCGCCGGCGCCGCCCCCGTGCAGCCCTCCTCAAGGCGCGTCATCTTTTCATGGATTAGCAGCTTCAGGTGGTGTGCCGCCCCCAGCGCTCCCTGCCTTCCGAGGAGGCACGCCGACGAGATGGTGCACCGCTCGTCGCTCAGCACCTCTCGCATCACTTTGATGGCGTGCGTTTTGGCCCGTTTGCGCAGGCGCTCGGCTACCGCGGCGTCGGGGGCGGAGGCATCGTACGCCACCGCCATCTGCAGGCAGCTGTGCAGCATCACCCACGGCGCCGGTGCCTGGCTGGCGTGCCGTGCCATGTACTCGTGCATGGCAGCAGCCTCTGGGCTGGAGGCTGGGAAAATGCGCAACTTGAGCTCGACTGGGGCGGCCTCGGTTGACAAGTTGACGGTGGTGTTTTGCTCCTTGGTGACTTTGCGCTCTACTTGCTCCAAGGTGCCGCGCTGGGAATCTGGAATGTGAGGCATGACGTGCCCTTCGCCGATGGATGCCACGAACAGCGGGAAGACCAGCATGTCCTTACCCTTGATTTGGATGTGGTGGCTGCCCTCGAACCACGGCGGCGGCATGCTGTGCGCCATCGCACGCTGACCTGAAGACTGCGGGGCCACCCCCATGAACGCATGACCAGCACCCACATGCGGAGCGCACGCACTTTGCGGCGCCTGCAGCAACGGGACGCCTCCCGCGTGTACCCGCGCGGGCACTTTGCCCGGCCTGGGTGACCGTGGCGACCTCTTGGCTGCCCAGTCTGCTTGGCTTTCTCCCGCTGCGCAGGTGCTCGGATTGGCACTGACCGACAATCGCACGCCGCCGGCCTGCGGCGCATGCGGGTGCGCCGCAGGCGCACGCGATCCTTGGGCGTGCAGGTTGCGCGGCTCATCGTGCGCCGCCGCGTCGAGGCCTTGCCCAACTGTGAAGTTGTCCCAGAAGCAGTCGAACTGCGCGTCGATCGTCATTGGGCTGAATTGCGTCGACGACAGCTTGTGCGCGCCGGCCTCGGCCACGTCGAGACCCTCGCAGCTAAGGCGGCCGACCATGCTGCCGACCACGCCATCGCCCACGCCCTCCCACAGCGCGCCCTCCATGACGCTCTCGTCGCCCAGGCCGCCCAGGCTGTTCCAGTCCTGCTCCCGAAGTGGATCCCAGGGCAGCGAGCCCGCGTCCTCGGTGCACAGCATCGCGGCGTCGACGATGAGTCGCCGGGCTACTGCACGCACACACACCGCTGCCACGCCCAGTCGCTGCTGCTCGCTTTGACTGCTGACGTTTCTCGGTACTAATTGCAGAGGATTTTTGACCCAACCCTCTCACCACTAGATGCAGCAACAAGAAAACGTCAGCGCGCCGTATCTGCCGCGTCTGATGCGCCACAGTGCAGGCAACGGACCCCGACCACCCTTCCGTCTTTCCGCGCCTCCCCGCGCGTGCTCCGTGCCCCGGCTTGACGGCTGCCGTTCAGGCAAACCTATTTTGAAGTTTCAAGACGAGAAGCGTCTCTACGGGAACATTTGTACCAAAAAACGAAAAAAGAGTATGCTGTCCTTTGGGCGTTGTTTTTAAAATAGGTCAAAAACGTGAAAAAAATGTTTTTTGACTTACATGTTTTGTTTTCCATACAAAACTCATTTATTTTTGTACTGGCCGTGACATGAGTTCTGTACGGTATGGGCTCGGTGACCTTAAAAATAAACAATCAACACACACACCCACACAGAAGAGCTCATCCATGTTTGAGGCCCTTGCCGCCAGGCTCCTTACGCAGATCACGGGAAGGTGCGTTGTGCTATCTGCCCTCTGTCTTCTGCGCTAATACTGAATCAAGCCTGCGGGTGTTTGCATTGGCGGGGTTGCGGACCAACTTGCAGGTTCTGCAAAGATGTTGACACAAAGGACCTGTCGATTTCGGTCTCATCGGGGCGGGTCAATCTGAAAAACGTCGAGGTCAAGCCCTCGGCCTTCGACGATCTTAAGCTCCCAATCACGGTCAAGAGCGGCAGGGTGGGCTCGATAGAGATCCAAGTGTCATGGACCAAGCTCACGTCGTCGCCCATTGTCGTCATTGTCAAGGACATCTTCGTCGTGGCCTGTCCCAATACCCAAGATCCGCCAGTTGCGGACAAATCCGCGGAGGAATTGCGGGAGGAGCGTCGGGCCCTGCTCCTCCAGGAAATGGAGCAGCACAAGATTGAACTTTTGGCGAATGACACCAACGACGGCGTGGACGCCGGGATGGCGAAAAAGATCCTCAACAATCTGCAAGTGTCAATCCAGAACGTGCATGTGCGCTACGAGCAGGAGGCCGCCGAAGGCGGCAAGGCTCCGGTGGTACTGGGGATCCGCTTGGACGAGTTTGCTATCGCTTCGACCAACGCGAAGCGAGAGCCCATTGAGTTTTCAAACGATCAGAATGTGCTGTACAAGAAGGCACAGCTCATCAACCTCAGAGTCTACATCCACAACCGACCTCCCGCGATGGCGCACGCAGAGACGGACGGCAACAATGAGGACACGTTGTTCATGAAGAGGTTCTCGGCAACTGCGTGGTTGACACTGGTGAATAGGGGTGCTGTCAAAATGAAGAAGCCCAAAATCGACATGGAGCTTGAGTGTGAGCCGTTACACCTGGCCGTCAGCAAGAGTGCGGTATCTTCACTGGTCGAGGTGGTAAAGACGGGGGCCACCAACAGAGCCCGCGCTCCTTTCCTTGCGCTCCGCCCCAAGGTGGGAAGCTACCGCGGGCACTACAGAGTCTGGTGGCGATATGCATACGGCCGCGCGCTGGACGTGGTTCGTCTGAAGCGGCAGCAGAGAGCAATGAGTCACGTGCGCCGTTGCATTTCCATTGCTGTCCGTTACTCAAAGCTCTACAAGCGCGCTCTGGGGGTGCTGCCGCTCACGGCGCTCACCAAGGAGGAGATGGACGAGTTCACCGTTATTCAGGACACCGAGCCCTTGGCGTTTCTCCGGCTGGTACGCGAGCAGGCGAACAGAATGATGCGAGCTCAAGTACAGAAATTGCTGGTTGAGGCAGCCCTCACGCCCCAGCCTAAAAAGGGTATGATGGCCAGCATGTTTGGTTCGTCGAAAAAGGTCTCCAAGGTCACGGTTGGGGGCGTAGAAGTGGAGCTAAGTGACGAACAGCTGCAGATGATGAAGGACATGGCGAAATCGGCAGCTCAAGAAGTATCCGAGGCCGAGAGCGACCAAGAGGTTTTGCCAGAGGAGTACGTGGCCCAATCCTTCAGTCTCTCTGTAAAGCAACTCTGTGTAGATGTTGTCTCTGAAACCGAGGAGGAGGAGGATTCCGACACCCCAACGTGCGTGCGCATTGCGCGTGCGTTCCTCTTGCAAGTCACTGCCCAGTTTGCGCAGCGGAAACAGGGCTTTCGCGCGGACCTCAGGCTGGGAGAATTGGGGGTCCAGGGCGCTAGCGAGAAGCAAAAGGTGCTCTTTATCGACGACGCTAAGGCTGGCAAATCCGACGATGCTAAGCCCGGCACCTCTACCCCACACACTCTTACCCGCCAGCTCACGTATGTACACACAGATAAGCAGAAGAACACGGCTACGGGCAAGAGTAACAGAGTGAGCATGATGGCATTGTCCCTAGATTCGGAGCCGCTGAGCGGGGACGCGGATGTGGCGATTGCCGCCGAGGTGCGGCCATGTTATCTGAATTTGAGCTTCGAGTTTGCGACAGCTTTGGGCGACTGGGTGCGAGACGTGCAGGGAAGCTGTATCAATGCGTCGGTGCTCGCTGAGCAGACACGTGCGCGTCTGTCCAAAGCAGCAAAGAGTAGTTACCAGATCGGAGAAGAGTTCGCAAAGATTTATGCGGCACCGGAGAAGCGCGTGCAATTGAAGGTCAAGATCGATGCTCCCACAGTTTTGGTGCCGTGTCTCTCCTCTGGACTCGACAGCGACGCAGACTCCAGGTCCTTGGCGGCGCTCAATCTCGGTACCTTGTCCATCAACACCACCTCTGCGGAGATGACAGACGGTGACCGATTCGTAATCAAGCTCGAAAAGGCCAACGTGCACCTATGTTCCACTGACGACTTTGAGGCAAACTTGTGGGAGGACGCGCGCTTCAAGCTCTTTCAGACATCTGTGCTCGTCGAGCTGGAGATTGACAAGCCGTGCCCGGGGCACCCTCACTGTGCTGTAGCAATGAAAATTGGAGCAATAGCCATCTGGCTCACTAAGGCGCACGTACTCCATGCGTTTGCTCTGCAAGAAACACTCGACGAGATGTTTCCATCCTCAGATGACGCAAAGGCGCGCAAGAAGAAAGCGTTGCAGGGGCAACAGATTCAGCGACATCAGATTGGCTTGGTCCGCCAACAAATCAAGACAAAGCTGGCCGACATAGAGAAGCGTGCTGCAGGAGAAGACGTGTCAGAACCGCCCTTGCGTGGGGGGATTGCGAATTGTGCAGTGGCCACGGTCAAGCAAAACGAAGGTAACAAAACCCTGGAGGTCAAAGTGATGTTTGATTGCCTGTCGATTACCTTTCAGGCCACGCCGCGTGAAGAACGGGACGGCAATGTGTGGTTGAACTCTGTGACGCCCACGCAGTCGCTGAGGCTCGTTGTGGAGGGTTTTGAGATGCAAATGTCAGCCTGGGACACCAAGGCTCGCGTGCTCAAGTCGCGCCTCCACGCCGTCTCCCTCCAGCACCTGGATCAGGACACTTCTAGGGCCCTTGAGATGCTTGAGACCGCACAGCACAGCGCAAGTATGCGCCACCTGCTGGCGAAGGCTAAATGGCTCGAGGATGTGTTCACAAGGGCGGATGAAGGGAGAGATGGCACCTTGGACCTTGGTGATGTGCGCAAGGTGCTTGAAGATATGGGCCTGAAACTTACTGACGATCATATGCGCTTGCTGACAAAGGCCATTGATGAAAACAACACCGGGGTGATTGAAAAGAGGGAATTCGTGCAACTAGCGCCCATGCTCTGCTCCAGGGCGCCTCTGGATGGTCACACATTCACCATGCCGCTCCCATCTGACCTTGCGAACCAGCCAGAGAAGGATCTGCTGTCAGTAACAATAGAGGAGCAGGAGGGCATGAGACAAGCAAGCTTCAAGATAGCGCGCGTGGAGATAACTGTCTCGTCCATTCCGCTGAGGAATGCGGTTGACTGGATGCACCTCCTCCAAAAGTCTCATAACACTGTGAAAGTTCCCGCGGGCTCCGAGGGTTTCGGCAGCGTGCGTGAGGGTGAGACGCAGCACGCAGGAGCCAAGGAGGTCAAGGCACCGGGAATCGCAGCGCTGCGCTCGTCGTTCGAGAGCGACAGCGAGGACATTTTCATACCGCCAAAATTGAGCAGCATCCTCACAGTGGAGGTTGAGGAGATCGATGTTGCTGTGCATGATATCCTCGTTGGGCACGGGGTTTTCTTCTTTCGGGCGGGGCCCTTATCCCTGGCGCTCTCAGCGCAGACGCCACACGACGACAAAGAGCCGCACCGGGCCAAAAGGCAAGTGGTGCTGCAGAATTTGAGAGTCCTCTACGGACAATGCGTCCACGACATGGACTGGGATCTTACTAGCGTGGTCTCAGAGACCGCGGTGTCCTTGTCCAGTGAAGAAAGTATGCCTCAGGATTTGAGCGGGGCCACCAAAGAGCAGAGGCTGGAGATTGGAGGAATCGCTGAGGGAAAAATGGGTTGCATCCGGCTGGAGGTGTCGCTCAAGGAGCTGCTGTTCATGCAGGCGCTGCAGAAGGTTTTCAGCACTGTCAACGATGGCATCGCGGGGCTACAGTCCCTAGCGCAGTCCGAGCAGCAACCCACACAATCGAGCGTCAAGGCACGCCAGTCATCGCGCATGACACGAGCGGGAAGCATGCGAGGTGGCGCGGTGTCGGAGGGTTCGGTCAAGATCAAATTCCAGCACAACATTGCCAAGCTGAGACGCAGTTTCAAGTGCCCGTCAATCGAACTGACAGCCATCGACGATGTGCGCGACCTTGAGGTGCAAGATGCTGGCACCACTGTCAGCAAAGTCAAGCTACTCCAATGTAGAATGTCCAATATTGAGATCTCGGAAATGCTGGGGGACAAGGACGCCCAGGTGAGCGCTATTATTGGCAGCTTCGGTGTCCAAGCGCAGGCTGTGGGAGATACGAACGATATGGAGACGCTGCTTGAGCCGTTTCCGTTGCGGCTCGACATCTCGACCAGCAGGTTCAGTACAAAGCAGGAGATCGTCTTCGAAATCCCCTCCATCGAAATGACCATGACGCCTGACCACATTAACAGGCCGCGCGAGACGATGCGGCGATTTGATAGGCTCGCAAAGAAGCAGCAGACGATGATGAAACTTTCCCTCCAGGATATGCATGCAGTCCTCAAGAAGATAGGAGAATTGGGGGAGAGGGAACAGGAGGAGGATGGCAAAAATAAGCAGAACATGCTTACGTTCCTGTCTAATCTTAGCCCTGGCGAGAAGCGGCTGATCCGAAACCGCACATCTTGTGCCATCCAGTGCAGGATTTATCCTGCCGCCGACTGCGACACGCTGAAGAGGCCTGCCATGCATTTTGTGCTCGTCCCGGGAGGGAGCGTCAAAGTGCCGTTAACAACACTGGCCTCGGGGGTTCTGCTCATGCAACCTTGCAGAAAAATGCCTGCTGAAGCGACGGATCCGACCTTGGGTTTAGTTTGGCTAAATGCTGGTAACACGGAGCCCACCTCTGGGGAGAAGTTGCAGAATGCCGCACTCGCCGACGCTCTCTCGCGCAAAACTCAGTTCACTGTGGACGAATTGAGCGCTTTCGGCATCAAAGGCCTTCTCGTGGGGCACTATATCAAGGCGGTGACAGGTTCATACTTCAAGCCGGCCCCAACGAATATAAAATGGGCGATAGGCGCGTGGTCGAAACGTGGGGATCTGTGCCTGGATCCTTTGGTGAGTGAGGGTGAGAACGCTGGACGCTTCTTTGCGACCGTGCAGATGGAGGTGCAGTTGAGCATGCAAGCAAGCAAGGTGGAGGCCATCATGATGGAGAAAGGACCCAAACACTCCTTCTTGGTCAAGTTTGAAAGCGCAGTGTCGGTGGTGAAAAACGTGGAGCGATTTCAACGTGGGGATTTGAAGCGTAATGGTGCCAATCTCCTCCTCGTCGCATTCTCCGTGACCGTGGGCAGCAACTCTGAGATGGGTGGCATAATGTTTGACTGTTGTTCGGGCCTGACTCAGGAGCGGTTGGCGGCAGCCCTCAAGCGCTCGGATCTGATCGCATTCGAGCATGACTTGTGTATTGTGAAAGAAGCTACGTTTATGAGAATGGTAGACTGCCATAGCCCGCAGATGGCAGACGGGTCCTTAGTGGTGTCAAGTGATCCCAAGATGGTGCTCATCACGGCACCCTGGAAACTGTGCAACATGCTACCGAAGCAAGCAACTTTCAAGGTGTTCGCCAGCGCCGATGCTCAGACGCCAATCAGCACGCAAGTGCTGGAGGCGGGTCAGAAAGTTGTGTGTCACTCGCTCGTGAAGCCAGAGACCGGAGTGTTTGTCGAGGTTGAGATGGATGGCTACACCAGCCCGCGTCGTCAGATTTTGCGCAAGGAGATCAAGGAGGAGTGCCCCCTGCAACATACGAATGGCGATAGCATCTGCTGCTTGGTAGACACGGCTTTCGTAGGCAATTCGGCCGAGTTTGTCATGACCTTCTACATGAGGATGGTGGTGATTAATCGTACAGGTCTCAACCTCTCTTTTGGTTGTTGCCGCCTCGCGGGTCCGCAGGATGGAAAACAGGGTGCGCGTAAGAGGGAAGAAAGGGTGCCCCGAGTTCTCGCCGAACCGAATATGCTGAATAAAGAAAAGGTGATGTTGTATACTTACGTGCTTACATACGTATGCAATGGATACATAAATGCTTACTACATACATACTACATCTACGTATATACATATATACATACATACATACATACGTATGCAATACACACACACATACATACATACATACATACATATGTAAATACAAATATATACATACCTACACACATGGCCTCGGCACATAAATACATACATAAGTATGTATGCATGTGTATACATAAATCTCCATATTAATACTCAAAAACATTTATGTATGGATTATAAAGGTGATGCTGAAGCGTGGCGAGGACTGGGTGCTCAAGCTGAATTCAGGAGGCGACACTGTTAGAGAGGGGTTGCCGTGGAACCAGGCACAGAGTCTCAAAAAGTGACGTTGGTGACGTTCTATAGTAAAGATACTCATACAGAGAGGCCTTGCCGTGGAAACCAGGCACTGGAGGCACAGATGGAGAGTATCTTTACTATAAAATGTCACGAACTAGGCACTCGAGGCCCGCGCGATGAGAGCATTCCTACTATAGAACCTCACGAACTAGGTACTCGAGGCACCGATGAGTATCTTTACTATAAAAGGTCACGAACCAGGCACTCGAGGCAAGGATTCTCAAAAACTTTTTCCATACAGCAACGTTCTATAGTAAAGATATTAGGTTGCTGACTTTTGAGGCCTTTTGTCAGTTGGAGCCCGTTATCACTCTGCTGCATCTACCTGTAGAGCAAAAAAGTGAGAACGCTCATCTCTCTCTCTCTCTCTCTCTTTCTCTCTTTCTCTCTTTCTCTCTTTCTCTCCCTCTCTCTGTGCCCTTGTGTTTCAAGATTTTTTTCTAAGAAAATATGTTCTGTACACAAATCTGGGGGAAGGTGTGGCACATTCGGGTAGCATGCACACAGTGCTAAGAGCAAGTCATGTGTACAAAGATGAGGACGCTTGGGTGCCAAGCGTCAACTCGCCTAAACCCTAAACCCTAAACCCTAAACCCTAAACACAGATGAGGACCCGTGGGTGCCATGCGTGAAGCTGGTGGGCGACGACACATGGACGGAAATCTGCGGAGCAAACAGCGGAAACGCAGACCGCATTCTGGACAGTCATGACGATGAGATGTTGAGCATCAAAATCCCGGGGCCGTCACAGGTTGCAGGTGGTCCAAAGGAGGCCCGATTTACGTATGGGGTCGGTGTGCTGCGCAAGCAAGGTATGCACACACACACACACACACACACACACACACACACACACACACACACACACAACACACACACACAGGGATCGCACCGTTTCAGCGGACGACGTATCTCACGTTGCTGCCCAAGTATACCTTTATTA
>Ga0315899_10009081_pt1 | contig 10665 bp, 20 predicted proteins | sample LakEriMetagenome_2_FD_203518 | JGI IMG/M metagenome (GOLD analysis project Ga0315899, IMG submission 203518) | Freshwater fungal communities from buoy surface, Lake Erie, Ohio, United States - Buoy 4 MA112 | ecosystem: Environmental > Aquatic > Freshwater > Lake | place: USA: Lake Erie, Ohio...
AGTTAGTGCGTTTGCGTGAAGCGATTTCCGATATGGAAAAAGCAAAGAAAGAAACCACCGAAGCCATTTACGAACTTATGGGTTATGAGCAAGTAAAGGTTGGAGAAAAAACAAAGTGGGTAGGCGTTGCTAAAAAGGGAACAGTAAAAGGCGCAACGATTATCACGATTTCAGAAAGACCACGCAAAGATGTGGATACAAAAGCCTTAGAACTTTCGTATCCTGAAGTGTATGCTTCGGTGGCATACGATAACCCTTATTTGGTTATCTTGGCGAAGTAGGTATCCCTAGTCCTACAAGTCGGCGAACCCCCTTGCGAAAGCAGGGGGGTTTTGCTTTTACCCCCTTTCTATATATAGGAGAGGGGTAAAAAGAAACGGCACGGCACGCTATTGCAAAAGAGCAGGAGAGTGTTATAGAATAGAACTACCGAACTAGGGAAAGGTAAAACAATGAAAGCAAGTTGCGTAGAGTGCGGGCGAGTATTCGACCTAACTAATGAAACGGATTTACAGGAAGCAAAATACGGGCACGATTGCGAAGCACCAGCAAGCACCCGGAACGAAAGTTATTGGTTCGACCACCAAGACGGGAGATTTATCTAATGAACGGCGAGTCTAAGTATTACTCAACGGGGCGAGACCTAACTATTTCAATAGTAGAAATAAAGGCGAGCAGTATGGAAGAAGCCGAAGCGGTTATGCAGAGGTTCATAGATGAAATCGGCAAGGTTATGACGGACGAGGTTCGTTGGGACGAAGCGGATTGGAGTATTCAGGAAAACACTATGAACGCAGAAGGAACAGGTTGGGAAGTAACGGACGAGGGTGTTCCAGAATACTTTGAGATGAGTGATGTGGAAGCAGATGCCGACACACTTGCGAGCGCAGGACACGGAACAGACGAGGATTACGGATACTATGGAGATTAGAGCGATATATAAGAGAGGGGTAAAAAGTGGGAGGTGTAAAAATGAAAAAGGGAAATAGCAAAAGTGCGGTGAGAAAGAACGCCGACAAACTAGATGAACTAATGCGGAAAATGGCAAGCGAAAAAACCTACAAGGATTATCTAAAAGTAAGAACAGAGTTTCGCGCCGAGTTAGGGCTATAAGTAAAAACAGGAAAGAGTCCCTGGATCCGAATTGGGTTCAGGGATTATTTTCTTTAGGCGTGTTGTTGTAAATGTCAGAGAACTAGGATAGATTTATCTCACTAGCAAAACGCTAGAGAACTAGGGAGAAAAAAATGACACAAGGAAAAGCAGTAGTTATCAAGACAGATGGCTCAAAAGAGGTTGTTACTTTCACGATTGGTGACTCTTACAAACTACTATCAAACACAGTCGAGGGAATGATTGAGTGTGTGCGGTTGGCAGAAGATACCGATATGTGGTGCAACGAAAATGGAATTGCAGAAGGTCGCGATTTGAATCTAATGGCTTCGGCTATCTATAACGAAACTTTCGGCGTAGCGAATCCTATTCTTGGAAATGTAATCATTACAGGTGGCGCAGATGATGAGGGTGAAACCCTTGGGCTTACCGAGGAGCAGGTTCAGAAGTGGCTCGCCTATAACAAGGCGGTAATTCCAACGGCTTACTTTGAAGACCCAATGTATGCCGAATACCTAAGCAGGTAGAAGAATCAAAAAGAGTCCCTCACCAAAAGGTGGGGGATTTTTTTTTTGCAAAATGCTAAAAAATGTCAGTCTCTTATGAAAGAATAATAAATGTGGAAAACAATGACAAAGCAAGTGAATACGCATACAAAGCCCTTATGGGTAGCATCTTCGGAACTGCAAAGCCAGTAGACGAAAACCCGATAGTCCAAAAGCGCACCACAATTTGGTTACACGAAAACTTCACAGATGATGAAATCTGGGAAATGTATGACACCATAAAGTGGGAGCAAGAACTCAAGGAATAAAGTAAAGAGAAAGCCCCCGTCAGAAATGGCGGGGGTTTTTTTTTACCCGATTGCTATATATAAGAGAGGGGTAAAAAAGGCTAGGGCTAAGTGTCGGCTAGAAGTGGGAAAGTATTTTCCGGGTGAAATGCATCGGCAGCTAGCCGGGAAATAATAATCTATGATAGAGTTTGCTTGCCGTAGAAAACTAGGGAAAGGAAAAAACTATGAGCGCAATAGGAGTAGCAGAGGGAAAAATATCTTTCTCTCTAAATAGTGATTGCCAATGCTTTGACTGTAATAAGTGCGGTATTGGTTATATGGGTGGAGAAGCCGGGGAGAAATGTAGTGACTGCACGGGTGGAGTATTAGAAAACGCCAATGGTTGTATGGGTTGTTGGGACGATAGCGAAAGTATTTTTTACGACACTATCTACGAATGGCGCAAGGAAGTCGGAGTGAATTGGGGCTTAGTAAGGATTGACGGAAGAGGTATGGGCTGGACTAAAGAAATGGGAAGCGCCGTAGTGCCGTTGGATAAGGCTTTGAAGGCTTTGACACTAAGAGGTGACTTTCGAATTGAGGTTGAGTTTAGTGGAAAGAGTTTCAGCGCTCGCCGTTATTCTCACGATGAGCCGACAGGAGCGAGTTTCTTTTTCACCCTAGTCAAGGGAGAAGAAGACTAGAAAGGCTATGGACGCGAGAAGCCCTGCCGAGAGGTAGGGCTTTCGTGTTATTGTTGGCATATATAGAAGAGGGGTAAAAATGGATGAGATACCGAATGTAAAGAATGTAATCTTTATTGGAGATTACTTTTCAATGATTGTGAGCGTTGCCGTTCCTGGATCTGAAGTAAAGGATGGCGAAGCCTATGAAGACGCTTGCTTGCGTTCCGCTGGGACTTTGATGAAAGAGCATTATGGTTGGGATGTTCAAGCAGTTAGTAGACATATTGGCGTTCTCGATGAGGGAGACCCTAATTGTGAGACTTGCTATGGAGCAGGGAAGGTTAGTTCAGAGGTAGCTGGCTCAATGAGAGAAGTCGAGTGTCCCGATTGCTTTGCTAATAGGGGGTAAAATTTTTGCACCGAGAGTTTCAGATGTTAGAATAGTAGTCCGGGTAGTAGTGCGGATTCCCTTCCTGCGCTCCCCGTTGAGGTGAGATACCCTACTCACCGCACTTTCACCCATGTTCCCTAGCATGGGTGAAGTGTCTATCTTGCAAATGTCAGGTAAGTAGTTTAGACTTATAGTAACTTGGTAGGGGCTAGTCGCTGGACACCTGAACGCCTAGAACTTGCAAGGGGCGGAAACAATACGACACCCTACCGAGTCTCTAACCTAGGGAAGGAAAGTAAATGAGTTACGAAGGAAGTATGAAAGGCTCAGGTATCTACGCCGAAGATGTGACTTTTGAAGTCGAGTGCGAAGAGTGCGGTAAGTCTTGGGAAGAAGATTTTCAGACAGATGACTGGGGAGATGTTCAAGCAGAAGTAAAGTGCGAGTGCGGTCACGAATGGACTTTCTCAAGGGAGAGAGGCGAAGTAGATGACTCTAATGAACCCGATAGATTAGAAGACCTATGGGACTAAAGGAAGCCCCGCCGAAAGGCGGGGTTTTTCTTTGCCCCGATATATAGAAGAGGGGTAAAAAATCAGGGAAGTGCAATGCCGTTATTCTTGAAGTCATGGAAATCGTTCAAAAGTATTATCATTCAAATGGTGGTAGCGCTCCGTTTATGGTCGCAATAGTTGATGACCCTGCCGATGGAGACACAAAACTTGTAATAATGTTTGAAGAAGAAGAATGCACCGCAGTTCTTTCTTTAGATACTTTGATAGAGAGTGAAGACATAGGTAAGAAAAACTCTTATTCAGGGGAAAGATACGAGTATGCTTTGCGTGATGAACTTTGGAATGACTCTAACTACTACTAAAAAAAATCAGTAAGGAAAAAAGAAGTGACCACAATAGCTGCCGTTCAGGGTGAGGGCTGGGCTGTTGTTGGCTATGACTCTAGAGTTTCAGAAGAAGATGGTAGGGCTTATACCTTGCCGAAAGATAATGGAAAAATAATAAAGAATGGTTCTTATCTTTTAGGTGCGGCCGGGGATATGAGAGCAATAAATCTTTTGGCTCATGTTTTCAAGCCACCGATATGTAACCCAACAACAAGAGGCATAAAGTTAGATAAGTTTATTACTACACACTTTATCCCGGATCTAAAAAAGTGTTTTGAGGAAAACTCATATTCAAAAGATGGCGAGCAAGACTCTCAAATAATGGTTTTGGTAAATGGAACTATTTATGAGATAGGCGAAGATTATTCTTGGTGTCACGATGAAATGGGAGTTTATGCTATTGGTTCAGGTGCGCCGTATGCTTTAGGTGCGCTCAATGCGTTGGCAGAAGGAAAGAAAAGAACTCTTACAGGGGCTAGAGGTAGTTTGAAGCTTGCGCTCGCCGTATCTTGTAAGTTTGATAAGCAGTCAGGCGAACCTATTTATTTACAAACTCAATACACCGAGTAAGGGGTTTTACCCCCCTACTCTATATGCACCGACTATTTAGGACAGTCAGGGCAGATTAGGTTGCGGTAATAATCTCTTTGGCGTATTTGGAACTTTTCTCCGCATAGGTAGCAGTTTATCCAAATCATCACTTGCTTTGTTCTTGTTGCCACTTGAGTTCCCTTTCTCTTGGCTTGGTATAAGTCTATCCTAGAAACACGCCGAAATAAGTATTTCGCTAGGTGTGTTGAAAACATCAGAGAACTATCATAGACTTGTATTACTAGGGAAAGGAGGGAACCAAATGGGAAAAAGTTTTGCAGGAATAGACGCACCGAAGTATCCAGAAATCGAAGTTCAACTTACTGGCGAAGATGGAAATGCCGTAGCGATTATGGGTCGTGTGTCTAACGCTATGAAGAAGGCAGGAGTTTCTCAAGAAGAAATAAATGCTTATCTTGATGAAAGTATGTCGAGCGATTACGACAACTTGCTACGAACTGCCGTGAAGTGGGTTTCAGTAGCGTAAGGTTCTAAAAGATAAGGGGGGCGAAAGCCCCCTTTATTTTTTACCTCTTTTTTATTTATAGGTATGCCGTTGTAAAAGTCAGGGAACTAGTTTAGACTAAAGACAAGGGAACTAACTAGGGAGAAATATGAAGCAAGATAGTTTAGAAAGTAAAATCCTTTTTCCTACCAAATGGGTAGATGAAAATTGTTGGTATTGGCTTGGACAACTCAATAAAAATAATCCTTCATATGTCGTAAAAGTAGAAGGCAAGAGAATTGCAATTAGAGTGCGCCGACTAATGTGGGAAATAAATGTTGTTGATAACAAAGAAAAACCTATAACAAAGCGTGATGTAATAATTTCAGTGTGCGGAGATAATTTATGTGTAAACCCTTCTCACTTGAAAAAATATACAAAGACAGAAGCACTTGACTTGGGCTACCTAAATCAAGCGCAGAGGACACAAGAAAGATTTGCAAAAATTACTCATTGTCCTAGAGGACACGAATACACAGAAGAAAACACTGCCTATAACACAGGCAAGTGGGCTACCAATAGAACTAGAACTTATAAGTGCCGTTATTGTAAAACTTGTAATCGTGAGAGAGCGGCTCAAAGAAAACTCAAACTAGGTGCAACACGACTTGTAAAAGATTACGAAGGCAGAGGACTACTAACTACCGAACTTATGGACATAATCTTCAAAAGACCAGTGAGAAAGTTCTAGAAAGATTTTTACCCCCCTGTTATATATGCCGAACGATAGAAAAAGTTTTTGGAGGTCCAGGACCCGGAAATGAAAACTTTTGGTTCAGACTTGAAAAAGTCAGGGAAGTAGATTATTATTCAGGTATGAAGTTCTTACCCGATAGCGCAATACTTGGAACGCTTGGACATATCAAGCACGCTGGCAAGGCACGCCCTAAGAAGCGTATTGCTCGCCGAGTTGATACACGCTCCGAGTTTGTAGGTGGTGGCGACTTTAGAAGTCTTGAGCAGTTGCTCGCACTAGCGAAACAACACGCCGAGAAATCAGGGAAGTAGAAAAAAGCAGGGAAGTAAGATAGAGTTATCTCACTAGGGAAAGGGAAAACAAATGGAAGCAGTATTTACTTGGGTAGAGCGAAAGACTAACTCACGCCTTACACGCAGAGGTCGCTTGGTTATTGGCTGGGCTATTGCGCTCGCCTTCCTTGTGGCGTTCGGACTTGCTAACTATGCGACAACACCTGCCGAGTGCAGAGTGGAAGTAGAGCAGATGTCTCAGTTCTGCAAAGACTTGTTGTATCCGTGAGAGAGATATATAAGAGAGGGGTAAAAAGTGAAGAAGAATAAAGGCGCTACCGCACCGACTTGGACTAAGTTCGAAGAAGTTTATCCGTCAGAAGGAAAGCTTGGCGAGAACGAGACAATGTGGCAAAACAGATTTTATGTTGTTGTGCGAAAGTATCTTCAAGGAACGCACGAAGGTGCTATTCACTTGAGTATTCGACATATAGACAGAAAAGCAATTAGAGACTGGCGACACTTTCAGAGGATCAAAAATGAACTTGCTGGAGAGAGCAGAGAGGGTATGGAAGTTTTTCCACCCGAAGAGTTTTTAGTTGATACCGCTAATCAGTATCACCTATTCGTTTTACCAGTTGGACAAACTACGCCGTTCACTTGGAAGTCTCAAGGTCGTATTGTTGGAAATAAGAATGATGAAGAAGTTATTAGAAAAATGGTTGCTTTGGGATTAGACCCTAAAGACGCTAGAAACTCAGTTCAGAGGGAAGTGGAAGCGTGAGCGACCAAGCAGGATTATCAGACGCAGAGTTCGCTTGCCTTTTGTTTAGGTCTTGCGGAGTGCCTGAAAGGGCGCTCGCAGGTGCTTTGGGCAGAGACCATTCTGCCGAGTGTGGGTTTTGCCAAGGAACAAAACAGGTAGACCCTAGGAGCGTTCGAAGATGAGCATATATAGAAGGGGGGTAAAAAATGTATTTTGATACTGGAATGATAATTGGAACAACTATTGCGCTCGCAGGAGCTTGTTTTGTAATGGTTGTAGGACTGCGCCGTTCAATGGAACTTGAGAGAGTTATTAGAATCAAGAACCGAAGAATCATAGAACTAGAAGCACAACTCGACAAAAGCAAAAGAAAGGAAAGGATTTAGTTCATGAAGGTTGCAAAGATTTCAGAAGAAGCCATTAGGCTTTATGAAGAAGGGTTGGCTATTGAGACAGTTGCCGAAGAACTTGGAGTTTCTTACCGAACTGCAAGAAAGGCAATAAATCTCAATGGAGCAATAACAAGAGACCCCTCAACAAGGGTCAAGGGTCGAACAGACCCTAGAGGTGGAAAGAAGGTAACGAAGAAAAGATGAAACTAGAAAACATAGTTTGGACTGCGGTAATAGCCCTAGCCATGGGTGTAGCAACCATAGTCTCTGCCGTTTATGGAGACTTGACCTACACAGTTGGCTTTGGACTATGTGCCGTGACATCAGCCCTGCTTTCATCAAGAGAAAGACGATAGAAGGTTGCATTATAGAGAAGTGGGGTAAAAGCCACTTCTCTGCAACTTTTTTGGGGCATTTTGGATTTTTAGGCGTTTAGCACGATGATCCATAGTTTTGTGTGTAAAAATCTTTTTTGAGACACACGCTCAGGGTGACTTGACTGCAGAACTTCCCTGCATTTATGCTATGGTTGTAATCAAGTAAGAACCCAAGTGACACAAGGAGATATACGAATTAGACACTTGAAGTAAGGCTATCCCCTAAGAGGCGATGGTCGGGTTAGTGAAGTCTCTAACCCTGTCCCCGTAACCTAACAAAGGAAAAACCGAATGAACTATTCTCCAAAGCGAAAAGCAGAGAATGTGCTGGCTATTCTATCTTTACTGATAGTAGTTAGTTCAGGAGCAGTTGCCGTAGCAGTAGAGAAAGAACAAGAGGTTGTCGCAACAGAGCAAGTGGCAACTAGAGATCTAACAGCGCTTCAGGCGCTCGCAGAAGAGAAGAAGGAAGTAAAGAAGCCAAAGCTTCGCCCACTTTCCTACTTCGAGAACAAGACCAGTCTTACCGACAAAGAGTTGGTAGAACTTCTTCAGGTCGTAGGTTTTGAAGGTCAAGATCTAAAAGAGGCTTGGGCTATAGCCAAGAAGGAAAGTAATGGCAGACCCCTTGCTTTCAATGGCAATACCCTAACTGGAGACAATTCCTACGGAATCTTCCAAATCAACATGATAAACAGTTTGGGAGAAGATCGTAGAGAGAAGTTTGAACTAAACCATAACGCAGACCTATTCAACCCCGTAACTAATGTGGAAATTGCTTTCCATATGAGCAATGGTGGAGAGAACTGGAGTTCATGGCATATAGGCAAAGACGCTTATACTAGTACCAGTGGAAAACATTTCGCTAAGTTCAAAGAGTGGCTGGCTAAGTTTCCCGGAGAGGTAAAGTAATGAGCGAGCAAGAAGAGTTGAAGCCTTTACTTGGTTCAGTAGAGCCAGTAGTTTCTGCCCCTGCCCCAGTAGCAGAGCCAGTAGTTATGGTGAAGGAAGAGCCAAAGAAAGAAAGCAAAGCCCCGAAGTTGAACACCGAAGGCGACAAGATCGTTTTCATGTCTGCTTTGAAGGTTGGTGCTTATGAAGGTAACTCCGAAAGTGTAAAGACAGTTCAACTCCGTTTAGTTGAACTTGGCTTCGATACTTGCATGAACGACAAGTTTGGTCGTTTGGGAAGTGGAGCAGTAGAAGCGATAAACGCTTACAGAAAATCAAAAGGTCTTTTAGAGAATGGCGCTTTTGATGAAGAAGTCTTGGCACATTTATTTGCTGGCACTAATGTAGGTGTCAAGCACTAAAGCATTGCAACAAAAAACCCCCTACCTTGCGGTGGGGGGCTTTTTGTTTTTGAAGCTTTATCCGTATACAACCTCACCTAGCACCGCAACTTGAAGAACTGCATCACCGCAAATAGCGTCATAGTTGTCGAAGTCAAATAGATCCATGCTTACTTGATTATTAGCAATAGGAAGAGCCTTGCCTAGTTCTTCAATTCCAATAATCTTTTCAGTTCTTTCTTCAGTTACTTCGTCAATAGCAACTAAACGAACCTTGCCGATCTTGTCCCAATCAGTGCCGTCCAAGTATTCAACTTCTTCCCAGTGGGTTCCGAAACTTTCAAAAGCAGAACCAAACACTGAAGACCATAATTCTTTTTCGTCTATTGTGATTGTGATTTCCATTTTGTTTTCTCCCTAGTGCGGTTTTTGTTTGGTTGTTTACCGCTAAGAAAATAGTAACCTACTTCCCTGCACTTTTGCAAGTCTTAGTGCCGTGTGTTTTAGGTAACAAAAAACCCCCTATCTCTAGGGGGTTCTTTGCCGTTAGGGGTTAGGAGGCAACCTGTAACAGTCTTGGCAATGCTTTCTCTTCTAAAGTTCTTGCGGTGTTTGGCATGATGATATTCCACAAGATCTCAGAATCAGACAAGGTGCGGAACTCTTTAGTAGTTCCAATGTATGTTTCTTCTGTAACAACTAATGCGGTGATATCTGTTGAACCTTCAATTAGTTCTTTCACCTTTACGGTTGTCTCAATGTGGAAGTAGTAAGTAGTTCCACCTGCAGTAATCGCTACTCCATAAGTTTTCATTTGCTTCTCCCTAGTTAGTTAGTTGATCGTTTGACCAACAGGGAAAGCATATAATACTTGTCTGCACTTTCGCAAGACATGTCATAGATTTTTTGTAGGCATATCAAAACATAGACATGCTTGCTTGTCCTAGATTTTTCCTATGCTTGGTTTGTAAGTTACTTGATAAAGCTTATGAGTAACTTACTTGGAAGTAACAAGTTAGTTTGATGATCTTCTTTATAAGTCTAGATTAGAACTTGATAGTTCTATATAAGTAACTTCTATTAGAAAACTTTTTTATTTGTAAAAATATTTTTGTTAGAAAAATTTTTTGTAATCAAAAAAGATTTTTATTATTTATTATGTAAAGAAAAATAAATAATAAATAGATCATAGGCATGTATAGGCAGGTTATTGGATATTTTTTAGTCAAAAATGGGGGGTAAAAAATATGCGGAACCGCATGAAAAAATACCCCGGAACGATTTCAAAAAGTCCAAAAAACACCCCCTGTCTTCTCCGGGGTCAAAATCAAAATATGGAAAGGTTCATATTTTCGTCTCTGTCGTACAAGCTTTAGAGCCCTTCTTTAAATTCACCTTCTTTAGACTCCCGTACAATTACTTTCATGGCCAATCAACCAAAGCTTCCTGTAGACGAGATGCACTATCTCTCCACCCTCACTAGGGTTGAGATGGAGTCTCGCCTCCGTTCTCTTTGGAAAGCTGGCTGGTCTCTTGCAGTTATTGGAGCGTCTTTCTCTCCCCCTCGCCCCAAGACCACCATCCACTTCTGGGTTAAGCGAGCACAAGATCTAAAGCTCTCTCGACCTATCCCATCTCCTGCACCAAAGTCTTTGACGACTTCCGTGCCTACTAGAAATGCCCCTCGCCTTAGATCCATTTCTCCGGGCGTCCCTCCCGAGATAAGACCTCGTCTCAGGGAGTTGTCTGAGCTCTCTAAGCGCTACAGAGCTAAGACAAGGGAAGATAGCCCTCTTGCTCAAGCCAATCGTGAGTTGACCTACTTAGCTCAGCAGTTAAGGGCTCGTGGAGTCCCTACAGCCGCTATAGCAGAGGCTGCAGGAGTTACCTACCGTGCTATGGCAAGG
>Ga0315899_10009082_pt1 | contig 10665 bp, 11 predicted proteins | sample LakEriMetagenome_2_FD_203518 | JGI IMG/M metagenome (GOLD analysis project Ga0315899, IMG submission 203518) | Freshwater fungal communities from buoy surface, Lake Erie, Ohio, United States - Buoy 4 MA112 | ecosystem: Environmental > Aquatic > Freshwater > Lake | place: USA: Lake Erie, Ohio...
CTCGCATCCATGTCTGAACTCTCGCCAGCTGCATTGACCAGCTTGAGCACGGCTCGGAAGGTGTTGTCTTCGATCGCGTGAACGATCACCCGCTCCAGGCGCAAGCCGGCCAGGTTGAGGAGCTGGGCCATCAGGTCGTGGGTGAGCGGCCGCGGCGGTCTCTCGCGGTTGATTCCCGCCAGGATGTTTTGGGCCTGAGCCTGGTCGATCCAGATGGGCACCTGCCGACGGCCGGAGGGATCCCTGAGCAGCACGATCGGACTGCGGCTAGCGGCATCGAGGGCAATGCCTGCGACATGCATTTCCACCATGGTGTGTCTGCTCCTGGGTGTGTCTGCTCTGCAAGAGCCCCTGGCCGTTGTTTGATTATGACGAGCAAGCCGCCTCCTTCAGCGCAAAGGAATGTTCACCGGATTGGTTCAGGCCATCGGCCGTCTGGAACCCTGCTCCCATGGCGTATGGGTTCGTGGCTCCTTTGAGGGGCTTGGACCGGTGGCCCTGGGGGACAGCATTGCCGTCGATGGCGTCTGTCTCACCGTGGTGGAGAGGGACCCCGCTGGTGGGGGCTTTCGGGCGGATGCCAGCGAAGAGACCCTGTCCCGAACCACCCTTGGCAGGAGGGCTCAGGCGCGGGCCATGGTGAATGTGGAACCCGCCCTGCGACTGTCCGATCGTTTGGGAGGGCATCTTGTGAGTGGTCACGTGGATGGTCTGGGTTCTGTGTTAAGCATCGAACCGTTGCCCTCGTCATGGCGCTTGTCCGTGGCCTGGCAGGATCCCGCTTACGGCAGATACGTCTGCGAAAAGGCCAGCATCACGATTGATGGGATCAGTCTTACGGTGGCCGGCTGCGACGAGGGTGGAGTGGGGTTTTGGCTGGCGGTGATTCCCCACACCTGGGCGCACACCACGCTGCACCACCGGCGAGTGGGTGATGCCGTCAACCTGGAGGCCGATCTGGTCGCCCGTTACCTGGAGCGCCTGCTTGCCCAGCAGATGTCAGCGGGCCCGGTTCGAGGGCCATCCCCCCTGACGGGCCAATGGTTGGCCGAGCAGGGTTGGGGCGAGCCAACCTCTTTGTTGTGAGAAAAAACGTGTCTGCATCAACGTTCCCAATGCAAGGGCTCTGATGGCGTTCGATCACACCGAGCCCCCGGCCCAATCCCCTGGCGATCCAAGCCTTCCGCGAGAGGAGAGTGCGCTGCGCACCTTCACCCTTGCAGAGGGAATCATGATGCTGATTTTAGGTACGTTGGCCCTGATTTTTCCTCTTGTTGCTTCGGTTTGGGTGACGGCAGTCGTCGCTCTGGTGTTTTTAATCGGAGGCCTGATCAGTTGGATCAACACGATGGCCAGGGCGCGTCAACTCGATGTTGTTCACACGTTCTGGCGGCTGGTGGTGGCGACCCTGCTTGTGGTCACAGGCGTCTGGATGGTCACCCGCCTGGCCAGCGGGCCAACCGCCGCTGCTAGACAGATCGCCATCCTGGCGCTGGCGATCGGAGGGGTGTTTCTGGTTGAGGGAGCTGTCGCCACCTGTGTTTCTCTCTACAACCGCCATGTCCGCGGCTGGGGCTGGGGGCTGGTCAATGGTCTGATGACGCTGCTGCTGGGAGCAATCATCCTGATGATGAAAAGTTCCAACTTGGTATGGATTTTGGGGATACTTGTCGGGATCAGTTTCCTGTTTAGTGGTATTGATTTGCTCAAATTCAGCGCCAGTTTTCACTCTAAAAAGTCATGATCTTGCTCAAGCGTTTCGCCTAAAAGGGAATGATGGCCCAGCTTATTTCTTTGCTGGTTCCATGGGTAACAACCAGATCGAACCAGTTTCTCGGTGGAGTTCGATGCGGAATTCCTGGCCTGGTTCAAGGCCCATCCGCCGGGTGTAGGCCTGGCCGATCAACAAATTTCCATTTCCATGCACTCGTGTTCTGAAGTCTGCGTGACGACCCCGGCTCAACCCACTTGCGATGGTGCTTGAAGGAAGGGTGTATCCCTTCGCGGCGACAAGCGCCCGATAAAAACTTTTTTTCAAGACCCGACCGCTCGGCCCGACATAGCCGCAAGCTCTTGCGATCTGGTCTTCGGGTCGGTTGCTGAGGGAGCGAGCTTTATCCAGCAGCTCCTTCCCTTCGAGTGGGACAGAGGCTGGCTGCGCATGAAGATCAGCTGCTGCAGCGGAGGAGGTGTGGCCCATATTCGATGGGCCGGCAGAACTTTTGTTGACAGCCATGTTGACAGCCATCCGAGTAAAGGAGCGCTTCTAAATTGATTTTGCCCGTGCGGAGTGAATTCCGCAAGGAATTCCAACCGATCTGAACGGTACAGATCGGCTCAGACGAGATAAAGCAGGCCATAGAGCACCACCCAGATGCCATCCACAAAGTGCCAGTAAAGTTCCGCTGCCTCAAGGCCAAAAGGTTGTGAGGGGGAGACGGTCCCTTTGGGGCCAACCTGAAGAAGCACCACGAGAATGCAGATCACGCCAAGCGTCACATGGAGACCATGGAAGCCTGTGAGGGCGTAGAAGGTGCTTGCGAAGAGGTTTTCCCTCAGGCCAAAAGGCAAGTGGAAGTACTCCACCATCTGGCCCACAAGAAAGGCGATGCCAAGAACCGCAGTCACCAAGAGCCAAAGGCGGCAAGGCTGAGCCCTTCCAGACAGCAATTGCTTGCCTGCCCGATGGAAGGTGAAGCTGCTGAGGATCAAGAGAGCTGTGTTGATCGTAGGAAGGATGAGTTCCAGCTCGTAATTGGAACCACTGGGCAGCGGGTTCACAGCGCGGAAGGTCAGATAAGCGGCGAAGAAACCCGCAAAGGTCATGCCGTCAGCCACCAAGAAGGTGGCTAGCCCGAACATGCGAACATCCGCGTGTTCCCCGGAAGATGGATTGGATGCCACCTCGACCTGGGAATGAGTCGTGGATGGGCTAGGTGCGCTCGTCGCCAGGCTGTCCATGGGTGGAAAAGAGTGTTGACTCAGGTGCGATGTGGATGAGGTGACAGTGCTGCGATCGTGCGCCTAGTTCCCTGTCCAAATGTCTTTGCCTGTGGCTTGATCAAGGCTTAAAGGGGTCGAGGGAGTGGAGCCATAGCCATAGGGATGGCTGACGAGAGGGGCTTCCCCACGCCAGTTTTCCACCGGTGGAGGAGAGGTGGTGAGCCACTCAGGGGTCAGCGCGTTCCACGGATTGTCACCAGAGAGTTTCCCTTGCCTCAGGCTCCAAATCACGTTGAACAGAAAGGGGAGGGTGCTGATCGCCATGAGGAGGGCGCCGACACTGCTGAGTTGGTTGAGCCAAGTAAACGCGGGATCGTATTCAGCAACCCTACGCGGCATGCCATTGAGGCCGAGCCAGTGATGGGGTGCAAAACATAGATTGAAGCCGATAAATGTTAAGGCAAAATGAAGAATGCCAAGTGGCTCATTTAGCATCCGACCGGTGAATTTCGGATACCAGTGATAGATTGCGCTGAAGATAACAAACACGCTGCCCCCGTACACGATGTAATGGAAATGACCGACAACAAAGTAAGTGTCATGCACATGGATATCAAATGGGACCTGGGCAAGGGCGACGCCAGTGATGCCTCCGAAGACAAAATTAATGATGAATGCACAGGAGAAGAGCATAGCGCTGTTGAGAGCTATCTTTCCTCCCCACAATGTGGCGAGCCAATTAAAAAACTTGATGCCGGTTGGTACGGCGATGAAGGCCGTGGCGATTGTAAAAAATAGGCGCATCCACGGAGGCGTCCCGCTTGTAAACATATGGTGGGCCCAAACAATCAGGCCAAGGAAAACAATGGCCATGATGGAATACACCATTGTGCTGTAGCCGAACAACGGTTTTCTGGCATGCACAGGAAGGATCTCGCTCACCAGGCCAAAGGCTGGTAAGACCATGATGTAAACGGCTGGATGGGAGTAAAACCAGAAGAGATGCTGGTAAACCACCACATTGCCGCCGAGACTTGGATTAAAAAAGCCGGTGTGGGCAACAATATCAAAACTAAGTAGCAACAAGGTTCCCGCTAGAACAGGTGTCGACAAAACAGCCAGGACGCTTGTACCCAGCATTGCCCAGCAATACATGGGTAGTTGCATGAGCTTCAATCCCGGTCTTCGGAGTTTGAGAATCGTCGCAATAAAATTAATTGCTCCAAAAATCGAACTGCCTCCCAGCAAGAGAACGCTGATGATCCACACAATTTGGGCGTTGGCTGGAGTGGTGATGCTCAGGGGTGGGTAGGCGGTCCATCCCGCTTGAGCGGAGCCGGTGATGAAGTGGCTGGCGATGAGCAGCAAGCCCGCAGGAGGAATCATCCAGAAGGCAACCGCATTCAACCGGGGAAACGCCATATCACGTGCGCCTACGTAAAAGGGGATTAAATAGTTCCCAAATCCTCCATTGACCACCGGAACAATCCAAAGAAAGATCATGATTGTTCCGTGTAAAGTTAACACTTCATTATAGGTTTCTCGGCTGACAAAGTCGGACATGGGGCTGGCAAGTTCGGTGCGGATGACCCCAGCAAGAGCTCCACCAACGAGATAGAAAAGAAAGCTGGTAACAATATATTGAATACCGATGACTTTGTGGTCCAGGCTAAAGCTGAAAAAGCGGAGCCAACCTTGCGGCTGAAGGCTTTTTAAGGGCTGAGGTTGAAGATTGAGATCTTGTGGGGATGCGAGGGTCATGGATTAGGCGATGGGGTTGCTTGACAGTTGGGCCACGGAGGTTGGGGGTGGACTAGGAGGGGTGTTTTTGAGAATCCATTGGTCATATTCCTTGGGTTCATGTACAACAACTGAAGAGCGCATGCCGCCATGGTAGGGACCGCACAACTCTGCACAAACAACTGGATAGGTTCCCGGGCGAGTCGCCGTGAAAGTGAGGATGGTCTGCTGACCGGGGATCACATCTTGTTTGAGCCTGAATTGAGGAACCCAGAAGGCATGGATGACGTCATTTGCTTTCATCCGCAGCTCCACGGGATGATTGGCAGGAATATGAAGCTCTCCGCTTGTAATGTTTGCACCGGGATAATGAAATATGAAGGCAAATTGTAGGGCTGTGAGGTCAACAATTAAAGCGTCTTCTCCTGAAACTGGGCCAATTCCTCCCCAGACTTGAGGGCCCTTTTCGGATGGTGAAGAGAGCGAAGCAGGTTGCACGCCCATCAAATCTTTTTGCTCGGCAGAAGCATGGATCATGGCACTGTGGTCATTAAGGGGGGTCATGCCACCCATGCGTTCATAGATGTCGTAGCTGTAGATGCCGATAAAAAGCACGACGACGGCAGGGATTGCGGTCCAAACAATCTCAAGCGGTAAATTTCCCTCAATGGGGGCTCCATCAGATGCATCTCCGGCACGCCGGCGAAAGCGCACCAGGCTGAAAATGAGCAAGCCCAAAATGCCGAGAAAGAGAACGCTGCCAATGGTGAAGAGAACCTTAAAGAGTTCGTCGTAGACGGGGGCGTTGGTGCTCGCGGCCAGGGGCAATAGAGAGACGTTCTGGCCCAGCCAGAGCCCGGCGAGCATGAGCGCCATGCCCACAAGGAAGGTGATGAGGGAAGGAGGGATCGCCATGTCCTGATGATGGACGGAAAGAGGATCTGAGGGGGGGGAGGACCCCAAGCTGAAATGTTTGGTGAGTGGGAAGCGAGTTGCGGGTGCTGACTGAAGAAACTCCCCAGACAGGGTATGAAAACTGGTGCGCTGCAGTGGCTTGTTTTGTAGCAGTCGCGGCAATTGCCGCTAAATGTTACAAATCTCCTGGGGATGTTTGCAATCCCTGATCTGAAAAACATCGTTACCATGATCGTCTTGCGCCCTTGATCGGCCTTGCGGCTTCGCTTCGTCTTACGGATGCTCACCACCCATTTGGTGATTGCACTGGTGGCACTGGTTGTGGTGGGCGGCGCGACCCGGGTCATGGAAGCAGGCCTTGCATGCCCGGATTGGCCCCTCTGCTACGGGGTTTTTCTGCCTGGTCGCCAGATGAACCTGCAAGTCTTTTTGGAATGGTTTCATCGCCTTGATGCGTTCCTTGTCGGCCTTGCGCTTCTTGCGCTCCTGGTCATCAGTCTTTGGCGCCGCAAGGAGCTTCCCTTCTGGTTGCCCTGGGCTGCCTGGCTGGCGGTTGTCTTGGTCGCTGTGCAAGGGGCTCTTGGGGCCCTCACTGTCACCCACCTTCTGGCCTCACCTACCGTTACGGCCCACCTGGCCACCGCGCTTCTTCTGGTCTTGCTCATGAGTGGGGTGGATCAGTGGTTGGCTGGGGCTAATCCACGCCTCGCCCCACCTGGCTGGTGGGTCCCTTTGCCCTTCATCAGCTTGGTTCTGGTCTTCAGCCAGTGCGTTCTTGGCGGCGCGATGGCCAGTCAATGGGCCGTGGATCACTGCCTGAGTGCCGGAGACCAGTGCGGTTGGTTGCTCAGGCACCGCCAGCTCGCCCTGCCTACAGCCCTTGCTGTGGTGACCCTGGCTGGGTCCAGTCTTTGTTCGGGTGCCATGGATCCACTCCTGCGGACCTTGTCTTCAGGAGCCGCGAGTCTTGTTGGCTTACAGATGGCGCTTGGAGTCCTCACCTTGCGTTGGCAGTTGCAGGTTGCATCGCTCACCATTGCGCACCAATTGGTGGCCGCTCTGCTCGTTGCTCTCCTCGGAGCCATCTGTGGACGAACGCTTTACGCCTGGCTTCGCAGGCCGGCATCTTCTTCGCTCGAGGTGAGTTGTGGCTAGCAGCAGCATTCCCCGTTCTATGCGCCTCCCAGCTTGGTTGGAGGTGGCCAAACCCCGTTTGATTCCCCTTTTGTTGGCCACCACTTTGGGAGGGATGGCTCTCTCCGCTGGCTGGCCTCTGGGCTGGACGCGACTGTTGTGCACCCTGCTTGGTGGGGCCCTTGCCTCCGCAGGTGCTGGGGTTCTCAATTGCCTCTGGGAAGAGGATCTCGATCGCCGCATGCAGCGCACCAGCAAGCGAGCCATCCCCTCGGGACGATTGGCCTACCCCCAAGCCTTCACGCTGGCGGTGGCCCTCACCCTCGGTGCAGTCCTGGTTTTGGTGTTGGGTGTTAACCCCTTGGCTGCAGCATTGGCTTTGCTTGGTCTTTGCAGCTACGTGCTTCTCTACACCGCTCTTCTCAAGCCAAGAACCTCACTCAACATTGTGATTGGAGGTGTGGCCGGAGCGATACCGCCTTTGGTCGGAGCTGCAGCCGCTGGCTCCCTGGGTTGGCCTAGTTGGTGGCTCTTCACTCTCGTTCTGGTTTGGACGCCCGCCCACTTTTGGGCCCTATCACTCCTTTTGAAGGAGGACTACCGCTCCGCCGGTATCCCCATGCTGCCTGTGGTTCATGGGGTGGTGACCACTGCCAACGCCATCGGGCGTTACAGCCTCTTGACCTCTTTTCTCAGTCTGGTGGGCATGCTTGCGCTGCCAACCGGGGGTTGGCTTTACGGCCTGTTGGTTTTACCGTTCAATTGGCGGCTACTCCAACTCACGGAGCAACTTCGTCAACAGCCTGAGGACTCCCGCTGCGCTCGCAATCTGTTTCGCTGGTCGATTTTCTACCTCTTCGGCATCTGTTTGCTCCTGCTCTTGGCCCGCACCCCCCAAGCGGCCCAGGTCAACATGACTGGGATGGCGGTTCTCCTCCATCTTCCCAGCGCTGGCTCTGCCTAAATTGTGAGCCCTTGAAACCCAATGGAGTCGCTCGGCTTGATTGAGCTGCACCATCTCAGAAAACGCTTCGGAGGTGGCCGGAAAACCACCCCGGTCCAGGCCCTAGATGATTTATCTCTGCAAGTGCCAACAGGGTGTCTCTATGGAGTTCTCGGACCCAATGGTGCTGGTAAGACAACGGCGATGCGCATTTTGTGCACCCTCCTTGCCCCCGACGAGGGAGAGGTCAGAGTCGCTGGTCACGATGCTCTCGCCAACCCCCGCACGGTAAGGCGACTGTTGGGTTACGTAGCCCAAGACGTCGCCATTGACAAGATCCTGACAGGACGAGAACTCCTCCAACTGCAGGCTGATCTTTACCACCTGCCACCTTCGGCAACAGAAGCTCGCTTGCAGGACGTGATTTCCCTTCTGGCGATGGAGGAGTGGATCGACCGTCGTTGTGGGACTTACTCCGGTGGCATGCGCCGCCGTCTCGACTTGGCAGCCGGCCTCCTGCACCGCCCGGCTGTGTTGGTGCTGGATGAGCCCACGGTGGGGCTGGATATTGAGAGCCGCAGTGCGATCTGGAATGTCTTGAGGATCCTGCGCAACAGTGGAACAACAATCCTATTGAGCAGCCACTACCTCGAGGAGGTGGATGCCCTGGCAGATCGATTGGCCATCATTGATGCTGGCCGGGTCATTGCCGAGGGCACACCAGAGCAGTTGAAACAGTCCCTTGGAGGCGACAGGGTCACCTTGCGGGTTAGGGAATTTAGCGATGAGCAAGAGGCCCAGCGGGTGCGAGAACTGCTCCAGCCTTGCCAAGGGGTGCGGCAGGTTGTTGTGAACCGTGCTCAGGGGTATTCCCTCAATCTGGTCGTTGACGACGAATCTGTTGTGTCTTCCATCCGCGCCTGTTTGGATGCGGCAGGCCTCCCGGTCTTTGCCCTCGCCCTCAGTCGCCCCAGTTTGGATGATGTCTACTTACAAGCCACAGGTCGCACCTTGATGGATGCTGAGCTGGCCGTGATTGGCCAGAGAGACCCGAAAGAAGAGCGCAAGCAGCAGATGCGCTGAGGTTGTTTCAACCAACTCCCCACCAATCAAGTTCTCCCTTTTCTGCTCACCATGACCAGCTCATCCACTCCTTTAAACCCAAAAATTTCGCAGAGCGCTGAATCCTCCGCCCTGGCAGAGATCAGCCAGGAGACGCTGGCCCTGACGCGGCGCCTCTTTGTGCAGCTGGTGCGACGCCCCTCCACCCTCGTGGCTGGTGTTTTGCAACCCCTGATCTGGCTGTTGCTTTTTGGTGCGCTCTTTGCCCATGCTCCTGCAGGCTTGTTGCCAGGCGGCGAGAGTTATGGCCGCTTCTTTGGAGCAGGTGTCATTGTCTTCACGGCATTTAGCGCTGCTTTAAATGCAGGACTGCCGGTGATGTTTGATCGGGAGTTTGGATTTTTAAATCGCCTTCTCGTCGCACCACTGCGCTCTAGGAGTTCAATTATTTTGGCCTCAGTTCTCTATATCCTTTCTCTCAGCTTGGTCCAGAGCCTTGCCATTGTTCTTGTGGCTGGTGTCCTGGGATATGGCTGGCCTGGAGTGGCTGGATTAGTGCTTGTTCTTCTCACTCTCACCCTGCTGGTTTTTGCTGTCACTGCTTTGAGTCTTGGTTTGGCGTTTGCCCTACCAGGACACATTGAGATGATCGCCGTGATTTTTGTTGTCAATCTTCCCCTCCTCTTCGCAAGCACAGCTCTGGCCCCCCTCTCTTTCATGCCTGCCTGGTTGGCCTGGTTGGCCTCCATCAATCCTCTCACCTTTGCGATAGAGCCGATTCGAGCTGCTTACAATGGCTCGGGCCAATTTGGAGATATTGTTCTTAGCGCTCCCTACGGATCCCTGACGAGCACGGCTTGCCTTTTCGTCCTATTTGCTTTGGCATTAGTTCTCTTTTTGCTGGTGCGCCCACTTCTGGATCGCAAACTGCAGTAAACACACTTCCCCCACGACGACTGCGAACGTGTCTAGCCCCGTCTCTCAGCCTTCCCTCCCAGATTGGCAGGCGTTGCTTCTTGAGGCGATTCAACAACGTGATGCCCCCCAGGCCATATTGCTCGCCCAGCGCTATGTGCATCGCTATGGCATGAAGGCTCTGGATACCCTTCTTGAGAAGGTCAAGGGGGAGTCAGGGCAAGATGGTGATGCCCGCGATTGGCTCCTGCCCCTGTTGATCCATCCCTTCCCGCAGCAGGAGCCCCTCCCCATGCCTGGTGAGACCGCTGAGGCGGATTGCAGCCACCTCGAATTCCCAGCGACTCAGGCTTCAACGCACCCCCTCCCAGTCGAGGAGCTCCAGCCACCATCACGGCCTGCCATCAGTTTAGATGAGGTCTTTGCCCCTCTGGAGATTGCCTTCCCCCCCCTGCCCGAGGCTGGCCTTGAGCCTGAACAAGTGTTGGCGCATCAGGAACCACTCGCAGTGGCTGTGAGCCCGGGTGGCCCGCTAGCGCACGGTGGCAGTGATCAAGAGCCGGATCAAGCGATCGTTCAGGCCAATCTCGGAGAGGATCAGGATCCGGCCGAGCCCGTCGACGATCCCAGTCCTTTGGATTCCCTCGAAGTGGCTGTGGCGGCCCCTGTGCCCGCGTTTCAGCTAGAAGAGCCCACGCCAAGACAGCCACCCGCCCATAGGGCGCGCCATTCCGAAAGCTCAGAGAGAAGGGCCTCTCGTCGCCCGGCACCGATCTCCCCCGCCTTAGCGCCTTGGCTGGCCTGGCTCAACGATGCTGGCCGATCGCTCCCCCGCTCCTGATTCCATGGTTCAGCAGAACTGGTCTGCCTTGAGAGGTGGGCTCATCGTCTCCGTACAGGCTCCAGAGGGGTCCCCCCTTCGGCAGCCGCTGGCCATCGCGGCCATGGCTGAAGCCGCTCTCGCCAATGGAGCGGTGGGAGTGCGCCTGGAAAGCCCGGAGCACATCGCAGCT
>Ga0315899_10009084_pt1 | contig 10664 bp, 3 predicted proteins | sample LakEriMetagenome_2_FD_203518 | JGI IMG/M metagenome (GOLD analysis project Ga0315899, IMG submission 203518) | Freshwater fungal communities from buoy surface, Lake Erie, Ohio, United States - Buoy 4 MA112 | ecosystem: Environmental > Aquatic > Freshwater > Lake | place: USA: Lake Erie, Ohio...
TCGTGGCAGAGGGAGGTGAGTGATGAGATGATGAGATGATGAGATGAGAGAGGGGCGGGGAAGGGGGGGCAAGCACGCGGCCGCTCGCTCCACCGCGAAAACCGAAACAACAACAAACAACAAGGCACCGTTCGAAGCAAGCGCCCGCTCAATCTGTGCGGGCTGACCTGTCAAAATCGGTGCTAGATCATCCCCAACGCCGGCGTTACTTCGCGCAATATGTGCGAGGGCGCTTGGGTTGCCGGGCGCGCGATTTCACAACACCCGCGCGCGCCCCGCCCTTGCGCCTCGCGCCGGCACAATTCTTTCTTCTTCCTTCTTCTTCCCGCGTCCCTCTCGGCTGGAGGCCCTTTGGCTCACTCACCCCTCTCAACACACCCTCTCAAAACAACCCCAAACAACAAAAAACAGCCGAGGTCGCCCCGTCGTCGGTCGACGGCAAGCCTGCAGGCCCTCCCCGGCTGTGGCCGGGGGGGCTGGCCATGTCGCGCACGATCGGCGACGCGCCCGCAGGCCCTGTGGCGCGCGCCGACCCAGAAGTGCGCGTGGCTGTGCTGCCTCCGCAGGGTGCTAGGCTGGTGATTGCGAGCGACGGGCTGTGGGATGGCTTGGCGCCGGCTAAAGGGGGTTCTTCCTCCTCCTCGGCCGCCGCCAGCGCCACCACCATGGCGCCGCGCGCTTTGCTGCACTCGCTTCGCGGGATGCCCGCGGCGCGCGCGGCGCCGCACGCGGCGCGCTTGGCGGTCAAGGGCCCTCGTGGTTTGCGCGACGACGTGTCGGTGCTGGTGGTCGACTTTTTTCCGCAGCAGGAGGAGGTGGAGGGGGAGGAGGGGCAGGGACAGCACGCAGCTGGCGGCGGCACGACGCCGCGGGTGCTCTTTGCCTCTTCCTCCAGCTCCTCATCTGACGCTGTGCAAGTGCTGCGCCCACTCGAGGCTGGGCACTGCGAGGTGACGCTGCGTCGGCAGCTGGCAGACGCTCGCAGGGCGGCGCGCGCGGCGATGCAGGGCGAGACGTTGGCGGCGGCAGCAGTAGCGGCAGAGGCGGCAGCCGCCGCTGATGAGGCCGCTGCCGGCACCCGCCAGTCGCCCCCCCCTGCCGAGGAGGGCGAAGAGTCGCTTTACGAGCAGCTGCTGCGTTTGGCGCGTGGCGAGCGGCGCGTGGGCGATGATGAGGACGATGAGGATGAGGATGACGAGGAGGACGGCGAGCAGGAGCAGGAGCAACAGCAGCAGCTGGGGCAGGAGGAGGACGACGGCCAAGGCGGGTGGCAGCAGCAGCCGCAGCGGCGCGACCGGCAGCAGCAGCAGAAGCAGCAGCGCAAGGGGCAGCAGCAGCAGCAGCAGCGTGGCAAGCAGCCACAGCCCCCGCCCTCTCGAGAGGCCGGCGTGCAAGCCTCCTCCTCCTCCTCCTCGAGCGCCAGGCCGCCGAGGCCGCCCAAGCAGCCGCGTCCTCCTCGCCCTCCTCGCGAGGGCGGCGACGCCGCTGCCGGCGACGGCACGGCGCCTTTGCCGCCGGCAGGTCGCCAGCGTCAGCCGCGCGGCGGCGCCGGTGCTGGTGGGCGTGACGGTGGCCGCAGGAGCGGAGGTGGGCGCGGGAGGGGGCCTGGTGGTGGTGGCGGTGGCGAGGGCGCTCCTCTCGCTCACGCCGCCGCCGCCGCCGACCCCACGACGGCCTCCGCCTCTGCCTCCGCCTCCGTCCCTCGCCCCCCTCCCCGCACCGTCTCGACCAACTGGGCCGACGAGGTCGAGGAGGAGGCCGCGTACGACGCTGCTGCTGCTATGGCTGCGGCTGCTGCGGCGGCTTCTGGAGGCGAGGGCGGCTCTTGGCGGAGCGATGGCAGCGGCGGTGGGCGCGGCGGGCGTGGTCGGGGCGGCGGCCGCGGCTTTTTCGCGCGGAGCGGCCGCAGCGGTGGTGGCCGCGGCAGTCGCGGCGACCCTTCGCAGCAGCATCAAGAGGGCGACGACGCCGCCCGCCGCCCGCCGCGCGGGCCTTGGCGCGGACGGCCGCGTGGAAGGGGTGGGAGCGGGGGTGGTCGCGGAAGGGCCGGTGGCGGTGGTGCTGGCGGCGCTCCGCCGCCGCCGCCGACTGCCGCCGCTTGAAGAGCGCGACGCTTGGAACGACTCACTCGCCTTGTACATCCAACAAACTACTTGACTCGATCCGTGTCTTCCTCTTCCTCCTCCTTGTCTCGACTTCCAGACTCGCGTGCGCTCGCGTCGCAACTCCCCCGTCCTAGACACTCGAAGGATGGCGTCCGGCATCAGGGTGAGTCTTGCTTCCTTCGATGCTTGTATCTCTCTGCCAAGGCGCGCGCAAAACCCCTTGCCCCCCCTCGCCTCGCGAGCGGGAGCCCACGCCTCTTGCGCCCGCGCTCCCCCAAGCCTGGACGCGCCCGAGAAGAGAGAGAGAGAGATCATCAGCGTCGCGTCAAAACCTGACTCCACACCCAAACCCACCCCCCTCCCGGGAACAGATAACGATCCCGCTGCTGGAAAAGCTCGCGGGCGTGCCCCCGGAGAAGCGCACGGGCGCGGCCGAGGCGCAGGAGCGGCAGCGCAGGCGCGCGGCGCAGCAGCAAGCGGCGGCGGCCGCGGGACCGTTTGCGGCGCTGTTTGGCGCGGCGGCGGCGGCGGGGCATGGCGGTGGCGGTGGTAGCGGTGCTGGTGGCGGTGGCCAATCGCACCACCGCCCCGCAGGCCTCCCGCCCAGCAGCGAGCGCGTGGGAGACTTCTTGCTCACCCACGAAAGGAATGAGGCCGAGGCCGTGCGGCGCCTGGCGGATGAGCTGCTTGGTGGAGAAGAGCGCGGCGGCGATGCGCCGGCGTCCTCGTCGTCCTCCTCCTCCTCAGGCCGCCACGCCTGGATCACTGCGCCGCGCACCGAGCTTCCCTGCGCCTCTGAGCGCGGCGCGGCCGTCGCGTGCTACGCTTCGGCGCTTGCTGGAGTGGCGGAGGGTGGTGAGGAGCAGCAGAGGCAGCAACAGGGAGGAGGAGGGGCAGCAGCGGGAGAAGCAGGCGGCCAAGCCGTCGCGGCGCGCTTGCTGCGCGACTGCGGCCCTCTGGTCAAGGCCTACTCTCAGTGCGCCCAGTCGGCCTACGAGCGCGGGCAGGCAGCGCAAGAGCGGGCGCAGGCCAAGGCGCGGGCGGCCGCTTTCTGACCCCCCCTCTCCACCACCAAGTGTAAGAACGCAAACACGTCAAAAGAGAGGGAGCGTCGGGGGCGGGAGGGACGGACACGACGCCGGCGGCGGAAGGCGCCGGCGACGAGCCAGCAGAGGAGAGATCGCCCACTCGCTCTAGGCTCGCAGCGCGCTGGCCTCGCCCCCTCAAATCATCGCTCGTTAGTTTCCCTAGTACCGTGCGCACCTACTTCATTGAGCGCGTTGGCCCCATTGATTCGATTCTGAGACACACGCAGCCGCGGCGCACACGCACAAACACCACACATACAGCAAGAAAAAGAGCGCGTCCGCGCGCAGAACGAGAGCCATCCCCAAATGGACCGTCTACACCCCCCCAGCGCGTGATTACTGGCACGCAGCGGCGCCTCCTCTTTCGAGATGAGTGCGTGCGGGCAGGCCGGCGGCCGGCTGCTGCCGCCCGCGGACGTCGAGAGGAGGAGAGGAGGAGGAGGGACGACTGGTGGTGGAGCGGCAGGAGCAGGAGGACGAACAGCAGCAGTCCGCGCCGCTGGTGCAGCGCGCCCCGCGCGTGCAAGTGTGGCCGATGCCGGCCTCGCGCGCCGAACCAGCGCGCTCCCACGACAATCGGCGCCGGCTGCCGCTGCCGCTGCTGCCGCCATCGCCACAGCGCGCGCGCCTCGCTTGTGGTGGTGGTCGGCGGCGCAGCGGCGGCGGCGTGGCGGCAGCTCTGGCGCGGTGGTCGTTCCTAGCGCGGCCGCCGCCGCCGCCACCGTGCACTCGCCGCGTGGCAGCGCGGGCAGCAGCCTCGATGATGATGTTGAGGTTGCTTCTTCGGCTCAGTCGCCGCTGCAGCAGATGCGGCAGCTCGAGGCGGCGCTCGAGGGGGCGGCAGCGGCAGAGGCGGCGGCAGAGGCGGCAAACAGCAGCAGCAGCAGCAGCGGCTCCGCGCGAGAAACAGCAGCAGCAGCAGCAGCGTCGTCATCACCCTCGTCGTCTTCCTCAGCCGCCAAGGCGCAGGGCGCGCTGAGCTTGCTGGCGACGTGGGGCGCGCTCGCAGGGCGGCTGTGTGCGGGAGAGCAGCAGCAGGGCGGTGGCGGTGGCAACAGCAGCAGCGCGGCTTTGCTACGACCAGCTGCTCGCGACGACGAGCAGAAGCAGCAGCAGCAGCAGCAGAAGCAGCCGCAGCGACCGTCGCCGTCGTCATCGCTGGCGCTGGTCGCAACACCTTCCACCACCACCACCACCAACAACAACAGCAGCTTTGCCGGCGAAAACGCCTCGCAACAGCAGCAACAACAACAGCAACAACAAGTGCTCATGGCCGCCCTCCAGCTGGTCGTCGCCGTCCTCTCTGGCCGCCGTCCACGTCGCGACGGCCGACCTCCTGTCGAGCGCGCTCTAGCCCTCGCTTCAGCCCTTGCAGACTTGGCCGCTGCAGGCGCCCCCCTGGACGGCGAGTGCGTCGCCGCCGCCGTCGTCGCCGACGCGGTCGAGGTGCGCGCGCTCCGCAGGCGCGAGGTCGAGGCCAAATTGGGCAAGCGCGTGGCTTTGCTGGTCGCTGAGTTGTTGGCTGTGCGTCGGGCGGGTGAGGCGGCGTTGGATGCTGCTGGTGGAGGAGTGGTTGGGGTGGTCGCGGGGGCTGATGCAGCGGCTGCGTTGCTGCGGGCGAGGGCGGCGCTCGAGGTGGAGGAGCAAGGTGGGAGCAGCGCTGCTACGTCTGAAGAAGAAGAGGACGACGACTTGGTCGTGGATGACGACGCCACTGCGGCCCCAGGTGCCATGCGCGCGGCCAGGCGAGACGCCCGCCGAGCCGAGCGCGCGCTCGACGCGGCAGAGGAGGTTGCGGTGGCGGCGGCGTCCTTTGCCGCCACCGCCGCCGCCACCGCCACCGCCCCGCCCACCACCGACAACGAAGAGCGGCAGGTCGACGAGGACGAGGCGCGCGTCGCGGGCGTGCGCGCGGCCGTCTTGCGCAACCGAGACCCGCGCGCCATCGCGATCGAGGTGGCCGCGCGCTGCGAGGCGCTGACGCGCGCGGTGGCGCTGGTGTCGTCGTCGTCGTCGTCGTCGTCGTCGTCGTCGTCGTCGTCGTCCTCTCAAGCCGCCACCACCACCACCGCCCCTCTCCCTCTCCCTGCTTACGAGCTGCAGCTGCTGGCGCTCGAGGCTTTGCGCGTCTACGGCCCACTGGGTCACGCCCTTGGCCTCGCGTCAGTGGCCGCGCGCCTCGAGGACGCCGCGCTTAGGGCGCTGTATCCTCGGTCTTATGGGCGGGCGGCGGCGGCTTGGGGTGGTGGTGGTGAGGCGGGTGGTGGTGGCGGCAATGGCGGCAGCGCGGCTGCCGCCGCTGCTCTCGCCAGCGCCCGTGACGCCCTCGCCCGAGAGCTCGCGCGCGATTCGGCTTCTCTTCGCCCTCTCTGCTCATCCGTCGAGCTGCGCGGACGCACCAAGTCGCTCTACTCGGCCGTGCGCAAGCTGGCGCCGGGCACGGCGGCGGCATCGGCGGCGGCGGTGAAGAGGAGGTTGAGGAGTAAAGGGGGTGGTTCGTCCGCTTCCGCCTCCTCCAACTCCTCGTCATCCAACGCCACCCTCTACGACCTCTTGGGCTTGCGCGCCGTGGTCGTGCCGCGCCGCGACCTGCTCGACACCGACCCTGCCGAGGCCGAGCGCTTGGCGCGCGACGCTTGCCGAGTGGTGCGCGCTGCCGCCTTGAGGCTGTGGCCTGCTCTTGGTGGATCGCGCAGCAAAGACTACATCTCGAGGCCCAAACCCAGTGGCTACATGTCCTTGCACGAGACGGTGCTGATTCCGTCGTCGTCGGCGTCTTCTGCCGCCTCCCCTCTCCGCCGCCCTCTGGAGCTGCAGGTGCGCACGGCTTCGATGGACGCGGCCGCCGAGCGTGGCGACGCCGCGCACAGCGCTTACAAGGGCGGGCTTGTGCTTGGCGCGCCTGGTCCTGCGCCTGCGGGGGTGGCGGAGGGAGCCATGCCTTGGCGCCCGTTGCTGGCCGACTGGACGCGGAGGTTGAGGGTGGTTGGTGGGTCTGGTGGTGGTGGTGGCGGCGCCTCTTCGCCTTTGCTGCTGTCGGCCTCCTCCTCTTCCTCCTCGCCAGCCCCTGAACTCCTCTGCGTGGACGCCGTGGTCGACGTGACGGCGACCGACGTTGTCGCTGATGGCGATGATGGTGAGCACGAGGTGGCGGTGGCGGCAGCAGTCGAGCCATCGTCGGCCGCCGACGCCGCTGCGTCGGCCGTGCTCGCGCACCTCGACCGCGACGGCGACGGCCTGCTGAGCATGGACGAGCTGTCAGCGTTGCTTTTGGCTGGGCCTCCTGGTCGCGGTGTCGGTGATGATGATGACGAGGACGACGAGGAGGGAGAGGAGGAGGAGGTGGATCAGAGGCGGCGGCTGCTTGCGGCTTCGACGGCGGCCTCTGCAACCCCCACCACCGCCGCCGCAGAGGACCTGGCCGAGCCCATCCGCCTGATCTTGGGTGCGCTCGACGCGGATGGTGACGGCCGGGTCTCGGCCGAGGAGCTGTCGGCTTTTTTCCAGCAGCAGCAGTTGCAGGAGGGTGGTGGTGGTGGTGGTGGTGGTGGTGGTGGTGGTGGTGGTGGTGGCAGTGCCGCCTCCGCTGTCCGCAACAACCGCAGCAGCAGCAGCCCTGCGGCCTCGAGCCTCCTGCCGCCTCGCGCCCCTGCCAGCGGCAGCCGCCGTCGCTCGGCCCGCCCTGCTGTCGCGGCGGCTGCAACCGGCAACAGCGGCGGCGAGGACGCCGCCTCCGCCACCTCTGCCGCCGCCCCGCTCGGCCCGACGTCGCTGCTCCCTCCGCGCTCTCCCTTGCCCCCGCGCTCCCCCCTGCTCCGCCCGACGCCCGTTGATAGCACTTCGCTGGACGAGGACGCTGCTGGTGGTGGCGAGGTGGCGGGAGCTGGGGAGGCGTCGGCTGAGGTTGCGGCCGCTGCTGCTGCTGTGGCTGCTGCCTTTGAGCAGCAACAGCAAGAGCCCGACGTCTTTTTCGCGCTCGAGGCGATCACGTGGCCGCAGCCGCCGTCGGCCTCGAGCGCTGGTGGTGCTGGTGGTGGTGGTGTGCGCGTGGTCGACGCTGCGGCGACCACGACCGCCGCCGCCGCCGCTTCTGCCCCCGTGCCCGTCCCCGTAGAGGTCCCACTGCTGCTCGCCACGTCGTCGCGCGCCTTTCCCTCGGCTGACCTGTTGGTTCTGCCGCTTGATGGCGATGCCCAGCTCGGCGACCTGCGCCTGTGCTTGCAGGCCGAGGTGGTCTGGGTGGCGGCGGACGATGAGGACGAGGATGAGGAGGAGGAGGGCGAAGAGGGCGGCGAAGAGGGCGGCGCCAGCGGCGAGGCCGCATTTGCCGCGCGCTCGGCGGCCGAGCGGCGCAAGGCTGCTGAAGCTGCGGACGCCGCCTCCTCCTCCTCCTCCTCCACCATGCGCGCCGCCCTCGTGCTGCGCAACCGCTCGCGCGTCGCGCGCCGCCGCGGCGCCCGCGCGTCGACTTTCGCGCTGCTAGAGGCGGCGGACGGCCGCCGCAAGCGCGACCGCCGCTTGACGCCGCACGGCCGCGCCGCAGAGGCGCTCGCGGGCGACGTGGTCGTGCTGGGCGACACGGGCATGGCCTTGCGCGTCGTTGCTGTTGACGCTGCTCAGGCCGTGAGCCGGGGGGCTGCAGGTGCGTGGTGCCCTGTCGGGCAGGCGCTCAGGAGGTTTGCTGGTGGCTCGGCCTCTGCTGCCGCCGCCGCCGCCGCTAGCGCGCTCGACGCCGGCGGTGGCCTGCGTGGCCAGCGCGAGGTGCTCGCTTTGCAGGCGCGCGCTCTTCAGCGGCAGCAGCGCCGCGCGGCCGAGGAAGCTGCTGCTAGGAGGCTGGCGAGGCTGCGCAAGCTGTTGCTTGGTGCGGGGGTGGAGGAGGCGGGCGGGGCGGCAGCAGAGGCCGGGTCCGTCCTCAGCACGCTCGAGGAGCTCGAGGCGCTGTTGCCGACGACCTCGAGCTCCACGCCTCCACCTACAACTGCGCGCGACGACGACTACTACGACGTCCTGCTCGCCAGCCTCGAGGAGGAGGAGGATGACGAGGGTGGAGGAGGTGGCGCCGCCGCTTCGTCGTCGTCCTCGCCCTCCTCCTCCGACTCGTTGGCCGCCGCCGAGCGCCGCGCTGCCATTGCCGAGGCCGCCGCGGCTGCCGCAGCCATCACGCGCTTCCCTCCGCCGCCGCCGACCCCTGCCGAAGCCGCCATGGCCGACGTGCTCGCGCAGGTGCGCAGGAGGCTGGTTGGTGGCAACAACACCAGCAGCAGCAGCAGCAGCAGCAGCATCGTCGCCGCGGTCGCTTCGGTCGCCGCGCGCTTTCCTTTGGCGCCCGCTCCCTGGTTTTTGCTCGCGCAGCTGGCCGCGTCGAGGAGTGGTGCAGCTCCAGCTGCGCGCCAGCTGTTCCGCGCGTGCGCCGCTTGCTGCCGCGCAGAGCTTCAGGCGGCGGTTGAGGTCGGTGGTGGTGGTGGGGAGGATGGTGGCGGCGTTGCGACGACCACAACCACAACAACAACGATCCCTGGCTCGCTGGTGCAACGCCGTCGCGCGCGACTGGTGCAGGTGCTTGCTGCGTGGGCAAGGCACGAGTGGCAGCTGGGTGTGTTTGGGTCGGCGCGCCGCCTGTGGCGCAGTGCTGCGGACGAAGCGGCGGCTGGCGGCAGCTCGTCGTCGTCGTCCTCCTCGTCTTCCTCGTCCTCGGTCGCCGTCGCTGCCGCCGTCTCGGCCACCAAGGTGCTGCTGGCTTGGGCCGCCGCCGAGATGTCGCGCGGCAACGTGCGCAACGCCCGCGTCGTCGTCGCCGAAGCGCTGCGCAAGAGCGGAGGGGCGGTGGTGAGTGCTGGTGGTGGTGGTGGTGGTGGCTCCCTGGCCGCCGCCCTCAACGCTGCGCGCGCCGCCAACGCCGCCGCTTGGGCTCTTGCTGCGCGCGTCGAGGCTCGTGGTGGTCCTACGCGTCGGGACGCCGCGCGCGCGCTGTTTGCGCGGGCGCTTGTGTCTGCGGGGCTCGCCAGGCTGGTGCCGCAGCCGCAGATGATGATGATGACGGCTTCGTCGATGCAGGCGTCGTCGGCGGAGGAGGAGGCGGAGGAGGCGGAGGCTGCTGCTGCTGACGACGGCAACAGCAACAACAACAACAACAACTCTCCGGGCGCTTCGGCTTCGGCTGCGATGGCGGTGGCCGTCGCCATGGAGAGTGAGGCGGCGGAGGGTCCTGTTGCTGCCACCACCACGACCATGAGGCCGCCCTCTGCGGCCTCTGCTGCGGTGGCGTCGGCCGCGCTCGGCGGCGGCAGCAACAACCTGCAGCTCCGCCTGCCGTCGTCGTCCTCGTCCTCGTCGTCGTCGCTGCTCACCCCAGGCGACCTCGAGCTCTTGCTCGCCGACTGGGCCGCGCTCGAGGCTCAGGCAGGCGACATCGACCGCGCGCGCTCGCTTTGGCGCCGCTGCTTGCGTGCGCCTGCGGGGTTGCTCGTGGCGGAAGAGGAGTCGTTGTCGGCGTCGGCGGCGGCGGCCGGCTCCTCGTCCTCCTCCGCTACAAGCCGCCGCCAGCGCCACTTCTCTTCTTCTTCCTCCGCCCTCTCGAAAAGCCCTCGCGAGCCTCGCCGCCCTTCAGCACGCGCCTTGCTTGCCGCGGCCGCGTTCGAGGCGCAAGTGGGAGGGCGGCCCGAGGTGGCGCGCGAGCTTGTGCTGAGGGCGTTGGCGGTGGCTGGTGGTGGCGGTGGGGGTGAGGTTGTGGCCGGGGTGGCGGCGGGTGCCGCTGCTGCCTCTGCTGTCGCTGCGCCCTCTTCACCACCATCGTCGTCGTGGTCTTCTGCCGAGGAGGAGCAGGACAACGACGACGTCGACAGCGTCGGAGACGACGAGGATGCCTCTCTCAACCACAACCACAACCACAACCAATCCCCTCCCCCTCCCCTCGGCGCCCTGCGCGCCCGCGTCGCGCTCGCGCAGCTCGAGTCCGACCACTTTGGCGACGAGCGCGAGGCGAGGCGGTTGTTGGCGGGGGTGGTTGATGCGCTTGCTGTGCGGAGGAGGACGAGGGGCGGAGGAAGGAGCGGCAGCGCTGCCAACGCCGCCGTCGCCGCCGCCGCGCTCGTCGCCTTGGCGCGCCTCGAGCGGCGCGCCGGGCGGCTCGACGAGGCCGAGGCGTTGTTGCGGAGGGCCATGGTTGTTGGGGGTGGTGGTGGTGTTCAGGCGGCTGTCGCGGAGGACCAGGATGAGCAAGAGGAGGAGCAAGAGGAGGAGGGGCACCAAGACAACGACTGGCCGAGCGCCGCGCTCGACTTGGGCGCCGACGGCGCGGCGGTCTTGCTGCCGTCGAGCCAAGGGATCACGGGAGGCTACTTTGATCCAGCCATCGCGCTCGAGGTGGCGGCTGTCGCTGCTCTGCGCGGCGACCGCGCTCGCGCGGCCAACCTGAGGCGTCACGCCGCCGCGCTCGCCCAGCGTGACGAGCTCAAGGGGGTTGGGAGTGGTG
>Ga0315899_10009085_pt1 | contig 10663 bp, 10 predicted proteins | sample LakEriMetagenome_2_FD_203518 | JGI IMG/M metagenome (GOLD analysis project Ga0315899, IMG submission 203518) | Freshwater fungal communities from buoy surface, Lake Erie, Ohio, United States - Buoy 4 MA112 | ecosystem: Environmental > Aquatic > Freshwater > Lake | place: USA: Lake Erie, Ohio...
TGAATCGATATACGAAACGCGCCTTCGAATTAATGTCGGATTTAGTGGTGAATTCTAATTTCCCCATTCAAGAAATTGAAAAAGAAAAAGAAGTCGTAATCGATGAGATTAATTCCTATAAAGACAGCCCCTTGGATCGCTTGATGGACGAGTTTGACCGGATCTTTTTTGGCGATCATCCGCTGGGTAATCCGATATTAGGGACTAAAAAATCAGTTAAACGATTTAAACGGGAAGATTTATTGGCTTTTATACAATCCAATTTTTCAGCCGACAATTTGGTTGTTTCTTATGTTGGGCGAGAGCCCAAACATCGCTTGGTGGACTTAATTGAAGGTCAATTAAAAGACTTACCAGCTAATGCTACGAATTTGGGATGGACTCCGCCAGCTGAAATTCAACCCTTTACCATTCGTAAGAAAGAATCTAATTTTCAATCCCACGCGATATTAGGCGGTATTGCACCATCATATCACAGCGATGACCGCTTGGCAATGAACATTTTGATTAATTTCTTGGGTGGTCCTGCAATGAATGCCCGTTTGAATATTGTCATTCGTGAAAAGCATGGATTAGCCTACCATGTTGAAGCCAGTTATGCGGTACTGGAAGACACAGGTTTTTGGGGTATTCTTCTTTCTGCGGAACAAAAAAACATTGATAAGTCGATTGATTTGGCAAAGAAAGAGCTTCGCTTGTTGGTAGAAAAGGGTATGACCCCGATCCAACTTAAAAAATCAAAGTATCAGTTTTTAAGTCAATTATCCATCGGATGGGAGAGTAACAATGCCCGCACGATGTCGAATGGTAAAACCTTACTCATTTATAACCGAATCGATTCCTTGGAAGATACCTTCCGTAAAATAAATGCAATTACACTCGACGAAATTAATGCGGTCGCACGAAAGTACTTTGCTTTAGAACAACAGTGTATGTTGGTATATGATAAGAAGTAGAGCGTTTTTTCTACCTCTTCCCAAAAATCTTGCTCCCTACCCGTATCAAGGTACTGCCTTCTTCCATGGCAATGGGATAATCATCGCTCATGCCCATGGAGATTTCCTTGAATTCTGAATTTGAGGAAAAATAACTTGACTGCAGTTGTTGGTATATCGTGTGTAAGTTCTGGAATTCTTGTCTGATTTGTGTTGTATTTTCCGTGAAGGTGGCCATTCCCATCACACCGCATATACGGACATGGTCCAGTAAAGAAAATTCAGATCCAGCTAAAAATGCCTTGGCTTCTTCCAAAGACAACCCGAATTTTGTGTCTTCTTGAGCTATATGGAACTGTAATAAACACGAAATCTGTCGCCCGTTTTTTTGTCCTTGTTTATTGATTTCTTTTAATAGGTTGAAGCTGTCAACCCCATGAATCAGATGCACAAAGGGCGCGATGTATTTCACTTTATTGCTTTGTAAATGTCCAATCATGTGCCAACGAATATCTTTTGGCAGCGCCTCGTACTTTTCTACCAACTCTTGAACTTTATTCTCTCCAAAATCCCGTTGACCTGCTTCATAAGCTTCCATGATGCGTTCAATTGGATGGGTTTTTGAAACCGCAATGAGCACCGTGGTAGCGTGTAAACTCGAACGAATTGCTGCAAGTTGTGCCTTAATCATGGATGTTCATTATAGTTAAGCCACTTCGTAATTTTGGCTCAACCCAAGTTGATTTTGGAGGCATAAACATGCCATGATCCGCAACGTTTTTTACGGCAGACATCGGGATGGGATACAGAAAAAATGCTACTTGAAATGTGGCATCATTTACCTGGTTTAATACATTTACAAAAGGCGTGTTTCCAGGAACAAAAGAAATATCCTCTGAGGTTTTTAAATCTTTTATTCCAAGGATAGGGTCTAGTATCAATTGGGTTAAGAGTTGGGCATCCAACGAATTTGTTGGATGCGTTGCATCAATATGTGTTGCATTAAGCGTTAATGAATAACAACAGTTGTTACAGTAAATGGTGATTTCATGTGCCGCCAGCGGTTTTCGTGGCGTATTCAATGGTGTCAAGGTACCAAGTTGCGATATCTTATCAATAAATGCTTCGGGGCTAAGTCCATTTAAGTGTTTTACTAAACGCTGAAATTCAAGGATTTTGAGGGCATCTTCTCGCACATAATACGCCAAGAAGAACTTTCCTTTGGTAATCCCTGCTGCTTTATATTTTTCATATAATGCCACAGAAGAGGCACTTCGATGATGGCCATCAGCAATATATACGGCATCTATTTTCTTGAATTCTTCAGCAATCGCGGCGCTTTCCTCTACCGACATAATCCATAATTCATGCGTGATCAAGTCGGTTGTAGTGAATTCGTATTCAGGTCTGTTTTGGGTAAGGTTGTATATTATTTTATCGATGGTATCGGTACCTTCATACGACATCAATACAGGTTCTGCGTTGAGGCCAACGATGTCTAAATAGCGAGTGAAAACCCCTTCGCGTTCGGTGAGTGTGGCCTCGTGTTTTTTAATGTGGTCGCTCAGGTATTCTTCGGCGTCGGCACCCCCAATTATTCCGGTGTACACACGGTCTGGACAGGTTTGACGATATACATATAAATGCGGTTCAGCATCCTTCTTTAAAATCCCCTTTTCTTGAAACAACTCATATCCTTCTTTCACTAACTGAAATCGTTCGTTTGAATTTACATCCGTACGTTTAAGGCGGTTAAATTCCGGATTAATGATGTGTAAGAGCGTATAGGGGTTATCTTCTAGTTTGGCCTTAAGCACATTCGGTTTATAAGAATAATAGGGCCTAGTAGCCACTAAGTGCACCTTGTCCCTGACCGGACGTATCGCTCGAAAGGGTTTGATGATCGCCATATTAGAACTTATAACTTACGCCAAGACTTGGGAGAATAGGGAATTGATAAATTACTTTTGAGGTAACTCGATTCACGTAAAAAATATTCTTTCGATCATAGACATTCGTAATGTTTCCAGTTACTTCAAGCCTTGTTTTGTTTTTAAATTCGAAATGCTTTTTAACCGTGATATCTAATCGGTGGTAATAAGGCAGTCTTCGGCTATTAAATGTACCTAATAAGGTAGTAATGGTGGATGGATTGTTCGTTACATAGTCCGTAGTGACACCACCGTTGAAATTCTCTGCTTGATAATATCCCGCGGTTGGAGTGAATGGAAGTCCCGAACCTAAATTCCAACGTACATTAACTTCTAAGTCTTTTTTCTTGCCAAATTGGTAAGAGCCAACTAAGTTCACATTATGTCTACGGTCAAATACTGGGAAGTAGGAATCAAAACCATCCCATCGGGTAGAGTAACTGTACGAATATACCCCCCAAATGAACAGTCGATTTAAGGTTAATTTATAAAGTACATCCACACCAATTGTTTTTCCTGATTCAATAATGAAGTCTTTCTTAAACACATCATCTACTAATTCGAATTGGGCAAGGTCTTCGTATAATTTGTTCTGGTTAATATTACTTAGTTGATTGAAATACTTGTAATACCCTTCAATGTTCAAGAAATTCGATTTGTTTAGGTCATATTCTATCCCAAGGATGCCATGCCATGCATATTGTAATCCATTTTGAATGTTCTTGGTGTTTAGATTTTCTGTAACAAATTGCTCCTGAACGTTTGTTGGTGCTGAAAGCAATCCGTTAAACAAGTTAACAATATCCTTATCGCTGGAAGCGGAAGTAAAGTTCTGAGAATAACGTCCTCCGGAGAATTTGAATCTCATTTTTTCCGTGGCGTTGTATTTTAAGCCCAGTCGTGGTTCAGGTGAAATGGTACTCAATGAAGCGTAGGCTTGAACTCGAAACCCAGCTTGCATAACCCATCGAAGGTCTTTAGAAACTCTTCTGTAGTTGTAATATGCGCCAAGTTCTGTGGAGAAGTTAAATGCTTCTATTTTTCTTTTAGCTTCATTGAAGGTAACGAATTGTGTGTTGAACCCACAAAAATTAAATCCGTAGTTCATTTCGCCTTCATTTTTTAGGAAATAAGAAAAGTCGAAACCGAGATCAAATCCACCAATTTTTGAATAACGTGGCTCTACTTGGTCTTCAGCAAAGGTGGTCATGAAATTTGATCCATTCACGTGTCCTCGAATAAACACCGGGGAGCCCGAAGGAATCAATAAAAAGTTCATTCCGCCCCCAGAGGCTTGCCAATCGAGGTCAGCAATGCTATAATTCACGCTGTCTTGATTGTGGAATCCAAAAAAGCTCACTTTCGATCCGCTTTCACTGGTAAAGGTTACTTTTCCATATAAATCGGTAAAGTTAAAGGGTAGACCATCTCCCTCATTGATTTTAGGATATAGGGATTTGGAGGTGTAGTCAATTAAACTGTGTTTTGCTGTAAACACGTAAGATCCCGGAGAAAGTCTGCCGTTTTTTGCTTTGCTAAACGGCCCTTCTAACACAAGCTTTGCTAAGAATGGAGACACTGAAACCTTGCCACCAAAAGCGCCACGATCGCCATCGCGATATGAAATATCCATTATCGATGAAACTCTTCCTCCGTATTTGGATTCGAATCCTCCCGTATAAATGTCCACTGATTTCACTAATTCTGTCTCAAAAATTGAATAGAATCCAATGGAGTGAAAGGGATTATAGATGGTCATACCATCAAGTAAGGTCTTGTTTTGAATTGGTGTTCCTCCCCGCACGTAAAATTGTCCGCCTTGATCACCCGTTACGGTAACTCCCGGTGTAACAGAAACGGCTCCAAGTACATCACTTTCTGCCCCATAAACTGGAATACGTTCAACACCTGCTTTATCGAATTTGATTGTACCTACATCAGGCTTGGTTTTTTTTGTTTTTGATTCGGCAGTAACTACCACATCTTCGAAGGTTTTATCCGTTGGTGTCAGTTTAATCGGAATGTCGATGATCTTTTTATCTGCAGGGAATTTTACAGGAATAAAGGTTCGTTTGTATCCAGGGACAGAAATCCGAATTAAATAGTCTGCTTTCTTAAGTTTGGGAATGGAGAATAATCCGTTGGCATCGGTCATGGCACCCGCAACCAAGTTGCTATCCATGGTGAGTAAGGTTACTTTTTCATTGCTTATGGCTTCCCCATTTTTTTCATTGGTGATAAATCCCCGAACGTTATAATCTTGAGAAAAGGCTATTACAGGAAATAGGAGTAAAAAGGAAAGAAAGCGCATAAAAAATTTTCCCCGAAGATACGCAATAGAAATGAATTTCTACCCTGCGGTTTCGCTAAAAAGGGCTTCAACAAATGCTTGTTTATCGAACAACTGAAGGTCCTCCATTTTTTCCCCTACACCAATATACTTAACTGGGATTTGCATTTGGTCAGAAATGCCTATAACAACTCCTCCTTTGGCAGTACCATCCAATTTGGTAATGGCTAAGGCATTGATTTCGGTGGCTTGAGCAAACTGTTTAGCTTGTTCGTAGGCATTTTGACCGGTTGATCCATCGAGTACTAACAAAATTTCATGCGGAGCATTGGGGAAGACCTTGGTCATTACCCGTTTGATTTTACTCAGCTCATTCATCAAGTTAACTTTGTTGTGCAGTCTACCTGCGGTATCGATAATCACTACATCGGCTCCATTTGCTTTAGCAGATTGCAAGGTATCAAATGCTACACTTGCGGGATCTGCATTCATGCCTTGTTGAACGATGTCTACACCAACGCGCTGAGACCAGATGATTAATTGATCTACTGCAGCAGCTCTAAAGGTATCAGCTGCACCCAGCATCACTTTTTTTCCAGACGATTTAAATTGATGCGCGAGTTTCCCGATGGTTGTAGTTTTACCAACTCCATTTACTCCGACTACCATGATTACATACGGTTCATTCGGGTTCAATTGCTTGTTTTGTTCAAGTGAAATGTTGCTGTCCACTAATAAACCAGTGATTTCCTCTTTAAGCACTGTATTTAACTCGTCGGTATTGAGCACTTTGTCGCGATCTACGCGTTTTTGGATTCGATCAATGATTTTAAGGGTAGTTGCCACACCGACATCGGATGAAATCAGTACTTCCTCCAAATTGTCTAACACTTCATCGTCAACCTTGGATTTCCCAAGTATAGCACGAGTAATTTTACTAAAAAAAGATTGTTTTGTCTTTTCTAAGCCTCGGTCTAGGTCTTCTTTTTTACCCCTTGAAAAAAAATCAAAAATTCCCATAATGTTAATGCACAAAAAATCCCGTCCACCTTGGCGGACGGGATCGTCTATAATTAGATAATCAATTAGTTCTTAGCGAACCAATCTTTAACTTTGTCGTTGTGAACGATTTCTTCTTTAGTAACGTAACCACCTGATTTCTCAGATTTAACCATTTTAATCACTTTTGTGTGCTCTTTTCCTCCACCTTTTTGTAAGGATGCAACTACTTTCTTTGCCATGGTCTATGCTTATTTAATTTCTTTGTGAACGGTATATCGCTTTAACACGGGATTAAATTTCTTTAATTCCATACGGTCAGGCGTGTTTTTTCTGTTTTTGGTTGTAATGTAACGAGACATTCCAGGCATCCCTGATTCTTTATGCTCTGTACATTGAAGAATTACTTGAATTCTATTTCCTTTACTTTTCTTAGCCATTTTACTTTTCGTTTATTCTGTTTCCCAACAGGGTAAATTATTTAATAAATCCTTTAGCCCGAGCATCTTTCAAACAAGCAGAAATTCCTTTCTTATTGATTGTTCGAATAGCTGAAGTGGATACTTTCAGAGTAATGAATGTATTTTCTTCAGGCACATAGAATTTCTTCGTTACCAAGTTTGGTAAAAATCTTCTTTTCGTTTTACGGTTGGAGTGAGAAACATTGTTTCCTACCATTACCGATTTTCCTGTTAGCTGACAAATGCGCGACATGATGTATTAAACTTTTTTATTAAAGCGGGTGCAAAGAAACGATATTTTTAAGATAAAAGCAAATTGAAAATTATTTTTTCCGCGATTTCTAAGGGTATTATTCCTTTAAAAGTGCTAATCGCAATAAATTCAACGCAGCTAAGGTACTCATTTCAATGTTTCTCAGGCGATTATCTCCGAAATGGAATTTTTTGGCGATGGTTTCTTCAGATCCAGCAAGACCGATCCAAACGGTTCCTACAGGATGTTGAGAGTCGCCCGCGGTTGGCCCCATGATGCCTGTGGTGCTCAAGCAGTAATCTACTCCAAGCCGTTCCTTACCTGCTTCGGCCATGCGTTTGACAACCGCTTCACTTACCACATCATGCGATTCTATAAACTCGGGTTCTATTCCAAGCAAGCTGGATTTCATGCTGGTTTGATAGGTGAGCAAACTGCCCCGAAAATATTGCGAAGAACCAGAATTCTCTACAATCGATGTGGCTAAACTTCCGGCGGTGCAGCTTTCTACTGTACCCACTGTTTTTTGTTGTAAGGTAAGTAAATGGGCAATTATAGACGACAAGGTATCTTCCCCATAACCTACAATAAGTTCGGGTATAATGGTTTGTAATTCACTTATTTTGCTTTCAATTAAGCCTTTATCTGTTTTTCCCTTGTGCGATCCAATCCGCAATTTCACCATGCCTGGTGATGGGAGATATGCCAAGGATAGTTTTGCCTCTTCCAAAGATGTTTCCCATGTGGAAATCCGTTCCGCAAGAAAACTCTCGCCCATACCGTGGGTGATTATCGTTTGGTGATACAGGGCGTTTAAGTTGTAGTTCTCCTGCAATCTAGGTAGAATTTCTTCTAGGTAAATCCCCTTCATTTCATAGGGTACACCCGGTAGACTAATTACAGATTTCCCTTTAGCTTTGAACCACATGCCCGCTGCAGTTCCCATGCGATTCGGAAGGATTTCACATCCTTTTGGTAGTAATGCTTGATCGATATTAACTTGAAGCATTGGCCGGTTTCTCCGTGCGAAAAAGTCAGCGATGTGATTTAGTGTTTCTTTGTCCTCGACCAGTGGCATATCAAAATATGCCGCCAATACTTTTTTGGTACGATCATCTTTCGTTGGACCTAAGCCACCGGTTACAATACAGAGATCTGCAGTGGATTCATCAATGGCTTTGCGAATGACATGTTCATCGTCAGAAATTGTTAGTACCTGTTGAATCCTTGCGCCTATGGATGATAACTCTTTTCCAAGCCAAGCTGCATTGGTATTTACTGTTTGTCCAATTAATAACTCATCACCGATCGAGAGTATGGATACGATCATATTTTGATGAATTTAGCGATGGACTCAATGTGCCCGGTATGGGGAAATTGATCCACTAAACAGAATTTTTCTAAAGTATACCCGGCATCAACCAGTGTTGAGGCATCTCGTGCTTGAGTAGACGGGTTACATGATATATAAACGATTCGTTTGGCGCCAAGTGCGATGGTTTTAAGCAAAGTTTTTGGAGCAATTCCTGCACGTGGAGGATCCAAGATAAGCGCGCCGATGTTCCCTTCATATTGCGGATGTTCCTTAAGGAATTTACCAACATCTGCTGCGTGAAAACTGACATCTGTTAGCTTGTTTTTATTCGCATTTTCCTTAGCATCCTCAATGGCTTCAGGCACGATGTCAACACCCGTTATTCGGGCACTTGGGTTTCTAGTGGCAATGAGTTGCGCAATGGTGCCTGTTCCGCAGAATAAATCCAATATTTCCTGATTTGGAGGGAGGTCCTCCAGTAAATAATCAATAGCCTTTTGGTAAAGTAATTCTGCACACGCAGGATTGGTTTGAAAAAAACTCTCCATGCGCATTTGAAAGGTCAATCCAAGAATTTGCTCTTCAACAAAGGGTTTACCGTAAAGCATTTTTGTTTGTCCATTTTCAATCTTCGATCGATCCGCAACATCATCATTCACCGTATGTTGAATTCCTGCGATTCGATCTCCGTACAATTCGAGTAATTTAGCAACAAATGCATTTCGGTCAAAGTGTTTAATTCCATCGGAAGACGTAACTAAATTAACCAGTAATTGGTTGTGTAAAAAGGACTTTCGCACAATGATATGCCTGAAAAACCCTCGTTTTTGTGGTGGATGCCAAGCAGGCAACTTCGTATCTTCTAAAAAGGTTCTGAGTAGGATTAACTTCTCTTCCCATTCCTTGTCAAATAAACCGCTGGGCTTATTCAAATTCTCAACTTTCCACCATGTCCCTCTGCGTTTAAATCCTAAAGCAAAGGTATCGTCAACATCTTCACCGCTTTCCATGTCGTGTTCAATGCTGGAGAAGCTGTATTCCATTTTATTTCGATAAAAATATAGGGAAGGAGAGGCAATGTACTCATCGAATTTTTGTTCAAGATCTCGTATCCCGCTTATCTTAGAGAAGGTACTTAGGGTGGACGATAGCTTTACATTGTGTTGTTCTTCTTGTGCCACAAAAATATACGGCGCACCGGAAATTTCTTGGTAATCAGAAACAACCTCGAGTGGTGAACGCTTAATTACCTCGACTAATTTTGCTTCCGCATGGTGTTTACGTTTTGCATCGATTTTAGCCTTAACCACTTGGCCCGGAAATGCATTATCCACAAAAACAATGAAATGAGAATCTTCCGTTGGGATTTTCGCTATGCCTCTGCCGCCAAAGGCGTAGGCATCAATGGTTAAAGTAACCAATTCTCCACGATGAAACATATTAAATCATTCCCCGAATTACACCTTTGTCAGAGGCTTGAATAAAACCAAGAATTTCATCCCGAAGGGCTGAGGCTAGAATGCTTTCTTCTATGGCTTGAATTCCTTTAGAAATATTACTGTTTTGAACATAGATGATTCGGTAAATGTCTTCTATCAGTCGAACATCCTCGTCACTAAATCCTCTTCTTCGTAAACCCACGGAATTCACTCCCGCAAAGGTTAGGGGTTCTCTAGCCGCTTTAATGTATGGCGGTACATCCTTTCTAATCAGTGAAGCGCCACCAATAAATGCGTGCTTACCAATATGAACAAACTGTTGCGCTGCGACTTTTCCTTCAAGTATGGCATAATCATCAATAGTAACATGACCGGAAAGCCCGGTGTAACTTGCCAAGATTACATGGTCTCCAATCTGGCAATCATGCGCTACATGCACATACGTCATGAGTAAACAATGGGAGCCAATCACAGTTTTCCACTTGTCTTTGGTGGCTCTATGAATTGTAACGCATTCCCTGATTTTTGTGTAATCTCCAATTTCTACCGTAGTATCTTCGCCTTCAAATTTAAGGTCTTGAGGAATCACTCCGATCACAGCTCCAGGGAATATTTCACAGTGTTTGCCGATGCGTGTTCCTGGATAAAGCGCTACGTTGGAATGAATTTTTGTTCCTTCTCCGATCACTACATTTTCATGTATCATACTGAAGGGGGCTATGCTAACTTGAGCACCAAGTTGTGCATCAGGATGTACGCTCGCTAAGGGAGAAATCATTCCGTTTTATCTTTTATAATTTGTGCTAACATCTCAGCTTCCATTACAGGTTTTCCATTCACATAAGCTGTTCCTCCCATTTCAACTAAGCCTCGACGAATTGGTGAAAGTAAGTTTAATTCGAAGACAAGGGTATCGCCGGGCACAACTTTCGATTTGAATTTCACCTTGTCAATTTTCATGAAATACGTAGAGTATAGGTGAGCATCTTCAACGCTACTTAATGCAAAAATTCCACCTACTTGAGCCATTGCTTCTATTT
>Ga0315899_10009088_pt1 | contig 10663 bp, 8 predicted proteins | sample LakEriMetagenome_2_FD_203518 | JGI IMG/M metagenome (GOLD analysis project Ga0315899, IMG submission 203518) | Freshwater fungal communities from buoy surface, Lake Erie, Ohio, United States - Buoy 4 MA112 | ecosystem: Environmental > Aquatic > Freshwater > Lake | place: USA: Lake Erie, Ohio...
AAAACACTCAGCAGCAGGAATTGAAGAAGAACTAGAACTGCTCGGCAGTAGCATCAGCATTGGTTCCGATAACGATGAATTCACGATTTATGTCAATTCACTTACTCGCAACCTGGATGCAACATTGGCATTGCTTCAGGAGAAGTTGTTCATGCCAAAATTCGATCAGTCGGAATTTGATATGGTTAAAAAGCAACAGCTGGAAGGCATTGCGAATATGAGCACGCAGCCGGGCGCAATGGCCGACTTCATTTTCAACCGTATGATATTCGGTGCTGATCACATCATGGGAATTCCGCGTTCAGGAACTGCAGAAACCGTGAACTCCATTACATTGCAAGATGTGAAAGATTACTATAACAAAATGTTCTCTCCAAACATTTCAAAACTGATCATAGTATCTGACCTAGGTAAAGATAACGCCATCGGAAAGTTGGGCTTCCTCAATACGTGGCAGAACAAAAACACGGCGATCAAGACAAATGCTGACTTCGCACCGAAATATGCTGCGATGAAAACGAAGATTTATCTGTACGATAAAAAAGATGCAGCGCAATCGGAAATTCGTATTGGTCGTATGGGCTTACCGTATGATGCTACCGGAGAATTCTACCGCGTGGGCTTGATGAATTATCCATTGGGTGGACATTTCAACAGTCGTGTGAATTTGGAAATGCGTGAGAACAAAGGCTGGACTTACGGTACGCGAACCGGATTTAACGGTAGCAATTACACCGGAACATTTGTAGCATCAGGTGGCTTCCGATGGAATTCAACAGACAGTGTGATTGTGTCCTTCATCAATTTAATGGATAATTATGCATCAGCAGGTATCAGAGAAGATGAATTGAAATACATGAAGAAAGCGATCTCTCAGAAAGAGGCGCTCGCTTACGAAGAACCTTATCAGAAGCTGTTCTACCTGAAGCGCATCATCGATTACAACCTGCCGGATAATTACAATGAGCAACAATCCGAGATTTTGAAAAACATCACAAAATCAGAAATTGATGCATTGGCGAAAAAATGGTTGAGCACTCAGAACATGGTCATCATGATGGTGGGTGACAAAACCAAATTGCACGATCGTCTGACTAAGTTGGGTTACGAAATTGTAGAAATGAAAGAAGACGGCAATCCGGTGAATCCGCCGAAAGCTGAAGTACGAGAAGATTACGGCATTAAACCGATTCCAACTCCTCCGCCACCACCGCCACCGGCAAAAAAGAAAGAAAAGAAAAAGCGTAAAATGCGCGATTAAGGAAGAGAACGGTTGTCATTACGGCAACCGTTTTTTTGTTGCACATACAGTATATTCGCGCATGGAACTCACCATCTTCTCCGATGAACACTTTATGCGTGAAGCGCTTAAGGAAGCACGAAAAGCATTTGATGCAGAAGAAGTTCCTGTTGGTGCCGTTATTGTTTGGCAAGACAAAATTATTGCACGAGCACACAATCTTACAGAACGACTGAATGATGTCACCGCGCACGCAGAAATGCAAGCGATAACTGCAGCGGCATCTGCTATTGGAGGAAAATACTTAACCGAATGTACGTTATACGTAACGCTGGAACCTTGCGTGATGTGCGCCGGAGCCCTTCAATGGTCGCAAATTCCCAAGATCATTTTCGGTGCGCATGACACAAAACGAGGTTATGCCCGTTTTGGAAACTCACTGCTTCATCCGAAAACACAAATTACAGGCGGTGTGCTGGAAACGGAATGTGCCGAGCTAATGACCACCTTTTTCAGAGAACGACGCAAGTAAGTCGTTATACTCCCACAAGGTTTCGTAATTTCGCACCTCTTCAATATTACTACTATGCTGCGTTCTCATACCTGTGGCGAATTACGCCTTGCTGATGCCGGAAAAGAAGTTAACCTCTGCGGATGGGTGCAAACCTCTCGCGATTTCGGAGGCATGACGTTTATTGATTTGCGTGATCGTTACGGTATAACACAATTGGCATTCAACATGGCCACTAATGCAACTTTGTGTGAACAAGCGCGAACGCTCGGACGTGAATTTGTAGTGCGCGTGAAAGGTGCAGTGCGCGAGCGTGAAAACAAAAATCCGAAAATACCCACCGGAGATGTGGAGATCATTGTAACAGACTTAACAGTGCTCAACACTGCGAAAACACCACCCTTTACCATTGAAGATGAAACGGATGGCGGTGATGATTTGCGCATGAAATATCGTTACCTCGACTTGCGTCGTAATCCTGTGCGTGATAGTTTGATATTGCGTCACGAAGTTGCACAGGCAACGCGCCAATACCTCAGCAATCAGCAGTTTATTGAAGTAGAAACGCCGGTGCTCATCAAATCTACACCCGAAGGTGCACGCGATTTTCTGGTGCCTTCACGCATGAATCCGGGACAGTTTTACGCCTTGCCGCAATCTCCTCAAACGTTTAAACAACTATTGATGGTTGCGGGATTCGATCGCTACTTCCAGATTGTAAAGTGTTTTCGTGATGAAGATTTGCGTGCTGATCGTCAGCCGGAGTTCACACAGATTGATTGTGAAATGAGCTTCGTGGAACGCGCGGATATCCTGAACATGTTTGAAGGTCTTGTCCGCCATTTGTTTCAAACCGTTAAAGGTGTAGACATTGGTACATTACCACACATGAGTTATGCTGATGCCATGAAATATTATGGCAACGACAAACCGGATACGCGATTTGAAATGCGTTTTGTCGAGCTGAACGATGTCGTGAAGAACAAAGGCTTCAAAGTTTTTGATGATGCGGAACTTGTTGTGAGTATTTGTGCGAAAGGTGCTGCATCATTCACCCGCAAGCAGTTGGACGAACTGACAGAATTTGTAAAGCGCCCGCAGATTGGAGCTTCCGGATTGGTTTACGTGCGTTACAACGAAGACGGAACGTTGAAGTCCTCCGTTGACAAGTTCTACAATGAAGAGGAATTGAAAAAATGGGCTGTTGCATGCGATGCACAACCCGGCGATTTGATTTTAGTACTCGCGGGCAATGCGAACAAAACACGCAAAGCCATGTCGGAGTTACGTCTTGAAATGGGCTCACAGCTTGGGCTGCGCGACAAAAACAAATTCTCGTGTTTGTGGGTAATTGATTTCCCTTTATTGGAATTCAATGAAGATGCTAATCGCTGGTTTGCTATGCACCATCCGTTTACTGCACCATGGCCGGAAGATATTGCCAAGCTCGACAATCCTGATGCATACGGCGATATTCGTGCAAATGCGTACGACATGGTCATTAATGGCGTAGAAGTTGGTGGTGGTTCTATCCGAATTTTCGATAAAGACTTACAAGCAAAAATGTTTGGCGTATTGGGCTTTTCTCCGGAAGAAGCGCAAGAACAATTCGGCTTCCTGATGAATGCATTTGAATTTGGAGCACCTCCGCACGGGGGTATCGCTTTCGGATTCGATCGTTTGTGTTCGCTATTTGGAGGTGCCGATTCTATTCGTGATTTTATCGCCTTCCCGAAAAATAATTCCGGTCGCGATGTCATGATTGATACGCCAAGTGTAATTGACGAACTTCAATTGAAGGAGCTGAGTATTAAAACGCTGTAATACGATTCTATTCGCTGAAAGATGCGATGATCGCTTCCATCGTCTCACGATTCGACTCTAGTCGCGTTGTTGGAGTCCAGAGTAGAATCTGGTAAAAGAACTTTTCCGACTCCACGCAGGTGAGCGAATAGGTTGTTTCGTTTCCTCCTTGCTTTCGGATAATGGTCGTTTGTAATACGGGCAAATTATTGATTTCCTTTTTGGCATTCACGAACACACCCACGCTGTCAATATTGCGCGATGCAATTTTCATGTAGGTATCCAAATCGTAGTCGAGACCGAATGATGTAATCTTGTCTTTGGAATCGTCAATAATTACTACGTACAATTCTGCATCCGCATCCGCATATTGGAGCGAAGCATTGTCATTCAGTTGTGGTGCAGGATTCATAACACCGGGCAAGCTTAATTGATATTGTGCACCTGCTGATGACAACACCCGCGTTTGCATTAAGCCTGATTCGCGGAATCCAAACCACCAAATGCCAAATATGAAACCGATTACACCGGCCACCACTAACAAGTATTTAACTGCTTTCTTCACACCACCAAATTACATTTTTACCACGATAACAACACGAATAAACAAGGCCATCCCGAAGGACAGCCTTTCTTGTGATTTAAGTATCGCCTATTACAATGTGCCGCGCTTCTCTTGTTCGCGTTCGATTGATTCAAACAACGCTTTGAAATTACCGGCACCGAATCCTTTAGCACCCATACGCTGAATGATTTCATAAAACAACGTCGGACGGTCTTCAACAGGTTTGGTAAATATCTGAAGCAAATAACCTTCTTCATCCGCATCAACCAAAATGCTGAGCTTCTCCAACACATTGATGTCTTCTTTCATCATCTTCATGTGTTCACCCAAACGTGCCGGAATTGCCTCGTAATACGAATGCGGAGGCGCTGATAAAAATTCTACGCCACGTGCACGCAACTCGGAAACAGTTTTGATGATGTCATCTGTAGCTACTGCGATGTGCTGACAACCCGGACCTTCGTAAAAATCAAGATACTCTTCAATCTGAGATTTCTTCTTGCCTTCAGCCGGTTCGTTAATCGGGAATTTGATTCGTCCATTTCCGTTCGACATTACCTTCGACATCAGCGCGGAGTATTCCGTGTGAATCGTTTTATCATCAAAAGACAAGAAATTGACGAAGCCCATAACATCTTCGTACCACTTCACCCACTGATTCATTTCTCCCCAACCTACGTTACCAACCATGTGATCAATGAACTTCAATCCAACAGGAGATGGATTATAGTCTGATTCCCATTTCATATAGCCCGGCAAAAACGGACCATCATACTTTTTGCGCTCTACGAAAACATGAACTGTTTCACCGTAAGTATAAATGCCGGAACGAATAACTTCACCATGTTCGTCTTTTTCTAACGTCGGAGTCATGAAGGGCTTCGCCCCTCGCTTTGTAGTTTCTTCAAATGCCTTTGTCGCATCTTCTACCCACAATGCAATCACCTTGACACCGTCCCCGTGTTTCTTGATGTGTTCGGCAATCGGTGATTCGCTGTTTAATGGTGTTGTTAGTACCAAACGAATTTTGCCTTGCGACAACACATAAGAGGCGCGGTCGCGTACACCTGTTTCCAAACCTGCAAAAGCACAAGACTGAAAGCCGAAAGCCGTTTTATAAAAGTGCGCTGATTGTTTAGCATTACCTACGTAGAATTCTACATAGTCTGTTCCCAGCAGTGGCAGGAAATCCTGAGCACCTTCAAATATTTTATCTAAACCGTATTCAACGTTTTTTACATCAGTAGCCATTTGTATTATGTTTTAATAATTGTTGTAGTTCATGAAAATTATCGTCTAACAAAACCTCACGAATATGACCACATCGCTCTGATGTGCGGCGACAATAACAATATCCTCATTTCATTCATACTTAAATTTAGCAAGATTTACGCGGCAAACAATAGCACCTGACGTAAATCATCTTTAATCAACCCAGGTTTTGTAGTACTTGCCGTCGTCTATTTTCAACGCCTCTTCAGTAATCATCAGCGGGCGGAAGGTGTCCACCATCACTGCCAATTCTTGCGTATCCTTTTGGCCAATGCTGCGCTCCATAGCTCCCGGAGCCGGTCCGTGCGGAATACCTTTCGGATGTAACGTGATGTGTCCTTGTTCAATGTTATTACGGCTCATGAAATCACCGTCCACATAATACAACACTTCGTCTGAATCGATATTACTGTGATTGTATGGAGCAGGCACTGCCAAAGGATGGTAATCATACATACGCGGAACAAACGAACACACCACAAATGTGGACGTTTCAAACGTTTGGTGAGTTGGTGGCGGCAAATGCACCCGTCCTGTTATCGGTTCAAAATTGTGAATCGAGAATCCCCAAGGGAAATTATAGCCGTCCCAGCCCACAACATCAAAAGGATGTGTAGCATACACCAATTCGTGCAACATACCTTCCTTCTTGATCTTCATCAGGAAGTCACCCTTTTCATCAAAGGTTTCCAACTCGGTTGGTAATTTCATGTCGCGCTCACAAAACGGTGAATGTTCCAGCAACTGCCCCGAAGAACTCTTGTAGCGTTTCGGCGTGAAAAAGGGCGCGTAACTTTCTACATAAAAAATGCGGTTGTCTTCGGTTTCGAAATCTATCTGATAAATCATTCCACGTGGGATGATCAGGTAATCACCGTATTCGAATTCGATATTACCCATAAACGTGCGCAGTTTCCCTTTGCCTTTGTGAATGAAAAGCATTTCATCCGCATCTCCGTTTTTATAAAAATAACTGCGTAAACTTTTTCTCGGTGCTGCTAACCCGATGATACAATCACCGTTTACCAAAACCGGCACACGGCTTTCCAAAAAATCATCTTTCGGAGGCACCTGAAATCCCTGCAACAACATAGGGCGAATGTTCTTAGGAATTGCAATTTTAGGAGACACGTCAGTCGACTTAACAATCTCCTTAATCTGTGTCGGACGATGAATATGATACGTTAACGACGAATGATTATTAAATCCTTCCGTACCAAATAACTGCTCGTACAGAAAATTGCCATTCGCGTTTTTCGTTACGGTGTGACGTTTGGACGGAAACGTACCGAGTTTATGATAAATAGGCATAATAGATGATGTTATTTCACCCAAAACTATTCCCGGTTAAACAAACGGTCAATGACAAAAGTCATAACCGATTTCCCGTTAATCTGATTTTCGTCGTGTAAATGCCGGCTTCAACTTGCTGTGATAAAAAGATCCGGCTCTTACTACTTTGCCTTCTGCACGCCGTTGCTTCTTTTCATCAGTAGTTAATTCATCCCAGGCCTTACATTCCGGTGAGCAATAACCTTTTGTCTCCTCTATGCAATTCGGACATAAAATGTACAAAACGTGACAATCCTGATTCGTACAATTTAAATGATCGTCAGCGGGTGTGCCGCAATTATGACATTGTGCAAGAATATCATTCGTAATGCGTTCGCCCAATCGCTCATCAAACACAAAGTTCTTTCCGATAAACTTGGTGGGCAATTGATTCGTTTTAACCTGACGGGCGTATTCAATAATTCCTCCGTAAAGTTGATTGACATCCTTAAAGCCATGATGCTTTAACCATGCACTTGCTTTCTCGCAGCGCACTCCGCCGGTGCAATACATCAAGATCTTTTTATCCTCCTGCCCTTTCAACTTGTCCAGCACCATGGGTAACTCTTCTTTGAAAGTGTCAGCTTCAGGTAAAATCGCACCTTCAAATCGTCCTACTTCACTTTCATAATGATTGCGCATATCTACAACAATCGTTTCCGGCTGTTCCAATGCTGCGTTAAATTCTGCTGCGGATAAATGATTGCCAACATTAGTGACGTCAAATGTGTCATCGGCTAATCCATCTGCAACAATTTTCTTGCGCACTTTTATCGTCAATCTGAAAAATGATTTCCCGTCATCTTCTACGGCAATTTTGAAAGGCACATCTTTAAATTCCGGGCGCGCATCAATAGCTTTTCGAAATGCATCGAAATGAAATTCGGGCACACTCAATTGAGCATTAATACCCTCACGTGCCGCATAAATTCTACCAAACACATTCATCGCCGACCATTCTTTCCACAACGCATCACGCATCGCCTGAGGATCATCAAGAATGACGTAACGATAAAACGAAAGCGTAATACGACGGAAGGGCTCTTCCATCAATCGCTTACGCATTTCTTGTCGGGAAACACGATTAACTAGTACTGACATGGTATTCTAATTTTTTGCAAAATTAAGGAACAACGCGGCATGTAAGGGCTGATTGTTGTCATACACAGAGCGTCCTGCGGAATATTAACAATCATGAGTAAAATCTCACAGGTATTTCACAACTTTACGGCACAACATTATGAAGCTTTTCGCATGAGTAAAGAACGAATACTAGTAATTGGAAGCTCCGGGCAGATTGGCACGGAACTCGTGGTGGAACTGCGTCGCATTTACGGACAGGACAATGTCTTTGCATCCGATCTTAAAGCGGACGACGGCTCACACGCGGGGCCTTATGTGCAATTGGATGCACTGGATAAGAACAAACTTTTTGAGATTGTCAAGAAAGAAAATATTACCCAGGTGTATTTGTTAGCGGCACTGTTGTCCGCAACCGCTGAGAAAAATCCGGAGTTCGGATGGAAGTTGAACATGGAAAGTTTATTTCATGTCTTGGAAATTGCTAAAGAAGGGCACATCAAAAAAATATACTGGCCGAGTTCCATTGCGGTTTTCGGTCCGACAACGCCGCGTGTTAACACACCGCAATTCACCGTAATCGAACCAACGACGGTTTACGGAATCAGCAAATTTGCGGGTGAGCGCTGGTGCGAATGGTATTTCAACAAATACGGCGTGGACACGCGCAGCCTCCGATATCCGGGATTAATTGGCTGGAAATCTGCTCCGGGCGGCGGAACTACAGATTACGCGGTGCACATCTATCACGAAGCACTGAAAACAGGAAAATACACCTGCTTCCTGAACGAAAACACCACATTGCCCATGATGTATATGCCTGACGCTATCCGCGCCACTATTGAGGTTATGGAAAGCCCTGCAGACTGCATCAAAACACGCAGTTCATACAATTTAGCCGGGATGAGCTTTAATCCGGAAGAAATTGCCGTTGATATCCGTCGCCATGTGCCAAATTTCAGTATCAGTTACGCCCCGGATTTCCGTCAGGCAATAGCCGATAGCTGGCCACAAAGCATTGATGATCAGAAAGCTACGGAAGATTGGGGATGGAAACCGCAATTCGATCTTAGCCGAATGACAGACGACATGATCAGTAACCTGAAAAATATTATCGGGAAATGAAACCGTAGGCACATGAGTTGCGTACACATCTATAACTAAAGTGTCTGTATAGACTTCAGCTTCGTATCTGTCGATATAATTGGCGGATTAGTCGAAATTTTGAAACAAAACAGATACTTTGGCAGTATTTTAGCGGACTAAGGGAAGCTCGAGCAATCGGACTTGGAAACAAATTTGCAGATGAAAAAATTGGTACACTTCCTCATCATCCTCGCTGTGATCGCTGGTTACGGTTCTGCAGTTGCGGCTGAATCGGACACCATCAATCAAACCGACGGAGCAGGTAAACGCCAGGGATGGTGGATCATTACCGGAGCTTTCAAGAAAGATCCGAAGTACGCGCCTACTGCCAAAGTGGAAGAAGGTCGTTATAAAGACAGCCAAAAAACAGGTGTTTGGATTGAATATTATCCGAACGGAGCTAAGAAAAGCGAACTGACTTTCGTTAACAATCGCCCGAATGGTCATGCGGTGATGTATCACGAAAACGGCAAGAAATCAGAAGAAGGAACATGGGTTGGAACACGTTGGGTTGGAGATTACACCTTGTTTTACGAAGATGGTGTTCCTCGTCAGCAGTTCAACTACAATCAACTCGGAAAGCGTGATGGCAAGCAGGTTTACTATCATTCAAACGGTAAAGTAGCGATTGAAGTAAACGTAAAAGAAGGAAAAGAAGAAGGTTGGAAGAAAGAATACAATGAAAACGGAGAGTTAATTCTAGAAACATATTTTGCCGGTGGTAACATTGATCCTGCGAAAACAAAGACTTACGAACCGAAGAAGTCGGTAACAACTCCGGAAAAAGCTCCGGAAGAAAAAGAAATTAAAGGAACTGCTCCAACTGTAACTGACAACGCGAACAAGCCGAACACAGGACAATTCACCGGTGAAGGGTATTGGATTCTGTACAAAAACGGTCAGATTTCCATGAAAGGAACGTTCAAAAATCGTAAGATGATGGAAGGTGAAGAGCGCGTTTACGATAACAACGGCAAATTGACTCAAATAAAACTTTACAAAGGCGGCAAATACGTTGGCGATGGTCCGCTGCCTGTGGATAGCAAATAATCCAGTACTTTCAGGAGTGACAGGGTAGCCAAAAGGTTACCCTGTTTTTTTATGTGCTTCCCTCATCTTTATCGGTAAATTTGGACAATTGAAATTTATGAAACCGCATCAACTTCAAATTCAGAACACACTTTCGCGTAAAAAGGAAATTTTTCAACCTATTGAACTCGGTTACGTTGGTATGTACGTTTGCGGACCTACGGTGTACAGCGATGTCCACATGGGCAATTGCCGCACATTTATTTCCTTCGATATTATATACCGTTACCTCATTCACTTGGGTTACCAAGTTCGTTATGTCCGCAACATCACTGATGTAGGGCATTTAGAAAGTGATGCGGATGAAGGTGATGACAAAATCGCACGTAAAGCACGATTGGAACGGTTAGAGCCGATGGAAATTGTACAACGCTACACTACTGGTTTTCACGAAGTCATGGCGATGTTTAATGCAATGCCTCCATCAATAGAACCAACTGCAACAGGACATATCATTGAGCAGATTGAAATGACGGAACAGATCATGAAAAATGGTCTGGCGTATGAAAGCAACGGCAGCATTTATTTCGATGTAGAAAAATATATCGGCAACAACAATTACGGCGTCTTATCCGGTCGTTCGCTGGAAGAACAATTGAACAATACCCGCGACCTCGACGGACAA
>Ga0315899_10009090_pt1 | contig 10662 bp, 6 predicted proteins | sample LakEriMetagenome_2_FD_203518 | JGI IMG/M metagenome (GOLD analysis project Ga0315899, IMG submission 203518) | Freshwater fungal communities from buoy surface, Lake Erie, Ohio, United States - Buoy 4 MA112 | ecosystem: Environmental > Aquatic > Freshwater > Lake | place: USA: Lake Erie, Ohio...
TGCCTGTTGATCTCATATTCGGTTTTATACGCCCCATGCTTATCTCCCCGATGCCGGGCATCCATAAAGTCCTCCCCAAATCGTCATTGGAACGCAATCATCGATTGAAAAGGTACCGCCGGAGGGGTGAAACGACAAATCAGCACTATTACTGCATTGCCGCTGGAACACGTTGTACCCTACCGCGACAGCGACAGGTTATACTTTCGGATGCGAGTCGGCAAAACCGATTGCATCTGCGATCGCAGGTGGACACCGTGGTACCATCGTAATCAACGCAAACGTCCGTTGAATGCCGCATATCGCAGAAGGATGGGCGTTTCATCCATTGGCAATTGTGCGTGAATGGACCCTAAACGATAGACTCATTGGCCCGCCATGAAGCCTTGGAATTATCTCGCATCGTTCTCGATTCCAGTTTTTGCTGCGATTGGATTGTTGTGGGGCGGAATTTGGGCATGGCTTACGGTAGTGGCTGTCTTCGTTGGCGTGCCAGCCCTGGATGCATTAGTCGGTTGCGATAAGCGGGCCATCGGTACTACGAACTCGGAGCAACTCAGAGGAGCATCCCGGTTTTACAGTTGGATTCTGTACCTTCATCTTCCCGTCCAATTGGGTTTGATCCTGTTGTGCGGATGGGAGTGGAGTCGTCAATCAGTTCCGGCGTGGGTCCTGGCGGGTTGGGTTCTGTCGGTTGCATTAAGCACCGGTGGAATCGGAATCACCGTTGCCCATGAACTGGTTCACCGAAAAACAAAAACAGAACGTTGGATCGGCCGACTGATTTTGATGACCGTTCTCTATATGCATTTCGCGATTGAACACGTGCGAGGACATCACAAAAACGTTGGTACGAGAGAGGATGCGGCCACAGCAGCGCGAGGGACGAATGTGTATGCATTTATCTTGTATACGATTCCGGCGCAATGGCTTTCCGCTTGGAGGCTCGAACTTCAACGATTAAAAAAACTGGGGTTTCCTATCTGGAGCTGGCGCAATGAAATGCTCTCGTTCCTCGTGATCCAAGCCCTTTGGTTGGCTGCATTGGGGGCATTGTTCGGTTGGGGATTCCTTGGAGTCTATTTTGTGATCGCAGTACTGTCCTTCGGTCTTCTAGAAGTTGTGAACTACATCGAGCATTACGGACTGGAGCGTCACACCTTACCTAGTGGGCGGCTGGAGACGGTGCAGGAACACCATTCGTGGAACAGCGATCATCGCGTGAGCCGAATGCTTTTGTTCGAACTCAGCCGTCACTCCGACCACCATATGGCCGCCGATCGTCAGTACCAAACACTTCGATCTAAGGAGCACAGCCCACAGTTGCCGTCCGGCTACCCCGGAATGGTCTTACTGGCCCTATGCCCTCCCGTATGGTTCTGGTTGATGAATCCCAGGCTCGTTCTCGCTACGGAAGACGCAGCAACTCCGGTGTAACTCTCTTCGGAGAGAATGAATTCAGCCACTTATTGAGCCAAATAATGTCTTCGCCGTACCATAAACGGGACCAAGACTTCGATCGAGACGGTTTCGATCACAGCACCTTCCGTCGTAGCGCTGACTTCATCCGAGATGGGTAATTTACTCACATTAAAACGCTGGCAATGCAGCGTGGAATCAGGTGGACATCGATCGTCGACTAGTTCTCAAAATCCCCTTCGGCGTTACTATTGCCGTCTGCCCCACCGCGAAACGACGATCCGTTGCCTTGCGGGTTCAATCCTTGAGTTGGGATGATCTGGCCACCCGCGCCGGGAGTTAGCTTCAGGCTGTTGACGCCTCCTTGTTGGTTTGCCGATTTACCGCGAAGCAAGTTCTTGAGGGCCTTTTCCAGCGCTAATGTGCTCGTGCCATTAACCTTTAAAACTTCGATTGTCTCGCTCCGTTTCGCCTTCTGATCGAGTTCTTCGATCAAATCGCAAACCATTTCCAAAAGATCTTCACCCTTGGCGGATACCAAGATGGTGTTGGTGATCTTATCGACGCCCAATGAGAGCTTTCCTGTGAACTCGAAATTCATCCCTCCATCCGAAATCGATTCATCCGCTTTGCGCTTCGATTCACGACCAGAACCTTGACCGCGATCCTCCTCTTTGCGCTCCATAGCCTTGTCGTTCGAGCTCAGTAGGTCGCGAAACGCATCTTTGATCGCATCAACAATGTTTTGCGCCTTAGAGTATTCGACCTTGACCGATTTTGTAAATCGCAGGGATTGCTTGTCAGGGAGAGTAGGCTTGTCCCACAAATCAATTAGTCGCTGCATGGTTTGTAATTGGCTATCGGAGGCACCACTGACCAGTAGAGTATTCGTATCTGAATCCGACATGATCTTCAATTTACGTTTCTTACCCAATTGCGGACCGTCATACTCTTGTTTAGGCGGGTCGAGATCGAACAACCATCGGAACACCGAATCGTTGTTGTTTTTTTTGCTTGAGGAGTCCTCTTTAAAATATTCTTCAAGGTTCATTCTGATCCAGTACGGTCGCGAATGTCGAACATGGAAGATGTGATACTCCTTTTCCGGCGGCGCATTTACCAACATCCATTCTTCGAGGGAATCTAGAGCGTTTGTGTCGTCGGACTCTAGTATCAAGTCACCCCGCTCATCAAACCGCATCTTGATCTTGGTGCGTGATGGATTGGGTGGACTTTGTGGAAACGAACGCAACGACCCCGCATTGCGTTTGTCATTTTCTTGGGTCAATTCGCCCTCGGGCGGTTGATCAACCGCGACAAGGATTCCATTCATGTCGTTTTCTGGTGCCGAAGCCGCTCCGAGGGGTGGGGCATCGTCAAAGGGTTTGGGCGCTTTCTTTTGGCCGTCCTTGATTTTTCGGTCGGTCTTTTCAGTGTTCGGTGCTGCGGAATCCGTGGACGGGAAATCGACTTCAAACTCGGAATCCGACGGAATGTCCAGTTCGATGCCTTTCGCATCCCAGGTTTGTTGAAGACGCTCAAGGTATTCCCGCATCTGCTGGCTGCGGTTCCCTTCAATCACACGGATTCGCTGGTCGCTTCCTCCTTGCGGCGAGATCTCACCGAGTTTGGTCAATAACTTTTTGATCTCAGCCGCTTCGAACTCATTTGCCCAGAGAATGAGCTGATTGTTGCCAACATTCGCACCCACTCTAAGTTGATCTTTGCTCGTGCTCTCCTTGCTCGGTTGCGGAGCGAAGTCAAAGGCATAGAATCCGCGTCGAGGAGATTCTTCTTTCTTTTCTTGGTCGAGCCCCATCAGCAGTCGAATTGTGCCGGCGACTTCCTCTGCCCGCAGGCGTCTCAGTTGGATCACTTCGACTTGGCGAGCGGAACCGTCGAGCTTCTTTAATGTCTCTTGAATGGTCAAATGATCCGCGAGCGACGCGTACGCAATCATCGATTTGTTCTTATCATCAACTTCGAGTCGCGTGGTTGGTTCGAGCACATTGAGGGCAAGCAGCGACCCAACGAATTTCTTCGGTTCGAGGCTTGCTAAGCGATAAACTTTCATCCTGGTCGATAAGGCCTGGTATTGCTCGTTGGGAGACGTGACATCGACTCTTGAGATAAATGCAGCAACAATTGCCATTTTGTCCGGCGGAGCGTTCACGATGAGGCTATTGCGGCGATTGTTTGCAACGAGGCGGATGTCCGCTTGAGTGGCCGCAGGCCGTGGAGCACCTCCAGCGTTGGGTTGTTGTCCTGCCATTTGGGCCTGTTGGAGCATCAGCATCTGCTGTTGTTGCGCCTCCAGCTCGGGATTACCGCCGCTATTCGGTGCCGATTTTGGTCCTTTGCCGTCGTCGAGTTTTAGAAATGCTACGAGTTGTTCCCGTACTTCACTCGCGCGCACATGCTCCAACGGAAACTCGCGAGCCAGGTTATTGAGAACGACATCGGACTGTTCCTCACTTAATATCCGAGAAATGTCCGCCAAGTTGGCTGCGGTATCCATCGCTTCCAAACGGTTGGTATTGCTGAGCGCTCGGAGTGTTCCATGGGTGCTAATGAGAAGTTTTAGTTCTTCGAGCAGTTCCTTAGCAATCAAGGAGTCCAATTTGAATGTCGTCCGAACGAATCGATTCGGTGGGAGCAAGGAGAGTTCCTCCGGAGTAACCCGAGGAACCAACGCACTATTGATCTCCTTCGTTTTGACAACTTGTAAGACACCGGGGAATTCGAGCAAGGTGAAGCCACGTGCTAGGAGGTGGCGGTTGATCACATCGCGTGTTTCAGAAAGGGATGTCTTGCCAGGTGTTGCGATGCTTAAAAGATCGCCGGGTAGCTCTTGCCAGTCCAATGCCAATCCGGAGACGTCGGCGAGCCATTGCAGAACATCGGGCCACGATTGGTCGCGAAACTGAAATTGGACCATTCCCGCTTCATCCGGGCGGACTTGAAACTCTGTTTTGTCCGGTGGACCTTTGGGCTCCTTGGGCCGTCTAATCGTCTCAACAGATTGAGGGGCATTTTCCTTCTTGGAATCGGAATTGGGTGTTGGGGGTGTGGGGTTGGGTGTACTGCCATCGAAGTTTGGTGGTACAGAGCCAGGCGGCATCGATGCAGGAACCGCTACGTCACCTTGGATGATTATGGCCGACGAAATTTCCGCAGGTTGCTGCCCTGCCGGGGCTTCAGGAACCGTCGGTTCTTGAGAGACGACGGATGTGGTGACTATCCAAACGAGCACAAGCGTACAGGGAAACGAGCGTGCAAGACGCCGCAAGTGTGCAATTTGCAAATTCGTCATCGTTGAGGCCAACGGAATTAGCCTGAAATCAAGGGTTGGGTTCAGCTGAGTTTGGCTCATCGTGATGCTGTTCAGGATTCCAGTCCCGGATTGCCCGGTCGCGAGGAAGTGGCGGACCTTGGAGTCCTGGTTTAAGGATACCTAAGCATCTTGGTTTTGTCTAAATTTGTTGAGAATTCATAAAACTCTCTTAATCGGAGGCGCAGGCTAGCAAGCTGAATGACTCGCGACGGTTCCATGGGGCTCGCGGTTCCTGCGCGTCGTCTTTTCGCGAATCGTGGTATCGGTCCACAAAGGAGGTCCGACCCTCTCCGAGCCTTGCATGGAAGCAAGTGGAAACTCGATGCTGAAACCTGGTATCCCCCGACACCCATCATGATTGAAATTCCCCTCCCAGCCAAACGTGTTACCAGTTGGGAGCGATCAATCCGTAGGCAGCATCGACAGGTTGGAGATGTGCCCTGTCGGTATCCGATCGGCAAACAAAGACCTGGGCGATCGATCAGGCGTGGGTCGGCGCGTCAAAGTGCCATGATTCATCCGTGAAAATAGGGGTTTTCCTGCAAAAAGCCCCCATCAAATCCCTGCGATAACCGTCAACCCCACCCGAGAGAACTTGACAATCGTAGGCTAGGGTGAAAGATATATCGTCGATTTTCCGGCGTGACCTATACCGATGCGACCTTTTCTCACTGAGAGAATCACTGAGAAACCAGGTCGCATCTTTTTTTCGTTGAACAGGAGTCTGCGATGAGCGATTACGTGCCGATGACCCGCGAGGGTTACAACCGCATCAAGGCGGAAATCGATAGGCTTGAAAACGAAGAAATGCCTCGAATTGCTGAGAAGATTGCCGACGCACGGGCAGAAGGTGATTTGAAGGAAAACGCGGAATATCACGCGCAACGCGAAAACCAAGGCTTGATGCAAGCAAAGATCAACGCCCTCAAAGCCAAACTTTCGCGTGCGCACATCATCGATATGAATGCATTGCCCAAAGACCAAGTGGCCTTTGGTGCCAGAGTTAAGCTGAAAGATCTTTCGTTCGGCGATGAAGAAGAATACACGTTGGTCGGCGCTGGGGACGAAGATTATGAAGTTGGGAAAATACTGTCCACAAGTCCGTTCGGGTCTGCGATGATGGGCAAAAAGATCGGTGAAATTGTAGAAGTCATCGCTCCTCGTGGCACGTTACGCTACGAGGTTCTCGAAATTGTTTTTGAGATTGAGTAGTCTCCCTTTACGTGGATCCCCGTCCGTTCGAAATCGAATGGACGAATCCTCGTTCGTCATCCATAGGTGTAGATCTTGAGTACTCCGAGCGGCGATGCAGTTGGAAACGGGCCCCAAGATCCGAAAGCGACTCGCGAAAAAGATGTTCCACTCGGGCCAGCTTGCCTAGTGGTCTTCGTAGTGTGCTTGGTCGTCCTCTGCGTGGTTGTCGCCTACATGTCGTTCATGCTGATCGGCAAGCAAGGCGGGCGTGCTGCGTATGCCGTACGGGAGCAATTGATCCCGTGGGTGGATCAGTCGTCCCTCAGCAAGAGCGACCGTACCATCATCGTGGACGATCTGACCAAACTCGCCTCAGACATGGAACGCAACGAACTGACCCCTAGGCAATTGACCCGCTTGGGGATTCGGTTGACCGATTCCACGATCCTCCAATGGGGTGTCGTCGAGGAAATCAATCGCCGTGCCGCAAGTTCTGATGGCTTTACGGATGAAGAAAAAGAAGATTTTTCAAAAACCTGTGACCGCTGGTTGCGAACGGCCAGCGAAGGCAAACTATCCATGACCGAGATGGAATTTGCGTTTCAATTCGCCGCCACCAAAGAGCCCCGATCAGGTCGTTTGCTCCTCAAGAAAGAAATCAGCGACGAACAGCTCCGCGAGTTCCACCGCCGAGTGCTCGCGATATGCGAAAAGTACAAGACATCTACGGAACCGTTCGATAAAAGCGTCTCTCAAGTCTTCAAAATGATGGTCGAGGACGGTCTTTCGGAGCGTTAGACGATCGCGAGATCGATTGCAACAAATTCAATTGCAATTCAACAGACTTGTTCCATCACAAATCATAAACCTGCGTCTCCGCTCTCATACGCAATTTGTCGCGGTCAATCTTGCCAGCTCCCTTGAGCGGCAGTTCATCGACTAGATGAATCTTCTCGGGCACCATGTACGCTGCCAAATGGGAAGCGAGGTAGGCCTTCAATTCTTCTGAAGTGACGACCGATCCAGGCTTGAGTTGGATGAACGCCTCGACAGTTTGTCCTAATTCCGAGTGGCTAACACCAACAACGCAAGCATCGAGCACTGCATCATGCGTTTTGATCACCAGCTCGACTTCAAAAGGGGAGATATTGCTACCACCCCGAATGATCAAATCGCGATTTCGCCCCATAAACCAAAGATAACCATCCTCATCAAATCGCCCTAAATCCCCCGTCCGTATCGTTCCATTGAAAATCGTTTTTCGTGTCAATGCTGTGTCATTCCAATACCCGTCCATCGAGTATTGGCTCCGAATGACGATTTTACCTGTTGCACCAGAGGGCAAATCCATATCATCGTCATCCACAATCATCACCTGAGCTCCATACATCGGCAGACCAACCGATCCTGGTTTCTTTCTTCCAAAGGGCGGGTTGATCGCAATAGGCCCGACCTCCGAAGAGCCATACTGCTCTGTGAGCTCATGCCCAGTGATTCTCGTGAACTCCCGGTGCACATTGATCGGGGTAGCATCACCACCCGTCAAGGCGAGTCGTAGACCTTGGAAATCAACTTGCTCGACGTCAGGGTGTCTCAGCACTTGACTCCATGCTGCAGGCAACAACGCTAGCACGGTTTTTGGAGGTGACTCCTTCAATGCCGCAATGTATTGGTGACTGTCAAATGATTCGATCAAACAAGCGCAACCTCCGGCCGCTAACAAGGGAAGCAGTTGGCTTCGAAGCGCCATCGGTCGAGTGATCGGGGCCGCAATGAGCCCGCAGTCTTGATCGGTAATCGGTACTCGCGCAAGGTATTTATGAATCCCTTCTTCGATGGCGCCACGCGTGAAGGTGACTCCTTTCGGACGTGATGTCGTGCCCGACGTGTATATCATCAAGCAAAGCTGATCTGATTCGAATCGATCCGTCAAAGTCCCGTGGTTCTGGGGAGCTAGCAAACCATCGAATGACGTTGCCGTGCTCGCCGCTGGATCCCCAACGACATACACTCTATTCACCAAACCGAGGATTCCCTCGTCTTCCAGCTCTTGATAACGATCTCGATGGACGATCAAGACCGTTGCTCCACTGTGCGACACCGCATATTTCAACTGGGAGCCTTGGTGGCGATAATCAAGGGGGACGAGAACATACCCTCCCTTGAAGCATGCGAGGTAGGTAAGCACCGTCTCCGGGCGATTGGTGAGGAGAATCGCCACTCGGTCCATCACCTCAACCCCGTCCTTGGCAAGATTTTTCGCCAAAAACGTAGAAAGTGATTCAAGCTCCTCGGCACTCCAGGTTTTCCCTTGAAAATTCACCAGGGGTGCCGATGGTTTTCTGGAGCATGGCTTTGCGATGAGCGTCTCAAGTGCGATGGTCATAGAACTTACTCAGAGACTCGTTATGGGGAGGGCCGCCTGAACAATTTATTGGACGATCAAGCAGTCGGGAAGCGGAGCCTCTACCTGAATCGCAACGTCGTGAGCTGGATGTTGAAATCGTAACCGATGCGCATGTAAGAAGTAACCGGCATCTCCCGGTAAACCTGGGTTTTCATCGACCAATCCCCCTCCAACTGCATACACAGGGTCGCCAACCAAAGGATGACCTATCGATGCTAAGTGGATCCTGATTTGGTGAGGCCGTCCCGTCATCAACTCCACGGAGCAAAGACTGGTACTATGCCTGTGTTCCATCACCTCCACCAAACTTCTAGAGGGTTTTCCTCGCCAAGATGCACCATGGATACTACCCAAGCGAGGATGAGGAATCGGCCCAATCGGAGTTCGTACACATAGCGACTCGAAACCCACGATTCCTTGAACTAGAACGCGGTACCACTTTTGGATCCGTTCCCAACGCTGTGACATAACCGATCTGGTCTGGCCATCCATCGCAAACAAAACGATTCCCGATGTCGATCGCCCCAATCGATGCAGAGGTGTTGCTGTAGGAAATTCGTGTTGTACTTGACTCAACAAGGTATTCCGATAAAACCCCGCACCAGGCAAGGTCGGGAGTCCACTCGGCTTATGAACAGCTAATAAATAGTCGTCGCAAAAAAGGACCACATAGTCCATAGGAACGTTCGGTTCTACCCACCCTGGCCGATTCCAAATCAGCGTACCACCGGGCTTAAGCAACTCCTCCCCAGTCGCGATAGAATGGTCAATAAGGATCTCTTGAGCTTGAATCCTGGCAAGCCACTCGTCGCGCGTTGAGTGGGAGAAATGCTCCGATAAATACGAGAGTGTGGTATGGCTCGCAGCGGACGGGCCGAGCGCGTGTCGGAAACTATAACCTGAGTTCGAAGTGCTCACGGAAGCGACCCACGGATCATTAAGGCGCCGTCCCCAGTTTTGCAAGAATATCGCGAGCTTGCTTGGCGTATGTCTCCTCCGCCCCGGAGTCAAGTATTTTCCGCATTCCAGTTTTTACAGACTCCTTGTCACTTACCTGATCCGCAATATAAATCGCAACCTGCGCGGCTGTAGCCTCCAGCCCAGGATCCTTGAGGTGCTCGAGAGCGAACAGCATTGAATCCCGGTTTTGGAAACTCAACAGGGCGTGGAGTACCAGAACCTTTTCGTCGTTACGAGTGCACAAGCCGAAGGCATCCCGGGCCATTCTCAAACGCTGATCGGTTGGCAATCCAAATTGACGGAAAATTCGTATATATGCGCGAAGTGCGCGAATTTTGTATTTCGGCATCTCGATCGAAGTGCATAGCCCGAGCAATCCATCGGCGACGTCGGGTGTTGGCCAGTCTCCTAGAGCTCGAGTTGCGGCATCCATGATCTGCTCATTGGGATTATTCGCATTTTGAAGGACCTCTCGCAGAGCCGCCGCGCCTCCAATGGTCTTGAGAAGGTCGAACCGGAGGATTTGTAATCCCAACGGAGAGTCCGCAAACCGCGATGAAATCTTGGGGGTGATGGCATCTGGATCAGCGCTCCTGCGACAAATCGATGCCACACCGGCAACCGCTACTTTTCGCTCGTCATCGGTCCCGACCTGAATTGCTTCGAGAAGGGGAGTCATCTCATCGTCAGTCGCTGTTTTTCCCAATGCCTCCATAGCGGCGATTCGCTTCTCCGTCAGCATCGATCCCAAGGCGATCAGTAGAACCTTGGGCGCATGGATCCGTCGCTCACCGATCAACCGCAACGCTGTAATTTCATCGTCGCTCCCCTCGCGCGCGGCATCTAGAATCGCCGCATCGACATCATTTCCTTCGAGTTGCACAAGACTGCTCAACGCATCTGCAGCAAGTTCCGGATAAAGTCCTCGACATAAAGCTAAGAGTTCGGGAACTACCGATGCGTTTCCGATCCGTCCCGCCGCACGTGCTGCAGCAGCGCGTACGCGGGGAGAGCCAGCATCGAGAGATTTCTTGACGCTCGGTAAGGCACTTTTCTCACGTAGATCGGCGATCGCATCCAAGATCATAACGGAGCGATCTGCGGATGCCGTATCGAGCTCACGGCATAGCACTAGTGCCGCTTGATTTGCCGGCAAAAAACGCGCGGCTTGTAGTCCGATTTGGAACTGCGAATCGGAGGGATTTTTTAGTTGCTCGGCAAGCATATTCAATCCGGAAGAACCCGAAAGTCGTATGATGGCGATCGTTGCTGCATCAAGAATCGTCCTGGAGGCGGACGTGCCCCGAACCGATTGATACATCGTGATCGCTTCCGCTGCGTTTCCATC
>Ga0315899_10009091_pt1 | contig 10660 bp, 9 predicted proteins | sample LakEriMetagenome_2_FD_203518 | JGI IMG/M metagenome (GOLD analysis project Ga0315899, IMG submission 203518) | Freshwater fungal communities from buoy surface, Lake Erie, Ohio, United States - Buoy 4 MA112 | ecosystem: Environmental > Aquatic > Freshwater > Lake | place: USA: Lake Erie, Ohio...
TTGGGCACAGCGTGTACAATCTGATGCCGGAACTTCAAGAGTGCCAGCCGTGCGGCAAAGGCCAAGAGTGCACAAGTCCCCCCTGTACAGTTTGCACACCGTGTGCTCCGGGCTACTTCAAAGCAGCAACAGGCACAGACGCGTGCACCGCCTGTCCCGCCAACACGTATCGCGAGGCCCCCGGCGCAAGTGAGATCGCCAACTGTCTCTCCTGTCCCGCCATGTCCAGCACCCGACGCCAGACGGCGCAAACGTCGTGGCGCGCGTGCGTGTGCGATGACATCTATTACCGGATCGTGCACAATCAACCAAGCGATGAGTGCAAAAAGTGCCCCCCGGGGCTGCGCTGCTACGGAGACGATAGGCTCCAGCCGGTGCAGAATGGCTCCAACTGGACCATTGACGGGTCGATCTTCCGTCTCCATGACTGTCCCTTTGGGCACAGCGTGTACAATGGAGAAGGCTCCTTCATCGCAGAGCTTCAAGACTGCCGGCCCTGCGGCAAAGGCCAAGAGTGCACGACTGCTCGCTGCATCGGCTGTACGCCCTGCGCTCCAGGGTACTTCAAGTCCGCTGTCAGCACCAACGCCTGCGAGCAATGTCCGGCAAACACGTATCGCGAGGCCCCCGGCGCAAGTGAGATCGCCAACTGTCTCTCCTGCCTCGCCAAGTCAACCACCCGAGGCCAAAGGGCACAGTCATCGTGGCGAGCGTGCGTGTGTGATGACATCTATTACCGGATCGTGCACAATCAACCAAGCGATGAGTGCAAGAAATGTCCTCCGGGGCTGCGCTGCTACGGAGACGATAGGCTCGAGCCGAAGCTGAATGGCTCCAACTGGACGGTTGACGGGTCGATCTTCCGTCTCCATGACTGCCCGTTTGGGCACAGCGTGTACAATCTGATGCCGGAACTTCAAGAGTGCCAGCCGTGCGGCAAAGGCCAAGAGTGCACAAGTCCCCCCTGTACAGTTTGCACACCGTGTGCTCCGGGCTACTTCAAAGCAGCCGTAGGCTCCGCTGCTTGTAACGCATGTCCGGTCAATACGTATCGCGAGGGTCCGGGGGCAGCTGAGCTCAGCAACTGTCTAGGATGCCTGGAGAGGTCCAATACCAAAGGCCTTCAAGGCCAAGCATCATGGAGATCGTGCTTGTGCGAGCCGATCTATTACCGTATCAAGTTTGACAAGGCACAGGATGCGTGTCAGGTCTGTCCGCCAGGGCTAATTTGCCACGGAGATAACACGCTGCAGGTGGTCGTGGCAGGATCCAACTGGGTGAAAGACAATGAAATCTATCGTTTGGTGAACTGTCCGGCGGGCTACTCTGTGTTTCCTGCCGAAAACGAGCCCTTCAACGCTGCCACCCAGCGCTGCGAGCCATGCAACAAGGGACAAGAGTGCGTTTCGCCGCCGTGTACCGTTTGCTCGCAATGTGCTCCTGGGTATTACAAGGCAGTGAAAGGGCCCATAGCCTGCTCGCGTTGCCCTGCCGATACCTACAGAGATTTACCGGGAGCCACGGACTTGGGCGATTGTCTTCAATGCCCAGAGGGTGCTGACACTAGAGGTCAAGACGCACAGAATCAGTCTATAGCCTGTATTTGCGCAGAATCATTCTACATGTCAGGCTCAAGCTGTTCACTGTGTCCAGTAGGAGCTGCCTGCAACTTTGGTCGAACGTAAGTACCTCAAACGCGTCGTTTTGTCTGTTGTTTATCTGCGTTTTTGCTGGGGTGGCTCTGAACCTCTGAACGTTGTGGGCAGATGTGCTTTGAACTCCAACATGATGTGCCGGGATACAGAATCCTCCAGGCGGGCTGCGTTCCGGATTGTAGGAACGTGGATACGGTCGGATGCATACCAAAAAAAAGACCTTTTCCGACTGATTAGCTGTCCTGGAGGCTATCAGACGATGAACAAGACTCACGACGCTGCAAGGTGCTATGTTTGTGCGAAGCACCATGAACTGAGTGTTGCATATACCAGTTTCTTTTATTCATATCCTGAATGTTTGGTCACGTCTATTTTTGAAGGATTCATGACATTCTTTCTTTATCGCACCCCCATTTTGACCAGATGTCACAAGTGCCTGAGCAATGAATACATCATCGATCCCGACAGTGACCAATGCCAAAAATGTCCTCCTGGCCTGGTTTGTAGAGGCGACAAAGTAGTCGATCTCGTCGTCCCACGCTCGGAGTGGCGGGCAGAAAACGGAATATTGAAGCTCATCAGTTGTCCTACAGGCTATAGCCGCATCAGCAACGAGGGAAAATGGGACCTACAACAATGTCAGGTGGCGACTGCAAGGACTTGCTTCAAATGTCCTTATTATCGCTCATGCCGCTCTCATTTTCCTATTTTGTGAACCCCTAACCACAGGAATGCTTGGAGGGCGAAGATTGTACAATGGAAACATGCGAGATCTGTGCGCAGTGTGCTGCAGGCAAGTACAAGGATGTCATTGGAACTGCCGCATGCCGTCCATGTCCCTTGAATACCTACAATCCAGACAGAAATTCCAAGTCAGAGGTCAGAAATCCGACCTTCTTTTCCACAAACATGCGCTTGCGAATGAACACATGCAGATGCTGGTGATCCGTGGCTTAGGGGCACCTTGCCAGTGCACCAGAACTGAACAGAACGCATGGCACGCATTGTAACTCCACACAACCTTCCCGAGGGTTGCCTCCGATATGACCGTGCTGTCGGAACATGCCTGCATGATGAATCCAGGTGAATTGTCAGACGTGCCCAGTCGGCGCAACAACGCTCGGTTTGCGAGCGCGCACTGGACTTGACGAGTGCCACTGTGCCTCACAGGTTGTGCCAATCTGCACATGATATCTCCTCCACCTGATCATACACACAGTCGATAACCACAGATCTAACATTTGGTCCTGCAGTTCTACACGAGACTGGCCCCCGGCGCTGTGAAATTCACGTGCGAGAAGTGCCCGGAGGGAGGCTACTGCTCAGACTTTACCTGCGCCCTTCGAAATTCAGTGGGACAACAGTATCCTGGGGCCTCCCAAGTCAATGGCTGTTCTCATTGCTCTCGCTGCCGAAGGTAAGAATTCACAGGCAGCTTGTTTGCCGGACTTGCCTGGTAAATCATACCACATGGGTTGTACTCTGCAGAATGGTGCGTGTGATTCGAGGTGACTTTGAGCACTTCTGTAGGGTGGTTGGAGAATGGTTTCGAGATGCAATCACGGATGATTTCCGACTTGATACTTGCCCGACAGGACACATGAAACAGAACGAGTCGCTGGATATCCAGCAATGTGAAAAGTGCCCAGACAACTTCTACATCGTCGATTCCAATGACCCAACCGCAAAATGCACGCGCTGTCCCAGCGGTGCCATGTGCCCTAACGGCGCGCCTCCAATCTTTGAACCTAAGACAGTCGAGTGCTCTATGGAGTTACCGGACTTCCCGCCCGGCTCAGGCGATCCCACGGAGCTTGCGTTGCAGGCACTCGCTGACATGCTCGGCATAGACGTGTCCATGATACAACTCCAAGACCGTTCACGTCGAGCATCAGTCAGTTTCGTCATCCATGGCACCGCTGATGACATTGCCGCCGCTACTGCAGTTCTCCAAGATCCCGTGGCGGCGGCGGCCGGCTTGAGTGCGCAGCTCCAAAAAAACAACAACATCACCGTGGTAATCACCGTGTCTCAACCCGTGATTCCAGAGGAGACTGGACCAAAAAAGAGGCCAGGAGAGGTGTGGAAGGAAGAGAACGGATTCTACATGTTGAAGGCTTGTGGACCGGGCGCCCTTCTCGTAAACTCAACGATAGAAGACCAGGCAAGAGTTCCATTTTGCAAAGCCCCATTCTGGAAGCACTCTAAGCGAGTGAGCTGTCGCAGCTGATGTTGGTGAGAGTTTTGCAGGAATGCTCGGTATGTTTGCCGAAATCCTATACGCTCGACTTCAACCAGGTACATAGCCTGTAAGAAAAGACAGTGATCTGATGCTATTTCGACAGTTGTCATACGGAAAAAAAAAAGAACTAACCTGAAAAAGAATTTCAGGGATGTAATCGTAAGTTGGATATCTGCTTTCCTCGAGACTGCATGAAATGTCCAAAAGGTGCGTGCACCTCAGGCAGGTTTCAATAGTGTCGCATGTGTCTTGGTATGCATTCGCCCACGTGTGTGTACCGGTTCGGTGTTCAGAGCGCGCATAAGCGGTTGTCTCGTTGCGTGCATGTGTTAACACTCATCACCACACCGTTGTGGTATCATCGCCGCTGAAATGGTCACGCACAGGAGCGGACTGTCCAGACCCTGACACCTTTGAAAATATTGTCCCGGGCGCCAAATGGGAGATTGTGGACACCCCAGATGGTCGGCGGAGGCGAGTAGTGGAATGTCCGGCCGGATATATCATTGTCCGAAATGAGGGTGTTCCAGGCACGACTACCCCTTATTACGAAGGAGATGAATGTGTCCGGTGTGAAGTCAACACTTATTCGCTGGACGTTGCAAAGTACTATCCTGATGAAGGCAAACCTTTCCTCGCCGAAGAATTCGCGGGCGCAGCTTTGCAACGCTGCATCCCCTGTCCTGAAGGTTTGTGTGAGCATCCGTGAGTGTATGTTGATGTGCATGTAAGCGTGCGTGTGCATGGATGGGACGGAATGAGTTGGTCAGACCTGTGTTGATTTGTATCAAAACCGTGTTTCTTGTACCATTTGTCGTACTACGCGCTAGTGCACAAGAACCAGCACGAACTCAAAGTGCTGCTACATTCTCTCGCACACATACGCAATCATGTACGAATACAGGTGGTATTTGCAGAGGCGGTAACGATGTGATGAATGCCGATGATTTTTGGCGCAATAACGCTCCCGCGCGATCAAGGCGGAAGATCGATAATCATGACCGCGCAAGAAGCCGGCGACTGTTGCAGTGGTTCTTCGATTTCAGCGCAGCACGTGCGTGGGATCTACCTGCCCAGACGATCCTCAATGCGCGCCAGCGTGTGCTCGATGCAAGACGCGAAGGTGACTGGGTCCTGCTCAATTTCACATTGCTGACCAAAGAAGCCTACTGACATGTTGAAGCGCAAACAGGTCGTCGCCTGCTTGATGAACAAGCCCTGCATCTATCTCGGCGCCAGTTGCTGCAAACGACCAAGGGAGGAGAACCCTCCACCAGCAGCGACAGCACGAAAGGGAAAGAGAAAAAAAAGAACACATCGAACTCTGATATTGCTGATGAAGAGGAAGACGAGAGGGTTTTCAACCCATATGAGAGCATGATATTGCTGAATGTGTTCCCATGCAGACCAGGATACTGCTTAAAGAACAACACGTGTGTCAACGGCAGCACAGATGTCCTCTGCAGCGGATGCATGCCAAATCACGCAATGGCTTCAGGCACATGCGGGTCGTGCGAGTCCGACGTTGACTTGGGCCAAATGCGTATAATGACTGCCATTGGGGTTCTCATCGGCGGGTTTTTCGCGTGGCTTCTACTGTGTGCGATGGCACTGTTGCCACAGCTCCAGAGCTTTCTCGCAAGCCTGTTCGAGATGTCAAGTCAAGCACATGAGGCTTCTGAATCTGCTCAGGAGCTACAGGAGCAATCGGGAATGCTCTCCGATTGCGCCGAGGCGACCACAGAGTGCGTTGGTACCGCCAAGGAGACGGTTGAAAATTGCTTGCCCGCGGAGCTCTTCGAGGGCGATGCCGCTGCAGCCATGTTTAAGATTGTCATTTCCTTTTACCAAGTTGTCAGTGGCTTCCTCAATTTCAATGTAAGTAGACATACATCTTTCACTTTTGTGAGCATGTCCTTTTGAGGTTCCACCGCGTTTTCTGGGCACGAAGAGCTGATTGAAACAAACCCTTTCCACGCCTCGCAACATACTAACCGATTTCAATCTCATACGCATGCAGGTCAAGTGGCCCAAGTTCATCACGGATCTCATGCTGCTTACCGAAAATGTCAACTTCAGCGTAATGACATTGCCCGGCTTGAGCTGCATCCTCAGGGGCACCAGCTACAAGATGAAGCTGCTCAGTTACACCATTGGCCCGCTGTTCTTATACTTCATGATTATGCTGCCCTGCATGCTCGCAAACATCATCTTCTCCCGCAAAACGCTAAGTGAGAGCCCCTGGAAAGCTCGGTATCAAGCCGCTCAGAAGGCCATGATGAACAACATCTGTTTCTTCTCCTTCTTAATCTACCCCATGGTCAGCATGGTTGTGCTGAAGGGCCTGCACTGTAAGGATTTTGGGCCCCTGGTTGGATCAGTCCTGATCACTGATGTCAGCATAGTGTGTCCGTATGCTGAAAACGGAGACAGGTTCCTGTATTGGTATACGCTGGGCTTTGTTTTGGTTTATCCCCTAGGCCTCCCAGTCTTTCTGTGGCTACTTCTGAAGGCCTACCGTGTCCCGCAGATGGCGCAGAGAAAAATACTTGAGAGCGGTCTCGCTGTCATGATCCAGATGTACATGGACGAAACATGTGCTACGCCTCTCAAGCGCTTGGCCGCCATTCTTTGGTCGGAAGAAAAAATGTTGACATACTTTCAGCTTCTTTGCAACGACCATGGACGCATCGTCTTGAAAGATCTCCAGCAGAAGAGCCCCAACGACCGCAACAGGAAGTTCAGGGAGCTGTTTGTTGCTGTTTTTACGCATCTGGAAGTGACGGAGGATATGGATTATCACAAATTTTTCATGCTTGTTGAAAAACTTCAACAAAAAGTCAGCCAAGCAGCAAAGGAATTTCAAGGCCCGGTCACCACCATGGATCTGCTCACAAGTGCACAATTGCGACTCCTGATCAAGCACGAGTTCAAGTGCGACAGGGGAGAGATTGAAGCAGAGGAGTTTTCTTTCAAGAATGCTCTGGATCAAAACATGCAATCCTCAGATCCAAAGTCGGGAGAGAACGAGGCCGAAGATGTGTTTCGGGCAATGGAGGGAGGAGGGAATGATGACAACGCGCCAGAAGATCCAAATGCTCCCCACAACCAGTACCAGTCGTTCAAGGACTTCAAGGTGGCCATGACCGCAGTGACCGAGCCCGCGCGTGGCAAGAAGAAACGCCTGAGCAAGAAGGAAAGGAATAAATTGGGAGACAAGGAGAGAGCCGATGAATTGGAAAAGGCAGAGCTTCGCGAGGAGCTCGCACAGCGGATATTCAAATTGGTCAAGAATGGCGTCCTGGCGCTGCCCCCGATGGCATGGGATGGTAAAGATGAAGATGAGCAGAGAGCCGTGGCCGAGATAGGCTCCCTCTTCAAAGCCTATCGGCCGACATCGTGGAAATTCGAACTGTTTGAAACGTTCCGAAAACTCATCATGGTGGCCATGCTGCTTTTCATCTTCGAGGGCAAGCCGCTTCAGGTGGCATTTGGCTTCATCGTCACGTTCATCGTCATCATGTATGTACAACAGCTTCAGCCCTATAGCACAAATCAGCTGAATAAAATGGCTGTCGTCTCCTTCATCGGCCAGCTGGCCACACTCTTTTACGGCCTGCTTGCCATGGCCAACAAAGGAGAGCGAGATAGAGACCCCGAAGCATATGACAATGGAATTGAACAGGTTTTGATGAGGTATTTGGTTGCTGCCATCAATTGCTTTGTTGTCTTTTTGCCGTTCTTGGAAATGGAGTGGCTGGCTGCTATCCCTTTGGCGTTCATTGGCTTTCTCATTTGCTGTGTCGCCCCGCTGCTTCACTACCTCGGCTTGAAGAAGAAAGACGCAGAAGAGCATGAGATCGAGCCTGATTCAGCAATCTATAATAGTGATGACGAGCTCGATGCAATGGCATCAGATGACCCTTACCATGCTGCATTTTCAGCGCTTCGCTCCAAGGAAGCGCGCCGTCTCTTCGACAAATACGACACAGACTGCACTGGCACTTTGTCGTCGGAAGAGCTATTCCAGTCGTTGAGCAGGTGTGGATACCGGGGAGAACGGATCTTTGAAATTATGGGCAACATCGATCAGGATCAGTCAGAAGATGTCTCTTACACCGAGTGGCACGAAAATTTTGTTGGCACTGCGAAACAGCCGACGTATTCCACGAATTCGGCTGACCCTCGTGCACCCAGAGAGTCGTCTCCTGGCGTGAACGTTCGACATCCTGTCATGGCAAATCCGATCCAAGATACTCAAGGACGAAATATGGACGCGATGCCCGTGGGCGAACATGATACCTTATTTAGTCAGGTCTGGCATCGCATTGAAACGAATATCGAGAAAAGAGAAGCGACTTCCGACGACCGCAAACAGATGATTTGGCACCAGAAGCAAGCTGCACTGTTGGAGCAGGTACGAGAAGCAGAGTTCTCAGCTTTACAGCAGCTTCGCTCCAAACAGGATTCCGCGGATCAGCGTCTCAGTCTTATTCAGGCCGATTTGGAGCAAGCCCGAGAGAAGGAGGTGGAGCTTGCAGCAGCGTTGTTGAAAGAGAGGGGAGCTAAACATTTACCTCCACTGGACGTCGCAACCATGTCTCGTCTGCCTCAGGCCATGGGTCAGTACGCTCTAGGATCGATAGCGGCTGGCGCGATGAGCCAGTTCAGCGTTGCACGCAATTCTTCGGCTGATGGTAAAGCGGTCTTACAGGCCGTGGTGCAACAGAGGAAAGAGGTCGAGGCCAAGATAGAACGGGTTGAGGCTGAACTTGGAGTGCTCCGAGCCTCGGCAGCTGCAAACACAGATGATTCTGAAGAATTCTCAGGGGTGGAGACGCATAACTCGACCTTGCTCCTAGCGATGAACAGGGGTTATAATCTGAAGTATTCTTAGGGGCGGAATACTTCAGGTTATCTGTACCCCTCTTCTGGAGAGCAAAAGATCTCCACACGGATCGCCAGATACACCATTCTGGTCCATCACCTTCGGGATTCTATACCGGCGAGTTTTTTGGGTCTTCTGAGCGCACACAAATTGGCAGCACCTGAACACCAACCTTCATCCACCAGACTTGTTTTGTGTGTTATGTCACTTCATTTTTAATCCTTGTGTAACTTCATCTTTTGATGTAACTTTATATAACCTCATTTCTTTTTTAATCTTCAGTGTTCGGTAGATGAGGACGCCAAAGAGGCGGCAGCGATACTCGGACTCCCTAGCTTTCCTGTGGCTTTGGTTATCTATAGGTTCCTGTGGCTCGGCGGTCACTCTAGTCTCCCAGTACCCGGCAGAGAGGGAGAAAGAGAGAGAGAGAGAGAGAGCTTTATTAGGAACTACAGTCCATAGAAACGGTATCTATGGTCAGCGATAATGGCGACCCCTTATACGGGATTATTTATTGCCGCTAGCTGTAATTCACGGTCTAGTCACGAAGATGGACTCATGACGATCATGTCTGCTCACAAGTCCGCCCAAAAAGAGGACTTTTACTGGCTTTACAAAGTAAGACCAGTAAAAGTCCTCTTTTTTTGGCTGACTTACCATGAGCGAGTGTTTGATGACCATCATGTCTGCTCAATACTCTTATCGGACGGGTGTAGAGGTTTCTTTCGTGCGGGATGAAAACAAAAAAGAGGCGTGTTTTTCAACTGTCTTTGTCGTCTTCTCTCCGCGCGCCCAGCGCGCTGCCCGCAGCAAATCTTCAAAAAGGACGCCACAATGCTAATCAGACATCGCCCTGCTGATGACGCTGCAATATCACGCCACAATCCCACGCGTGCGTGCGTTTTGCTGCACTCCCAAGCCGTAATCACACGCCACAATCCCACGCCGTAGGCTTGTGAACTGCTGCTATTTCTCATCCGCGTTGTGGCATCCTTTTTGAAAGCTTTTAAGATTCGCGCGCTCTCGCGTTACTCATTAGTCTTCCTCTCTGCGCACCACGGCCCCGGGTGGGATTCGTGGTGAGGGCACGATCTGATTCCACCTCCTGATCATCACTGGCATGCGCCCTGCAGGTTGATCCCAAGAAAGCCACCACCACGGTCATACCCATGAGCTGTGGGGACTCTACTCCTCGACCTCGCTTCCTCCTAAAGACACCGGCACCGGCAAGTCGCTGTCCTTCCTAGAGACACCGAGAAGTCGCTCACAGACCTCCCTCTACCTTGGTCAGACCCCCCGCTCACAGACCTCCCTCTACCTTTTTACTGTGTCCGCACAGCAGTACTCATCTGCCCACAACCTTGCAATCCCTCGCCCTCCCTCGACTCTCATGTCCCCTTTCGTCAACAGTAGTGCCGGCCTGACCATGGAGGTGTTCCTTCGGGCCGGGCCTTGTCGCTAGCGTGAGGAGGTGATGCAAGTGCTGCGAGAGAGGGATGGAGGAGAGAGACAGAGAGAGAGAGAGAGAGAGAGAGAGAGAGAGACAGAGACGGAGAGAGAGAGAGATTACTAGGAACGAAACTCCAGAACGGGGTGTCGGCGAGGGTACTTTACACGACGGGACTAGTGATTCTCAAGTGCCTCTTCCCAGACATAATTGGGACGCTATACCACGGGTCTAGTGATTCTCGAGTGCCTAGATGGCCGAGCTCGAATGAGTGTATAGGAATTGAGCACTCTTCGTCGTCTTTACGAAAATTCGCCGTGCGTCGTGACAATTGAGAGATGGTGTCCTTCGTAGAAGAGAGAGAGAGAGAGAGAGAGGGGGGGAGAGAAGATTCGACTTGACTCAACCTTGCTTGTCCACTGGACATC
>Ga0315899_10009093_pt1 | contig 10657 bp, 8 predicted proteins | sample LakEriMetagenome_2_FD_203518 | JGI IMG/M metagenome (GOLD analysis project Ga0315899, IMG submission 203518) | Freshwater fungal communities from buoy surface, Lake Erie, Ohio, United States - Buoy 4 MA112 | ecosystem: Environmental > Aquatic > Freshwater > Lake | place: USA: Lake Erie, Ohio...
TTGCTGGTCGCGCAGCTCGGCGTCCTGCACACGGCGGGCGAGGTCGCGCTCGACGCGCGAGAGCCGGTCCTGCACGAACCAGCCGGCGGCCGCGACGACCAGCACCGCGAGGGCGATCAGCGCCCAGACGGCACGCGCCGCGACCGCGGGTGCGGCGGGCGCCGCAGCGGGCGCAGTGACGGGCGCAGTGACGGGCGCGGCGGCCGGACCCGGCGGACGGGCATCGGCCGGCGCGGGGCGCGCGGGCGCCGCGTCGACGCCGCTGGCCGCCCTCGGGGGCGCGCCGGCGGTGGCCTCGGAGGATTCGGGGGGCATCGTGGTCATGCGTCGTGCGCCGATTCTATCGCGGCCACCAGCCCCGCCGCGCCCGGACGGTGCCGCACGACGTGCGTCCAGCCGTGCGCGCGCAACGCCTGCGCGATCCGCGGATGCTGCGTCAGCACCGGCCGCGACAGCACCCACGCCGCGCAGTCCAGCGCGCGCACGAAGGCCGCGAGCCGGGCGCCGGCGTCGGCGCTCGCGATCGAGAACGCGACCGGCGCGTCGGCGGCCGCGGCGGCCGCGAGCCAGCCGCGCGCCTCGGGCGGCGGCAACGCGTCGCGCGCGGCGTAGACCGCCATCGCGTGCAGCGTCGCCCCCCGTTCGTGCAGTGCGTGCAGCCACGCCTCGCGGCCGTCGGCGCGCCGCAGCACCGCCACGCCGACCCCGTCGAGCCTCGCAAGCTCCGTCCGCGCGAGCAGCGCGTCGGCGTCGTAGGGCGGCGCGAGCGGCTCGATGCGCTCGGCCCGCTCGAGGCCGTCGAGCCGCGCGTCCCAGCCCTCGAGCGCGTCGCGGCTGCCCGGCCCGATCAGCCCGACGCCGGTGCCGGCCGGCCAGCCCTGCCCGGCGCGCGCGAGCGCGCCCATCGTGACGTCGATCGCAGCGGGGCTCGCGAACAGCGCCCAGCGGCACCCGGCGAGCGTGCGGGCGAGCGCGGCCGCGTCGAGGCCGGGCGCCTCGTCGATCTCGGTCATCGGCCAGCACGCCGCCGGGATGCCGTGCGACGCGAGCACGACCGACAGCGCGCCGGCCCGGGACGCCGGCTGCGTGAGGACGACGGTGGCGGTCATCGGGGCGACGCCTGCGGCCGCACCGCGGCGGCCGGTCTCGGGTTCAGCGCAGCCCGGTCGCCGCGCGCTCGCCGAGCGCCTCGGCGACGTCGTAGTCGCCGCCGGTGCCCTGGAGCTCGGGCGCGGCGTCGAGGCGGACCGGGGCGGCGCTGCTGACGGTTGCCCGGCGCACCCGCCCGTCGGTCGCGAGCAGCGCGTCGAGCCGCAGCAGGCCGTCGGGCTGCACCACCGCATACGCGGCGAGCGGGATCCGGCAACTGCCTCCGAGCGCGCGCGACACCGAGCGCTCGGCCGTCACCTCGAGCCAGGTGCGCCGGTCGGCGAGCGGCGCGAGCCAGGCGCGCACGTCCGGCCGGCTCGACAGGATCTCGATGCCGAGCGCGCCCTGCCCCGGCGCAGGCAGGCTGGTCGTCGGCGGCATCACCTCGCGGATCCGGTCGGCGAGGCCGAGGCGCTTGAGGCCCGCGGCGGCGAGCACGATCGCGTCGTATTCGCCGGCGTCGAGCTTGCGCAGCCGAGTGTCGAGGTTGCCGCGCAGCGGCAGCACCTGCAGGTCGGGCCGGCGCTCGGCCAGCTGCGCGGCGCGGCGCAGGCTCGAGGTGCCGATCCGCGCGCCCTGCGGCAGCGCGTCCAGGCCCGCGAAGCGCGGCGAGACGAAGGCATCGCGCGGATCCTCGCGGCGCATCACCGCGGCGAGCTCGAAGCCCTCCGGCAGCTCCATCGGGACGTCCTTCAGCGAGTGCACCGCGAGGTCCGCGCGGCCGTCGGCCAGCGCCACCTCGAGCTCCTTCGTGAACAGCCCCTTGCCGCCGATCTCGTTCAGCGACCGGTCGAGCACCTGGTCGCCGACGGTGGTCATGCCGAGCAGCTCGACGCTGCACGCCGGATAGAGCGCGCTCAGCCGGTCGCGGACGTGGTGCGCCTGCCACAGCGCGAGCCGGCTCTCGCGCGTGGCGATGACCAGGCGATTGGGCGGAGGAACGGCGACCGCGCCGGCCGGCGCGGCGCCCGCGGGCGTGTTCAGCTCACCAGCCCCTTGACGATCGACCACTGCCGGCGCGACACCGGCAGCTTCTCCGGCACCTCGCGCAGCACGACCTGCCAGTACGGGTCACCCGCCTCGCCCTCGCCGGTCGGCGTCACGCGCTCGAAGCCGGCGATCGAGGGCCGCGCGACCAGCGCATTGCGGTGGATCCGCACGAACCGGTCCTTGAACTCCTCCTCGAGGGAGGTCAGCGATTCCTCGATCAGGTATTCGCGCTCGCGGGTGCGCACGGTGATGTACTTGAGCTCGGCCTTCAGGTAGAGCACCTGCTCGAGCGGCACCAGGATCACGCGCCCGCGCTCGTGCACCGACAGGTGGCGACGGCGGGTGTTGGTCGCCTTGACCAACTGGTCGATCGCCTCGAGGTGCTCGGCCGGCAGCAGCGTCTGCGCGCGCTTGAGCGCGCCGAGCAGGCGCTGCGCGCGGACCGGCTTGAGCAGGTAGTCGAGCGCGTTGACCTCGAAGGCCTCGACCGCGAATTCGTCGAAGGCGGTCACGAAGATCACCAGCGGCATCGGCTTGGGATCGTCGTGGTCGCCCTCACCGGCGCGGGCGGAGATGTGCCGGGCGAGCTCGATGCCGGTCATGCCGGGCATCTGCACGTCCATCAGCACGATCTGCGGTCGCTGGGATTCGATCTGCGCGAGCGCTTCGGGCGCGTTGGCGGCCTCGCCGACGATCCGATGCGGGAACTCGGGGGCGAGGTCGGCCAGCACCTCGCGGAGCCGTGCGCGGGCCGGTGCCTCGTCGTCAACGATCAGGATCGAAGTAGCGTCGGACATCGCGGCGTCTTCTTTCTTTTCTATACGGGAATTCGAGAAGGAGCCGGAACCGGCCGTCTTCGACGCCGGTCTTCAGCTCGGCTTCCATATCGTACAGCAGCATCAGGCGTTCTCGCACGTTGGAGAGTGCCATCTGGTTTCCTGGCCGCACCGGCGGCGTCGACGCGATCGGATTCACGATCTCGACGCGCACGCGTTCGCCCGAACGGGTGACCACGATCTCGATCACCCCGGTCTCGCTGCTCGGCTCGATGCCGTGATGGACCGCGTTCTCGATCAGCGGCTGCAGCAGCAGCGACGGCAGCAGCGCATCGCCGGGCATCTGGTCGACCTGCCAGACGACCTTCAGCCGGTCGCCCAGCCGGATCTGCTCGATCGCCAGGTATTCCTTGCAGGTGACGACCTCGTCGTCGAGCGGCACCAGCTCGCGCGCGTCGCGCATGAACACCCGGAACAGGTCGGCGAGGTTCTCGAGCGTCGCCTCGGCGCGGCGCGGGTCGCTGCGCATCAGGCCGAGCACCGCGTTCAGGCTGTTGAACAGGAAGTGCGGACGGATGCGCGCCTGCAGCGCCTGCAGCCGGGCCTCCGAGAACGACGGCGAGTAGGCCCGCGCGCGCAGCCGGAAGAACTCGACGAAGCCCCAGGCGACGACGCCGGCGACGAGCGTCCGGGTGCCGACCCACCAGGTGACCTCGACCGGCGTCAGGTCGGGCTCGGCGAAGCGCTGCACGACGACCGACGCGGCGAGCGCGAGCAGCGCCGGCAGGCCGACCGCCACGCCCCACTGCACCTGCTGCGCCATGCCGTTGACCACCTTGCGTGCGGTGCACAGCGCCACCAGCGACGCGAGCGCGACCGGCTCGAGCAACACGGCGAGCGAGAGGAAGCGGTTGATCGCGTCGAGCGGCCCGGTGGCGGACACCACCGCGGCGAGCACCCCGAGCAGGTTCACCGGCACCAGCACTCGCAGCACGATCCCGAGGTTGCAGGTATCCGGGATGATCGGCGCGCTGCCGCCCTCGGTCTGGCGACGGGCCCTCGCGGCCTGCTCGGCGGCGGTGCCCGGAGCCTTATAATCCGCGGATTTTGCGTCGCTGGGCGCCATGGGCACGGGATTATGACAGATCAGTTCGCCAAGAAATCCGAGGCGTGGTCCGCGCGCTTCTCCGAGCCGGTGGCGGAGTTGGTCAAGCGCTACACCGCGTCGGTCGATTTCGACAAGCGTCTCGCGCTCCACGACATCGAAGGCTCGCTCGCGCACGCCGACATGCTGCAGGCGGCCGGACTGCTGAGCGCGGCCGACCTCGCCGCGATCCGCGGCGGCATGGCGACGATCCGCGGCGAGATCGAGCGCGGCGAGTTCGCCTGGTCGATCGACCTCGAGGACGTGCACCTGAACGTCGAGAAGCGGCTGACCGACCTGGTCGGCGATGCCGGCAAGCGGCTGCACACCGGGCGCTCGCGCAACGACCAGGTCGCCACCGACATCCGGCTGTGGCTGCGCGCGACGATCGACGACACCAGCGCGCTGCTCGGCGCGTTGCAGTCGGCGCTGGTCGAGCTCGCCGACGCGCACGCCGAGACGATCATGCCGGGCTTCACCCACCTGCAGGTCGCCCAGCCGGTCACCTTCGGGCACCACCTGATGGCGTACGTCGAGATGTTCGCCCGCGACGCGGAGCGGATGGCCGACTGCCGTCGGCGCGTGAACCGGCTGCCGCTCGGGGCCGCGGCGCTCGCCGGCACCAGCTACGCGATCGACCGGGAGCGCGTGGCCCGCACCCTCGGCTTCGACGGCGTCTGCGCGAACTCGCTCGACGCGGTGTCCGACCGCGACTTCGCGATCGAGTTCTGCGCGGCCGCCTCGATCGCGATGGTCCATGTCTCGCGGCTCTCGGAGGAGCTGGTGCTCTGGATGAGCCCGCGCGTGGGCTTCGTCGACCTCGCGGACCGCTTCTGCACCGGCAGCTCGATCATGCCGCAGAAGAAGAACCCCGACGTGCCCGAGCTCGCCCGCGGCAAGACCGGCCGCGTGGTCGGCCACCTGACCGCGCTGCTGGTGCTGATGAAGGGCCAGCCGCTCGCCTACAACAAGGACAACCAGGAGGACAAGGAGCCGCTGTTCGACGTCGCCGACACGCTGACCGCGACGCTGCGCATCTTCGTCGACCTGGTGGGGGGCATCCGCGTGCAGGCCGACCGCATGCGGCAGGCGGCCGCGGAGGGCTTCTCGACCGCGACCGACCTCGCCGACTACCTGGTGAAGATGGGGCTGCCCTTTCGCGACGCGCACGAGGCGGTCGCGCATGCCGTTCGCGAGGCGGCCGATGCCGGCCGCGACCTGTCGGAGCTGCCGCTCGAGACGCTGCGCCGATTCAGCCCGCTGGTCGGCGAGGACGTGTACGCGGTGCTGACGCCCGAGGGCTCGGTCGCTGCGCGCGACCACATCGGCGGTACCGCGCCGGCGCAGGTGCGGCGCGCGGTGGCCGCGGCGCGGGCACGCCTCGCATCGTCGCTCTGAGCCGACCCGCCGCACGACCGGACACACGAGCCTGCGCATCACGCCCGACGTGAGCGCGCCGCGTCGCGGCTCGCGAGCGGCGCGCCCGCGCAGGGCCTCGAGGAGGATCCTCGGCGCCTCTCACATTTTTTTCACTAAGCCCTGTTGCCCGAGCGTTTGCCGTCGATTCAAGCCGAGGCTTAGAATCCGCCCACCTCGGAGATGCGCGACGCATCCGCCAGGCACCGATCGGCGGCCCCCCGGGCTCCCACGCTCGTCCTCCGATCGGACCCACCACGACCTCGGAGACGACCCATGCAGCAACGACGTTCCTTTCTGAAGAACGCGGCCGGCGGCGCCGCGGCCGGCGGCGCGATCCTCGGCGCGCCGGCGATCGTGCAGGCCCAGCCCACCGTGCGGTGGCGCCTGCCGTCGAGCTTCGCGAAGAGCCTGGACACGCTGTTCGGCGTCAGCGACTTCATCACCAAGCGCGTCGCTGCGCTCACCGACGGCAAGTTCCAGATCAGCACGCACGCGCCGGGCGAGATCGTGCCCGCGCTGCAGGTGCTCGACGCGGTGCAGAACGGCACGGTCGAGATCGGCCACACCGCGCTCTACTACTACTTCGGCAAGGACCCGACCTGGGCGTTCGGCACCGCCGTGCCCTTCGGCATGAACTATCGCCAGTACAACGCGTGGTGGCACCACGGCAACGGCGACAAGGTGTTCAACGAGTTCGCCAACAAGAATGGCGTCGTCGCGATCCTGTCGGGCAACACCGGCACGCAGATGGGCGGCTTCTTCCGCAAGGAGATCAATTCGATCGACGACCTGAAGGGCCTGAAGTTCCGCGTCGGCGGCTTCGCGGGCTCGGTGCTGTCGCGCCTCGGCGTGGTGCCGCAGCAAATCGCCGCCGGCGACATCTACCCGGCGCTGGAGAAGGGCACGATCGACGCGGCCGAGTGGGTCGGCCCGTACGACGACGAGAAGCTCGGCCTCTCCAAGGTCGCCAAGTTCTACTACACGCCCGGCTGGTGGGAAGGCGGCCCCGCGCTTCACACCATCGTGAACAACAAGTCGTGGGAGTCGCTGCCGCCGCTCTACAAGGAGGCGCTGCGCTCGGCCTGCGCCGAGGGCAACGTCGACCTGATGGCCAAGTACGACGCGCTCAATCCCGCCGCGCTGCGTCGGCTGCTCGCGGGCGGCACCCAGCTGCGCGCCTTCCCGAAGCCGGTGCTCGACGCGTCCTACGCGGCGGCCCAGGAGATCTACAAGGAGACGAACGAGAAGAACGCCGAGTTCAAGAAGGTCCACGACAGCTACTTCGGCTTCCTGCGCGACCAGATCGCCTGGTTCGGCGTGGCCGAAGGCCGCTTCGACGACTACATGGCGAGCGTGCGCCGCTGACGCGGCCCGCGCGGTGCGGCGCGCCGCACCGCGCCCACCCGGGGCCGCGCGGTCCGCGCGCGCCCCGGGCCTTCGCCGGCCCGAGCCTCCCGCCCTCTACTTCGACGTCCCGAAGGGGTCCTTCAGCGAATCGTCCTTGCGGTCGCCGCCACCGCTGCCGAACGGATCCGACAGCGATCCGCCCCGCTCCCCGCCCCCGCCCGCCGGCGCGCCCGCATCGCTCGGCACCTCGATGCGCACCTTCTCCAGGTCGCCGAGGTCGTGCTTATCGAGCCACATCGTCACCATGCCCGGCCAGACGATCAGGATGGCCACCAGCACCAGCTGCATCGCCACCCACGGGATCGCCCCCAGGTAGATGTCCGAACTCTTGACCTCCTTCGGCGCGATGCCGCGCAGGTAGAACAGCGCGAAGCCGAAGGGCGGGTGCATGAACGAGGTCTGCATGTTCACGCACAGCAGCACGCCGAACCAGATCAGGTCGATGCCGAGCTTGTCGGCGACCGGCGCGAGCAGCGGGATGATGATGAACGCGATCTCGAAGAAGTCGAGGAAGAACGCGAGGAAGAACACGAACACGTTGACCACGATCAGGAACGCGGTCGGGCTGCCGCCGGTCACCGACGCGAGCATGTGCTCGATCCAGATGCCGCCGTCGACGCCCTGGAACACCAGCGAGAACACCGTCGAGCCGATCAGGATGAAGATCACCATCGCGGTGAGCCGCATCGTCGACTCCATCGCCTGCTGCACCAGCGGCCAGGTGAGCCGCTTGTTCACCGCCGCCAGGCCCATCGCACCGACCGCGCCCATCGCGCCCGCCTCGGTCGGCGTGGCGAGCCCCATGAAGATCGTGCCGAGCACCAGGAAGATCAGCACGACCGAGGGCACCATGCCCCACAGCACCCGGCGCCAGAGCGCCCAGCCCGACAGCGTCCGCGCCTCGGGCGGCAGCGGCGGCATCCACTGCGGCTTCAGGCGCGACATCACGAAGATGTAGAGCAGGAAGATCGCCACCTGGGCGATCGAAGGCCCGATCGCGCCGGCGTACATGTCGCCCACCGACTTGCCGAGCTGGTCGGCGAGCACGACCAGCACCAGCGACGGCGGGATCACCTGGGTGATGGTCCCGGAGGCGGCGATCACGCCGGTCGCGAGGCGCAGGTCGTAGCCGTAGCGCATCATGATCGGCAGCGAGATCACGCCCATCGCGATCACCGACGCGGCGACGGTGCCGGTGATCGCGCCCAGGATCGCCCCGACCACGATCACCGCGTAGGCGAGCCCGCCCGGCACCGAGCCGAAGAGCTGCCCGGTGCCCTCGAGCAGGTCCTCGGCGAGCCCGCAGCGCTCGAGGATCGCGCCCATGAAGGTGAAGAACGGGATCGCGAGCAGCAGGTCGTTCTGCAGGATGCCGAACACCCGCAGCGGCAGGTTCGCCATGAACTGCGGCGGGAAGAACCCCATCTCGATCGACACGAAGCCGGCCACCAGCCCGAGCGCGGACAGCGAGAATGCGACCGGGAAGCCGATCAGCATGACGAAGACCAGCGCGCCGAACATGATCGGCGCCATCGTCTGCATCTCGATCATTGCAGCGGCCTCTCGTAGTGGGTGTCCATCGCGTAGTCGCCCCGCAGGTACGCGATCCGCTTGACGATCTCCGCGACGCCCTGCAGCGACAGCAGCGCGAAGCCCACCGGGATCAGCACCTTGAACGGCCAGCGGATCAGGCCGCCGGCGTTGCTCGAGGTCTCGCCGGTCACGATCGAGTCGAGCACGTAGGGCCACGACATCCAGGCGAGCAGCACGGCGGCGGGCATCAGGAACACCACCAGGCCGAACAGGTCGATCAGCGCCTGCCGGCGCGATTCGAAGCGCGAATAGAGCACATCGACGCGCACGTGCTCGTTGACCTTCAGCACGAACGGCGCACCGAGCATCACCGTCGCGGCGAAGAGGTACCACTGCAGTTCGAGCCAGGCGTTCGAGCTCTCGCTGATCAGGTAGCGGATGGTGGCGTTGACCGCCGAGACCATGCAGGACAGGAACACTGCCCAGACGGCGAGGCGCGATACGCGCTCGTTGATCCAGTCCACGCCGTGCGCGAACCGAAGCCAGGATCTCATCGTACGGCCCCTCTCCCCGATACCGGTCCGCGCCCGGGTGGGAGCGGTCGCGGCTGCGCGATTATAGGCGCGAACCCCTGCTGTCCGGCGTGCGGCAGCGCGCTCTCCGGCACGCTCGGCGCGACACGCCGCTCAGCGCTTGCGCGCCGGCATCAGGTCGGTGCAGACCCCTTCGAAGACCTCGGCGGCCATGCCGATCGACTCGCCGAGCGTCGGGTGCGGGTGGATCGTGCGGCCGATGTCGGTCGCGTCGGCGCCCATCTCGATCGCGAGCGCGACCTCGCCGATCATGTCGCCGGCGTTCGTGCCGACGATCGCGCCGCCGACGATCCGATGGGTCGCCTCGTCGAACAGCAGCTTGGTGAAGCCCTCGTCGCGGCCGTTCGCGATCGCGCGGCCCGAGGCCGCCCACGGGAACACCGCGCGGCCGAGCTTCACGCCCTGCTTCGCGGCCTCCTCCTCGGTGAGCCCCACCCACGCGACCTCGGGGTCGGTATAGGCGACCGACGGGATCACGCGCGCATCGAAGTGCGCCTTCTCGCCGGCCGCGGCCTCGGCCGCGACGTGGCCCTCGTGCACCGCCTTGTGCGCGAGCATCGGCTGCCCGATCACGTCGCCGATCGCGAAGACGTGCGGCACGTTGGTGCGCATCTGCGAATCGACCGGCACGAAACCGCGCTCGGTCACCGCGACGCCCGCGCGCTCGAGTCCGATGCGCGCGCCGTTCGGGCTGCGGCCGACGGCGCTCAGCACCAGGTCGTAGAGCTGCGGCTCGGGCGGGGCGTTCTCGCCCTCGAACCACACGCGGATGCCCTCGGGCGTCGCCTCGGCCTTCACGGTCTTCGTCTTCGTCATCACGCGGTCGAAGCGCTGCGCGTTGTGCTTCTGCCAGACCTTGACCAGGTCGCGGTCGGCGCCCTGCATCAGCCCGTCGAGCATCTCGACGACGTCGAGTCGCGCACCCAGCGTCGAGTACACCGTGCCCATCTCCAGGCCGATGATGCCGCCGCCGATCACCAGCATCCGCTTCGGGATCGATGCGAGCTCGAGCGCCCCGGTGGAGTCGACGATGCGCGGATCGTCGGGCAGGAACGGCAGTCGCACCGCCTGGCTGCCGGCTGCGACGATCGCCTGCTCGAAGCGGATCACCTGCTTCGCGCCGGTGCGCGCCTGGCCGTCGCCCTCGGTCGCCTCCACTTCCAGGTGGTGCGCATCGAGGAAGCGCCCGACGCCGCGCACGACGCGGACCTTGCGCGCCTTCGCCATCGCGGCGAGCCCGCCGGTCAGCTTGCCGACCACCTTGTCCTTCCAGCCGCGCAGCGCGTCGAGGTCGATCCGCGGCTCGCCGAACGCGATGCCGTGCGCGGCCATCGAGCGCGCCTCGTCGGCGACCGCCGCGACGTGCAGCAGCGCCTTCGAAGGGATGCAGCCGACGTTGAGGCACACGCCGCCGAGTGTCGCGTAGCGCTCGACCATCACCGTGTCGAGGCCGAGATCGGCGGCGCGGAACGCCGCCGAGTAGCCGCCGGGTCCTGCGCCGAGCACCAGCATGCGGCACGTGAGGTCGGGCGTGGCGGTGAACGCCTCGGCCGGCCGGGGCGCGGGCGCGCCGGCCGCGGTCGATCCGGCGGCCCGCGGGGCCGGGGCCGGGGCCGGGGCCGGGGCCGGGGCCGGGGCCGGGGCCA
>Ga0315899_10009095_pt1 | contig 10656 bp, 6 predicted proteins | sample LakEriMetagenome_2_FD_203518 | JGI IMG/M metagenome (GOLD analysis project Ga0315899, IMG submission 203518) | Freshwater fungal communities from buoy surface, Lake Erie, Ohio, United States - Buoy 4 MA112 | ecosystem: Environmental > Aquatic > Freshwater > Lake | place: USA: Lake Erie, Ohio...
GCCTATCATGGATTGCCCTTTTGCTGATTCACTTCAACACCAGCGCACAACTTCTGGTCACTCCCTATGACCCGGTAACTGCCGCAACGATGCTGATGGGTTCGGATGTGTCCGTTTTTAACGTGACTTACTCCGGAGACCCTGTTCAGCTAGGCTGGGCAAGCAATATCTCATCATTCCCAACCGAAAATGGCTTAATTCTAAGTTCATCCAACGCTCAAAATTTCATTCCAGGAACATTTAATGGAGAACCAACAACTCCCCTAAATAATGAACCCGATTTACTCACTATTGCCAATAGTGTTCCGCCGCTCATCGGTCAAAATTTCACCGTGTCGGGTGTTTACGATGTGGCCATACTAGAGTTCGACTTCGTTGCAACAGGCGCAAACATGGATCTCAATTTCGTTTATGGCTCTGACGAGTATCTCACTTATGTGAACTCACAATACAACGATGTATTTGCCATCTTAATGAGCGGCCCCGGCATTGCGGGTCCCTATGCTGCGCCAGCAGGTTTTCCGAATGGAGCAGCCAACCTGGCCCTCATACCGGAAAGCAACCCTCCACTTCCCATCACCATCTCTTCCTTGAATAATGTATTGAACAACAATTATTACATCGACAACCCGGGCAACATCATTAACCCAAACGTAAGTCTCACAGGATACACAGATCTTATCACCGTGAATCAGGCCTTAACTCCGGGTGCCACATATCATCTTAAACTGGCTATCGCAGACGGAAGTGATGCCGGGCTTAAGTCTCAAATCATTTTGTATTCTTCTTATGGAAGTAATGCAAATAATGCCTTATGCACATTCATTGATGCCGACAATCTTACTATTTGTGAAGGCTCAAATGTGCTTTTAAGTGTAGATGACAATTTCAATTTCGAAGTAAATTCCGATATTCTAATCCCTATTGAAAACAATACTAATTGTATTCAAAGCGAAGTATACGTTTACCAACAAGGTGCCGGTCACATCAATTCTGTGAGCGAAATAGAGCAAATACACTTTAGTCTTGAACATTCAGACTTAAGCGATGTCTCAATTTCATTAACATGCCCAAATGGCTCCAACATGACAATATTTACAGGAAATGAAAATTATTTCAGTGAGGTTAATGCAGGCCAACCAATTGAAGAAAACAATGCCTTTTTAGGAGTACCGTACGGATATAGCTTCTCCCCTCTAATAGAAGGTTCAACGTGGGAAGAATTTATAATTTCGACTGACTTGCCGGCTATACCCTCTGGTTACTATGCTTCGGAGGAATCATTCAATCAATTAATTGGATGTCCAATTAATGGATTTTGGACATTAAATATTTGTCCAACTAATCCCATTCCATACTCTGGAGATTGTCTTGGCGCTGCTTCAATTTGCAATGGAGTGTATTCTGACTTGCCTCCAGTATATAGTAATGGAACTGAAAATGAATTTACGGGATCATGTATATGGCCTTATGGTAACAATCCTTTTATCACCAGTTGGTATCTGTTAGAGATCAACAATAGTGGTGATTTAGCATTCGTAATTACACCGGAAGATACTTTAGCTGATTATGACTGGGCAATATTCAATATTACTGATGGCGGATGTGAGAGCCTGATGTACGAGGACAGTTTAACCATTGAAATAATTGAGGCAAGTAATGAAGTGAGTTGTAATTCATATGGGAATATTGGATATAATGGGGCTACAGGCCTATCAAACTTAAACGGAGGCACGGGGAACAGCAATGGTCCGGGACCTCTTAATGGCCCTCCATTTAACCCAAACATCGATGCGCTTTCTGGCGAAACGTATGCCCTTGTTTTGGTTAACTTCAATAATAACTCAAATCAATTTAGCATTGATTTTTCTGAAAGTACCGCTCAATTCTGCGGAGCCAATCCTCCTAACTCAATCATTGGGAACGGGCACCTAACTGAATTTGGAATTTCCTTCCATCAAAATAATCCAAATAGCAATTATTCTTGGTCAACGGGAGAAATGACCTCAAGCATCGTGGTAAACCCAGAATCAACCACTACATTTTATCTTTTCTCCGAAGCAAATGGAGAATCATGTGTTGACAGCGTAATTGTATTCGTTGAACCATCTGTTCAAATCACTTCCGAAGCCCCACTCGTTATCTTAAATGGAAACCCTGTATTACTTGAAGCTAACGGAGGAAACAGCTATGAATGGACCTCCGGAAGCACATCAAATCAATTAGAAGTATATACACCTGGATATTTCGAAGTAGTTGGCTTCACAGATCATTGTGTGAGCGCGGACACAATTTACTTATCAGATATTAATTTACCATGCGCTGAAATAGCTGAAGATAGCATTGTCATTTGTCCCGGGGCTAGTATTCTATTGAATGCTTTATCAGGCGGTGCTGATGAAGTTAACGGCGCTTTTTATATCCCCGATAATCAAGGATGTTTAGATATAGAATTAGAAATTAATCAATATGAAACATCTACCATAGTCAGCCCTGAAGATATTTCTAATATCTATTTTACCATGGAACACTCTTTCGTTGGTGACATTACCATTGCGATTGTGTGTCCTGATGGATCTGTAATGAGTATATTCCCTGAAGCAGGGGGGTCGGGTACATATCTTGGAGAACCTTTTGATAATGATGACGGAGTGCCGGGTGTTGGATATGATTATTCATTTAGCCCAAATTCAACAGGCGGAACTTGGATGGAATACCTTTCAGCAGGAGCATCAGGAACTATTCCGGCTGGGGATTATGAACCGGAAGGCTCATTTGATGATTTGATAGGTTGTCCATTGAATGGAACTTGGACTCTAGAGGTATGTGATATCGTTGGAGCTGATGATGGTTATGTGTTTGAATTCGGCATCCAATTTATCGCATCAACTCCAATAGACTCATTGACATGGTCAACTGGAGAGACATCTCCGACTATAATAGTCAATCCATTAGAAACCACGACCTACTACCTATATTCCTTTTCAAACGGTATGGCATGCACTGACAGTGCCATTGTGGTAGTTGAAAACCCTTTACAGATATCATCAAGTGGACCAACCAGTATATGTGATGGAAATCCCATCCAACTAATTGCAAGCGGTGCAGATAATTACCTATGGAGCACAGGCAGCACCGCCAATCAGATAACAGTGCTAACTGCAGGCACTTATGAGGTCACCGGATTTTCAGAAAATTGTATTAGCACAGACAGTATTCTGATCACTGACAATAGCGAGTCAATTGAAATTATGGCTGATACCACCTCATTTTGCTCAGGTGATACTGTAAATCTATTTTCATCTATAGTCCTAACTGACTACTACTGGAACAATGGTGCAACCGGCAGTAGCATTGACATCACAACCGGCGGCAACTATTTTGTAGCGGGTACCGATGCCTTTGGATGCGACTATTCCTCAGATATAATCACGATTACCGAATACCCATTCGACAATAGCATCACAGCTACTGATGATGCCATTTGCGATGGTGAATCGGTTACACTTGGAGTTAATCCGGAAAATAACATTGTGTGGAATAATGGAGAAACGACTCCCAACCTAATTGTGACTGAACCCGGAACATACTATGCCTTGGTCACCAATGGACCTTGCACCGGTTACACGGCTTCCATCGAAATTAATGCAGGTGTCACACCCACCGTTGATGCCTTCGCCGTTGAAGATACTCTTTGCAACGATGGTTCTTCCACTCTCCTCTTCGGCACACCCGCCGGCGGCACCTGGGAGGGACCTGGCATGGATGGAAACACCTTCCAATCTTCTCTCGCAGGTGCGGGTGAATTTGTTATCTCCTATATATACACGAACCCGGCGGGCTGCTCAGCTACTGCAAACGAAACAATTTCTGTTCAAGACTGCAGCCTCGTTTATGAATCAGCCACCAACAGCGCTTTCAGCGTTTATCCCAATCCGACTAACAACTATTTCCTGATTGAAAATCACACGCATCAAATATTCACCTTTGAAATTTTCGACATGAGCGGAAAACGCATTCAGAGCGGAACATCCCAAGAAAACGAGTGGATTTCGCTGAACCTTGTGCAGTCCGGTTTTTATACTGTGCGCATATCAGGAGAGCAAAGCGTGCATACCTATCCCATTATAAAACTGTAGGCATTTCTTACAGACTTCGTATTCACTAAAACAATAAAAGCAGAACTTCGGTTCTGCTTTTTCATTTTGATAAACTTCGATCGCGCCTGCTCACCTTTTCCTGTGCTATTTTCGCTCGCCTAAACGACCGTCATCGTGAGCAGCTTTCATTCGGATATAATCTCAACCTTTCTGCGCAGCAGTGCTGCGCATGAGCAACGCAACGCATTTTTCATCAACGAAAATGAACACTCGTATAACCTCCTGCGCAAGCGCATAGCAGCGCTTTATGGTTCTATTAGCGCAATGAAAGGCGAAACGGTCGCCATTGTAACCAACGATCATCTCGATACCTACGCCGCTATTTGGGCGTGCTGGCTATGTGGAAAGAATTACGTGCCATTGAATCCCAGCAGCCCGGCCGACCTGAACAACCGGATTAAAAGTCAAGTTGAACTTGCCGGAATAATTGATTCAACCGAAACGACCAATTGGCCGGATGCCAGCGAACAACAAACAGAATTAGAACTTGAAAATGCTTCAGCATTTGTTCAGGACGACGATAGCACGGCATACATTCTATTCACTTCAGGAAGCACAGGAGTGCCGAAAGGAGTGCCGATCACCTTTGGGAATATCGCCGCTTTTGTCGATGCGTTCTATAAAATGGGATACACTGTCTCTGAACAAGACCGAGTGCTTCAAATGTTTGAACTCACATTCGACCTGTCTGTCATGTCCTATCTCGTCCCACAATTAAGCGGGGCGTGTGTTTATACCATTCCTCAAGGTCGTATTAAATTCTCCTACATATTCGAGCTACTCGACGAACACCAACTCACTATTGCGCTCATGGTGCCTTCGATGCTCAATTTCCTGCGACCGTACTTCGATGAAATCGATTGTCCGCATTTGCGCTACTCACTGTTTTGTGGCGAAGCATTGCACCTCGACATCCTCGATGAATGGGCTGTGAGGGTTCCCAACGCACGTATCGACAACGTTTACGGTCCAACGGAAAATACCATTTTCTGCACATACTACACATACCAACGTGAAGGCCATAATCCACACCATAATGGCATTCTCACCATTGGAACGTCGATGGCCCATTCTGTTTGCACAGTCATGAACGAAGATGATAAACCCGCAGCGATTGACGAGATAGGAGAGCTTTACTTATCGGGAGGACAACTCACACCAGGATACCTCAATAACCCTGAACTTAATGAGACAGCCTTCTTCCAATTTCAGGACGGCGAACGGACTACACGTTACTATCGTTCCGGTGATCTCTGCCGACTCTCTTCGGATGGCAACCTGATGTATGCCGGGCGCAAAGACACCCAGGTCAAGATACAAGGCTTCCGCGTAGAGCTTTCGGAGGTGGAATTTCAAGCGAAGAAAGCGCTTTCAGATAAAACGAACACCGTTGCTTTCACCCACGAAAACAACCAAGGTATTCATGAAATTTTTCTGGTAATTGAATGCGAGGAGCTCGATCAACAATCTTTGAAAGAATCGTTGAAAAACTCTCTACCCGCATACATGTTACCCAAAAACATATTCACTCTTGCCGAGTTTCCTTTGAATGTTAATGGTAAGATTGACCGTAAAACCATCAAACAACAATTCTCCACTCATGTCCTATAGCTTTCGCTTTGCCAATGAGAATGACATACCCTTCCTGGTAGAGACCATTATTGCTGCAGAAAAAAGCGGAACTGAACTGTGTGGGCTAAGTAATTTGCTTGGACTCCCTGAAGAGCAAACCAAAATTGGATTAACCAAGATTCTTCAGGAAGAAATTGAAGGATGTGAATTTTCAACAACAGAATTTGCAGTGGCAACTCATGAAGGCAAGCCCGTTGCCGCCTTCTGCGGCTGGATAGAGGGCGAGAATGAAGATCAACAACCCTCGTCCGTTTTAAAATCGAACCTCATCGTTCACGGCTTCGGCACTTCTGTCATTCCCCATCTGCAAGAGCAAAAAGAACTGCTTTCGGCCATTCAATTAACCAGAACATTCGGAACACATCAAGTAGAATATGCCTACGTCCAAAACGAACACAGAGGGAAGAAACTAATCGACCAACTGATTAACTTCCTTTTGGCACAGGCCAAAAAGACGAAATCGGACTTACAGTTCGCTCAAGTGCAGGTCTATGCAAACAACCTGAAAGCCATTGAAGTTTACAAGCGCATGGGATATGAACCGTTTCAAAAGGCTGTATATTCGCCCGAAATGAATGGCCGGATCCTGCCATTTCATGAAAAGTGGACACTTCAAAAAAACCTTAATCAATAAGAATGGAACGCACTCAAATCGTGCATCAGATTCAAGAAATACTCGAAAAGGTTCTCAAGCATAACCGTTTCGAAATTCATGATGAGTTAACAGCTACAATGGTCGAGGGTTGGGACTCTTTGACTCATATGGTTATCATTACAGAAATTGAAAAATCATTCGCTGTGCAATTCAAGCTCAAAGAAATAAACAAGCTCAAAAACATGGGCAACCTTATTGAGTTGATTCAATCCAAACTAGTCTAGTCCAGACTAAAAAAGCATGTCATTTACATCGCTCTACTTTTTCCCCTTTATAGTCATTGTGCTGGCTGTTTATTGGTTTGCACTTCCCAAAAAATCAAGCTATCAAAATTCTTTTCTGCTACTTGCAAGTGCAATCTTTATCGGAATCAATGACTGGAAAGCAGGAGTCCTCATAGCCATTTCCGGCGCGCTTAATTACATGCTCGTTCGACGCATGCACAAGTTGGAAGAGGGTAATTCTAAAAAATGGTTCTTCTATGCAGGTTGCTTAGCGAACGTATTCGTTCTAGGCTACTTCAAATATCTGCATGACGTAATTAATGGCTTTTCCTCTCTATTCCATGGTGGTGGTGCCGAGTTCAAATCCCTCTACTTGCCTTTGGGTATCAGCTTTTTTACTTTTCAGTTAATTGGATACTGGATTGACGTTTACAACGAAGAAATAGAACCTGAAAATGATGCATTGTCCTTCTTTACATACCTCTTCTATTTCCCGAAACTGATTTCAGGCCCTATCGAAAGAGTACATTCTTTCACACCTCAACTCACTAAAAACCGACTTTTCGAGATTCCCCTCATGACCGACGCGCTGCGTCAATTTCTCTGGGGTTTCTTCAAAAAGACAGTGGTCAGTGCTCATTGTCTTCTCTTCTACAAAAGCCTTTATGCCAATCCTGAGAGCATTTCAGGAATCAATGTTCTGCTGGTTGCGATTACGAACATGGTGTATATATATGCTGACTTCTCCGGCTACTCAGACATGGCATGTGGCATTTCAAAGAGTTTCGGAATCCGCATCACGAATAATTTCGCCTTTCCCTTTTTCGCCACGAACATCAGCGAGTTTTGGAAGCGCTGGCACATTTCCCTTACATCGTGGGTCATGAAGTATGTCTACACCCCTGTTTCATTTCTTCTTCGTAAATACAACCGCATCGGAACTTTCCTGGCAATCGCCAGCGCCTTTCTTACGGTAGGTGTATGGCACGGACTGCAATCCGGGTATATCGTTTACGGAATTCTGCAAGCTATTTTCTTCCTACCCTTAGTAATACAAGGACGAAATATCAATGCTACAGACAGCAGCCAAAAAACAAGTATAGTCGCGATCATCCGCATGACCATTCTGTTTCTGGTTGTTTGTATCGCCGCATTGCTGTTCCGCGAAATGCCGGCAAGTCTTACATTAAAGGAAATGTCACGCATAGCAACACATTTGCTCACACCTCCCGACCTATCCGGTGTCATTGGAGTTACAAATGCAATCTACTGGCTGCTCATTGCTTCCTGTTTCGCAATCGAATGGCTCAATAGGAAACAAGAACATGGACTGAGTATACAACGCCTCACAACAGCTCAACGCTGGTCGCTCTATCTCTTCGTTATGACGGCTACCTTCTTCTTTAGTGAATTTGCGGTTGGCGGATTTATCTATGCGCAATTCTGATGGAAAGAAAAAAGTTTATCATAAAATTGTTTGCGGTCGGCTTGTTTGCCTTGCTAATACACGCGGCCATGATACCCCTTGTCGATGGCACAACACTCATCTATTTCCATAAATGCAGCAGCGACAAACAACAGAATCTTATTATCGGAACTTCGCGAGCATCACAAGCTATCAAGCCCTCGATTATAAAGGACTCACTGAACATTGACATTCTGAACTTCGCATTCAACGGAACCACTTCTCCATATGGAAAGATTTATTCTCACGCCATTAGTGAAAAGCTGGATGAAAACGTCAAAGATGGAACGTTCATCGTATGTGTTGATCCCTGGTCATTGCGCGTGATGAATGACTCCATTACAGGAGAGGAGGAGTTTCCGGAAGAAAAAAATATCCTGAACAAGTTGATCTCGTTCAATGGTTATCCTAATGTGGAATTCATCATGAAAGACTATCATCAAGGCTGGGGGAATATTGCCTATACCCGTTGGAGAAAGAACAGTTCTGTGAACGGCCATGAAGATGGTTGGATTGAGGTAACCCGTGAAATCGATGAGAAGGAAATAGAGAAACGAACGAAAGGAAAAGCGGAAGGTTTCCGTAGCTCCCTGCGCGACTCTAAAATTGCTTCCTACAGAATAGATGAAATGAAACTACTCATTGAAAATCTAAATTCAAAGGGTAGTGTCTATTTAGTTCGACTGCCTGTTTCAGAAACAATTTATGACATCGAACAAGAATTTTTTCCTGCATTCGATTCACTCATTTCCACAATTGCAGAAAAACACAGTTTACCCTACTTCAATATGCAGCCATTGCAAAAGGAAGTTGTGTTTAACGATGGTCATCACATTAATCGGGAGTATGCTCCAAAGTGCACTGCGATGATAAGCTCATGGATCAAGCAACAAAGCGCAGAATAATACTCTGATTTTTACTTCTGCGCCTTCGAGTAAAGCCAAAAGCCAACGCCGGTAAAAAGAACATTGGGCACCCATACTGCTATCGATGCAGGGAATCCCAGATTCATGGCACTTACTGTGGTCATGCGTGAAATGAAGACAAACACAAACCCGATTATCACAGCAAACATAAGATGAGACCCCATTCCACCTCGCTGCTTGCGGGAAGCAATCGACACACCAATGAGTGTTAGGACGAAAATTGAAAACGGTGAAGCTGTTCTGTTGTACAACTCTACTTCAAACTCGGCTACACGTCCTGAACCGCCAAGCTTCTGGGCATCTATAAACTCAGACAACTCACGGTGATTCATCGCAGAAGTAATCTCAGACCGCAATCCAAAGTCTTGCTCATCCATTGGCAAAATAGTATCGAGCTGAGCCCGCATGGTTACGGCTACTTGGCCTGCCTCATCAAAATTCCGTATTTGAGCATTCATTATTCTCCACTGCTTTGTTTCCGGCAGGTACTGCGCACTGGCCGCAATTATCTTGAATGTGAGTCTGCCTTCCTTCCACTTCTCGAGCGAAAAATTGTCCCCTGAAATCGTCTCAGGATGAAATGCATAGAAATAGGCAATTGTACCGGGTTCTATTTCACGATGAATATTCTTTTCCGCGACTGTAATAGGATCCTTCATGTAATTCACCTCAAAATCGTACTTCTGCCGATTGGCCTTAGGTACAATTACATGCGTTAGAAATAAAAGCAAGGCGACTAAAATTCCGGAAGCAATGAAGTACGGTCTAATAATTCGCGCATAACTGACGCCACCACTCAACATAGCTATAATTTCCGATTGCTGTGCCAGCTTACTCGTAAACCAAATGATGGTCAGAAAAACTATAAACGAGCTAAGCAAGGTCCCAAAATAAAAACAGAAGTTCACGTAGTATTCCGTCACGATGCTATACCACGGCGCTCGGGCCTTGAGTAACTCATCAATATTCTCGCTGACATCGAATACAACAGCAATCAGGAGAAACGCGCCAATCATAAAAAAGAACGTTCCTAAAAACTTCCGAATGATATAGAGATCAATTTTCTTGATCATCAAAGGCGTTGCATAAGTTTAACCACCATTTCGTTCTTCCAAGAAGCAAAAGTTCCTTCCAGTATCTTTTCTCGTGCTTTGCGCACAAGACGCAAGTAAAAATTCAAGTTGTGCAGCGTTCCAATCTGCATGGCCAATATTTCCTCCGATGCGAAAAGATGGCGCACATAGGCTTTCGAATAAAACGAGTCAACGAAACTTTCACCATCTGGATCAAGCGGCGAAAAATCGCGCTCCCACTTCTTATTGCGCATATTCATGACACCATTCCACGTAAACAATTGTCCGTTGCGTGCATTGCGCGTTGGCATGACACAATCGAACATATCAACGCCCAGCGCTATCGACTCCAGGATATTCGCTGGTGTTCCTACGCCCATTAAATAGCGTGGCTTGTCCTTGGGCAGAATGCCGCAAACCAACTCTGTCATTTCATACATGAGCTCATGCGGCTCACCAACACTCAGCCCACCAATTGCATTTCCTTCTGCCCCCTTCGAAGCAACATACTCCGCACTTGC
>Ga0315899_10009096_pt1 | contig 10655 bp, 11 predicted proteins | sample LakEriMetagenome_2_FD_203518 | JGI IMG/M metagenome (GOLD analysis project Ga0315899, IMG submission 203518) | Freshwater fungal communities from buoy surface, Lake Erie, Ohio, United States - Buoy 4 MA112 | ecosystem: Environmental > Aquatic > Freshwater > Lake | place: USA: Lake Erie, Ohio...
CTGCGCATGGAGCGTAGAGTCGCGCCAACAGAAAGAGGTTTCTCGCTTGAACGCTAAATCGACATTTGATGATGATGTGGCAACTACCGCCACTCTTCTCGGGCGCGAACCAAAGAACTTCCGCGTTCCACCAGCCCCGGTTGAGGGCCAGCCAGCCAAGATCATCTCGATCTTTAATCAAAAAGGCGGCGTCGGTAAGACAACTACAACCATCAACCTCGGTGCTGCAATTGCAGAACTTGGTCGTCGCGTTTTGCTCGTTGACTTCGACCCACAAGGCGGATTATCGCTAGGTCTCGGTGTTAATGCGCACGCGCTTCCGCTTGAGAACACTGTCTATTACGCGTTGATGACCGCTGATGCAAACATTGATGAGATTGTTCTTAAATCATCTGTTGCCGGTCTAGATTTCCTTCCTGCCAACCGCGATCTCGGTACCGCTGAAACAACGCTAGGAGCGGAAATCGGCGGTCAACAATATTTAAAGCGCGCACTTGGTCGCTTGAAGGATCGTTACGACGTTATCTTGATCGACTGCCAACCAACAATGGGACAGTTAACAATCAACGCACTTGTTGCATCTGATGAAGTTATCGTTCCTTTGCAATGTGAATACTTCGCTCTGCATGGTTTCATCGAGCTAAAGGGCAACATTGAGAAAGTTAAGAGCTTCCTGAACCCAGATCTAAATCTAATCGGAATCCTTGCAACCATGTATGAGAAGAAGACGTTGCACAACCGTGAAGTTTTAACAGCGATCTTGGAGAAGTATCCAGATGATGTTTTCGAAACTATCATCGCAAAGACAATTCGCTTCTCAGAAACAACTGTTGCTGGAGAACCAATTACTAGTTATGCATCATCTTCAGGGGGTGCTGCTTCTTACCGCAGATTAGCCCGTGAACTAATTGCCCGAGGAGGCGCACGATGACACGTAGAGCAAGCTTGCCGGGAGCAGATGAACTCTTTCGCGCAAACACACCAGCACTTAGCGCAGTCCGCCAAGTTGTTGAAGAAGCGCAGGAAGTTAGCAAGCCGATTGGCGTTGCACCATCAACTCCAAAGACAAAGAAGGGCGTTCGCTCAACACCACGTCGTCGCGTTACAACTGTTGATCGTTCACCATCTGGTCGCGAAAAACACGATGAGAAGATAACTGTTTACCTCTCCCCTGATGAGCTCTTTGATCTTGATCAAGCCCGCCTAACTCTGCGAGGAGATCTAGGTTTAGCGGTAGATCGCGGTCGTATTGTTCGTGAATCTATTGCAGTGATTGTCGCCGATCTTGAAGCAAAAGGTGATCAATCAATCCTTGCACGTAGACTTCGCGGAATTTAATTTGCCCGCGGGTGCGCGGTTGCATAAGCCTCACGCACTTTATCTATCGTAATCAAGGTATAAATCTGCGTCGTAGTCACTGATGCATGGCCAAGAAGTTCTTGTACAACTCGAATATCGGCACCGCCATCCAGAAGATGCGTCGCATATGAATGACGGAAGACGTGTGGAGAAACTTTTCCAGTTAATCCCGTTGCATCAGCAGCATCCGAAATCATCTGCCAAGCGCTCTGTCTCGATAATCGACCACCCCGCTGGTTCAAAAAGAGCGCCGTCTCAACTCGTGCAGATTTACTCTTTGCCAAAAGATTGGGACGAATTCTGACGAGATATTCATCCAGCGCCGTCTTCGCGAAGCTTCCCATCGGAACCATTCGTTCCTTTGATCCTTTTCCGCGTAACTTGAGAACTGTTATCGGATTTCCTTCTACTTCACTCTGCGAGAAGTCGTTTATATCAATTCCAACGATTTCACTTACTCGTGCGCCAGTTCCATATAAAAGTTCGATGATCGCATGATCACGAAGCGAGATTGGATCTGACTCCCGTTTAGTGGCATCGATCAGCGATGTGATCTCCTTGATTGTCAAAGCCTTGGGCAACCTTCGCGGCACCTTCGAACTTGCAATAGAAGCAACAGGATTAGGTGTGGCGAACTCCTGGGCCAAGTACTTGTAAAAACTCTTGAGTGCGGAAACATTCCGGTTGATGCTGGTGACCGAAAGGTTTCTGGATTTCAACCAAACTTCGAAACTAACAATCTCTACTTCGCTTAACTTTTCAAAGTTATGGCCTGCCTCTGTCAAAAATTCAGAGAACTTAGCTAAATCACGCTTATATGCAATAAGTGAGTTCTTCGAAAGACCGCGTTCTATAGTTAAATGATCTAAAAATTGTTTGAGCGCTTGATCAAACTTCATAACCGTGCGCTACGGCAACAGCGCTATATCGGATCTTGCCGGCGTGAACATTTAGGCCACGATCCAGTGCAGGATCTTCCTCTATTGCCCTCTCCCAACCCTTGTTAGCGATCGCTAAAGCATATGGAAGCGTTGCGTTAGTGAGGGCATAAGTTGAAGCCACAGGCACGGCACCTGGCATATTTGCAACGCAGTAAAAGACTGAATTGTGAACGTTAAACGTTGGCTCGGCATGAGTCGTCGGCTTTGAATCCTCAAAGCAACCGCCTTGATCGATGGCGATATCCACCAATACAGAACCCGGTTTCATCTGCGCAACCTGTGCATTTGTCACCAACTTCGGTGCCTTGGCTCCGTGAACCAGAACTGCACCGATGACCAAATCAGCGCTCTTGATCTCGCGATCAATTGCGTGAAGCGTTGACGCCAGCGTCTTGATTCGACCGTTATAGAGAGAATCGATATGTGCCAAACGCGCCAATGAACGATCGAGCACCGTTACATCAGCGCCCATTCCCATCGCAATAACTGCCGCATTAAGTCCTGCTACTCCCCCGCCAATTACGACAACTTTTCCAGGAGCCACACCTGGTACGCCGGCTAGCAAAACTCCGCGGCCACCATTTGGCTTCTGCAGTGCAAATGCACCAACTTGTACAGATAGTCGACCAGCGACTTCGCTCATTGGAGCAAGCAAAGGCAGGGTGCCATTTACTTCAACTGTTTCGTAAGCGATTGCAGTTGTGCCACTCTTGAGAAGAGCATCGGTGCATGGCTTACTGGCTGCCAAGTGCAGATAAGTAAAGAGGATCTGACCCGCGCGAAGGCGTGGGTACTCGGCTTCGATAGGTTCTTTCACCTTAAGAATTAGATCGGCATCTTTCCAAAGCTTTTCGATATCACTTTCAATGCGCGCTCCAGCAGCCACAAAGTCTGCGTCGCTAATTGATGAACCTAACCCGGCGCCTTTTTCGACAACAACTTCATGTCCATTGCGAACAAATTCAAAGACACCCTCAGGTGTGAGTGCTACGCGAGACTCATGAACTTTTATCTCTTTAGGAACGCCTACTAACATTTAATTAGCCTTTCTTATCTATCGCTGCCGCAATTAATCCGACAAAAAGTGGATGCGGACGGGTAGGTCGAGAACGCAACTCTGGATGTGCTTGCGTGCCCACGTAGTAAGGATGTACCTCGGCAGGTAATTCCACAAACTCCACAAGATCACGTTCCTTAAACATTCCTGAGAATGTAAGACCCGCTGCGGCAATCTGGTCACGATATTGGTTATTTACTTCATAGCGATGGCGATGGCGTTCTGAAATCTCTTGCGCACCATAAGTTTTTGCAACAATCGATCCTGGCTTCAAAGTTGCGGTGTACAAACCAAGGCGCATTGTTCCGCCCATATCAGCTTGACCTGAGACGATATCTTTCTGATCATCCATGGTTGCAATTACATGTGTTCCCGATTCAGGGGAAAATTCGGCGGAATTAGCATCTTTAATTCCAGCTAAATTGCGAGCTGCTTCGATAACCATGCACTGTAAGCCTAAGCACAAACCTAAAGTTGGAATCTTGTTCTCGCGCGCAAACTTTAGTGCGCCGAGTTTTCCTTCGATGCCACGAACACCGAAACCTCCAGGAACACATATTGCATCAATTCCGGAGAGCGCCTGCTTTGCACCTTCTGAAGTTTCGCAATCATCACTCGGTACCCAAACGATTGAAATCTTCGCGCTATTGGCGAAGCCACCGGCACGAAGCGCTTCTGATACAGATAGATAAGCATCAGGAAGATCGATGTACTTTCCAACTAAAGCTACTTTGATCTGATGTCTTGGATGATGCACTTTCTCAAGAAGCTCATCCCACTCACCCCATACAACGTCATGCCCACCAAGTGATAAACGGCGCACGACGTAGGCATCTAAACCTTCAGCAAAGAGCACCTTTGGAATGTCATAGATAGATGGGGCATCTACTGCCGCAACCACCGCTTCAACATCGACATCGCACATCAAAGAGATCTTCTTCTTAATTCCCATTGGAATGTCGCGATCAGATCGCAGGACGACAGCATCAGGTGCGATACCGATACTGCGCAAAGCCGCAACTGAATGCTGCGTTGGCTTAGTTTTCAATTCACCAGAAGGGCCAATATAAGGAACAAGTGAGATGTGAAGATAAAAGACATTATCGCGACCAACCTCTTGGCGCATTTGTCGCGCAGCCTCTAAGAATGGCTGTGACTCAATATCGCCAACTGTTCCACCGATTTCAGTAATGACAACATCAACATCATCTGATGCCATGGCGTGCATACGCTCTTTAATCTCATTGGTGATGTGCGGAATAACTTGAACTGTCTCGCCCAAATATTCACCGCGACGTTCGCGGGCAATAACGCGAGAGTAAACCTGACCCGTTGTTACATTCGCTGAACCCTGCAAGTTACGATCGAGAAAACGCTCGTAATGCCCAATATCTAAATCTGTCTCTGCCCCATCATCGGTTACAAAGACCTCACCATGTTGGAAAGGGTTCATGGTGCCCGGATCGACGTTTAGGTATGGATCGAGCTTCTGCATGGTTACGCGAATTCCGCGAGCTACTAGCAATCTGCCAAGACTTGAGGCGGTGAGGCCCTTACCTAAACTTGAAGCTACTCCACCGGTTACAAAAATATGCTTAGTCACATGCGCTTGGCCCATGGAAGACAAACTTATCAGTATTTGGAGCCCTAGCCTCGCATCGCCAAGAGCTCCGCGGCGTGTTCTCGCGCACTTGTAGATTCTTCAAGCCCCGCGAGCATTCGCGCGACCTCTTCGACCCGTGAATCAGAATCGAGTACCTGCACATCGGATGCGGTTACCGTGCCATCGCTGCTCTTCTTAACCACGAAATGGCTATCGGCCCAGGCCGCTACTTGAGGAAGATGCGTTACAACAATTACTTGTGTGTGTTTAGCGAGTTCAGCTAAACGACGGCCAACTTCAATAGCCGCCTTTCCACCTACGCCAGCATCTACTTCATCGAAAATGTAAGTTCCAACAGGATGAGTTGCCGCTAAAACAACTTCTAATGCAAGCATAATTCGCGACATTTCGCCGCCACTTGCACCCTTGCCGAGTGCAATTAGTGGGCCATCTTTATGGCCTTGAATTTGCATTGAGACTTCATCGCATCCCAACGCGCTGAAGTCTGACTCTTTCAAAGTTCCCTTGTAATCAGGTGAGATAACCGAAACGGAATATTGAGTGTGCGGCATAGAAAGTTGATGGATTTCGTTCGAAACTTGATCCGAGAGATTTATCGCCCCCGCCTGACGAACTTTGGTCAACTTCTCGGCTGCGCCTAATAGATTCTTCTTTACTGCAACAAGATCTTTTTCGAGTTCTGCGATTCGTTCATCGCCACCAGTTAGATCCTCAATCTCTAGCTTTGCGCTCTTAGCTTTTGCAGCGAGTTGAACTAAATCCTCATCTGGTTCAGCTGTGGATCCCCACTTTTTGAGAAATGCGTGGAGTTCTGCCTTGCGCGCCTGCAAAGAATCTAGTTGCCCAGGGTCTGCCTCTAGTGAAGTCAGATAGGAAGCCAGATCCCGTGATGCGTCATCAATCAAGTAAAAGCCTTCTGCGATACGTCCAGCAATTTCATCTAACTTGGCATCCTTACCTTTTGCGACATCGAGGAAGCGGCGTGCGGCGCCCAGTGAAGTAAGCGAGCCTTCCTCTTCATTTGTGATTGCTTGGGTTGCGCCATCTGCGGCGATCCTTAAATCTTCAACGCTTGAGAGCCGCGATATCCGGTCGTTAGTTGATGCAACTTCACCTCGCACCGCTTTTAGTTTTATCCATGCCGCTGAAAACTCTTGGAGTTCTGCAATTTGAGAATCGCGTTTGCTAACGCTCTCACGCATAGCTTTGATTCTTGCTTTGAGTTCGTTATAGGCGTTGAAGCACTCCTGATACTTTTCGAGAGCACTCTCTAAATCTCTTCCGATAAAACGATCTAGTAGTTCGCGCTGTCGAGCGGGCTTTACTATTTGATGATTAGCTGCCTGACCGTGTATTTCCACAAGATAATCTGCCAAGTTGGCCAGCGTCGCCGCAGGAACGTTGGCGCCGCCGGCAACAGCCTTGCTCTTTCCATCAGCGTTGACGGTGCGAGTAAGAATGAGAACACCGTCTTCAACATCAGCACCGGATTCGATAGCAATATCGGCGATCGATTTACTTACCGAGAAGCGAGCGGATGCAACCAGGCGTTCACTGCCATGACGCACCAAAGAACTATCGCTCTTTCCTCCAAGAACGAGCTGTAACGCTGTAAGAATCATTGTCTTCCCCGCGCCGGTTTCACCGGTTAATACATTTAGTCCAGGGCTTAACTCAAGCGATGATTGTTCAATTACTCCGATAGACCGGATTGAGATTTCCTCTAGATGAGAGCGTTCACTCACCGCGCCAACCTTCAACGGGAAGTTTGAATTTAGCCACCAATCGATCAGTGAAGAGAGTTGGCTTGATATGTGAAAGCTTGATCACTGATGAATCACGGGTGATTAAAACGCGATCACCCAGTTGAAGTTTGAATTTACGTAGCGAATCGGACGATAAGAGCGCATCGGTGGATTCGATGTCGACGATGATTTCTGATTTAGGTGAGACAACCATTGGACGCGAAAAGAGCGCGTGTGCAGAAATGGGAAGAAGAACGAGTGCATCGATCTCTGGCCACAGAACAGGGCCGCCTGCGCTAAATGCATAAGCGGTTGAACCAGTCGGAGTTGAGCAGATAAGACCATCGCAACCCCAATGTGAAAGTGGGCGACCATCAATCTGTACAAATAGTTCAACCATCGTTGTGCCGTCGCGCTCAACCGTTACTTCATTTAACGCCCAACCAGCATCGACCGATTTTCCATTCCGCTCTACTGAATACTTCAAAACCATACGGTTTTCGGTTACATAATCTTTGGCTATCACGCTTGCTGCTATTTCAGATAACGCAGGCTTTTCAACCTCGGCCATAAATCCAACGTGCCCCAAATTGATTCCGAGGATAGGAATATCTTGACGGCGTGCGATTTCAGAACCGCGCAAGATTGTTCCGTCACCACCAAGTACCAAGACAACTTCTGCTTTAGGAAGATCTTCTGCAGCATGCTGTGCAATACCGAGGATGGAAATATCCGATGGAGTCGAAAGCGTGAATCCATCCTTCAAAAGAATTTGCGAGATCTCTTTCGTTGCTGCGACCGCTTCAGCGCGTGATGCGTTTACGACGAATATGGCGTGACGCGACATTAGGCAGGCCCCATTTCTATCGCTTTATCTACTGCGCTCTGGTCGATTGCAGGGGCACCGCGACGTAACCATAAGAAATATTCCACGTTGCCGGCAGGACCTGGAAGTGGCGAAGCAGCTATTCCCATAGTTCCGAGTCCAACGTCATAAGCAGATTCAGCTACATCTAACACTGCAGCTTTACGTAGCGCAGGGTCTCGGACAACTCCCCCAGCGCCAAGTTTCTCGCGGCCAACTTCGAACTGTGGTTTAACCATCAATACGAAATCCGCGCTTGGCTTTGATACAGCGGCAAGTGCAGGGAGAACTAAAGAAAGCGAAATGAATGAGAGATCCGCAACTACTAGATCAATTTCTTCACCGACCATATCGCCTGTTAAATGTCTGATATTTGTACGATCCAAAATCTTTACGCGCGGATCTTGACGAAGCTCCCAAGCGAGTTGGCCGTAACCAACGTCGACTGCAACAACTAACTTTGCGCCTTGGCGCAGAAGTACATCGGTAAAGCCACCAGTGGACGCGCCCGCATCGAGACAGTTCTTGCCATCGACCTTTACATCTTTAAAGACCTCAAGAGCACCCGCTAGTTTGTGGCCGCCTCGTGAAACGAAATCATCACGGTCACCTTGAATAGTGATCGAAGTTTCGGCATCCACCTGTGTTGCTGGTTTTGTCGCGGGAATTCCACCGACCAATACTGATCGCGATTCGATTAGATCAGCGGCATGCTCGCGAGAACGTGCAAGTTCTCGCCTCACAAGCTCTGCATCTAACCGCGTCTTCATTGATTAGTTATCTCTAGAGACCGTCGATTGAATTTAGCGCCTCTTGCAATTTTCCATGAAGCGCGTCAAAGCGAGCGGTGTGCTCAGTTAGATCCGAGTTATCAATATCGTTTAGCTCGACCTTTACCTCTTCTACTAGCGAAGAGTCGCTTGCAGACTGGGATGAACCGAGCGTTGGTGCGTTATCTTCAAAGCTCATTTCTTCACCGCCTTCTTCTTTGGAGCGCTCTTCTTTGCTGCAGACTTCTTAACTGCTTTTTTTGGTGCTGCTTTCTTTGCGGCAGACTTCTTAACTGGCGTTGCGCCCTTCATCGCAGCTACTTGCGCAGCCAAGCGATCGAACTCTTCACGTTTCACAAAACCCATTTTTGCAACGCTTGCTTCGACTTCTTCATGGATCTTTGATTTCAGGGCTTCTGCGCTCTCGCGCGCCCAGCCATTGAGAGCTGCAGCAACTTCTGCAGGAGATTTTTCTCCCTCAGTTACCTTGGAGACGTATGTTCGAAGAGTTGCGAAGAGATCGTTAGAAGATTTAGCCATGTCCTTAGCCTATCCAATAAGCGGGAAGTAGGCCTTTTACAGCCTAAAGACGAGAGATCTCGATAGCTTCGACCTGCCAGCGAGATGCCAAACCGCCTGGGGACTGCCAGAAGCGGCGGTGGATACTGCCTGAAATCTCTACCCACTGATCTGCCTTAAGAGATAACGCTGTTTTCCGGGACTTAGCGCTCCAGGCTGCGATATCTAAGGTGTCAACGCCTTCACGTTCTGCACGCGAAACAATCAACCGGAACTCAACAACTTTGTCACCGCTTGGAAGCTCCTTCGTTGTCGCTTCTGCGGAGACTCTCCCCCGCAACAAGACATCATTAAGTGAGTGATCGACGACTTCATCTTCTGTAGAGCTCTTAACTTTACTTACCATCACAATTTCCAATCTCAGTCCATTTAATCTGCGCAGTTGCGCAAGGAGGAGATAGTGAACTAAAGCGGTGACAGTTAACTGGTTGAAACTAGTTGGTTGTGGACAGCGAATTATTGAGCGCGCTCTGCCGCATCGGTAAATTCGTCATGGTCAATATCAGCGCACTTCTTAAACCATTCGCGCGCTTCATCTCTGCGACCAGCAACTTCAAGCGCGTCGGCATATGCATAACGCAATCGGACTGCCCATTCTTCATTTTCAGTTTTTAGTTCTTTACATGTCAAAGTAATTACAGCAGCATCGAGTTCACCGAGATCGCGACGTGCACCAGATGCGACGATGCGCATCTCAATTTCCTCGGCCTTTGCTAAACGTCGAACCTCGTCAGAACCAGCCAAATTCAAGGCCTTTAGAGGTCTTCCCAATCCGCGTTCGCAATCTGCCATTACCGGCCACATCGAAACATCGCCTGAAATTCGATGCGCTGCGCGAAGTTCCTTCAAAGCAATTTCATAATGACCGGCGCGATAAGCAGCGTAACCCGCGCTCTCGCGAACTACGGCTAAACGACCTGCATGGTGCGCAGCTGCAACTCCATGTTTATGTGCGAGCTCTGGATCTGAATCCATATGAATATTTATACAAACTAAATGTCGTGCAACAACTTTTGCATTCTCTGCAGACAAACTTAACAACTCTGCGCGAACGCTCTTCTCTAGCTCTTCACCAGTAATCTCTTCCGGAATATCTGGTTCGAAAATTCTTGGACGAAGTCTTGATTGATCGCGTTCTAACGGCTTAGGACGAAACCCGCGTGGATCACTGGCTTCACGCCCTTGCGATACTTGACGAGTTGCGCCAGCGCGATCAGATGAACCGCCACGAGCCGGTAAATCTTCACGGCGACGTTCGCGATTTGGACCCGTGGGCTTTGACGACGGTCTTGATGAAGACGAAGGACGACTAGAGCTTGGACGGTCTGAACCTGGTCGCGAAGAAGAAGGACGACCAGATGAGGAGGATGAAGAGGGACGGTTGGATGGACGACCAGAACTTGGACGACCGGAATCGCGGCGCGGTGGTCTCTCATCCATTTCGTGCTCCTCTATTTAGATTTTCATTTAACGCATTAAGACAAATCAAATTCTACTGTCACTTGGTTAGGGAAATAAAAAAGGGGCACTCGTGAAAGTGCCCCTTTTTATAAAAGAAGTCCGGCGACGTTCTACTCTCCCACAAGGTCACCCTTGCAGTACCATCGACGCTGAGAGGCTTAACTTCCGGGTTCGGAATGGGACCGGGTGTTTCCCTCTCGCTATGGTCGCCGAAACGCTATTGAGATTTCGACAAAACCTTTGAATTAGATCAA
>Ga0315899_10009097_pt1 | contig 10654 bp, 5 predicted proteins | sample LakEriMetagenome_2_FD_203518 | JGI IMG/M metagenome (GOLD analysis project Ga0315899, IMG submission 203518) | Freshwater fungal communities from buoy surface, Lake Erie, Ohio, United States - Buoy 4 MA112 | ecosystem: Environmental > Aquatic > Freshwater > Lake | place: USA: Lake Erie, Ohio...
TTCCGCCAAGCGCTTCGCTGATCATATCGACGACATCTTCGGACCTAACAAGCGATATGACGTGGACGGGCACCAGGAGGTCGAACTGGCCCTCGTCAGATTATATCGCTCCACCGGTGAGCGCCGTTATCTGGACATCGCCAAGTTCTTCCTGGATGAGCGTGGATATGCCCACGGCACCGAAAGAAAGCCATTCGATCCCAGGACGCAGGTTCTTCCGAAAGCCCCTGAGGGTAAACTGACCCCGGAACAAAAACGGGAATTCTGGCATGCGCGTTTGAGGCTGCGCAACGGACGGATGCAGGATCATAAACCCGTGGTGGATCAACATGAAGCGGTCGGCCATGCGGTAAGGGCCGGTTACATGTATTCAGCCATGGCGGACATTCTCCGCTTCACGGAAGCGCCCGGTTACGAGAACGCTCTGGATCACCTCTGGAACGATGTGGTGGGACGGAAAATGTATATCACAGGCGGCCTTGGGTCGGGGCAATATGACGATGAGGGTTTTGGTGATCCCTATCTCCTACCCAACGAGTCTGCCTACAACGAGTCCTGCGCGGCAATCGCCCATGTGTTCTGGCAACACCGGATGAACCTGCTCAAAGGCCAGTCCAAGTATGCCGATATGATGGAATTGGCACTCTATAACGGGGTGCTCTCGGGGATCTCAATCTCTGGCGACCATTTCTTCTATCAAAATCCGCTGGCCAGCGCAAATGGCGGCCCGCGCGATTCGTGGATCGGATTGTCATGCTGCCCGACCAACCTCGCGCGAATCCTTCCGCAGATCGGCGGTCTGGTTTATGCCCAAAGCAAGAACCAGGTTCTCGTCAACTTGTATGCCGCCGGCACCGCGAAGCTGCAGATGGACGATGGATCCTCCCTCAAGCTGACCCAGCAGACGGAGTATCCCTGGGATGGCAAAGTCCGCTTCACTGTCGATCCGGCGCAGGCGACCGCCTTCTCTCTGAATTTGCGGATTCCCGGCTGGGCGCTCGGCCGGCCCGTTCCCAGCGACTTATACCGCCCCAGTGATGCGAAGGTTTCTCCGGTCCTTCTAACGGTCAACGGCAAGATGACCGATGCCGCGCCCGGCGATGACGGTTATGTGCATCTGCAGCGGACCTGGAAGGGAGGCGATGTGGTGGAACTGGATCTGCCCATGCCGATCCGGCGCATCCTGGCAAACGAAAAAGTCGAGGCTGACCGCGGCAAGGTCGCCTTGATGCGCGGCCCCATCGTTTATTGCTTGGAAGCCGCCGATCAACCGGACGTGAATCTCACCCGACTGATTCTGCCACGCGCTGCGGAAATGAAGGCCAAACATCGTAACGACCTCTTGGGCGGTGTCACCGTTCTCGAAGGTGAAGCTCTCGCTGAAGGCAGCAACCCGGTCAAAGTGACAGCCATTCCCTATTACGCGTGGCAAAACCGGAGCAAGGGCGCGATGACCGTCTGGATCCCGGAAAAATCATAAATCAAGCTGCCATAGGCGGGGCGATGATGAGTTTTTCTGCGTCGATGGACAGCATCCGGCTGCTAGGTTTCCGCTCATGTCGAATGAATTTCCCTCCCGAATCTCCCCAATCCGCCAGATCCCGGCCTCCCGGGAGCTTCTTGATTTCAGATTCTCAGCGTCCAGCATATCAGCTTTACCAAAATGCCCCCTTTTTCCCCGCAACCTCTTTTCCCCCGCCTCGGGTCCGGCCACAGGCTCGTTCCTGACCAAGGGACAGGCCTTTAAATCATGATCCGAAGATCCACCGTGCCGTCTCGTCATAAACATTGAAAATGAACACCAAAGAAAACCAAATCGTCCAGGACCGTCCAGTGTTGGCAAACGTTTGTTTGTCCCTCTGCAAAAACCGTTCCTTTTGGCTCGTGAATCTTGCGGCTGTGTTGCTGGCGTTATGTGCTCCTGCCGGAACAGCGAAAGCCGCTGGGAACGAACAGGCCGAACTCGACTCGCTGTTGGCGAAGGTGGACAAGCAACTCCTCGCCGACTGCCAGAGCGACTTTCGCAGTTGGTTGGATGCTGGGCTCGCCAATCGAACCGGCCCGTTCGTTCCTCTCCGCGTTGGCCCCAATGATTGGGGTTATCTCAAACGAACGAGCGATGGCCGATTCGATGTCAACTTGCAGTGGAGCATGGCCGCCGGAGCAGCTTTTCCCTACTTTGATGGAACGTTGGTCTTCGGCGACTCCAAGTACCGTAAGGCCGCCCTGGAGATGGCGGATTTCTTTCTGACCATCCAGGAGAAGGAGGGCTTCTGGGGATGCAAATATCTGGTTGCACCTGCTCGCGGAAGCGGAGGAGAGCGGTGGGAAGTCGTCAATCAACGAAATTATCAGGAAAAGGACAAGGGCGAGATGTGTCGCTTCCAGGATTATTTTCAGACCGGGCCGTTCTACCTGATGTTGGCTGCTTACAAACAAACCTCTGACGAGAAGTATCGCGCTTCTGCGATCCGGGCGGCGGATTATCTCCTCTTGATCCAGAATGACAATGGCACGTGGCCGGATTACTGGACACAGGGTTACCAGCGAACCGGAAAGACGGTCACGTCAACTTCGGGAACGTTGGAGGGCTCCTCTTACAACGACGGGTCCACCAGCGCTTCGATGCGCATTCTTCTCTGCGCCTACCGTCTGACCAAAGATCAGAAATATCTGGCCAGGTTCCCCCAGCTTGGACAATGGCTGTTTGATTCCCAATGGGGCAAAGGCAAGGTCCGTGGGTGGTGTCAGCAGTACGGCGTCGACGGCAAGCCCACCACTGCGCGCAACTTTGAAATGCCTCTGATTGAGGGTCGCGTTTTCAACCGCTTCATTAGCCAGATGGCCGGTTGGTTCTATATGGCCACAGGTGAAGAACGCTACCTCAGGCTCATCAAGGAGACGCACGATTGGATGAAATCGGTCGAGAAGCCGGGACCTGATGGTGGTTGGGCTTATCAGTACACACCCGACGGAGATTCCGTGTTCAGCGTGGGCTACCAGACCTACCGGCATGACCAACCCGAGACGTGGCCCAAAGATTTTGGCAGGCATAAGGGGGTCGAATTATTCAGCCGGGTGAAATCACACCTTGGTTACAGCGAGGAATTGTTGGCCCCATGGGAAAGCGGCGGCTTGGAAAAAACTCGCGCCGCATTTCGCGCAGCAAAACAGAGTCCGACTGAGGCGAAATTAGCTGCTGCCCGCCGGCTTGTTGACGAGAAGAATCTTACCGTGGTGCGGCAGCGGTTTCTGAAGCAGTACATGGCAGGGGCCGGAGGCAAGACGTTCTTTGTCAGTCTCGAAGGCATGGCGCAGCTCGACTATCTGCTGAATTACGGCATCGCCACTGGCACAATCCAACCAGAGCAACTCGCCCCACGGAATGAGCCGATGTGGGCCAGTTCCCACGGCTATGGTGATGTGCGCGGCACGCCGCTGACGGCGGACGACTGGGTTCCCGTCACGCCCATCAACCAGGAAAGTCCGTTTGAGATCGGCTGGTTCACGCGAGCGTTCGGTGAGGACTTGTGGTCAGGCATTTCGCTGACTGCAGCCGAAAAATAAAGGTGGAGAAAGTCGAAAACGTCCGCCCTCCTCCAGGAACCGCAGCCATACCAACCGGTGGTGTCCAGCGACCGGTCTAATACAACAACCAGACACCGACCCGGCAGGCTCGGCGGAAACCTCTCCGAACCATCCAACCGCATGCTCTGCCCTGCTGTCAGAACCGCAGCTCTCTCTGCGCGCGGAATGCGCCTGCCTGCCCCCGGGATCGCGAGGCTCCGTACTCGCCCCCTCTCCCCACCAACCCTTGGCCCCTCGCGTGAGCCCCCACACCGTACCCACACATCTCGGCTCTCTCCCCGACCACCCCAAAATCTGCGTCCATCTGATCCATCTGCGGTTCAAAAATCCCTCGGACACCAAGGCATCGCCCCGCCTCCTCCCCTCACCGTTCACACACCCTACCCAAAAGCCCTCGCCGTCCCTTCCCTCCTATTCGTCCAAGCTTGTTCGGCCAGCGCAATACCGGCACCCCCGCATCGGAGCGCACAAGAAAGCCCCATCAACACCCCAGACTGACAAACAGCTACGGCACCTGATGGGGCTTCGCCCTTAAGACTAAAGGACACTTCCCAACGCTTGCCTACTTGTTCGCCTTCTTGAATTCATCCGCGCACTTCTGGCAGGCTTCGGCACATTGCTTGCAATGCGCAGATTCATGCTTGGCGCATTCGTCAGCACACGCTTGGCAAAACGTCGCACAGAGAGCACAGGCCTTCGCTGCATGGGCGGAATCACGCGCCATGAGCCGGGCACAGAGGCCGCACATGTCAGCACAATCACGGTTCATCTGAACGCAAGCCACAAGCGACTTCACATCCGCCTCGTTCAGGCAGGCCGTGGCACAACTCTCGCAGGAAGTCGCACACTCCTGGTACATCTCGATGCTCTTGTGATTCTTGTGCATTGCGGCTTCGGCAGCCTGCATGTTGGTGGAACCCAGCGCGGTCAGAGCGAATGCAACCGCCCCAATAATTTGTTTGAAATCTTTCATATGTGTATCGTTCTTTCTTCAGCCGGTCGAAACCCAACTGAATCAGCCATCACCTACTCCGCATGCCACTCATCCGCGATGGGGTCTCCACCCCATCTTGGTTCACGCCCTCTCCCGACAAACCCCAACGCTCACCTGCCGCGCCCGGCTCGGCCGCACGACACACGAACACTCACTTCTTCGGCACGGGCACCTCTTTGCCCAGCTCCTTCATTGCCGCCGTCACGCGATCCGGCGTCCAGTAGCCGGTCGGATCGAAGATCTGCGTCCCCGGGTACATCTGCACGATCTCATCCAGTTGCTTCGACGTCAGCGCTCCCTTGCCGGCCCGCATCATCACCATCCGTTCTTTCTTGGGTATTAACTTCAGCCCAACCGCGGTCACGTCGGTCATCCCGACATAAAGATTGTCCAGCTCGGTCATCCCTTTCAGCGCCACCATCCCCTTGTCGGTGATCCTGGTTCCGTCCAGCCCGAGGTCATGCACTTTCGTCAATCCGGCTAGCGACGGCATCCCGGCATCCGTGATCACCGTCTTGGTCAGACCCAAAAAACTCAGCTCCTTCATACCCTCCAACGCCCTCATATCCACGTCCCCGAAGTTCGTATTGGACAGGAACAGATCCCGCATCTCCGCCAACCCGGCCAGATGAACCCAACCGGCGGACGTGACCTTCTTGCTGTCCGTCCAAAACCGCTTCATCGCCCTCATCTGACCAATCCGCTCCATGCAGGCATCATCCACGAAATCCCCGAACAACGTCAGTTGTTCAAGGCTCTCCACCCCATTCAGAAACTTCAGGAAACCCGCAGGCGTGATGCTGGAGGTCGTGTGGCCGAACCCTTTGAGACCCTTGATCTGTCCGGCATAGCCCAGAACCTCGTCCGTGACCGGATAGCTGCCGAGAATCAGGGACTTCAGTTGCGTCAGTTTCGGCAGCACCGCGAACGCCTCGGCGGCCACCTCGGTCGCATACATGTCGAGGTAGCGGAGTTTCGGTAGCGCTGCGAGCGCGCCCAACCCGTCCGCAGTCACCTTCCCCTTATACATCATCACCCGCTCAATCTCCGGCAGTTGCGCGATCAGCCGCAGGTTCTCGTCGTTCGCGTTGTTCATCTCACCCCCGTTCAGCCCGGTGCCGAGATTGACCGCCGGTCCGCCATCCTTGGACTCGATGGTCAAACTCAGCAAGTTGACCTGGTTGACCTTGAGCTTCGCAAGAACAGCCTCCCGGTCGGCAGCTGCCGGCGGGTCGGCCGCCCACGCAGCGCAGCCGAACATCACCAGCAGACCAGTTCCACGGAACAAGGACGAAACTGAAAAACGCATGGGTAGCCTCATAAGTTGGTCCAAGAAAATGCGACTCTATTCACAGCCTCCAATGCCTGGGCTTACACCCAGCGTATAACGGCAGCCAAAGCCGATCGGGATAAACCATCGCACCATCGCTCTCACAAGTCAACCCAACGCCCAGCCCCCCCTCTCCCCACAAGCCCTTCGCGTGAGACCCCCTCTACGTTCACGCCCCTGCCATAACCAGGATGCCTTCGCGCCTTCCTCGCCCGGCATCCAATCCCTCACCGGCCCGAACTCCGCGGCCCCCTCGTTACAGATCCATCTCGCTCCGCCATCAGCCATCCACCACCCCTTTCACCTCACTCCACCCTCAGAACCCCGCTTCCCTTGATGAACGCGGGTGAATTCCTCGCATCGTAGGTCCCGGCTGGCTGCGGTTTGCCGTCCAGTTCCAGTTTGCCAATCCGGATCTCCCCTCCGCCGCTCAGCTCAAGCACTCCGCCCTGAGAAATGGCGACTGCCGCATGCTCGCCAAGACCATGGGGACTCGAAATCACCAGCGTGCCCTGCTTAATCATGGTCGCACCAGTGTACGTGTTCTTTCCTGAAAGCACCCAACTGCCTGTTCCCGTCTTCGTCACGCCAGTGGTGGCCTTCTCCTTCCGGTCGAATGGATTCTCGATGTCGCAGGCGATTTCACCGGCGCCCGCTCCGGAGCCAGTCAGGACAATGGTTTTATTCTCGCCATAACCCGAAATCACAAACGGGCTGGTTAGCTTCAATAACCCAGTGCCCGATTGATCAATCGTAATGGAGTCATCGTGACCCGGGAAATTCAGCGTCCGGTCCGTGGTTTCGCCCTTCCCGGTGTACACCAACGCGCAGCCCCCGCTGAGGAAGATCTCCCCATCGCTCTCGTTCCGGGGCGCACCCAGACTGCTGCTGGGCCTGCCATCCACCAGACTGTTCAGCGAATCCACGATGAGCACTCCGCCCTCGACGATCGTCTGTCCGCTGTAGGTGTTCGCGCCTGAAAGCTTCAAGGTTCCCGCACCGCACTTCTTGAGATGAATGCTGCCGCCGCCCGCGCCTTGTGAGTCGGCAATCGTGCTCGCAATTTCCTGCACCTCCGTTGCCCCAGTCGTATCAACACCAAACGTGCTGCGGGCCAGCAGCCCGTTCTGATTGATGCTCGTGGTCAGATTCCTCAGCATGACTCCAGCATGCGTCGCCGTGAATGCCCCCGGACCGCCGACATGCAGTCGAAGCTCACCAGCTGCCCCGTTCACCGTAATGTTCGCCGGCGTCCACTGCGCAGCATCGTTGTCGTAAAGCGAACCCATCACTTCCACGAGCCCCATTTCAACTCTTGTCGGCCCCGTGTACCTATTGCGGCCGGAAAGCTTGATCGTCCCGCTCTTCGTTCCATGGTCCACGCGATGGCCAGTCTGCGTTAGTCCACCCGGACCACTCATGCCGCCCTCTCTGTTGTCAAACTCCAGCGTGTCAGGGCAACTCACCATCGTGTTTCCCTCCAGTCTCACCGGCCCGCTCCATCGGCCGTTGCCGCTCGAAAAAATGCGCCCTCCATTCGCCGTGAGTCGGTTCATCACCGGATCACCACCGATGCCAATCGCCCCATCCCCGTTGATCGTCACCGGCCCGGTTCCCAGCCCCTGCTTCTGCACCGATAGAGAGCCGTCATTTACGATCGTCCCGCCACTATACGTGTTCTCCGGATTGCTCACGTAGAGCGAATGCGGGCCATCCTTGATCAACGCACCCTTGCCGGAAATCACCCCCGGCAGGAAGACGCGCGTGTCGTCCATCTCCAGCCCGTCGACCGTCAGATCGGCATCGAGCCGAATCGGCGCCTTGATCGTCACTTCAGCACGTGTCTGGCTGTTCATGCGGGGCAACACCGACAAACCGCTCTTCGCGAAAACCAAACTCCCATTTCCGCTCCACGTGGGAAGCGATCCCGTGAAATTGAGTTGGTTGAGCACGAAATCTCCCTCGCCCTCCTTCGTAAACGCAAATCTTCCAGGCGCATTGAAGCTGAGAATGACATCCGCACCGCCCTCACTACCCGGACCTGCCGCAGCGCCCAGATTGTTCCTCCATTTGCTGCTCTCAGCAAAATCCCCGCCATCCTTCGCAGTCCACGTGAAATGCATCGGTTCGGCGGCTTGAATCGCCTTCACCGTATATTCCCTCGTGGAACCATCCTGCGCAGTGATCTTGTAAACCTGAGGACTGGAGAAATCCCTGACCGTCCCCGAAGGCGGTACGGCCGTGGCAAACCGCGCCAGTTCAAACACCGGAGCCAGCGCCCTCACCTCCTTACCGGGCGGAACAATCATCGTTATCGTGTCGCCGTTGACCGCCGTCGATCCAGCATCCGGCAGCGTTAAACGGTAAATCTCCTTCACCGTCCATGGACCCGTCAGCTCCTTCGGAAACTCATAACCTCGACGCTCCCGCTTTCCCGGCACAAAAGGCTTGTCTCCCTTAACAAGGGGCGGTGGCTCGGTCTTCTCCTTCTTGGTCCTCAGCATCGTCATCGCCGCTGGCAACTGCGCCGCTTTCTCAGGATCAATATACTCCACCAGATCGCGCATCGCGATCACCTTGTACTGGTTGGCCTTCAGGTACTCCACAAGGTCCTCGAAAAGATCAGGATCAATTCCCACCCCGGCATGCTCCATGTCAGGCGTTCCGTGAAAGGTCATCACCACCACCTTCCCTCCCGTCGCCTGCTGCACCGCACTGATCATCCCCTCCAGCGTCTGACCCGCACCACCAGCCGCAAACGACGGAACATCAAATGGATTATCCTGCGTCGGATCATAAGTGCGGCCGTATCCGCCTCGCGCAAACGTATAACCCCAACTCTTCAGAAGAGGAAAGAACTTCGGATTCGAATCATAAAACGGCCAGCAGAACGTGGTCGGTCTCGGAATCCGATTCGCCATCATTTCATCCTCCAGCGTCCACACATACGCCTGACAACCGCCGACATCCGTCATCGACAACTGTCCATGCCCACGGGTGTGATTCCCGATCTCGAACCCCTGCTCGGACATCGTCCGGATCTGTCTCCATGTCATGTACCAATCCTTGCGCTCCCGGAACAGATAGGCATCCGACACATAGAACGTCCCATTGAATCCATGCTTCTTCAGAATCGGAGCAGCAACCGTCGCATGACTCGCACAGCCATCGTCGAAAGTAAACACCACCAGCCGCTCAGGAATCGGCTTCCTGAGAATTCCCAGCGGATCGTCAACCTTGCCCGGCGCCGCCACGGCAATAATGGAAAGACCAAATAGGATGGCAATGGCCACTCCTCCTCTCATCTGTCGTCGCGTGTTCCTGATCTTCATGGGTCCTCCTGTCTGCTCATTCTTTGCTTGGCGAGGTCACCGGAAACAGCTCCAGAATGACATGCGCATAGAGGCGGTGCCCGAAATCATTCGGGTGGTTCACATTGTTTCCGCTGATGTCCGAATAATTCTTCTTCTTCAGGATCTCGATCCAGGGCGTCGCCACATCCGCCAGAGCCACATTCGGCCTCACCAATCCGCCCAAAAACTTCGCCTTCCACAAAAACCCATCGGCCCCGGCAAACAGCGGATTCATCGTCATCGGTGCCACCAGCACCACATCAGCATCGGGATTCGCCGTCATCACATCGTCCCGCATCTTGGTCATCTTCGTGTCGTAGCCCCCGCCATCGTTCATCCCGAATGCGAGAAACACCAGATCCGGCTTCTCCGCAGTGACCTTCGGAACCATCTCAACTCCCCACCCGGCTTCCGCACCGGCAGCACCGAAATTGACCAGCGTCACCTGCGACCCAAAACGCTTCTGCAGGGTGTTCGCGACCAGCTGCGGATACGCAGGTTGATAAGGTTCCGCCAGCGATTCCTTGAAACCAGACGCATTGAATCCCTGCGTGATGCTGTCCCCCAGCGCGACCAGCTTGATCGGCTGCTTGGCTCTGAGCTTGGTCAGGACACGCGTCAACCTCTCGGGCTGCGGCTTCACTTCCACCGGCCACAGGTCCTTCTTATGCCAGTAGGAAACCTGCACCTGAAGGTCGTGGAAATATCGACCCTCGGAATGCAGCACCGTCGCAAACATGTTCGGACTGCCCGCCGGCGGCATCATCTCCGCCGCCGTCTTGTACGGAATCCGCGAACTCACTGTCAGCTCAATGACGTTCGTGCCCGGCTTCCAGGTGTAATCCTTGCCCTCCTCATACCTCATGTTCAGATCCGGATGCGTGATCTGAAACCCTTCGCTCGGAATGAACAACAGTTTCCCTGTGGCCAGCTGTTTGCCCTCCTCCCGGATGAAAAGCACCGGCTCGCGGTCACTCGCCTGCGAACGCCACAGCGGCTCGCCAAGCACCATGCCCGGCCCCGACCGCTCCGCCTTCTCCGAGGCATCGTCGGCCATCAGCATCATGCCGCAGCTCAACATTCCCAGTACCGTTCCCGCGATTTGTTTTTTCATGATGTGTTATCTTCGCAACAGCTTCAGAGATCACCGCAAGCCCTCCATCCATCAACTCCCGAATCACCTGACTTCCGGCCCACAATTTTTCCCACCCACCACCCACGCTTCGACAAAACCGATCGCTCCTCGCAATTCCGCAGCCTCCTCCTCCACCATTCTCCGCCACCGCCACCACAAAACGCCAGCCGACTCCACCTCTCCTGCCGGCACCCTCTTAGTCCGCCTCGCCCGCGCCCGCAAGGCAACCGGGCCGAGATCAGGCGCTGGTGCGT
>Ga0315899_10009098_pt1 | contig 10653 bp, 9 predicted proteins | sample LakEriMetagenome_2_FD_203518 | JGI IMG/M metagenome (GOLD analysis project Ga0315899, IMG submission 203518) | Freshwater fungal communities from buoy surface, Lake Erie, Ohio, United States - Buoy 4 MA112 | ecosystem: Environmental > Aquatic > Freshwater > Lake | place: USA: Lake Erie, Ohio...
CCGGCCATATCAAGGAAGTCGGCTACGAATTGTACCAGCAGATGCTGCAGGACGCGGTCGCCGCGCTCAAGGCGGGTTATGAAGAGCCGGCCGAAGAAGCCTGGTCGCCTGCGATCACGGTCGGCGCGCCTGTCACGATCCCGGAGGATTACGTGGCGGATCTTGGCGTGCGGCTCACGCTCTATCGTCGCATGTCCACCATGGAGAACGATGAGGAGATCGAGGAATTCGGCGCCGAGCTTGTCGACCGGTTCGGGCCTTTGCCCGACGAGGTGAAGCAATTGCTGAAGCTCGTCTCCATCAAAGCTCTCTGCCGCAAGGCTCACGTCGAGAAGGTGGAGGCGGGGCCCAAGGGCGTGATCGTGGGCTTCCGCGACAATTCCTTCGCCAATCCGCAGGGGCTTGTGCGCTATGTGGCCGAGCAGGGCGCGCGCGCCAAAGTGCGGCCGGACATGAAGATCGTGTTTATGTCCGATCTCGGCGATGCGGACACGCGGCTTGAGGGCGCGCGGCGCATCCTGCGCACCTTGTCGCAGATCGCGCAGAAGAAGGCGGCGTAAGCGCGAGGACTCCGCGCGCGCTCAGGCCGATGTCATCGCCGCGCGCAGACGCGCAAGCGAGCCGCCGATCTTCACCGCGCCGGGCAGGGAATGGCCCACGATGTCCTCCGCCAGCCGCGCGCAGTCGATGAGGCGTTCGAGATCGATCCCGGTCTCGATCCCCATTTCCGCGCACATGAAGACGAGATCCTCCGTGCAGACATTGCCGGCCGCCCCCGCATTGCCCGCGAACGGACAGCCGCCAAGGCCCGCCACCGCCGCGTCGAAGCGCGCGACGCCCATCTCAAGGCCCGCGTAGGCGTTGGCGAGTCCAAGGCCGCGCGTGTCGTGCAGATGCAGCGCCCATTCCATCTCGGGATAGGCGTCCTGCGCGGCGCCGATGAGACGTTTGACGGCGAGCGGCGTCGCCCAGCCCATCGTGTCGGCGAAGGAGACATAGTCGAGCGTCACGCCATGGTCGCGGGCGATGGCGAGAATCTCGCCGACGAGGCTGACCACGCGCGCGACTGGAATCTCGCCTTCGTAATTGCAGCCGAAGGCCGCCATCACGCCGCCGCGCGTCACGGGGATTCCCAGCGATCCGTAGCGCTGCGCAAGGGCGCGCTGGGCGTCGAGCTGTTCGTCAATCGTGCGGTTCTGGTTGCGCTTGAGGAAGGTCGAGGAAGCGCCGGCGACGATCGTGCCGCGCATGTCGAGTCGTCCCGTGGCGCGCGCGCGCTCGAAGCCGCGCTCGTTGAGCCAGAGGCCCGTGTAGAGAACGCCCGGGCGCGGCGAGATCCCCGCCACCACCTCTTCGGCGTCGGCCATGCCGGGCACGCGGCGTGGATCGACGAAAGAGACGATCTGGATCTGCTTAAGGCCTGTGTCGGAGAGCGCGTCGATGAGCTCGATCTTGCGCGCGGTGGCGATGGGGCCTTTCTCGATCTGGAATCCTTCGCGCGGGCCTTCCTCGAGAATGAAGACGCGCTTCGGCAGGTGCGGCATGGGAGACTCGCAGGCTCGGCGGGGCGGACGCGCAGGATAGCCCATCCGCATGTCCGGCGCAGGCCCTCGGGCGTTCGATATGGCGGAACGCGAGCGCGGCCGCGCCCCGTAGTTTTACGGCCCCGCGCAGGATCGGGCGCCGTTCCGCTAAGGATTGTGCTGCGCCGCGCCTGCCCCTAATGTGGTTGCAAAGATAGATTCCAGGGGAGGAGCACATGGCGATGTCCGCAACGCGCGTCCGTTTCGCGGCGGTGGCCGGAGCTTTCGGTCTCGCGCTGATGGCGGCGGGTCCGGCGGCGGCCCAAAGCGGCGGCGATTACTTCAAGGGTAAGACGATCAATGTCGTCATCGGCGGCGGCGCCGGCGACGGCTATGACATTTACGCCCGTTTCTTAAGTTCTCATCTCGCGCGTCATCTGCCGGGCAATCCACGCATGGTGCCGCAGAACATGCCCGGCGCGGGCACGCTGGTCGCCGCCAATTACCTCTATGAAGTGGCGCCCGCCGACGGCACCGCCATCGGCACAGTGGGCGGGGGCACGGCGACCGCGCATCTGTTCCGCACGCCGGGCGTGCGCGTCGATCCGCGAAACTACCACTGGGTCGGCAGCATGAACAGCGAAGTGGGCCTCGTGCTCGCCTGGCATCAAACGCCGTTCCGCACGTTCAACGACGTGCGCGAGCGGGAGTTCGTGGTGGGCGGCAGCGGGCCGACGTCGGGCAACGTCATCTTCCCGCTCGTGCTCAATCGCGTGGTGGGCGCGAAATACAAGATCATCACCGGCTATCGCAGCACCGGCGACATCGCGCTCGCCATGGAGCGCGGCGAGGTGCAGGGCACGAGCAGCTATCACTATTCGAGCATGATCACCACGAAGCCGCACTGGATCCGCGACAAGCAGGTCTATCCGCTGGCGCAGCTCTCGCTCATCAAGCATCCGCTGTTTCCCAATGTGCCGCACATTGCGGAGCTCGCGCGCAACGAAGAGGAATTGCAGATCCTCAACCTCATCTTTGCGCGCCAGAGCATGGGCCGGCCCTTCCTTCTGCCGCCTAAGACGCCGGACAATGTGGTGAAGATGGTGCGCGCGGCTTTCAACGCCGCGCTCAAAGATCCCGAACTCATCGCCGAGGCTGAAAAGCGCGTGCTCGATCTCACCCTGCCTATGACGGGCGAGGAGATCCACGCGCTGATCGACAAACTCTACGCCTCGCCGCCTGAGGTGATCGAAAAGGCCATCGCTGCAAGCGACACGAGCCATATCAAGGGATGAGGCAACGCATTCAGGGGAGGAGAACGCATGAAAAAGACAGTGTTAGGAGCGATCGCCATCATGACCAGCGCAATGGGCGCCCAGGCGCAGACCGCCGTCAACATGATCGGGTTCGGCGGCGGCACGAACCTGCCCGTCTGGTCGGCCATCGACCGCGGCTTCTTCGAGAAGGAAGGCCTGAAGGTCACCCTTGACCGCACGCCGGGTTCTTTCGAGCAGATCCGCGATCTGATGGCAGGCAAGTATCAGTTCGCCACCACGGCGTTCGACAACATCGTCGCCCACACCGAAGGGCAGGGCAGCGCGAAGTACGACAATTTCGACCTCGTCGCCATCGGCGGCGTGCATTCGGGCCTGAACAGCGTCGTCGCCGCCAAGGACATCAAGACCTTCGAGGGGATCCGGGGCAAGGCGGTGGCGGTGGACTCGCCGACGTCGGGCTATGCGACGGTGCTCTATCAGATCCTGCAGAACAAGGGGATCGTGAAGGAGCGCGATTACAAGATCATCTCCGTGGGCGGCACCGGCGCGCGCGTGAAGTCGCTGAAGGACGGCGCCACGGGCATGGCGATCGTGTCCTCGCCCGAGGACATGGAGCTCAAGCGCGAAGGCTTCAACATCCTCGCCGACGCGGCGGTGGAGATCGGCGCCTATCAGGGCAGCGTCTACGCCACGCGGCGCAGCTACGCCAAGACCAATGACAAAGAAGTGCAGGCCTTCATGCGCGCCATGGTGCGCGCGCATGATTTCGTCTTCAACGACAAGGCCGGCGCCATCGCGGTTCTGAAGACGCGCGTCAAGGGCATTTCCGATGAGGCGGCCGAAGACATGTGGACGCGCCTGACCGGTCCGGGCGGCCTCAACCCGAAGGCTGAGGTCAACGAGAAGGGCGTGGATATGGTCCTGCAATTGCGCAGCATCTATGGCGCCTCGAACGTGCCGAAGGCGTCCGGCTCGAAATATATCGAGCTCGGCTGGCAGAAGGCCGCCGCCAAGTAAGGCGCGCGCGTCGCATCTTTCACGAACGACAGGGCCGCGTCCGCGCGGCCCCTCCTTTTCGCTGCACCGGAGACATGCAGATGACGACATTCGCCCCCAAATTCCTGCGCGCCTTGCTTCTTGGCTCCTGCGCGAGCCTGATCGCGGGTGCCGCGCTTGCGCAATCCTCAGAGGGCGCCTTCAAGGGGAAGGTCGTCACCATCGGCATCGGCGGCACGGCGGGCGGCGGCATCGACATTGGCGCGCGCATGATGGCGCGCTTCTGGGGCAAGTATCTGCCCGGCAATCCCACGGTGACGCCGCAACTCATGCCGGGCGCCGGCGGCGTGCGCCTCGTCGAGCATCTTTATGCGGTCGCGCCGAAGGACGGCACCTATGTCGGCGCCTTCGCCACCGGACCCATCATCGAGCCGCTCATCTCCACCCGCGAGGTGAAATACAAGATCAGCGATTTCACCGCCATTGGCGCGCTGGAGAAGGACGTGTCCTTCTGCACGACCTGGCACACCTCGCCCATCAAGACGATCGAGGACGCCAAGCAGCGCGAAGTCACCGTCGCGGGCACGGGCGCGGCGTCTTCGACGGATATCTTCCCGCTCGCGCTCAACGCGACGCTCGGCACGAAATTCCGCCTCATCTCCGGCTATGTGGGCACGCAGGAGACCATTATGGCCATCGAGCGCGGGGAGACCGATGGGCGCTGCGGCTGGGGCTGGTCGTCGCTCAAATCCTCCAAGCCCGATTGGGTGCGCGACAAGAAGCTGAACTTCCTCATCCAGCTCGGGCTTGAAAAGCACCCCGAGGCGCGGCACGTGCCGCTCGCGCTCGACCTCATCCCGACGGAGGAGGGCAAGCAGATGATGCGCGTTCTCGTCGCCCCGCAGAACATCACGCGCCCCTATCTCGCGCCGCCGGGCCTGCCGGCGGATCGCGCGCGGGAGTTGCGCGACGGCTTCATCGCCGCGCTGAAGGATCCCGCGCTCGTGGCCGAGTTCACCAAGGTCATGGGCGAGGAGCCGAGCCCCACCAATGGGGCGGACATGCAGAAAATCCTGCTCGACATGTACAACACCCCGCCTGAGGTCGTCGCCAAGCTGAAGGCTATTCTGGGCGCGACCCCCAAATAGCCGTGCCTTCGGGCTTGGGGCCGCCTCTCCCGCCGTCGGGCGGGGCGAGGCGGTCCCGCCGCCGGCTTGTCCGCGGGCGCGCGCCCGCTTAAAACTCCGCGACGCCGCCGGGGGCATGCGCCCCTTTCGCGCCGTTCAAGCGGATCGGGACCATGGCGCCGGGCGTCTTTCAGCTTCACGACAAGATCGAGGCCTACGCCACGAGCCACAGGCGCGCCTGCCTTCTGCTCGTGCTGGCGAGCCTCGCCTTGTTCCTGCCGGGCTTCTTCTCGCTCCAGCCCATGGACCGCGACGAGCCCCGCTTCGCGCAGGCCACCAAGCAAATGCTGGAGACGGGCGATTATGTCTCCATCCGTTTTCAGGAAGAGGCGCGCAATAAGAAGCCGGTCGGCATCTACTGGATGCAGGCCGCCGCCGTGAAGGCGGCCGAGGCTGCGGGCGTCGCGGAGGCGCGCGCGCGGATCTGGGTTTACCGGCTGCCCTCGCTGATGGGCGCGGTGGCGGCCGTTCTGCTCACCTATTGGGCCGCGCTCGCTTTCATGGGCCGCATGGGCGCGCTGATGGCGGCGCTGCTCTTCGCCTCCACGCTGGTGCTCGGCGTCGAGGCCCGGCTCGCCAAGACTGACGCTGTGGTGACCGCCACCGTCATCGCCGCCATGGGCGCGCTGGCGCGCGTTTACGTCGCGCGGGCGGCGGGGCTTGCGCTGGCGCCGGGCTGGCGGCTGCCCGCGATCTTCTGGACCGCCATTGGCGTCGGCCTTCTTGTGAAGGGGCCGATCACGCCCATTGTTCCTCTGTTCGCCTTCCTCGCGCTCGCGGTGAAGGAGCGCGCCTGGCGCTGGGGCGGCGGCCTGCGCCCGTTCTCCGGTCTTTTGTGGACGCTGCTTCTCGTCGCGCCGTGGTTCGTTCTCATCATGATCGAGACGGACGGCGCCTTCCTGCGCGACTCGCTGGGCAAGGACATGCTCAGCAAAGTCTCGTCCGGGCAGGAGGCCCATGGCGCGCCGCCGCTCACCTATTTCGCCGCCTTCTGGGCGACCGCATGGCCGCTCGCGCCCTTCGCCGCGCTCGCCGCGCCCTTCGCGTTCGCGCAACGGCGCGTGGCGGAGGTCGCCTTCCTGCTCGCATGGATCGTTCCGAGCTGGATCGTCTTTGAGCTGACGCCGACGAAACTGCCGCACTACGTCCTGCCGCTTTATCCCGCCATCGCCATTCTCAGCGCGCTGGCCATCGAGCGCGCCGGAGATTCCTTGCAGCGCGGGCGCGTGCGCATCGCGCTTTACTGGATTCCCCTGTTTCCCGTCATCGTGCTTGGCGTGGGGATCGGGGGCGCGATCTGGCTGAAGGAGACGCCGGGCCATGGCTTCTTCTTCTGGGCGCCCATCGTGCTCGCCATCGCCTTCGTCATGGCGCGGCTGGTGCGCTGGATCCGCCTGCGCGCGCTCGCCTTCGCCGCGCCGCCGCTGGCGCTCGCGCTTTACGCCGCCGTCTATGCGGGCGTGCTGACCGGCCCGCCCATGACGCCCTTCGCTTTGTCGCCACGGCTCGACGCGGCGCTTGAGCGCGCGAAGGCCGCAGCGCCCGGCTGCGCTGACCTTGCGCCGGCGACGACGAGCTATCGCGAGCCGAGCCTCGTCTTCCTCACGCGCACCGACATCGCCATGTTCGACGCAGAACAGGCGGCGGCCTTCCTGCGCGCGGCGCCCTGTCGCGTCGCTCTGGTGGAGTCGCGCGTCGAGGCGCGCTTCCGCGCGGCTCTGGGCGAGGATGAGATCGCGCGCGTGAGCGAACGCGTGCAGGGGATCAATCTCAACGGCGGCCGCAAGCTCGACATCGGCGTTTACGTGCGAGGCCCCGCGCCGTGAGCGGGCGGGGCGAGCGAACAGGCGGCGCGCAAACAGGCGGCGCAGTTGCGCGCCTGCGCTGGTCGGCGCGCGAATTGCGCCGGCGCTGGCGCGTGCGCCGCGGCGCGCCCGCCCCGCTTGATCCCGCGCGCGCGCTCATGATCGCAGGCCTGCTCGCGCTCGCCATCGCCGCCGTCGCGCTTTTTCTCGACGCCGCGCTCACCCAATGGGTCCGCGAGTGGCCGCGCGGGCTTCGCCGCGTCTTCGCTTACGTCACCATGCTGGGCGACTCGCTCTACATTTTCGTTCTGAGCGCGCTTGTGATCGTCGGCGCCCTTCTGGCGCGCGCGCGCGCCGGGATCAGCCGGGCGCTTGACGCCGCGCTCGCCACGCTCGCCGCGCGCGCCTTCTTCGTCTTCGCCGTCTGCGCGGGCTCAGGCGTCCTCTCACAAGTCCTCAAGCGCCTCATCGGCCGCGCGCGCCCGCGGCTGTTTGACGAACACGGGCCGTTCCATTTCGTTTTTCCGGGCTTCCCTTCGACTTACGCGAGCTTTCCGTCAGGTCATACCATCACGGCCTTCGCCTGCGCGGCGGCGGTGGCGTGGTTCGCCCCGCGCTGGCGCTGGCCTTTGTTCGGGCTCGCGGCGCTAGTGGGCGTCTCGCGGGTGGCGGTGGGCGCCCATTACGCCAGCGACGTGGTGGCGGGAGCAGCCATAGGTTTTCTGTCGGCGGCGGCCCTGCGGCGGGCTTTCGCGGCGCGCGGGGTCGCCTTTCGACTGGCGGGCTCCCGCATCCTCGTGCGTCGCGCCGGGCTGATTTGGCCGGCGCTGCGCGGCGGAATGAGGTAAACCACATCCATGGCCTTGAGCGATTCTCCGCATGTCAGCGTCGTCGTGCCCGTGCGCAACGAAGCCGGCAATCTCGCCCCTCTCATCGCAGAGATCGAGGCGGCGCTTGCCCCTGTCGGCCCTTTCGAGATCGTCTATGTGAACGACGGCTCCACGGACGGCACGAGCGATGAACTGGCGCGGCTTGCGCAGACGCGCCCGCATTTGCGCATCGTCGCCCATGCGCAATCCTGCGGCCAGTCGGCGGCGGTGCGCACGGGCGTGCGCGCGGCGCGCGCCCCCATCGTGTGCACGCTCGACGGCGACGGCCAGAACGATCCCGCCTTCCTGCCCGCCATGATCGCGCTGCTGGAGGAGATGGGACCGGGCTGCGGCCTTGTGCAAGGCCAGCGCGTCGGGCGCAAAGACACGGCGTTCAAGCGCTTGCAATCGCGCGTGGCCAATTCCGTGCGCCGCCTGATGCTGAAGGACGGCACGCGCGACACGGGCTGCGGGCTCAAGTGTTTCCGCCGCGAGGCCTATCTCGCGCTTCCCTATTTCGACGCGCTGCATCGCTTCATGCCCGCGCTCGTCCAGCGCGAGGGCTATGCGCTCGGCTATGTGGACGTGATCGACCGGCCGCGCCTCACCGGCGTGTCGAACTACGGCTTTTTCGACCGTCTGTGGGTGGGGCTTATGGATCTTGTCGGCGTGCGCTGGCTCATCGTGCGCCGCCGGCGCGCGCCGCAGGTGATCGGCGAGGGCGCGCCCGCCGCGCCGGCGCAGAAAGGCGAACCGGATGCTCGTTGATCTCTCCAACGCCGTCGGCGGCTATCTGCATCAGGTGTTCGTGCAATCGTGGGACGGCTGGGTCATTCTCGGCTTCTTCGGCCAGTTGCTCTTCACCGCGCGGTTTCTCGTGCAATGGGTCGCCAGCGAGCGGGCGGGTCGCAGCGTCATTCCGCTGGCGTTCTGGTTCTTTTCGCTGGGCGGGGGCGCGGTGCTCCTGATCTACGCGCTCTATCGCGCGGACCCGGTGTTCATTCTGGGGCAGGGCCTCGGCCTGTTCATCTACGTGCGCAATCTCGTGCTCATCCGCAAAGAGGCGCGCGCGCGCGCCGGCGAGCCGCCGCGCTGAGCCCGTTACGAGGCCGCGCGCATGGCCGCAAAGCCGCGCGCGAGATCCTCCTGCAAATCCTCGACGTCTTCGAGCCCGATCTGGAAGCGCAGCGCCGGCCCGCCGGGCGCCCATGCGGTCGCGGTGCGGTAGCTGCGGCAATCGAAGGGAATGACGAGGCTTTCATAGCCGCCCCATGAATAGCCCATCGCGAAAAGGCTGAGCGCATCAAGGAACGCGTCCACCGCCTTGCGCGACACAGGATGCAGCACCACCGAGAACAGTCCGCTGGAGCCCAGAAAATCGCGCTTCCAGATGGCGTGGCCCGGATGGGAGGGCAGGGCTGGATGCAGAACGTCTTTCACCTCCGGCCGGGCGGCGAGCCAATGGGCCATGGCGAGGCCCTGCTTCTCCGCTTCGCGCAGGCGCAACTCCATGGTGCGCAGGCCGCGCAGGGCGAGGAAGCAATCCTCCGGCCCAGCGCACATGGCGAACAGATCGAACGTCTCGCGCAGGCGTGGGAACCATTCGGCGTTGGCCGACACAAGACCCAGCATCATGTCGGAATGGCCGGAGAGATACTTCGTGCCCGCTTCGATCGCCAGATCGACGCCGCGCGCGTGCGGCGGAAAGAACAGCGGCGTCGCCCATGTGTTGTCCATGACGACGCAGATCCCGCGTTTGCGCGCGGCCTGCGCGATGGCCGGCACGTCCTGCATCTCAAAACTTTGCGAGCCCGGCGCCTCCACGAGGATCGCCTTTGTGTTCGGGCGGAACAGGGCCTCGATCTGCGCGCCGCTCAGCGTCGGATCGTACCATTGCGTGTCCACGCCCATGCGGCGCAGATAGCCCTCGCAGAACTTGCGCGTGGGCTGGTAGGCGGAATCGGTGGCGAGCAGATGATCGCCCGCGCTGAGCGCCGTGGACAGCGCGAGCGCGATGGCGGCGAGGCCGGTTGGGGCGAGCACGGTCCCGGCGGCGCCGGCGACGTCGCTCCAGGCGCGCTCCAGCGCCTCGGTCGTGGGCGTGCCCTTCGTACCGTAGGTAAACCGGGGTGAATTCGCCCGCAGCGACGCGGCGTCGGGAAAGAGCACGGTCGAGCCGCGATAGATCGGCGTGTTGACGAAGCCGAATTGCTCCTCAGGGCGCCGTCCGGCGGCGACGAGGCGGGTGCGCAGGCGTAGGGCATCAGGCGGGAGCGGCTTTTTCATCTGGTTCGACGGCCATTCTGGTTCGCAGGCACCGTGGGGGCGCGGGCGCCGCGCGTCAAGCCGCGACCGCCCGGGCCCCTGCGCGCTACCTGCGGTTGCGCCGAAGTCTTGTGCTAAACAAACAAACCCTTGACCCCGCTGCGCGCTTGTAGGTGAGATAGGCGGCTGACTCCGCCGGGTTTCCGGCGGCGACCAAGGAGGGGAAATCTATGTTGGGCGGGGCGAAGACGATGCGCGCGGCCGGCGTCGCGGCTGCGGTTCTGGCGTTCGGGTTCACTGGGCAGGCCGTTGCGCAGGACAAGGGCGGACGCACCATCGAACAGGTGCGCGCGCGCGGCGCGCTGACGTGCGGCGTCAACACGGGCCTCGCCGGTTTCGGCATGCCCGACGACAAGGGCAATTGGACCGGCCTCGACGTGGATTTGTGCCGCGCGATCGCCGCCGCCATTTTCAATGATCCGTTGAAGGTGAAATTCGTTCCGCTCACCGCGAAAGATCGGTTCACCGCGCTGCAATCGGGCGAGATCGACGTTCTGTCGCGCAACGGCACGTGGACGTCCTCGCGCGAGACCGATCTCGGCCTGTTGTGGGCGGGCGTGAACTATTACGACGGACAGGGCTTCATGGTGCGCAGGAAGCTCAACGTCTCCTCCGCCATGGAGCTGTCGGGGGCCTCCATCTGCGTGCAGCAGGGCACGACGACGGAGCTC
>Ga0315899_10009100_pt1 | contig 10652 bp, 9 predicted proteins | sample LakEriMetagenome_2_FD_203518 | JGI IMG/M metagenome (GOLD analysis project Ga0315899, IMG submission 203518) | Freshwater fungal communities from buoy surface, Lake Erie, Ohio, United States - Buoy 4 MA112 | ecosystem: Environmental > Aquatic > Freshwater > Lake | place: USA: Lake Erie, Ohio...
AGAGATGGCAGCGTTGAAGATAAGTGGAAAGGGCCGACTCTCGGTTTCATTGGGCGTTTCGAAGAACCTCGTAAAGGGCTCGAAGTACTGATCGACGCAATTCCGATAATCTCGCGTTTTATTCCTGATGTTCGCGTACTGATAGCTGGACCAGGGGATCCTTCCGAAATATCTGAAGACATTAACTCTGAACTCCGCGCTCGTTTTCAGTTCTTAGGAAAGATATCCGAAGAAGAGAAGGCGAACTTCCTTAAATCCATCGCCCTTTACATTGCACCAAATACGGGTGGAGAGTCGTTTGGAATCATCATCGCCGAGGCGATGGCCGGAGGCGCTGCTGTCGTGGCCAGTGACATTCCTGCATTTCATGATCTCTTAGGTGGCGGAAAGTACGGCGCCCTCTTTGCTTCGGAGGATTCGCAATCTTTGGCCAAAGTAGTAATTGATCTTCTGCGCGAGGAAGAGAAAAGAAAGGCACTCGCGGAGGCGGGTAGAGCTCATGCGCAACGTTTTGACTGGAGTCTTGTAGCTAATCAGGTTTATAAGATTTATGAGAAGGCGCTGGCAACTGGAGCGAAACTAAATGTGACATCCGATTCCCGTGCATGGGATTGGTTGCTTATTCGTGAGAACGACTAATGAAGAAAATCTTCACAGTATTTGCGGCGCTGCTTTCACTCTCCATCGCAGTTGTCGCTTTTCTTCCAGAACAACAGAAGAACCTGATCGAAGAAATTTTCGTTGAGCCAACCTATAACTCGCTTTCGGGACGCGAAGGCAATGACGGCGAGATACTCGTCGTTAAGATTGATGACACAAAATCAGCTCGTCCACAGATAGGTATCGATCGCGCCGACATTGTTTATATCGAACAAGTTGAAGGTGGACTCACACGTTTAGCCGCTGTTTTTTCCTCTGAAATTCCAACGATGATCGGTCCAATCCGAAGTGCTCGTATTTCAGATATCGAAATCTTGGCCCAGTACGGTCGCGTGGTATTTGCCTACAGTGGTGCCCAATCTAAATTACTGCCAGTTATTTCCGCCGCCAACCTCAATGATTATGGTGCCCAACGCCAGTCTCCAGTGATTTACACACGCGATGAGTCTCGGACAGCGCCAACGAATATGGTTCTTCGCGCTGATCTCTTGCTTGAGAAAGTTCGCAGCGACGGACGTGAAATCGCAACATCTCGTTCCGTGGGTTGGAACTTTGGCGATCTTCCAAGTGGTGGCATTGCGATCACTGAAGCCAAAGTCAGTTGGCCAGCTGCAGGTTACGAAGTGAAGTGGAGTATCGAAGAGAAACGTTGGCTAGTCTTCAACAATGGAGTACCGAATATGTCGGCTTCAGGTGTTCAACATGGACCAACGACCTTCTTGATTCAGACAGTAGAAATTCTGCCATCGGAATATGGCGACAAACTTGGGGGAGTCACGCCCTACTCAAAGACAATTGGAACTGGCACTGGTTTCGTTCTGCGTGATGGTAAATACTTTCCTGCGACCTGGTCCCGTCCTGATGAGTTGGCTGGCACGACATGGCGGGCTCTTGATGGCTCAGAAATACCCTTTGCACGCGGGCAAGTATGGATAGCTCTCACTGAGAAGAATCCTGAATTCACGCTAGACTCAGCACCCGTTAAGTAGATTCAGGGAGTTTATTCAATGTCGCAAGAGACAGGTACAGCACGCGTTAAGCGCGGTATGGCAGAGATGCTCAAGGGCGGCGTCATCATGGATGTCGTCAATGCCGAGCAAGCCAAAATCGCCGAAGACGCCGGTGCTGTTGCTGTTATGGCACTTGAGAGAGTTCCAGCAGACATTCGCGCCCAAGGTGGCGTTGCTCGTATGTCAGACCCTGACATGATTGAGAAAATCCAAGCAACGGTGTCAATTCCCGTGATGGCCAAGGTTCGCATTGGTCACTTTGTGGAAGCACAAATTCTTGAAAGTCTCGGGGTTGATTACATCGACGAGTCAGAAGTTCTAACCCCTGTCGATTACGAGAACCATGTCGATAAGTGGAAATTCAAAGTCCCTTTTGTTTGTGGTGCTACCAACCTAGGTGAAGCACTACGCCGAATTAACGAAGGTGCGGCAATGATTCGCTCCAAGGGCGAAGCCGGAACTGGCGATGTTTCAAACGCTATGACCCACATGCGCAAAATTGGTGGAGAGATTCGTCGTCTCACATCCATGCGCGAAGATGAACTTTATGTTGCAGCAAAAGAGATGCAGGCACCGTATGCACTCGTAAAGGAAGTTGCTGAGACTGGCAAACTTCCAGTTGTCCTCTTTACTGCCGGTGGAATTGCAACACCTGCTGATGCTGCGTTAATGATGCAGATGGGGGCCGATGGAGTATTTATTGGTTCGGGAATTTTCAAATCTGGAGACCCTGCTCAACGTGCTGCCGCTTGTGTGAAGGCAACAACATTCTTCCAAGATGCAAAAGTCTTGGCCGATGTTTCTCGTGGTCTAGGAGATGCAATGGTGGGAATTAACGTTGCAGACATCCCAGTACCGCATCGCCTCGCCGAACGCGGCTGGTAGTTCTTTCTTTACGGGCAACTCACAATGATTATTGGTGTTCTTGCTCTGCAAGGTGATTTTCGCGAACACATTCAAGCGGTCACGGCGTGTGGTCATGAAGGGCTAGAAGTTCGTCGTGTCAGCGAGCTCGATCAGTGTCAGGCTTTGATTCTTCCAGGTGGCGAATCAACATCGATCGCATTACTTGCTAAGAATTATGGACTTGTTGAACCAATCAAAAAGCGTATTTCTGGTGGCATGCCAACGTATGGTTCGTGTGCAGGAATGATCCTTTTGGCAGATCGAATAGTTGACGGTGCTGTGGGGCAAGAAACTTTTGGCGGTATCAATATGACCGTCCGTAGAAATGCCTTTGGTCGTCAGGTTGATTCTTTTGAATCGCAATTGGACTTCGCTGGGCAGCAACTTCATGCAGTCTTTATTCGTGCACCATGGGTGGAAGAACTTGGTAGCGATGTCGAGGTCATCAGTACTGTGACTGAACCATCAGGGGAGAAGCACGCGGTGGCAGTCCGTCAGAAGCATCTGATGGCGACCTCGTTCCACCCAGAACTTACGCATGATTTGGCAGTTCATCGATACTTTTTTGATGAGGTCTGCAAGTAGCGATAAAGTAAGGTAGATATTTCTTCACTAAAGGGGTTCGTCTCATGTCAGGCCATTCCAAATGGGCAACGACTAAACATAAGAAGGCTGTCATTGATGGACGCCGTGCCAAGAATTTTGCAAAGCTCATCAAAGCTATTGAAGTAGCAGCGCGTAATGGTGGAGCAGATCTTGATGGAAACCCAACACTCTTTGATGCAATTGCCAAAGCTAAGAAGAATTCAATGCCAGCGGACAATATCGATCGCGCAGTTAAGCGCGGAGCTGGTCTTGAGTCCGGTGGAGCTGATTACCAAACAATTATGTACGAGGGATACGGTCCCAACGGTGTTGCACTGATGATTGAGTGTCTGTCCGATAACCGCAATCGCGCAGCATCAGAAGTTCGTGTTGCAGTTACTCGAAATGGTGGCACGATGGCCGATCCGGGTTCAGTTGCTTATCTCTTCAACCGTAAAGGCGTCATCATCGTTGCTAAGAAAGATGGCGTAACTGAAGAATCAATTCTTGAATCTGTTCTTGATGCAGGCGCAGAAGAGGTCAATGATCTTGGCGAGTCATTTGAAGTCGTGTGTGAGGCTTCGGATCTTGTGACCGTGCGTACAGCGCTGCAGGCCAGTGGAATTGATTACGAGTCAGCCGATTCATCATTCTTGCCATCGATGAGTATTCCTCTAGATGCCGAAGGTGCTCAAAAAGTTTTCGAACTTATCGATGCGATTGAAGAGCTAGATGATGTGCAGAATGTCTTCAGCAACTTCGATGTATCCGATGAAGTTATGGCGAGCCTTTCCTAGCCTTCTCTTTATAGGTTCTAGGCTTGATCGTTATGAGCCAAGTGACCAGCCGGACAGTTTTGGGTGTAGATCCCGGTCTGACGCGTTGCGGAATTGGCGTGGTCAGAGGATCAGCTGGAGCTGCGTTAGAGCTAGTGGATGTCGGTGTTATTCAAACTTCACCAGCCCTTCCTCTCGAACAGAGGTTATTGGAATTAGAAGCATCGCTGATCTCATGGTTTGATAAACATCGTCCAGATGTCATCGCCGTCGAACGAGTTTTCTCACAACATAATGTGCGGACCGTGATGGGGACAGGCCAAGCGGCGGGAATAGCGCTTTTACTTGCAGCTAAACGCGGAATCCCAGTAGTCATGCATACCCCGAGTGAAGTAAAGGCCGCGGTTACCGGAAATGGTCGAGCGAATAAATCACAGGTGGCTGATATGGTCGTTAGAATTCTCTCACTCAAAGAAGCGCCCAAGCCTGTAGATAGCACCGATGCACTTGCACTTGCTATTTGTAATATTTGGCGAGGAAGTGCCACCAGTAAGATCGACCAGGCACTACGTGCCGAGAAAACGAGAATTTCGAAATTGGTGAAGAGATGATTGCTCAACTCACAGGATCTGTGCGCTCAATAAATTCTGATCGCATCATTCTTGAAGTTGCCGGCGTTGGCTATCTCATCCATATCACGCCCACGGCGGCTGCAACGCTGACTCTTGGAAATTCACTCACGATCCATACCTCAATGGTGGTTCGTGAAGATTCAATGACTCTCTATGGATTCATTGATGCCCCTTCGAAAGAAACGTTCGAACTAGTTCAGACAGTCAGTGGGATTGGTCCTCGTGTTGCACTTTCCATTCTTGCGCATCTCTCACCAGAGCAATTGGCTGATGCAGTTGAATCAGAATCTGTAAATATCCTTTCAGGCGTGCCTGGTATCGGTAAAAAAGGTGCGCAACGCATTCTTCTCGAACTCAAAGGCAAATTATCTCGTACAGGAACAACTGGCACTCGAGCTTCTTCAACGCAGCCACTCTGGCGCGAACAACTTTCTGGAGCTTTGATTTCATTGGGTTATTCAGCTCGTGAAGCGGATGCAACTATATCTATTGTGGCCATTGATTATGCCAATAAGGGAGTAGATCCAGCGCATTCAGATCTTTCGGAGCTACTCAAAGCTGCTCTTGCAGGCGGTAAATCGTGACCGAAAATTCAGATCGTTTAGTTAATCCTGCAGCAGGATCGGATGAATCACTTTCTGAGAATGCGCTACGCCCAAAGACGCTGAAAGAATTTATTGGTCAGCATCGAGTCCGCGAACAGATTGATGTACTTCTGACAGCGGCGAGAAATCGTGGCGCGGCCGCTGACCACATTTTGCTCTCTGGTCCTCCTGGATTGGGCAAGACAACTCTTGCGATGATTTTGGCATCTGAAATGTCAACTCCTATTCGCATAACGAGTGGACCTGCAATCACACATGCTGGAGATCTTGCGGCAATCTTGTCTTCATTGGTTGAGGGAGAAATCCTCTTTCTTGATGAGATTCATCGTCTGCCTCGACCAGCTGAAGAATTGTTATATCTAGCGATGGAAGATTTTCGCGTTGATGTTGTTGTGGGTAAAGGTCCAGGTGCAACAGCAATTCCATTGCAGCTTCCTCACTTCACTCTCGTAGGTGCAACGACACGAGCGGGTTTATTGCCAAGTCCTCTTCGAGATCGCTTTGGCTTTACGGCACATCTAGATTTCTATGATTCTGCCGAGATAGAACATGTCATTTCGCGAAGTGCGCAGCTTCTTGGGCTTACTATCGACAAGAAAGCAGTTGCTGAAATCGCAGGAAGATCTCGTGGCACACCACGTATTGCGAATAGATTGTTAAGACGCGTACGTGACTTCGCCCAGGTTAAAGGATCGGACTCTCTGTCTCACGAGCATTCCAAAGAAGCACTCGAAATGTACGAAGTAGATGAACAAGGGTTGGATCGTCTTGATCGCTCCGTTCTGCTAGCCCTTATCGATCGATTTAACGGGGGACCTGTGGGACTTTCAACGTTGGCGATAGCTGTCGGTGAAGAGACTGAGACCGTTGAATCTGTGGCAGAGCCTTTCTTAGTTCGCAATGGATTTATGGCCCGCACCCCACGGGGCCGAGTGGCAACGGCGTTGGGCTATACCCACTTGGGTCGAAGCGTGCCGCCTAGCCTTGCCACCCTTTTTGATCCCACCTCAGATTGATCTGAGCACAGCCTCGCGTGGCCTAGACTCTGCTCTTATGTCCACACCTAATAAAGTTGTAAAGAGTTCTGCCCGTCCTGGGCGTGCCTTGGCGATACTCACGCTGATTTTGATCTCTCTAGGCGCAACGGCATTCGTCACTGGCGCGAACGAAGTTCGCTTAGGGCTCGATCTACGCGGAGGCACAAGCGTCACGCTTCAACCTCGCGCATCGACTGCCGGAAACGAAGTTACATCGGCGGCAATTGATCAGGCGGTGGAAATTATTCGCCAGCGCGTTAACTCACTGGGTGTTGCTGAGAGTGAAGTTACTGCTCAAGGAAGTGGAACTAACCGTCAAATTGTTATCTCTGTTCCCGGCGAAAACGGTCGACGTGTGGTCGATCTTGTTGGGCAGACAGCAGAATTGCGATTCCGTCAGGTGCTTGCATCTGGCATAGGAGTTCCCACAGCAGTTGATACTGCTACTGCTGCAACCCCAGTTGCCGGCGTATCAGATGCCGTTAACCAAGCATTCGCTACTCTGGATTGCACCGCTGCAGCAAGTTTGCAGGGGACTGGTACTGATGATCCAGCCGCGGCGATTACTGCCTGTTCTAAAGATGGTGGCACCAAGTACATCTTGGCTCCTGCTGAAGTATTGGGCCGTCAAATTTCCAAAGCATCTGCAGGGATCAATACGCAAGCGGGAAGCGCTTGGGCTGTTTCACTTACCTTCAATAACGAAGGTACAAGTGCCTTTGGTGCGCTCACGGCCCGAGTGACATCTCTTCCAGAACCAACTAATCAGGTTGCAATTGTTCTTGACGGAATTGTTCAATCATCACCTAGAATCAACGAGGCAATACCTTCTGGAACCGCAGAAATTACCGGTTCATTTACGCAAGTTGAAGCTCAAGATTTAGCGAATGTTCTTAAGTACGGAGCTCTTCCCCTTGCATTCGATCGTGGCGAGGTTCAGCAAGTTTCACCAACTCTGGGTGCTGAACAACTCACCGCTGGCCTTTTGGCTGGAGCAATCGGATTGATTCTGGTAACTCTTTACTCATTCTTCTATTATCGCGGTTTGGGAATTGTTGTAACTGGTTCTTTAGCAGTGGCAGCGGTAATGATCTATCTCTTAGCTCTAGTACTTGGTGAGACCATCGGATTTACACTCACTCTTGCCGGAATCGCTGGAATCATTGTGGCGATTGGTATTACGGCTGACTCATTCGTGGTTTATTTCGAGCGTATTCGAGATGAAATTCGTGAGGGGCGCTCGTTGCGTTCTGCAGTGGAAAGCGGCTGGGTCAAGGCTCGTCACACGATCTTAGTTGCAGATGCGGTCTCGATTATTGCAGCGGTTCTGCTCTATTTCTTCGCAGTTGGCAGCGTGCGCGGATTCGCATTTGCTCTCGGGCTGACAACCCTTGTAGACCTCTTCGTTGTATACATTTTCACTAAGCCGTTGATGACGATTATGGCGCGATGGAAATTCTTCAATTCAGGGCATCGTTTCTCAGGTCTATCTGACAAGAGCTCTGGTGTGACTCGAACTACTTCTAGCGTGGAGGCATAACATGTCATCAATCAAGGGTCTTGGTGGTCGACTATATACAGGCGAAACTTCAGTCAATATTGTTGGTAATGCAAAGCGCTGGTACATCGTTTCCGCACTCTTTACCTTGCTCTCAATTGGAGCACTGGCAGTGCAAGGACTTCACCTCGGTATTGAGTTCAAAGGTGGATCTGCTTATACATTCCCAGCAACAACAGCAACAGTAGAGCAGGCACGAGCTGCAGTTGAGTCAACCGGCATCACCGGAGAACTTATTATTCAGAAAATTGGTGAAGATAAGATTCGTGTCCAAACTGGTTCGCTCACGAACGCACAATCGGATTCAGTCGAAGCGGCTATTGTTGCTACCTTTGGAGTGAACGCTGCAGATATTGATACTCAGTTAATTGGGCCATCGTGGGGTAAAGAAATTACCAAGAAGGCACTTTATGGACTGCTGGCATTTATCATCGTGATCATGCTCTTTCTCGCATTAACATTTGAACCGAAAATGGCATTTGCTGCGCTCATCGCAGTTTTGCATGACGTTCTCATCACTGTCGGCATTTATGCTCTCATTGGTTTTGATGTGACACCGGCAACTGTCATCGGATTCTTGACGATTTTGGGTTATTCGCTCTATGACACCGTGGTTATCTTCGACAAGGTACGGGAGAACACTCGTGCAATCACGTCAACAAGCAAGCAAACCTTCACGCAGGCAACCAACCTGGCTGTGAATCAGACAATCGTCCGTTCAATCAACACCACTGTCATCGCACTTCTCCCAGTTGCCTCAATCCTATTTATTGGTGGTGGGCTTCTAGGTGCAGGAACGCTTAAGGACATTTCACTGGCGCTCTTTATTGGAATGCTTGTCGGCTCTTACTCTTCTGTCTTTATCGCTCCAGCTGTTCTTGCACAGCTACGAGAGAAAGAGCCAGCAATGATCGCTCTAGCAAAGCGCGTTCAGGCTCGCGGCACAGCCGGAGTGAGCGCATCCGCAACTACTTCTTCGTCCGTGCAGGTTGCTACAGCGACCGTAACTGATCGCCGAGGTCCTCGTAATCAGCCAAAGCGCAAAGGCCGTAAGTAGAAATACTTCTGATGGATGCTCTTCTCAAGCCGCTAATTACTGGGCTGCTAGAACATCATCCACACGCTGATGTATCAGAGGTTGAGCGAGCATTTGTTGTAGCGCGCACTGCTCACATTGGTCAGACTCGAAAATCGGGCGAAGAGTACATCACCCATCCGGTTGAAGTGACCCAGATCCTTATTGATTTAGGGCTCGATCAAGAGACAATCATCGCCTCGCTCCTTCACGATACTGTTGAAGATACGCCGTATTCACTCGATCAGTTGCGCAATGATTTTGGCGATCAGATTGCCGCCTTAGTCGACGGTGTAACCAAACTCGATAAGTTGACCTACGGACCAACGGCAGAGGCCGAAACTGTTCGCAAGATGGTGATTGCGATGTCTCGCGACATCCGCGTTCTTGTGATCAAGCTTGCAGACCGGTTGCACAACGCACGAACCTGGAAATTTGTTTCTCCTGAAACCGCGTTGCGTAAAGCGCGGGAGACACTCGATATCTATGCACCTCTTGCACATCGCTTGGGAATGAATGCGCTGAAGTGGGAGCTTGAGGATTTAAGTTTTGAAGTCCTTGAGCCAAAGAAATTTGCTGAAATATCTCGCCTAGTGGCAGAACGTAGTCCAGCCCGACAGGCGCTGACTCAAGAGGTTATTGACGCCGTCAATGTTGATCTTGCCCATGATCTGATTGAGGCAACAGTTACGGGAAGGCAGAAGCACTTCTTTAGCGTCTATCAAAAGATGGTTGTGCGAGGTCGCGACTTTAACGATATTTATGATCTCGTTGGAATCCGCGTCTTGGTCAATGATGTTCGTGATTGCTATGCCGTACTTGGTTCGATACACGCACGCTGGAGTCCAGTCCCTGGACGATTCAAAGATTACATCGCGATGCCAAAATTCAATCTATATCAGTCACTGCATACGACAGTGATCGGACCCAGCGGCAAAGCAGTCGAGATCCAAATTCGGACATATGAAATGCATTCGCGTGCCGAATTCGGTATTGCTGCTCACTGGAAATATAAAGAAGGTGGTTCTTCCGGAGAACACACTCCAGAGATGCTTTGGCTTAAGCAACTTCACGATTGGCAGAAAGAGACTGAGGATCCTTCAGAATTTCTAGAAGCTCTGAGATTTGACCTTGGTAGCCCTGAGGTATTTGTCTTCACACCTAAGGGGAGTGTTATCGCACTTCCGGGTGGCTCAACACCAGTCGACTTCGCATACTCAGTGCATACCGATGTTGGAAACCGTTGTGCTGGTGCGAAGGTAAACGGTCGCCTTGTCCCGCTTGAAACAAAGCTCAACAATGGTGATGTCGTAGAGGTAGTTACCAACAAGTCACTCACCGCAAGTCCAAGTCGTGATTGGCTCAACTTCGTAAAGAGCCCACGAGCTCGTTCAAAAATCAAAGCGTGGTTCTCCAAAGAGCGTCGCGACGAGGCTATAGATGCAGGCCGTGAATCAATTGCACGACAGATGCGCAAAGCAGGACTACCGCTTCAAAAAATATTTGCAGGCCATGCTCTTCTTGAACTCGCGCATGATCTTCACTATCCAGATATTGATGCGCTATACAGCGCCGTGGGGGATGGCCATGTATCTGCGGCCTCCATTATTGAAAAGCTTGTTGCAGCTATGGGTGGCGAAGATTCACATCCAGAAGAGACTATTGAAAATATCCCCACCGGAGTTCCAACAACTCGTAGGTCTAGTACTTCCATTGAAGTCGAGGGAGTGGGCGATGTGCTCGTAAAGTTGGCACGCTGCTGTACGCCCGTACCAGGGGATGAGATCTTAGGATTTATCACCAAGGGA
>Ga0315899_10009102_pt1 | contig 10651 bp, 5 predicted proteins | sample LakEriMetagenome_2_FD_203518 | JGI IMG/M metagenome (GOLD analysis project Ga0315899, IMG submission 203518) | Freshwater fungal communities from buoy surface, Lake Erie, Ohio, United States - Buoy 4 MA112 | ecosystem: Environmental > Aquatic > Freshwater > Lake | place: USA: Lake Erie, Ohio...
ATTTTTTGGCTAAAATGGCAACTAATCGTAGAAATTCTAGTATTTAACGCAGTAAAAAGGGGTCTTTAAGTTAATATTTTATTAAATTAGCGTCTGCATTTTTACATTAAAAACCAAAATATGAGAAAATTAGTTGTCATGATTTTGTGTGCAACACTTGCTTTTACGCAGTCGTTCGCACAAAACCGCACGGTTACCGGTAAGGTTACTGATGAGAAAGGCGCTGCAATTGCTGGTGCAAGCGTAGTTGCTAAATCATCAAAAGGTGGTACAACCACAGCTGCTGATGGTACCTTTAAATTAACGGTGCCTAACACAGTTAAAGTGTTAACGGTTTCTTCGTTAAACTTTGTTCAAAAAGACATTACAATTGCTGCCAACAATACAGCAAATGCTTCACTTACCGCTTCTGCTGCAGATGCTTTAGATGAAGTAGTTGTAGTTGGTTATGGTGCTGCAAAAAAGAAATCAGATGTTACAGGTTCTGTTGTAACTGTTAACGCAGAAAAATTACAAAACAAGCCTACTGCTAACATGTTTGATGCCTTACAAGGTAAGGTTCCAGGTTTGCAAGTATATAACAACTCTGGTGAGCCTTCAGCTACACCAAGTGTTCGTTTAAACGGTGTGGGATCTTTGGGTGCAAGCTCAACTCCATTATATGTAATGGATGGTATTCCTATCGATGCGGGTACAATTGTTAGTTTAAACCCAGAAGATTTTGAATCAGTTACTGTATTAAAAGACGCATCTTCTACCTCAATTTATGGTTCAAGAGCGGCGAACGGTGTAATTTATATTACTTCTAAAAAAGGTAAAGTAAACAGTTCTAAAATTACGGTTCAAACACAGTATGGTGTTTCTAATTTAGTAAAGCCTACGCTTGATCTATTTAACAATTTCATGAGCACCAAGCAACTTACTGATTTTTGGGTTGCTACTGGCTTTAGAACTCCAGCTCAAGTTTCTTCATTGTTAGCAACATACAATGCAGATACCAAGTGGTACCAACAGTATTACAAAGAAAACATTCCAACCCAACAAATTGATTTAAACATCTCTGGTGGTGGTGGAAAAACAACCTATTACATTTCAGGTTCTGCATTTAAGCAAGAAGGTCTAACGTACCGTTCAGATTTTGAGCGTTACACGATGCGTGCTAACTTAAATACTACCGTTAACAACTGGTTTAAATTAGGTGTTAACTTATCTGGTGGTTATGATGAAAGACAAACAAACCCATACGGTTCAAACCAATTGAATAGAGGTTTATCTTTACTTCGTCAACCGTTTTACTCTGCATATGATGCAAATGGTGTAAAATACCCAGATATCATTCCGGGCGGTAACTTTTACAACCCTAATTATTTAGCGGATAAATTATTAAGTGTTGGTACTAACGTACAATTTAACCCTAGTGGTTTTATTCAGTTAAATCCATTTGCTGGCTTTACGCTCAAGTCTCAAGCAGGTATGGAGTTTTATGATTACAGAGGTTCTAGTAAAACATTACCTTCGTTTTTAGGTTCTCTAAACAATGGTGCAGCTTCTGAATCATTTTCTAGAGGTACTACCAAAACAATTACCAATACTGCAGAGTATGCATTTAAATTTAAAGAGCGTAACAGCTTTACTTTACTTGCAGGTCAAGAATTTATCTCAAACAATTCAAATGGTTTCAGTGGATCTTCTACAGGTCAAACAGACGACCGTTTGATGTTGGTTTCTGCTGGTCCTACAGGGTTTACTGCTGGTTCATCGATGGATGAATATGCATTTGCTTCTTATTTTGGACGTTTAAACTATAATTTAGATTCTAAATATTTTGTAGACTTATCTGTTCGTAATGACCAATCATCTCGTTTTGGTAGAGCTTTAAGGGGCGCTACTTTTTACTCTGCAGGTTTAATGTGGAAAGCTAAAAACGAAAAGTTCTTACAAAATGTTAATTGGATTAACAGCTTAGTAGTAAAAGGAAGTATTGGTACAAGTGGTAACTCATCAATTGGTAACTACCAGTCTTTAGCTACTGTTGGAACCAACCTATACAACTCTGCTCCAGGATGGGGGGTAAGCTCTGCGGGTAACCCAGAATTATCTTGGGAAACACAAAGACAAATTAACATTGGAACGCAAGCAACTTTATTTAACAAGCTTAATTTAGATATCGAATATTTTGATCGTGTAACTTCTAGCATGTTAATTAGTGTTCCGTTCCCGTATACTTCTGGTTTCTCTTCTGTTACTTCTAACGTAGGTAGCTTAAAGAACTCAGGTTTCAACGCAAACATCAATTATGATTTCATCAAAAAAAGAACCTCATTCTTGAATGTGTATGTAAACGTTGGTTATGTAGAACAAAAAATCACAGAATTATTCCAAGGCAAACAATACTGGATCATTCCTAATACCGGTGTTTGTTGGGCTGTTGGTCAACCAGTGTCTTTTTTCTACCCAATTTTTGCTGGTGTGAATCCTGCTAATGGAGACGCTACTTGGTACAGACCAAATACAGATCCTAATAAAATTGTTGAAACAACAAAAGATGCAACTACAAATGCATTTAATAGTGCAGGTTTACAACAAAATACAGGTATTAAAAGATATGCGCCGTTTAATGGTGGTTTTGGATTTAGCGCTGGTGTAAGAGAGTTTTCTGTAAGTGCAGATTTCTCTTTTTCTAAAGGTAAATACATGATCAACAACGACCGTTATTTCTTTGAAAATCCAAACCAATTTACTGGTTATAACCAATCTAACACAGTGCTTAACTACTGGAAACAACCAGGTGATCAGGCTCGTTTCCCTCGATATGGTGTTCAGTTTACGCAGTTTGATACAAGGTTAATTGAAGACGCTTCATTCATGCGTTTAAAAGCATTAACTTTTGCTTACGATTTTTCAAAAACTTTATTGAACAAGCAAAAAGTATTAACTGGAGCTAAGTTCTATGTTACCATGCGTAACATCTGGACCCTTACAAATTATTCTGGTCCTGATCCTGAGGTTGATACCAACGTATCTTTAGGTGCTAACCCTAACACAAGTCAAGTTGCTGTTGGATTAAACCTTTCGTTCTAAGCTTTACATAACCAGTTAAAAGAAAAAGAAAATGAAAAAATTATTTATAAAAAACATGGTCGCTTTTGCAGCAATCCTTTCATTGGGATCTTGCGAAAAAAAGCTTGACCTATATCCGTACAACAGTATTGAGTTGTCTCAATCATTTAAAACGGTAAAAGATGCTGCAACATGGAACACAGGTTTGTACGCAGATTTTCGTGGTAGAGTGTATGGCTCTTATAACATCTCTCAAGATGTGCAAGCAGATCAATTAAACGCTACCCTAGATTTTGGTAACAGAAATGGTAACCCGCACAGATGGGGAACTAGCTATCTAGCAGATGATGGTGCTTTAAGTGGTTCTTGGTCTGGTTACTACTTTGCTCTAAGAAACATTAACACCTGTATTGCAGGTTTTGAAACTATTAAAACGGCAACTGCTGCTGACGCAACAACTTTAAACAAATACAAAGGAGATGCCTACTTAGCGCGTGCGTATTACTATTCAGAATTAATCTTACGTTTTGCAAAAGCGTATGATAAAGCAACTGCTGCTACCGATTTAGGTGTGCCATTGGTATTAGAATTTAATATCAATGCAAGACCTGCAAGAGCAACCGTTCAAAAAGTGTATGATCAAATTTTGTCTGATATCGCTACTGCAAAATTAAATTTAGCTAGCTCTGCTGGTGCTCCAGGTGCTACCAGATTTAATATTGATGTAGTTACAGCACTTGAAGCGCGTGTTCGTTTACACATGCAAGACTGGACAGGCGCTATGGCTGCAGCTAACACAATTATTACTGCTAATAAGTATCCTTTATTAAACACGCTTACGAATTTAAATAACATGTGGACCAATGACTTGGCTACAGAAGTTATTTTCAATTCTGCAGTAGTTAAGCAAACAGAGCAGGCGCCTACAAATTCTATTTATTTAGGGTTTAATGGTGCTACTGGTAAGTTTACACCTGATTTTATTCCAACTGTAGATTTTGTTAATTTGTTTGATGCTTCTGATTTAAGAAGAAGCGTTTACTTAAAACAACTTCCAGTAATTGTACAGGGTGTAAACTATCCAAATTTGTGGTGTGTAAACAAATTCCCTGGTAATCCAGCATTATTTACTGGTGCTTTTACCAACTACCAACATGCGCCTAAAGTATTTCGTTCTGCAGAGCAGTTCTTGATTTACGCAGAAGCTGCTGCTAACGCAGGTGGTGCTAGTGAAGCGCTTGCTTTATCGACTTTAAATAAACTTCGTACTGCTAGAGGATTAACCGCATTATCTGGTTTAACCGGTGCTGCTTTAATGACTGAAATCAGAAACGAAAGAACTAGAGAACTAGCGTTTGAAGGTTTCCGTTTATTTGACTTGAAGCGTTGGAAGTTAGGCTTTACTAGAGGTACACCTCAAAATTTAGGCGCTATCAATACAACACCTGCTACTAGCTACCATCAAATTAATGTAGCTGCTAGTAACCCACAGTTTGTATGGGGTATTCCTACTTATGAAATCAATATCAACACCAACCTAGTTCAAAATCCAGGATGGTAATTGATTGAGTTATTCAATAAAAAAAATGGCGCTCGATTTCGAGCGCCATTTTTTTTTATCATTTATGCTAATGTTTATTTCAAAACCGCTGCTAATGTTTTTTCTAAATCTTCACCTCTTAAACTGCTCGCAATAATTTTACCAGAAGGGTCAATTAATACATTAAATGGAATGCCATCAAAACCATATAAAGGAACCATAGTAGATTCCCATTGTTTCAAATCACTTACTTGTTTCCAAGTTAATCCGTCGTTTTTAATAGCCGTAACCCAAGCTTCTTTATCATTGTCTAATGACACGCCTAAAATGGTAAAATTTTTATTTTTAAACTTCTTATAAGCGGCTACCACATTTGGATTTTCTTGTCTACAAGGCCCACACCAGCTAGCCCAAAAGTCAACGAGTACATATTGGCCTTTTAATGAAGACAATGAAAATGCTTTACCCTCTGTATCAGGTAAATTAATTTCAGGCGCCTGCTTGTTTAAGAGCGCATAGGTATTACCAGCGCTTGGAGCGGCTTGCTGAACTGTCATAAGCGCTTTAATTTTAGCAAGCCCTGTATGTTCTTTAAACTTGGTTGCAGCCTTTTCGACAAGTTGCTTAACGGCCTCTTCTGGCATCGTTCTAGTGGCCATGCCAATGGCATAATAGATAGCAGCAGGGCTCTTTGAATTATTAATAAATTCATTAACGACATTATTAATAGAAACAAGTCCGTTGTCTCTATTTTTAGTTAAAACTTGTACCAAACTATCACTACCAGACTGCTGCTGTGCACTTTCTAATGCGTTAAAAACAACCATTAAAGAGGAGTCAGCTACACTATATTTTGAAAATAAAGTTTGAAGGCTTTTACTAGCATCAGAAGCTTCAATTTCGTAGTTTTTTGGTTGATTGACATCGATATTTACGCGGATACTTTTCTCGTCGTTTATCAGTAATACTTCGGGACCTCTTTCCAAACTTAGTCTGTATAAACCTTCTTCTAGTGCAGTGGCTCTTAATTCAAATTTTCCATTTTCTTTTAAAGTTGCTGAGTCAAGTATCAGAGGCTCTGATCCTGCAAAAGGTAATTCTTGCAAGTAAATTTTTTGACTTCCTCCGTTACTTACCTTACCACTTACGGTAAAGCCACCATATTTTTTTTCGGCACAGCCAAATAAAAGGGTTACTGCAATTAGAGATACACTAATTGTTTTTTTCATGATTGATGTATTGATTAATAATTATTTATTTAATTTATTGATGAGCATGTCGCTTACTTTATTTGGATCTGCCTGCCCGTTGCTTATTTTTTTAACTGCTCCAACAAATAATCCGATCAGTCCTTTTTTACCCTTTTGGTATTCAATTACTTTGTCTGGCATACTCGCTATGGCAGCATCTACCCAAGCTTCTAAGGTATCTGAGTCATTTACTTGTAGTACATTTAGTTCAGTGGCAACTGCTAAAACATCTGTTTTTTTGCCATCTACTAATTGAGGTAAAATTTTTGATGCAGATACCGAAAAATTTAATTGACCAACATCTATAAGTTTAATAAGATCCGCTAGTGTAGCAGGTTGTAGCGCAAGGTTCTTATAATCTAGCCCTGCTTCATTTAAGTACGATTTAATGGGGCCTAGCATCCAATTGGCCAATGATTTAAAGTTGTTTGTATGCGTGGCGGCTGCTTCAAAATATTGAACGGTAGCTAAAGCATCACAAAGCTGTGCAGCATCGTAAGCGCTCAGTTGAAACTGTGTCATTAATTTTTCTTCTACAGCAGCCGGTAAAACAGGAAGCTCCATTTTTATTGCATCGATATAGCTTTCGCTTAAAACAAACGGCGCTAAATCAGGATCTGGAAAATAGCGGTAATCATTCGCTTCTTCTTTATCGCGCATGGCAAATGTTGTATCGTTGGAAGCGTCAAAACTTCTGGTTTGCTGCGTAATGGTACCACCTGCTTCAAGCACTTCAATCATTCTTGATATTTCAAACTCAATGGCTTTTTTTACGTTGCGAATGGAGTTCAAGTTTTTTACTTCTACTTTAGTACCTAATTTTTTTTCACCTTTTAATCGTACCGATACATTGGCGTCACATCTTAGTGAGCCTTCTTCCATATTTCCATCACAAACCTCTAGCCACTGCACTAGTTTTCTAATTTCAGTAACATATGCAAATGCTTCATCGGCGCTAAATAAATCAGGCTCTGTAACAATTTCTATGAGTGGTGTACCCGCTCTATTTAAGTCAATCAGGGTATGGGTAGGATCAATATCGTGAATGCTTTTTCCGGCGTCTTCCTCTAGATGTATTCTGTTTAGTTGCACTAGGCGCTTTTGACCTTCTACCGCTATTTGAACGGTACCACCTGCGCAAATAGGGGTGGTGTGTTGAGAAATCTGATAACCTTTTGGAAGATCTGGATAGAAGTAGTTTTTTCTGGCAAAGTAGTTTTCCTTGACAATGGTACAGCCACAAGCAAGTCCCATTTTAATGGCAAACTCAACCGCTTTTTTATTGGTTTTTGGAAGACTACCCGGATGCCCCATAGTAACAGGGCTGATGTGGATATTGGGGGCCGCGCCAAAGATTGTGGCATCGGGGCAAAATAGCTTGCTTTTGGTAGCTAGCTGTGCGTGTACTTCTAACCCGATAACTGCTTCGTATTGATTGCTTGAGGTCATCTCAAACAAAAATAAGATTAGTTACCGGGTTATCGCACACTTAAGATGCTTATATATTAGCCTTCTTTACTTTTTTTGGAATTTTAACAGTCACTTCTTTAGACTTTCCGTCACGTGTTAATTTGAGGGTGATGGCGTCGCCTGCTTTTAAATCACTGGCTTTTTCTTGAAGCGTTGCTACATCACAAATAGATGAACCATCTACAGATGTAATGATATCATTTTTTGCAATACCTGCTTTTGCAGCTGGCGAACCTTCTGTAACTTCTAATACTTTAGCACCAGAACCTTCTGTTAGGTCTTCTATACTGATACCCATTTTTGGACCATCATCCAATTTTGCAATAAAATCAAAAGTCTCACCCATTTTGCTCATATCCAGTGGCATGCCTTTTACGATTTTTAGTTCGCCCACTTTACCATCTAGTTTAGGGAGTGGTGCATTCTTATCATCCGATTTGAACATCATCACTTTTGGAATACCTGTTACACTACCCATCATTTCTGGTAAATTAGCACCTTCGATTGTTTTACCATTCACTGTAATTTTTCCATTTTCTACAATCACCGTCATTTTTTGAGGGCCATCAGCCTTTCCCTGAACGATGGTTGTGTCCATTGTTTTTACAATGACAACTTTCTTTTCTTCTTGTGCCTTAGCAGCTGTTACTAGTAAACAGGCAGCCGATAATAATGAAATAATTTTGCTCATAATTTTGGTTGTTTTGTAGTATCAAATATATTTTTTTTCGCTCATTTAGGGCTTAGTTTAACAAATTCTTTACAGATTCAATAGCCTGTGTCAAATTGCTAGGATCCTGGCCACCAGCGGTTGCTAGGCCTTTTTGACCACCACCACCACCTTTAATAAGCGGCGCAATTTGGTCTTTAATAATCTTTTGGGCTTCCATTCCTTTGCTCGCTTGTAAGGTGTCATCAACTAGCACTGCAACAGATGCCTTACCCTCTATATTAGCGGCGAGCACTACTAGTAAGTTTATATAATCTCCTTGCAGTTCAGTACATAATTTTTTTAGGCCATCTGGGTTACCAACCGTTACAACGGCGCCAATAAAATGCGTATCACCAATAAGCGTCACTTTTGATGCAAGTTCTTTTTTGATACCAACAAGTGCTAGCGCCTCATACGATTCGATGCGCTTTTTTAAAGACTGTAAATCGGCAACCATTTGTTGTACCGCTTTAACAGGCTCTTTTGTATTTTTTACAAGTTCTTTAATGGTTTCTAGTTCAGCTAATGCGTCGTTCACTTGTGTGTTAGCGCCTTCGCCACATACTGCTTCAATACGTCTAACGCCTGCTGCAACTGCAGACTCATGTTTTAATTTAAATAATCCCAACTCCCCTGTACCGCCAACATGTGTACCGCCACATAGTTCGATAGAATAATTTGGATCCATAATAACAACCCTTACGGTATCGCCATATTTTTCTCCAAATAAAGCCATGGCGCCAAGTGCAACAGCTTCATCCTTTGACATTTCTTTAATAACTACAGGAATATTTTCTCTAATTTTTTCGTTCACAATATTTTCTATTTGCTTCATTTCATCATCACTCACTTTTGCAAAATGAGAAAAGTCGAAACGAAGTTGCGCAGCATTTACAAGGCTCCCTTTTTGTGCCACATGAGTACCGAGTACTTGCCTTAAAGCGGCGTGTAATAGGTGTGTAGCACTATGGTGTGCCGAAATATTTTTTCTATTATTCGTATTCACCTTTGCTACTACCGCTCCTTCTATAGTAGCAGGAAGCTCGGTAGTAAAATGAATAACAAGGTTATTTTCTTTTTTGGTATCAATTACTTCAACACTTGAACCATTAAATTCAAGGACACCTGTATCACCAACCTGTCCGCCACTTTCGGCATAAAAAGGAGTGGTATCTAAAACAATTTGAAATCCAGTTGTTCCTTTAGCAGTTACTTTTCTATACTTTGTAACCTTGGTTGTTGCTTCGGTATTTGTATAGCCGGTAAATGTTTGAGTCGTGCTTTCATGAACAATGATCCAATCAGCAGCGTCTATAGCAGTGGCAGCTCTACTTCTATTTTTTTGCTGCTGCATTTCTGCTTCAAATCCATTTTCGTCTACCGCTAAATTATTTTCTTGCGCGATAAGTCTGGTAAGGTCTATTGGGAAACCGTAGGTATCAAAAAGTTCAAACGCGGCTTTACCTTCAATGGTTTTACTGCCAGATGCTTTCATTAATTCATCAATTCTTTTTAGCCCCTTATCTAAGGTTCTTAAAAAAGAATCTTCTTCTTCTTTTACCACTTTGGTTACAAAAGCTTCTTGTGCATGTAATTCAGGAAACACTTCTGCAAACTGAGCGGCAAGTAATGGAACGAGTTGAAAAAGTAAAGGTTGTTTGTAATCGAGGTAGGTATAATAATAACGAACAGCTCTTCGTAAAATACGTCTAATCACATAGCCAGCGCCCGTATTAGAAGGTAGTTGACCATCAGCAATGGTAAATGATATAGCTCTAATATGATCTGCTAATACTCTAAATGCAACCGCTTCTTTGCTGTCTGATCTATCATATATTTTTCCAGTAATAGACGCTACTGCCTCTATGGTGCCGCTAAATACATCGGTATCATAATTACTTTGTTTACCTTGTAGTACACGTACCAAACGTTCAAATCCCATACCTGTATCAACGTGTTTTGCAGGAAGTGGTTCAAGTGTTCCATCTTTTAAACGGTTGTATTGCATGAACACATTGTTCCAGATTTCTATCACTTGCGGATGGTCATTATTTACAAGGTCTCTACCTGGAATTAATTTTCTTTCTTCATCGGATCTGCAGTCTACATGAATTTCAGAACAAGGACCGCAAGGACCCGTATCACCCATTTCCCAGAAATTATCTTTTTTATTTCCGAAAATAATTTTGTCTTCTGGCACTAATTTTTTCCATGCCTCATATGCAATGGTAGACATTGGCAAACCTTCAGATTCATCACCTTTAAAAACAGAAACATACAAACGGTCTTTGTCAATTTTATAAACTTCGGTAAGTAACTCCCAGCTCCATGCAATGGCTTCATCTTTAAAATAATCTCCAAAGCTCCAGTTACCTAACATTTCAAACATTGTATGGTGGTAGGTGTCTACACCCACTTCTTCTAGATCATTGTGTTTACCACTTACGCGTAAACATTTTTGGGTATCTACAATACGCTTGTATTCAGGTTTTCGATTTCCTAAAAAATAGTCTTTAAACTGGTTCATGCCGGCGTTGGTAAACAAGAGGGTAGGATCGTTTTTTACCACGATTGGGGCAGACGGAACTATTTGGTGTTTTTTAGAAGCAAAAAAGGCTA
>Ga0315899_10009103_pt1 | contig 10651 bp, 10 predicted proteins | sample LakEriMetagenome_2_FD_203518 | JGI IMG/M metagenome (GOLD analysis project Ga0315899, IMG submission 203518) | Freshwater fungal communities from buoy surface, Lake Erie, Ohio, United States - Buoy 4 MA112 | ecosystem: Environmental > Aquatic > Freshwater > Lake | place: USA: Lake Erie, Ohio...
CAGCAGCGCACCCACTCCGGCACCGATCGCGGCGAACAGGAACCACGGCGCAAGCAGGATCGGCCCGCGGAAGAGCCCCGGCAGCCAGAGCCGCCCCAGCTCGGCGTTCAAGCCTCTGACGACTTCGGTCTGCTGCTGGATCGCCGTCTCGGGTTGCGCACCGGCCTGCGTGGCAGCGGCATCGTCAAGCCCGGGTTCGGGGGGCATGCGCATGCGGCAACGCGCCACGAAAGCCTTCGCCTGCGCCATCAGGTCCTCGAGCTCGGCCACGCGAGCCTGCAAGTGCGCTCGGTAGGCCTCAAGGTCGCGCCCAGGGATCCGAATCGCCTCTTCGTGGATCGCCTCGGCCTGCCAAACGGCGTGGTCAAGGTCATGCTTGATCTTGCGCCGGCGCGATTCCACGGCGTCCTCAAGCCGGCGTCGGCTCGTCTCTTCCCAGACGGCCAGCTCGCGAGTGAGCTCGGCCGCTCGCGACTTGGCGGCGACCACCGAAGCCTCGGCGTCCTTGGCCGCAGCGGCGACATCCTGCTCGTGGTCAGCCCGCGCCTTGGCGAGCTCGGCCTGCCGACGGCGCCCCACGGTCAATCGAATCTCATCACGCGTGGTCGTGGCCTGCGCGATGGCCGCCTCGCGCCGCGGCGCTGCGGCCCTCAGCAGGGCCCATGCGGCACCGACCGACTCGGTCATCGAGGGCGATCTGCTCTGGATGAAGTCTGGCGGCACGGCTCGCGAGTGTACGGGCTACTCGCTGCACTCACGACGCATGCGCTGGAGCGTTTCCTGCATCTTCTCGAGCGCGAGGATCGCCATGCGCGCGCGGTCCTCGAGCGAGTCGACCACGGTGACCTCGAGCGACCGGCTCACCGAGTCGTTCCACTCGTCGCGCGTGCGCGACCACTTGGTGCGCACCTCCTTCACGGCGAGCTGGATCGTTGCCTTGCTTCCTTGCACGCTCACGCGTCACCTCCGTCGGCGGGCCCGTCACTGCCATCGGCCGATCCACCGTCGGCAGCGTCGGTCGATCTCTCGGCTTCCACGTCGCCGCTCGCCGGCGCCGCACCAGCGAGCGCGTCGCCCGATCCCGTCCGTCGCGTGCTCTCGGCCGAATCCTGCAGGGCCTTCAACATCGACTGCAGTTCCACCGGCTCCGGCGCCGCGTAGCGCGCGAGCGCCTCGGCCATGCGGTTCATCAGCGCCACCGCCATCGGCAGGTCGCGCTCGACCACCGTCTGCATCGCCGACATCGTGCCCTTGAACAGGATGACCTCGCGCTGGAACGTGGTCGCCCAACGCTTGCACGCCTTGGCCTTCGCCTCGGCCTCGGCCAACCGGGCCTGAGCACGCTGCAGCGCCTTCTTCTCGTCGACCACGCTGGGCTTGGAATCCTTCGCGCTGACCGTGACCTGCTTGCGGTAGAGCGCGCTCTTGCAGACGGTGACCTCCTCGGCACGCAGGGTCAGCTGGCGCTTCCAGTAGGCGGGAGCCTCGCGCTCGATCCAGAGCTGGGCGCGGTCGATGTCGCTGTCCGCCTCCGCCAGGGCCCGTGCCAGGTCATCACGCGCGGCGGCGATCGTCGCCTTGAACCGCGTGATCGCATCGATCGACTTGACGTTGGCTCCGTCCATGGCCGCTCAGCGCTGTTGCAGGTACTCGTCGATCCGGTCGGCCTTGCGCATCAGGAAGGGCACGTGGATCTCGCTCGCCTTGAGGAACTTCTGCAGCACCTTCACGGTCTGCTCGAACTCCTCCTGGAACTTCTGCTGCTCCTGGTCGCGCCAGGTCTGCTGCAGCGTGCCCATGCGTGCGCCGAGCGTGCCAAGCCCGGCCTGGAGCTCGCCGTTGAACTTCTTCAGGTCGTGGGCGAAGCGGCGGAGTTCCTGTGGATCGACGACAGCCTTGGCCATGCGGCCATCCTAGCGGTGCGCGAGCGCGCTTCCGCGTGACAAACCGCCGAAGCGGGAATCGCACCCGCTCACTCGCCCGCGCCGTCGTCGCCGTCCGCAGACATGAAGCTGGCCAGGCGCTGCCGCCGCACGGGGTGCTGCAGCTTGCGGATGGCCTTGCTCTCGACCTGGCGCACGCGCTCGCGCGTGACCTTGAAGATGCGGCCCACTTCCTCGAGGGTGTAGGTGTAGCCGTCGCCGATGCCGTAGCGGAGCTTCAGGATCTCGCGCTCGCGGTAGGTCAGCGTGCGCAGCACGTCGTTGATGCGCTGACGCAGCATTTCGGTGCTGGCACTCTCGGCAGGGGCTTCCTGCTTCTCATCCTCGATGAAGTCGCCGAAGTGGCTGTCCTCGCTCTCGCCGACCGGGCGGTCGAGCGAGATCGGGTGCCGGCTGATCTTCATCACGCGGCGCACTTCCTCGACCGGCATTTTCGCCTTGGCAGCGATCTCCTCGACCGTCGGCTCGCGGCCGAGGTCCTGCAGCATGTGCTTCTGGATGTTCCGGAGCTTGGACATCGTCTCGATCATGTGGACCGGCACGCGGATGGTGCGGGCATGGTCGGCGATGGCGCGCGTGATCGCCTGGCGGATCCACCAGGTCGCGTACGTGCTGAACTTGTAGCCACGCTTGTACTCGTACTTGTCGACCGCGCGCATGAGGCCGGTGTTGCCTTCCTGGATGATGTCGAGGAACGGCAGGCCACGGTTGCGGTACTTCTTGGCGATCGAGACCACCAGGCGCAGGTTGCCGCCCGACAGGTCGCGCTTGGCCTGCTCGTACTCGCCGAAGACGCGCGCGATGGTGCGGCATCGGTCGAGCAGGCCCACCGGATCCTCCATGACCAGGTCACGCAGGCCCGCGAGCTCGTCGCGCTGCACCTGGACGTCCTCCGGGTCGTAGCGCTCGGGATTGCGATCGGCCTTCTCCAGCATGCGCTGCAGGTCGATCATCTTGCGGTTGACGTTCTGCAGCTTGCGCATGAGCGGCTGAATGCGGCCGGTGCGCAGGCAGCACTCCTCGAGCAGCGTGGCCACCTTGCGGCGACGCTGCTGCATGCGGGCACGAATCGCCTCGGCCTTCTCGGCCGGCAGGTTGCCGGGCTCGAGCAGCTTCCAGTCGTTGTCGTTCAGCTCGAGCAGCTTCTCGACCGTCTGGGGGTTGTAGCGGATGCGCTGGTCGACCTTCTCCTTCGCATTGCTCTCGGCGGTCGAGATGCGCATGGTTCGGTCGAACGGCAGCTCGCCCGCGGCCACCTGGCGAAGCGTGTCGATGGCCTGCCGGGCGCAGTAATCGCTCTCGAGCGTCATGCGCCGGAACATCATGCGCGTGGTCTCGATCTTCTTGGCGAGGCGGATCTCCTGCTCGCGCGTGAGCAGGGGGATCGTGCCCATCTGCGTGAGGTACATGCGGATCGGGTCATCGATCCGCTTCGAGCCCTGCTCGGCGAGCGCCTGCTCGACCGCAGCCTGGGCCTCGGCCTCGTCGAGCAGGTCCTCCTCGAGGTCATCCAGGTTCGGCTCGTCGGAGCTGAACGCGACCTGCTTCTTGGGCTTGGGCTTGGGGGCCTCGGCACCGGGTTCCTTCGGCTTGACCTTCTTCTCGTCGTCCCGCTGGAACTTCAGGTGCGTCTGCAGCGGCGCGGGCATGGTCTGCCAGCCGTGGCGCAGGCGTTCGGGTTCGTCGATCAGCGTGATCCCGAGCGCGCGCACATGGTGCAGCAGCTCATCGAGCTTGTCGGGGTCGACGAACTCATCCGGCACGCACGTGTTGATCTCTTCGCAGGAGATCCAACGGCGCGTGGCGCCATGCGCAACCAGCTGGGCGAGGACGGGGGGGAATTCCTGTTCAATCGTGCTCACGGTTCATGCTCCAATCGTTCGATGCCGCCGATGGTCGGAGGCCGGGGTTCGGATGGGCCCGGACATCCGGGCCACACGGGGGTTCGTTCGCTGCGCCTCGCGCCAGGGAAGGTCCTTCATCGGTCCTCCCGCGCCGAGCGCATGATTGCTGTTGGACGGCGGCCGATGGCCTTGAGTTCGTCGATCCTTCGACGCAGGTCATCAACGGCCTGCGGGGTGGGTGCTGAAACCCTCGCCAACACGCGCTCCATGTCGGCAACCGCCTCGGTCAACCGCGCCAAAGCGCCACCCGGCGCTTCACAGCGGGCCACACCCTTGCCAAAGAGCTGGGCTGCAAGATTCTTGGCCGTTGGCTCGCCGACATCCGCCATCACATCCTGCACCGTCGTCTGGAGGCCGGCCTCGAGCCGTGCGTGCAGCGCCGTCCACAGCGTGCGGGCGACCGGATCCACGAAGACGCCCGGCGCATACAGCTCGTGCACCGGCAGCGAATCACCATCGGGCGTGGCGATTCGCTCCGCTGCGACCTCAGGCGCAGCCAAGAGAACCGCCAGCAGATCGCGCTCGGCCATGCTGCGCGCGCGGAACTGTGGGCCGCTCAAGAGCACCGGCTCGGCCGGCGCGAGCGGCGCCTGCGGCACCGGGCCGGCACCATCGGCACCCATTTCCACGGCAGCCGCGGCGCGCGGGCGCGGCAGGGCGGCCTCGAGCTCATGGACCGGCACGTCACAGACCCGCGAGAGTTCCTGCAGCACCGTACGACGGCGCAAGGCCGGGACATCGCTGATGCCCATCGAACCCAGGCGCTGGCACATCTCTTCGATGACGCGCTGGCGACCGGCAGCCCCGGGCCGCTCAGCCAGCCGCGCACGGAAGCCGGAGACCAAGTGCACCAAGGCATCGACGGATGCATCGAGCGCGGCCTTGAACCGCACCGCGCCATCCGGCTGGCGCAACAGGTCATCGGGATCCAGCCGGTCGGGCAGCGTGCAGATGCGGACATCGACCGGGACGGCGAAGAAGGTCTCAAGCGCGCGATCGGCGGCGCGCTGGCCAGCCTCGTCGCCGTCGAAGAGCAGGATCACGGTCTCGCACAGCCGCTGCAGCACACGGGCATGCTCGCGCGTGAGCGCCGTGCCGAGCGTGGCCACCGCGTTGGTGAACCCGGCGGCGTGGCAGGCGATCACGTCGGTGTAGCCCTCGGTGATGATGGCGACCTTCGAGTCAATGATCGGCTTCTTGGCCGAGTGGATGCCGTAGAGCGTTCGGCCCTTTCGGAAGATCGGGCTTTCGGGGCTGTTGAGGTACTTGGGCTCGTCGTCCGGGTCGATTTTCCGAGCGCCGAAGCCGATGGGCCGCGCGAGCTCGTCGAGGATCGGGAAGATCACTCGGTTGCGGAAACCGTCGATCGGGCCCTTCTGGCCCTGACGCACCAGGCCAGAACGCTCGAAGACGCCGGTCTCGGGAAGTTCATCCTTGGTGCGGGCGTGCTCGCCGAGGCGGCCCAAGTGCTGCACGAAGCGGTCCCATGATGCTGGCGCCGCGCCGAGCTGGAACGCCTCGCGCATGGACGCCGAGATGCCGCGCGCATCGAGCACCGCACGCGACGGCGCTCCGAGTTCGGCATCGGCGAGCGCACGACGGTAGAAGCGCAGCGCCACCTGCATGGCCTTGCGCAGGTCGGCGGCTTCATCGCGGTTGGACTCGCCGCCACCACGTTGCTGGAGCTCGATCCCCGCGCGCTGTGCCAGGTAGCGCAGCGCTTCAGGGAAGTCCAGGCGGTGGTAGTTGATCATGAAGTCGATCGCGTTCCCGCTGGCCCCGCAGGCAAAGCACTTGTAGAAGGCATTGCCCTTGTGCGTGACCACGGCCATGCTCGGCGAGCGGTCGTCATGGAAGGGGCACAGGCCAACGTGCTCGCGGCCCTTGGCCTTCAACGGCACGGACTCGCCGATCAATGCCACCAAGTCCGTGGCATCAAGCACGCGGTCGCGATCGTTGGATTGGCCGTACGCCTCGGACACCATGGACTCCTGTTCACGCACGCATCCGTGCAGCGCGGACCCAACCGAACACCCAGGACGCTCCGCCAACGCAGCGGAACGCCGAACCACCTGACGGCGCCACGAGTGGCACCGGCACAACCACGACACGACTGACACACAACCAGGACAGGCGCATCAAGCGGGCAAGGCCCGCAACCCGCACGCCAGAGGCTTGCAGGTCAAACGACGCACACACCAAGCACCCGTGACCGGATCCCCACAACTCCTTCGCGGAGCGCCGATCGCGAGCCTGGACTGTCCCGCCTGACCCGGAGAAGGTGTTGCTCCGGCCCGCTCGTCAGCCATGACGAGGCAATTGGGCACAGGGAGCCAAGGTTCCGGGCAGGCGGTGGGAACATAGACCCGACCCAGCACAGGTCAATGCCTTCACCAAAGTTTTGCACTGAAATGTGGTTTGCACCCCTTGACAGGAGGCTCACCAAAGCAACCGAGGATGGCCGTCTGAGAGGAAGGCCGGCTCAGGCCTTCGAGGCCTTCTGCTTGGCGGTCCAGGTGCGGCTGCGGTTCACCGGCTTGGTGACGAGCCCCATGCGGATCGCCTTGACGCTCGCCTTGATGCGAACGGGCTTGCCATCGATGACCGCGCGCACATCCTGCAGGTTGGGCTTGAAGGTGCGCTTGGTGATGCTGGTCGTCTTGAGACCGATGCCGCCGAGGTACTTGGCCTTACCACGGATGGTGTGCTTGTTGCCCGAGCGAGTCTTGGTACCGAGGAAGTGGCAGGTGCGCGGCATGGTGTGGCTCTCCGAATCGAGTCGAGCAGTGTAGGGGGAAGCCCGGTGGGCCGCAAGAGGCTCATTCGGAGGAAGCGGTGCGCGGCATGACGCTGAGCCGAACTGGTTAATAACACCATCAGATGACGTCGGTCTGGACCCTGCCGATCGCCGCGCCGTGCCACGCGATCCCCGCGGCCGTCAGCCCCGCGGTTACGAGTGCTGTCCAGAGCACCCGGCCATCGGCCTCGCTGAAGCAGCCGACATCGAAGCTGTCGAGGTCGAAGACGCCCCAGGCCGAACCATCGGCACGAAGGCAGGGCAGCACCAGCTCGCTGCGGTCACGGGGATCGCACGCCACGTAACCGGCACCGAGCGACGCCACATCCCGCACCACCAGGATCGACCGCGACAGCAAGCATCGCCCGCAGGCGCCGTGCAGGCCGATCGGGCTGCACGCCGGCTTGGGTTCGCGCGCACCAAGCACCAGGCGCTCGGCATCAGGAGCTCCCGGTCGATCAACGTAGAAGCCCGCCCAGCTTGCGCCCGCAGCCGACAGCGTCGGCCACAGTGCCGCCACGAAGGCCGAACACCGTTCGTCGATCGCGGTACCAGCCGAGCAGCGGGCGATGCGGGCCAGGTCGGACGGTGCAAGCGCGATCGGCATGGCTGCCCCAGTCGGATCAGGTGCCGTCAGGCGCTCTCGCGCACACGGCGGCGGATGTTGTCGACCGTGGCGCGGCCAGCGCGCACTGCATCGTCATTGATGCAGTACGTCACGCCCGAGTTGTCGAGCTCGGGCAGCGCGTACATCAGGTCGAGCATGAGCTCGTCGACCACCGCACGGAGCGCACGCGCACCCGTGTTGCGGTCGAGGGCCTTCTGCGCGATCAGGTCGAGCGCGGCGGGAGTGAACTCAAGCTGCGCCCCCTCGAGGCTGAAGAGGTGCTGGTACTGGCGAACAAGCGCGTTCTTGGGCTCGAGCAGGATCCGCACCAGCGCGGCACGGTCGAGCGGCATGAGCGGCGTGATCAGCGGCAGGCGCCCCATGAGCTCGGGGATCATCCCGAACTCGAGCACATCCTCCACGATGACCTGGCCGAGCACGCTCTGGCGCTCTTCCTGGGAACCACGGGCGATCGGGTCGGTGTTGAAGCCGATCTTCCGGCGGCCGAGGCGCTTGGAGATGATCTCCTCGATGCCGTCGAACGAGCCGCCGCAGACGAACAGGATGTTCGTGGTGTCGAGCTGGATGTACTGCTGCTCGGGGTGCTTGCGGCCGCCCTGCGGGGGCACGTTCGCAACGGTGCCCTCGAGGAGCTTGAGTAGCGCCTGCTGCACGCCCTCGCCGCTCACGTCGCGGGTGATCGACACGTTCTGGCTGGTCTTGCCGATCTTGTCGATCTCGTCGATGTAGATGATGCCGCGCTGTGCGGCCTCGAGGTCGAAATCCGCCGCCTGCAGCAGCTTCAGCAGCAGGTTCTCGACGTCCTCGCCCACGTAGCCAGCCTCGGTGAGCGTGGTCGCATCACCGATGGCGAAGGGCACGTTGAGCATGCGCGCGAGCGTGCGGGCGAGCAGCGTCTTGCCGGTGCCGGTCGAGCCGATCAGCAGCACGTTGCTCTTGTCGAGCTCCACCGGCGCATCGGCGTTGCCGACCTGGGTGAGCCGCTTGTAGTGGTTGTGCACCGCGACCGAGAGGGTCTTCTTGGCCTGGTCCTGCCCGATCACGTACTGATCGAGGTACTCCTTCAGCGAGCGCGGCGACGGGATGCTGGAGAAGAGCTGGCTGCCGGTCGAGACGCGGCGCTTTTCCTGCTTGAAGATGTTGCCGCACAGGTCCGTGCAGTTCGTGCAGATGTAGACGTCGTTGGGCCCCTCGACCATGGGGCCGACCTCGCGACTGGTCTTGCCGCAGAAGGAGCAGGTGGTGACGCGCCGACCGCGGAAGCCACCATCGTCGGTGCGCTTGCCATCGGTGCCGGGGCCCTTGCGGTCGTTTCCGTTGCTCATGGTGTGTCCAGTCCGAGTCTATCGGTTCATGGGGCGCGTCCCTGCAGCGAGCGGCCTCTTTCGGGCGCGAGTTCCGGCCGTTCGGGTGCGTCGATCCGCGCTTGGGCCGTGCTCACGAGGATCGTCGCGAGCCGCGCACCGCTGGGGGCTTGGCCGATGCACGCTCTTGGCGCAGCCGTTCCACCGTCTCACGAGCCTTCTCGCGAAGGCGACGGTCAGCGATCTCGTACTCCTCGTCCGAGATACGCCCGCTGTCGCGCAAGGCCCGGAGTTCCGAGAACCCGAACGCTTCGGCATCGGCGGCCGTGCGATCGAATGCACGCGCACGCACGCGCATGGCGACGACGAAGCCGATGACCGTCAGCACGAGAAGCGCGACGATCGAGATCCAGAACGCGCCCGAGGAACCCTGGGCGAGCACGGTCACTTCTTGGCGCTGGCCTTGCGGGCCGAGGCCTTGGCCTCGACTTCCTTGTTCCAGTCCTCGGCCGGCACGTCGGTGACCGTGGCGCGCGCAATGACACGGTCGGCGACCTTCGCCTCGCGAATGCCCAGCGCAACTTCCTGGATGCGGCCGCTCTGCTCGAGTTCCTTGCGGAGTTCGGCAGGACGCATGTTCTGCTGGCGAGCGATCATCGCCACGCGGCCGTTGAGTTCGCCCTCGGTCACGTCCACGCGCATGTCCTCGGCCAGGCGCTGCAGGATGAAGAAGAGCTTCAGACGGCGCTGGGCCGATTCGGTCGTATCGGCGCGTGCTTCGGCGAGCTTGAGCTCGACCTGCTCGGGCGCGGTGCCGCGCGAAAGCAGCTCGTAGCGCTGGCGCTCGAGGTCACGCGTGATCTGGCCGGCGCTGAGCTTGGCAGGCAGGTCGAAGCTGACCGCGTTGGCCAGCTGCTCCATGACCTGTTCGCGCATGGCGACCTGCTGCTCGCCATCGCGGCGCTGCTCGAGCACCATCTTGACCTGCTCGCGCAGCATGGCTTCGTCGGCAAGGCCAAGCTTGGTGGCGAGTTCCGCCACCGGCGCGGGCGTGATGCGCTCGGCCTGCGTGATCGCGAGCGTGAACGACAGGTCGTTGCCGCGCACCTTCTCGTGCTCGTGGCCCTCTGGCCCCTTGGCGGTGAAGCTCACCGAGTCGCCGACCTTGCGGCCCATCAGGTGCTTCTGCAGGTCGTCGATCATGATGCCCAGGAAGGGGCCCTTGCCCTCGTCTTCCTTCGCCGGCACCACGGCCAGCGCGTTGTCGGCCTTGTAGAACGGCTCCGACTCGCCCTTCACGGTCACCGCGACGGTGCCGATCATGCGGTCAAGGTGCTCGAACGGGCCGTCGATCAGGCTTGGCGTGCCGAAGCGGTACTGGTTGCGCAGGATCTCATCGTCGATGTGCTTGTCGATGACGTCGATCACGGGCTTGCGGATCGCCATGCCTTCCCAGGCCGGCAGGGTGAAGTCGGGAATGACCTCGATGTCGACGCTGAAGGTGAACGATGCGCCGCGGGCGAGTTCGTTCAGCTCGCTGCCGGGGCTCATCTCGGGGTTGCCGATCGGACGGAGCTTGTGGTCGGTGACCGCCTTGTTGAAGGCCTGGCCCACGAGCTGGCCACGAGCCTCTTCGAGCAGCTGCTTGCCGAAGCGCTTCTCGAGGATCGCCATCGGCGCCTTGCCAGGACGGTAGCCCGGCAGTGCCGCGCCGTTCTGCAGGTTCGCGAACGCACCCGCGATGTGGCTGTCCACGGCGTCGGCCGGGATGGTCACCTGGATGCGCTTGAGGGCGGGGCCTGCGTCGGACACGACGATCTTCGGTTCAGCGGTCTGGGTGCTCATGGTTGGGTCCTTGATGGGGAGGGACGAGTATAGGGGCTTGCGCGAACTGCACCATGCACCCACGAAGAAGGCCCCCGGGTTTCGGGGGCCTTCAGACGAAGTCAGGTCAGGGCTCGAGGCCCGCGGGTGGCTATCGGATCCGCGTGATCAGCGGCCGAGCAGCAGGAGATCAGCGTAGGTCGGGATCGGCCACAGATCGGCCGGAACCAGGCGCTCCAAGCCATCGGCCG
>Ga0315899_10009105_pt1 | contig 10650 bp, 15 predicted proteins | sample LakEriMetagenome_2_FD_203518 | JGI IMG/M metagenome (GOLD analysis project Ga0315899, IMG submission 203518) | Freshwater fungal communities from buoy surface, Lake Erie, Ohio, United States - Buoy 4 MA112 | ecosystem: Environmental > Aquatic > Freshwater > Lake | place: USA: Lake Erie, Ohio...
AAAGACCTCATATGCTGTCCAGGTAGTCACCAAATATTATCCATGGAATATATGGATATGACTTATAATGATGGTGAACAGTTCCTCCCTCCATGGCACACATGCCTGGTCGAATGCCTCCTTCCTTCTGGCATGATCTTCCTGCAGTTTGAGAATCGCTGCTTCGAGTTCTGAGCGCCCAAGCACTGCCAATCCCTCTTTCGCGAGAGGAGTTTGGAGGGGCACGGTGTCTTTGGAGGAGGCTGCTGCAGTGCGAAGGCTTTCGTCCCGCAGAGAAGGCTTTCGAGAAAGGGATGGCAGCTGTCCGCAGGAGGAGGTGGTAGTGGCGGCGGAGGAGGAGGAGACGGAGACCCGAGGCAAATCACCCGGTTTAGGCTGATTGCTGGATGCGCGTCTGTTCATCGCCATGCCTTATTTTAGCAAAAGCCGTTGAGGGGGCTGAAACGGGCATATTTATTCGGAGATTAATTTAGGCAGCCGTCAGGCAGCCTGAGCTCGCGGAAACTTGATCGTTGAAATCCCCTGGGGTGGATTTCTTTCACACTGGGGTGAGGAGGAGGAAGTATAAACTCGGTCAAACGAAGCACTCGGGCTACCGGGACCTTTTTCGTTTGACCGAGTTTATACTTCCTCCTCCTCACCCCAGTGTGACAGAAATCCACCCCAGGGGGGTAATTCCTACGATCAATATATTCAAAATTGGGGCGGAGCAGCCCAGAAGAGAAAGGAGAACGGTCACGGTGACTTTTGGCGCAACCGGGATGAGTTCTGTACCGGCGGTATGGAACTCGGCTCGGCGGTGACCTTAAAAATAAACAATCAACACCGTGACACACTGGGCAGTCGGGGCAGCCCAGAAGGGAGAATTGGACAGGGTTAGGGTCACGGTTTAAGGTTTAGCTCGGCAAGACCCAAACTAGACTGATAACCGTGACACTGGGGCTCTTCAAACAGCTCACGATATTTGGGAAAACTGGGCTGCAGGGGCTTCCCACGCGGGTGACTCTTTTTCTCCGGGCCTTTAGCGGCCGACAAGGGGCTACTAGCCTATCCACAACATGGGATTCTGTAGCAGGCTCGGGGAGAGCCCCAATACCTGGAAACATTTCGGGCCGGAGCCGACCCAGGAATAATACTCACTGTTTTCGTAGCTCAGTTGGTAGGCCGCCTGGGCAGCGATGGATTCTGGGACGGGGACTCGGATTACGGGTTGGGGGTCCGGGTAGGTCGCCCTTTGGCGCACGCCGGAGGAGTTCTGTTTGGTACGGAACTCAAGAGAGTTGGTTCAAGTTTATTTTGTTCTCCAACTACACACTCAACACACACATCCGACACCTCACGAACCAACGTAGATCCACGTGTGCGCGTGGTACAAATCACACATCTTTGACCATTATTATATTATGCATCACGTTACTAATAAAAAGCTGAGCGCACCCTCGAGGTTTTCTCGCCTGACACTTCTCCCAATCCACCCACCTGTGTGGGTTGGGGACAAAAACCTACCAGGTGTATCAAAAACCTGACTGTGGCTGACCCCACTTGCTTGTCTCCTGCAGTGCTATATATAGGGGCCGCCGGGGTGAAAACCCTGTCACGCTTAGTCTCGCCCTGTGCCGGGTTCATGCTGATGCACTGGAAGCCTGTCGGGCCTCGAGGTTACCAGGAAAAACACTACTCTTAAGTCCTAAGCCAGTGAAACTGCGGCCTGAGCGTTTCGTCTTGTGGACTCTGGAGCAAGCCTGAGGGATAGCGGGGGCGAAAGCCCTGTCACGCTTAGTCCCGACTCGACGAAGGAAGGAAGAACAGTAGTGAAGAGGCAGAGGAGGAGATGGGCAATGAGGCCTCTGTTGAAGGTGCAAGTGAGGGAGGGGAGAGGGGCGAAGAGCAGGAGAGGGGGATGGAACACGGGTTTCATTGGAATGTTTATTACGAAACGTAAAGGGAACTTTCAAGGACCCCCCCTCTCTCTCTCTCTCAGGCAAGACCGAGGCAGTAAAAGCACTCTTGAGTGCTATTCCCACTGTTGTGCCGTCCTTGCTGGTTGCCGCCTGTCGGGCCCCGAGGGTATCGAGAAACACCATACTCCACAGTCCACAGTCCAGTTGCCTTCGAGGCCCGACAGGCGGCTCCTCAGGCTTGAGTCTCTTTCAGACTCAATTTTTTTTCAGGAAAAAGAAACGATGCGGCGTCAGGCATCCACGGGTACCGCCTATACACACATGTGTGTGTATTCAATATGTGGCGGCTTTTGCTTTCCGCGGCTTTCTGCGCGAATTCCGACACATGCACGTGTATACCTGTCCATACATACGCGGTGTATCTGGCGTATCTGATGATGTTTATAAGAACACTTAATTTAGCATGCGGCCACGCCCACACAGGACAAGCCCACGCCACCATGCCAAGTGGCGTGGGCTTGCCCATGGCGTGGCCGCGCCTTTCAGAGCTCCGCGAAGACGTATCACATGACACCCAGTTCCCGGAGTTGCTGCGCCAGCTCTCGCTTTACAGCTGCACGTGTCTCGGGCTCAAATGATGCTAGATAATTTAGTACTTCGCGCTTGCACTGCTTATTGTGAGAATCCTTGAAATCCCGACTTGAGCCGAAGTAGGTGTCAGCGTTCGGTGGCTTATGTGGGCAGTGAGCAACGTGCGGATGTGCGTCACGATCGCCACAATCAGCAAGACACCACCCACAGAACTTGCATTGACACGCGCCGCATGAAAGGGCAAAACAGCCATCAAAGTCGTAAAAAGCCCGCCGACAGTTGCGCCGAGGGCACCGCATCTGCAGAATCTCCTCTTCAATGTGCTTACGAGCCATCAGGACCTTGCGCCCACGATCATCCAAAGCAAGGAGCCGTTTCAATTCTTCATTCACCCGCTGTTGAAACTGATCTTCGAGTTCGCTTGCTTTCTTTTGATTCATCACGTGGATCCTCGCCTTCAGAAGCGCCTGGAAATCTTCCACCGGCAAGTGACGGGCAAGATCTCCCGCGTGAAAGCCCGGAGATCTGCACTCGCAAGGGAACTTGAAGCACATGACCTGCGCCTCTCGTTGTGCAAGCTGCGATTGGTTTTCAACTTTGAGCAAATCCTTCGTGAGGCGGGTCAAACAGGAGCCACAGTGAAAGTGTCCCTCTGAACATTGAATCCCTTCATCCGCTCCATAGACAGCATCGTCGCCATTCATCTCACAAAACGCGCACGTTTGTGTCACTTTTGTAGACACATCCCTGAGGACGGCGAAAAAAGGCCAGTGCATGGCATTTTTGGCAAGAGGCCGCGATCCAGGCCTGCGTGATGTCAAGGCTGAAATGAATTCTGCAGTCTGCCCTCGCCCTATGTCTGCTCCATCATCAGGCTCGCAGCGGCTTTCTACCGCGTGCACCGTTTTGCCATACGCAAAGATATCGGTATGTCTGGTCGCTTGTCGAGACGATATCAGCTCTGGTGCAGCAAACCCCGCCGTCCAAGCATCTTGTGTACCACGCATTGTCGTGTTTGCGGTCAGGTGCGCCGCAGACGTACGGACTTTAGTGTCGATCGAAATGTCAAAGTCGGCCAGGCACCCACGCTCCCGGATGTCGATGAGAATGTTTTGGGGTTTGACGTCACTGTGGATAACTCCATTGTCGTGCAAATGCGCCAGCCCGAGCAGCGCATCCAGGAGCACGCTCCGCACTTTTGGCCATTTGGGCCGTTGATCAACCCACTTGTCGAGTGACCCGTGCTGGTACCAGGGCATCTGCACGTAGAAGTTGTTCTTGTTCTCCCCAGAGCCTTGGAAAAGTGCCTTGATCCCGACGATCGCTGGGTGCCGCTGCCGGTAAATGATCGCTGCCTCTTTCAAGCACGTGCGCAGATCGCTTGCCTGCACCACTTGATATACTTTGATCGCAAACTCAGCGCCTCCCTGATGCCCGACTCGCCAAACACGGTGTCTGGACTCCGTCGGTACCAGCTCCTTATTGTCGAACCCGTCGTCCAGTGACTGCGGCGGCCGCCAGAGTGCTGTCAGGTCTGGCGGCAACCCCTGTCCTATGAAGAGGACCACCTCCGGAAAGTGTGCCTGAATCTTACCACTAAGTTTGAAGGTCGCATCGGCTATGTGCTCAAGTGATACTCGAACATTTCGCTGTAAGTCTTCCAATGTTGTATTTCCAGGCAGTTTCCGAAGCTTTAAAATCCCCAACTTTTGTTCCTCATCACCTTCCTCCATTGCCATCTTCAGCATACTTAAGTCCGTCAAAGCCTTTTTGTGTTCCTCTCTTGCCTTATGGAGCTCCAGAACCGACTGATCCTTGTCCTTTGAGCGTTTCCCCGAGCTATCCAGGCACTCGTCGTTCAAACGAATGTCCTCTTCGACCATGCGATACACCTGCAAAAGGCATTTGATCGCTGCAGATTCAGCCTGCCAGGTCTCCAACAAGTGACGACCAGAGCGTATGAGTGCTGAGCATGGAAAGACTCCCAAAGCGTCGCTCCGCAGCAGCTCACACTCGGCTTCAATAGCTTTACCAGCGGACACAAGGGCCTGCTTCAGGCTCTCGTCGGTTGCGCTTCCTAGATTGAGACCAAGCACCGAATCCACAGAGAACCCGTTTGTGAGCGCAGCTTTCAGGGCTGCCATAGCCTCGTCTGACTTGTCACCCAGCTCATTTGATACATATTTTTCCACCCACAAATCGTAGAGGGCCAAGGCCGCGCTGGCTTCCTTCGGGCCACACGCAGGAGCCAGCGAACCCATCGAGCAGCTCCCAGGTTCAGCATTATTCCTGCGTATGTTCAGCTCTGATATCCGCTCAAGAGAATCCTCCAGCGCCTCTTCGAGACTCTTTTCTCGCTCCCCTGTCGCACGCAACAGAGCACAGTTGAAGATGGAAGCCGAACCGTCTAGGAGACATCTACGAGTGCCCAGCGGGATCCCATAGTCCTTCAATGCCTCCACGCACCCGAGCTCCTCGAGCACCTGCTGGCGGCGCTCGGGGTCGCACAGGCCTTCTAGCTTGGTTCCTTTGAACTCAGCTGAACTCTGCCGAAGAAACATCTCGTGAGCAGATTCATCATCATTGCATCCCTCGAGTCGGGACAGCGTACCGAACCGTCCAGGAGCCATCTGCGAGTGCCCAGCGGGATCCCATAGTCCTTCAATGCCTCGTCCAAGCACCCGAGCTCCTCGAGCACCTGCTGCACCAAGACCCCAGATCCTGCCGTGGCTGTCTTCAACGTGTCTTGTAGCTTGCACAGCACGGCCCTGAGCTCTTTGGCGACTCTAGAACGCTTCAAGTCGCGATTCTGTATCATTTCTTTGACCTCGCACGGGAGATCCTGTATGTCTTCTATTTTTTGCTGGCCCAGGCGTTCGTGGCACGCTGCCACGTCTTTCTGTATCTCCTGCTGAGTAAGCCTCAACTCCTCACGCAGTTCTGCGGCGCGATCCTGCGCTGACTTGGCAGCATCTTCAACTAGGACTTGCCACCGTGGCCGAGAGGTGCTCACAAGGCGCCTGTGCAACATCGCTGAGGATGTTCGCCTAGCTTTGATGAACTTTATTAAGGGTACCTCGAATCCACGGGCCTGGGCAGGGAAGAGAAGGGCTTAGTGAACATAATTATTGGGGTTGCACCGCTCGCCCGCAAATTGCGGCGCGACTGCACGCAAGGCCGCGGGCCGCATGCTGCCTCACCTGCATGAACCTTTTGAGGTCAGACTCCACCATCTTGGCCGAAAAGTCAACACCTGCCGGAGCTGATGCTCCGAATGCCGCAGCAGATCCGAATGCGAAAGCCGGAGCCGATGCTCCAAATGCGGGAGCCGATGCTCCGAAAGCTGATGCTACGAGAGCCGGAGCGGATCCGAATGCCGGAACGGATGCCGATGCTCCGAATGCCGGAGCCGATGCTCCGAATGCCGGAGCCGATCCGAATGCCGGGGCAGATGCCGGTGCCCCAAAAGCCAGAGCCGATGCTCCGAAAGCCGGAGCCGATGCTCCTAATGCCGGAGCCGATGCTCTGAATGCCGGAGCCGATGCTCCGAATGCTGGCGAAAATGCCGGCACGGATGCTATGCCCTGTGGCTGAGACAATTTAGCTCCTCCAAAGGCACAGTCTCCTGCAAACGCGGGCTTTCCGTTCCGCTTCATGATTTTCCGCTTCATGAAAAAAAAGTTGTTCATGCGCTTCATGAGATCGTTCATCCATTCTGAAGCGTCGTTGTCGCCGCTCAACCAAGTCTTCAAGGTAAGATGCGCTTGGTGCTGCCGCAAAATGTCCACAAGACGAACAAAGACTTCAATGTCTCCACGACAGCCACCAGGTTCCAATCTCTTGTATCGGAGGAATTGGTACGCTGTCCCCAGCGACTCGAGGGATGCTAAGGCTGTGCGTGCGTGACTAGACGCTTCCGCCCCCACTCGCAATGCCCCCTCCTGATTTATCTGCCCAAACACGGCCTTCTTCCTGACCGCGTCGTAGTCCTGCACGCGGAGCTCCTCGAATGAATAGTTCTGGTACGCCGGCATCGCCGTAATTGCCATGTACAATCCGTTCGAGTTGTTGGTGGTGTTGGGCGAACCATCGGGGCCGGTGGTCTTGGCCCACTTTACACTCACGGTGCCCCCCTGGCCCGCCTGCGCTGCGCCAAAGCCGCCAAAGCCGCCGGCCGCCGGCTGCTGTCCAAACCCGCCAAAGCCCCCAGCGGAGGAAGCCTGCAACAGGCTGCCCCGGAGGCCTGCCTCCAGCAAACTCAGCGCCTCGTAGGTGTTGCCCCATGCGGAGGGCGGGCCCGGCGGCCTGAAAAGAGGGCCCACGGGGGCGGGCCCGGCGGCCTGAGAAGCCGGGCCCACGGGGGCGGGCCCGGCGGCGCTCTGCTGTTTTGTGGGTTCGCTGGGCTGGGCTTCGGGCTCGCGTCTGCTTTAAAAACGGGTACGTGCCCGTACCCGTACGACGTGGGCACAAAGCTCCGGTCAATGCACGCCGCTTTCGCGCCGAGGGGCATTTTTGGCGGGATTCGGTATGAAAAAAAAAGAATAGTTCGTGGGCATTTGGCTTTTCAGAAAACCAAATGGCGAAAGCGAATGGGCTAATTGGTGCGTGAGGACGGCGGCGCACTCTATGGACATTTGCGGCGCATGCTCACCGTGCGTGTGAAACTGGCGCCGAGCCCCGCGCTATGAGCCGCTTCCGCACGCTCACGATCCCTCTGCTCTGTCTGTGGTGCCGCTCTCTGGCAGCCCTTGCGGTCGCCGCCCTCGCGGTGGTGTGCCTCGGCGCGCTCACCATCACCTCGCAGCGTACGGAGCTGCTCGTCGGCTCCTACGGCATCAAGCGCAGCACCCTCGTGGGCCACCCTGGCGCGGCTCCCCCCCACCAGCCCCATGGCTACGGTACGGAACCTGTGCCGTGCACTGCATGTTCCCGCCGCGCTCGCGCGCGCAGATGCCGTCGGTATCATCAGCCGGCGACATCCGCCGTTTGCTAAGATCCGCCGGTTGGCGGAGCCCGGGGCTGTGCATGCGGTCGTGGCTGGTGTTCCGGCAGCGAAAAGAGGCGCTTCTCACCGATGCTGCTGGGTAACCTCTTGTCCACGCCCCCTTTTGTGTCCGTGGTCGCAGGCAACCAGGCCGCGCAGCAGGGCTTCAATCCCGCCTTCTACAATGCTCCCTCGCACGCCCACGGCCACCGCGCTCGCATTGGCCAGAAGAACATTGTTGGCTCCAAAGTTGTGCACCCCAAGGGGCTGCCCAACCACAAGCCCCAGCACGTGCCGCTCTCGCACTTCATCGGTGACCAGATGAAGAACTCCGCTCGCAAGGTGAAGCACCAGCAGCTCATGGTTGGCTCCTTCGCGATCGACACCAAGGTGAAGCACCAGCAGCCCCATGGCCAGTTTGGGTGAGTTTCAGTGATCTGCGCTATGCGCGGAATTTGCGGCGCATAGAAAATATTGCGCGCCTTGTTCAGCGCAGCGTCTCCAGATGTACACCTCCGACGTAAACCAGGCCAAGTGCCAGCGTCTTTTGGTGATTGTTAAAAATCCGCAGCATCGGCAACCAGGCTGCCCCCATCTGGATCCACGCAGCCACGGTTGAGGGTTCGGTGTTTAGGTAGCTAAACTGAACACACACACCCCGTGTGTGCGCAGCATCGGCAACCAGGCTGCCCCCAACTGGAGCCACGGAACCCAGGACAACGGCTCGAACTTCTACAACCACATCTCGCGCAAGGCTAAGAAGACGCAGAAGCTCCTCGTAGGCTCCACCTTTGTGGACTCGAGCAAGAAGGATCACCCCGTCTCTCGCGGGTAAGTGTTGTAGACGCAAGGAATCATTTGTTTACAGGTAAAGAGTATTACCATGTTGTGAAATGCAAACCATCGAATCAGGAGCAAGAGCGGTCATGCGTCAACGGCTCTGTCAGTGCCTTGATAATACCAAGTGTCTGTTGTATGTTTAGGTTACTGCCTAAACACTACAGCTACCTAAACACTAAACGCTTCTGGTCGTGCCTCGATAATATCAAGTGTGTTTGGGGAGGATGACTAGCTGTTGACGACTTGCAGGTGTTGCCAGAAGCGGCAGGTCTGTAGGGGTTAGGTTGCAGGTGTTGAAAGTGTTGCGGGAAGCGTCAGCTCCACTTACTCTCTCACTTAATCTCGCTTTCTTTTTTGCTCTCTCTGGCACAGCTACGGCAACGAGGGGGCGCAGATGACGGGCCGTGACGGCACCGGCAACCCCAACTTCTACAACGCGCCCTCGCACAAGGCTACCAAGACTTCCAAGCTCCTCGTCGGCTCCACCTTTGTGGACACCAGCAAGAAGGTCGGCGGTGCATCGGTCCACTCGCGCGGGTGATATATATAGATGTATGGACAGAGATCTAAATCTATATCTATATCAGATAGATAGATTGATGGTGCGCCACACCACTCTCGCGTATACACACACACACATATTGGAGATGTTAAGGTACCAACGACGGCTGTGTGGGAGTCGGGGGCGGACTAGCTGTTGCGAGAAGCTCTCTCTCTCTTTCTGGTTGCGAGCTCTCTCTCTCTTTCTGGTAACTCCTTCTGAAACTCATTCTTCTGCCACACAGCTTCGGCAACGAGGGGGCGCAGATGACGGGCCGTGACGGCACCGGCAACCCCAACTTCTACAACGCGCCCTCGCACAAGGCTACCAAGACTTCCAAGCTCCTCGTCGGCTCGTACAACGTCGACATGCAGCACAAGGCCTCGCCGCACCCTTTCATCGGCAACCAGGCCGCCCCCCAGAACCACATGGACGTTGGCACCAACATAGTCTTCCGTGGCGTCCACTCCGAGGGCGGCATCAAGGGCGTGAAGAAGCACGAGCAGAAGAAGGGCCTGGTCGGCTCCTACGGGGTTGACACCCACCCCGCCACTGGCAAGGCCAAGCCCCACCAGCCCCACGGCTTCGGTGACCAGTCGGCCTCGCGCGGCAACAACCCCAACTTTTACAACGGGATTTCCCACTAAACGTCCGGGCGCATGTATTCATTTAGCACTGCCGCTACCCAACGCCCGAATGAGGGCAAAGTGTATGGGAGTGTGCACTTTTTTTTTATTACGATATTACAAGAAACAATATGGTGTTCTTGGGGAAAGGCAATGCTGACTGACCAGTTTCTGATTTGTTACGACTCTGCGAAGAACTGCGGTGCGCGCTACCCTGACGGTCGCACTACCTCCAGTAGTATAGATATGTACAATAACGATGTCGGTCAGGACCTTTATCTTAAATTTCCGACTACTGCGGAAGTATTTTGAGGAGGCGGCGACTTCCACAATTATCATACATCATTCGAAAGCCCCTGCCGTGTCCGGGACCACGGTCTGCAGCACCCCGGCCAATACTACACTGCACCCGGGCGCACCCACTACTAGTAGTTCAGGTCAAAGCTCAAGCGCTCCAAGGCGTCGTCAGCCCGGCGGCCTGAGAAACCAGCCCCGCCTTGCTCCGTGACAGTGAGTTTTTTGCGCCACTGAGGTTCAATTTGAGTGTGTGTTGAGTGTTTAATTGGAAAACAAAAGAAACCAATTCTCTTTAACTTGAAGGTCACCGAGCCGAGTTCCGTACCGTACAGAGCTCCTTCCGCGTGCGCCAAAAGGGCGGCGTACCCGGACCCCCCACCCGTAATCCTCGTCCCAGAATCTTTGGACTTCCCAGAATCCATTGAGTGTGTGTTGAGTGTTTAATGTGTGTGTGTTTATTACTGCAGGACCTATGATAAAGCTGTGTGCCGCAGATGTCGCTGAAAGAGGCGTAGCCTCGATAGGTGTGCGCTCATCGGGAAACCTGTGGGTCGAGGAGTATGTGCAGGGGGAGGCGGGCGGCATTCTACTACACCTACATATACAACGGGGAAAGATAGTCCTGCGAGGGAGCCGAGCTGGTTGGCGTTCTGGTTGCAGAAACCATCCAGCCTGCGTGTATGTGTGAGGGAGGAGGACGCGGGGGGGAGAAAGGCGGGCGCGCATTCTACTACACCTACATATACAACGGGGAAAGATAGTCCTTAATTGGAAAACAAAAGAAACCAATTCTCTTTAAGGTGTGTGTTTATTACTGCAGTACCTAATACAAAGCTGTGCGCGTGGGGGGAGGAGAATAGTGGAGGACAT
>Ga0315899_10009106_pt1 | contig 10650 bp, 7 predicted proteins | sample LakEriMetagenome_2_FD_203518 | JGI IMG/M metagenome (GOLD analysis project Ga0315899, IMG submission 203518) | Freshwater fungal communities from buoy surface, Lake Erie, Ohio, United States - Buoy 4 MA112 | ecosystem: Environmental > Aquatic > Freshwater > Lake | place: USA: Lake Erie, Ohio...
TAATTCTGAAGTCATTTACATTGACACTTTGACTCGATTCACCATGCCCGTACCTGGTAAAAAAACGAGTGAATACAGCAGATTACACACAGGTTGGGATTTAAATCTCAAAGAAGGCGAACCCGTAAAATCAGCTTTTGACGGTAGAGTAAGATTTGCCGGAATGAATAACGGTGGGTATGGAAATATTGTGGTTGTTCGTCATACTAGCGGAATTGAAACCTGGTATGCCCATCTATCTAGCACATCGGTTGTGCCCGGACAACGCGTTAAATGCGGCGAGACAATAGGTCTTGGAGGAAGCACTGGACGTTCCACAGGTCCTCACCTTCATTGGGAAATGAGATACAAAGATGTTCCATTAGACCTTGCTAAAATCATCGATTACAACTCTAAATCCATCCCAAAAAGAAAGATAAAAGTGAAGGATCTTACAGGAGATGGAATGTTGGCTCATACCCATCATAAAATTGCTGAAGGGGACACCATGGAAAGCATTGCTAAGAAGCACAATTCAACTCCTGAAAGATTAACAAGACTGAACGGCTTAGCCCCTAACTACGTTCTAATTCCTGGAAAATATATTCGTGTAAGATGAAGAAATACTTCAAACCGGGGCAAATAGCGGCAATCTTGATTGCCAATATGATTGGCACCGGAGTATTTACGTCGCTCGGTTTCCAGGTATTAGACATTCACTCAGGATATGCCATATTACTCCTTTGGTTAATTGGCGGAGTCGTATCTATGCTTGGTGCAGTTTGCTATTCTAGATTGACCATTTTAATGCCTAGAAGCGGCGGTGAGTATGTATTTCTTTCAAAAATTTACCATCCTTCTTTGGGATTTCTAAGCGGCTGGGTGTCATTAATAATCGGTTTTGCTGCGCCTATTGCAGCCGCCTCATTTGCGTTTGGGAGTTACTTCAACAATTTCAATCCTTGGATTTCCGCAAACTTCGGTTTTGCAATTTCACCAACAACCGCGGGTGCTTGTGTAATTCTGTTCCTCACCGGGCTCAATATCTTAAAGAAAATTGCTGGAGCCAAATTTCAATTCGTATTCACTACGATTAAAATATTATCCATTCTTTCGATTATAGCCATTGGCCTTGCGGTGCGTGAAACAGGTAACACCACATTTGCTTTTGACCATACCTTTACATCTGAAATTTTCTCACCCGCTTTTGCTATCTCGCTCTTTTTCATCAGCTACTCCTATTCGGGATGGAACGCGCTGTGCTACATAACGGAAGAAATAGAAAATCCACAAAAGAAGATTTTCAAAAACCTTCTACTTGGAACATCATTCGTTACAATCATTTACATCGCTTTAAACTATACTTTTTTAAGAGTTATTCCAACACAAGACTTAAGCGGATGTCCAGATATTGTAATGAAATTCGCAGAGCATGCCCTTAGCCCATCCGTGGCTCATTTGGCAAGCGGACTAATATGCGTACTTCTGCTTTCTACGATAAATTCTATGATTATTATCGGCCCAAGAGTAAGCAAATCTATTGGCGAAGACTTTTCAAAATTAAACTTCCTTTCGAAGGAAAACAAAGACGAGTCTCCGTATTTCGGACTCCTTATTCAACTTGTCCTTGCCCTAGTCTATTTGCTTACCGCAAGCTTTGAGCAACTGATAATTTACACGGGGTTCGTCTTAAATATTTTCACGTTCCTATCGGTTTTAGGGTTGTTATTCATTAAAGAAAATACGGATCGCTTTAAACCAAGGAAGCTTATTGCCCCGCTTCTATTCTTGTCATACAGCCTATGGCTGTTGTTTTATGGACTGTACAGAAAACCGCTTGAATCTGGGATTGGAATAGGAGTTTGCCTCATAGGTCTTGCTGTTTATTTCATGATTCGCAAATCCAGCGTGAAATTAAGAGCTTAAGCGTTTTTCCTTTGAAGCTATGTTCTAATTTAGCGAAATGAAAAAGCTGATTCTGTTCCTTTTTTTGTTTTGCGTTTTCAACTACTCTCAAGCTCAATGGCAAGTGCGTGATTCGGCACTGTTCAACCCGCATATAACTGTTGGATATGGATACTCTAGTCCAGGTGGGGATCTCGCCAATCGATTTGGCAATAACGGCAGCCTTGAAATTGGATTTCATATCAAGGATAAGAAAAACTGGTACTACGGAGTTCAGTTTAATTACCTTTTTGGAAACAAAGTACACGAGCCTAATTTGCTAAGCAATCTCCTTACCTCACGGGGAGAAATACTTGATGAACAGGGGCAGATTGCAACCATGTTCATTCAAGAAAGAGGATTCAATGTTTTTCTTCAAGGAGGGAAATTGATTCCTGTGATTGGCCCAAACAAGAACTCCGGATTGCTTATCACTGCAGGCGTTGGCCTCCTTCAACATAAAATAAGATTGGAACATCAAGAGGCGAAAATCACACAGCTTGAAGGTGATTATTTGAAGGGCTATGATCGTTTAACCAACGGGCTTTCCTTGAATCAATTTGTTGGCTACTACCACCTCAGCAACAATAGACTGATAAACTTCTACATAGGAGCCCAAGCCACAGAAGGCTTTACACAAAGCCGAAGAGAATGGAACCTCGATACCCAAACGCAAGACACAGCAAAACGATTAGACATGTTATTCGGCATACGTGCAGGATGGATCTTAAACTTGTATCAGCGCGCTCCAAACGATTATTATATCTATTAAGTCATGTTTCGATTTTTCTATTCAATCGTCTGGCAATTCATTGGAATAATTCTTCCTGTTGTTGGGCTTTTTAACAAGAAAATTCGAATCGGAAACAAAGGGAGAAGATCAGCAATTTCAACATTGAAAAAATGGCGTTCTTCCCTACCCAGTAATTCTAAAATCACCTGGTTTCACTGTGCTTCGCTCGGGGAATTCGAACAAGGCAGACCAGTTATGGAGGCGCTCAAAAAAAGAAATCCAGAAATCTTCATAGCACTAACCTTTTTCTCGCCTTCCGGTTACGAGGTTCGAAAAAAACATTCAGGTGCAGATTGGATTGGCTACCTCCCATTGGATACCTACTTCAACGCAAGAAAATTCGTTCGTTTACTGAATCCTTCGCAAGCCTTTGTTGTGAAATATGAATTCTGGACGAATTACTTTCTTAACCTAAAAAAAAATGGTTCCAAACTGTTTTGCATTTCGGTTATCATGCGTGAAGATCAACGTTTTTTCAAGTGGTTTGGTTTTTTGTGGAAACCAACGCTGAAAGCCGTTACACACTTTTTTGTTCAAAACGAAAACACTCAAAAGCTACTTCAGAAAATTAAATTTAATAACGTAAGTATATCTGGAGATACTCGCTTCGACCGTGTGTTGGAAATTTCAAACGCACCAAAAGATTTAAGTTGGCTAACCTCATTCAAACAGAATGACTTTCTTATCGTTATTGGTTCCAGCTACGGCCAAGAAGAAGCTCTCGTTTCCCTGCTGCTTCATCGCGTGAATAATTTGAAAGTGTGTATTGTTCCGCATGAAATTCACGCCAGTCGAATTCAAGAATCAATAGCTCGTTTCGAGAAATTTGGAGTGGTCAAACTCTCTGCCTTTCAACCTAAAAAAGATATTGTAGAGCGCGTTTTAATAGTAGATTCAATTGGCATGCTATCTTCCATCTATTCTCAAGCGAACGCTGTTGTCCTTGGTGGTGGATTTGGAAAGGGGTTACACAATTCATTGGAGATAGCTGTTTACGGTGTACCCATGGCCTTTGGGCCTAATCACCAAAAATTTCAAGAGGCTGTTGATCTCGTGCAACTTGGCGCGGCTTTTTTAGTTGAAAGCTTCGAAGAGTTATCTTCTTTTATTGAATATTGCCATTACGAAAATGTGATTCCTAATGCCGGAAAAAAATACGTTTTAGATCATACTGGGGCGACTTCTGCAATTTTAGAAGGAATCGAAAAATACAGTGCCTAGCATACGTATCTTTGCCACTCACATTTCCTACTATGAGCGACAAAAAAATTATCTTCTCCATGGTGGGTGTAAACAAGTACACTCCAACTGGCAAGCACATTATAAAAGATATTTACCTTTCGTTTTATTACGGAGCTAAAATCGGAATCATCGGTTTAAACGGTGCTGGTAAGTCCACCGTAATGAAAATCATTGCAAACCTCGATCAAGAGTTTCAAGGCGACGTGGTTTGGTCTGCAGGATATTCTGTTGGTTACCTTCCGCAAGAACCACAATTGGACGATACTAAAACGGTTCGCGAAATTGTAGAAGAAGGAGTAAAACCAATCACCGACGTATTGAAAGAATACGAAGAGATTAACATGAAATTTGGTGATGAAGAAATTCTAAATGATCCAGATAAAATGCAAGCTTTGATGGATCGCCAAGCTGCTGTGCAAGATAAAATCGAAGCTTTAGGCGGGTGGGACTTAGACACGAAGTTGTCTATTGCTATGGACGCTCTTCGTTGCCCAGATGAAGATTCATTGATTGAAAATTTAAGCGGTGGAGAGCGTCGTCGTGTTGCGCTTTGCCGATTGCTGCTTCAGAATCCGGATGTTCTTTTATTGGATGAGCCTACCAACCACTTGGACGCTGAAAGCGTTGAATGGTTAGAGCAACACTTACAACAATATCCTGGAACTGTATTGGCAGTGACTCACGACCGTTACTTCTTGGATAATGTAGCGGGTTGGATTCTTGAATTGGATCGCGGAGAAGGTATCCCGTGGGAAGGAAATTACACCGAATGGTTAGATCAAAAATCGAAGCGGTTAGCTGCTGAAGAAAAACAAGAAAGTAAGCGTAGAAAAATTTTAGAGCGTGAGTTGGAATGGGTGCGCATGAACCCGAAAGGACGTCAAGCGAAGAACAAAGCACGTATTCAGAACTACGACAAAATGATGGCGGAAGGTGAGCGTGAAAAAGACGCGAAGCTTGAGCTTCCAATTCCGAACGGACCTCGTTTAGGAAATGAAGTTATTGACGCGGTTGAAATTTCTAAATCTTTCGGAGATCGTTTGCTTATTGAAAACCTTTCATTCAAACTTCCTCCAGCGGGCATCGTTGGTGTGATTGGGCCGAATGGAGCCGGTAAGACAACAATGTTCCGTATGATCATGGGTGAAGAAACACCGGATAGCGGAGAGTTTAAAGTTGGAGACACCGTGAAAATTGGATACGTTGACCAACGTCACGGAGAAATTGACCCGAATAAAAGCGTATATGAAGTGATTAGTGGTGGTAACGAAGTCATTGACTTGGGAGGTCAAACCATTAACTCACGCGCTTACTGCAGCAAGTTCAACTTTGCAGGGGGTGATCAACAAAAGAAATGTGGCGTTTTATCAGGTGGAGAGCGCAATCGTTTACACCTCGCAATGACTCTGAAAACGGAAGCGAATGTTCTTTTGCTCGATGAGCCTACCAACGACATTGACGTGAATACACTTCGTGCATTGGAAGAAGGTATTGAAAACTTTGCCGGATGCGCTGTCGTAATTAGCCACGACCGTTGGTTCTTAGACCGAATTTGCACGCACATTCTTGCATTTGAAGGAGATTCTCAAGTGTATTATTTTGAAGGATCATATTCAGAATACGAAGAGAATAAAAAGAAACGTTTAGGTGACACAGGACCTACAAGAATCAAATACAAAAAATTGACTAGATAGTAAATAAGAAGTAAGAATAGCGCCCGTAAGGCGCTATTCACTTTTTAGCGTGTAAAAGAAAACATCTCAAAGAAACCTTTTTATTCAAAATTCGTTAGTTTAGATTAGCCAAAACACGCACTTATGCAAAAGATATTTTCATTTCTTACTCTAACAATTTTTCTTTCTATTTCTTTTGGAATGAAGGGACAAATTGATTGTGCTGTAGCGAATACTTTGCAGTGCGGAAGCCCCTGGAGCATGCTAATAAACGCAGGGACAGGCAATGACAATGTTAGCTATTGTGGATTTCAGAACGAAGGAAACGAAACGTATTACGCATTCCAACCAACTGTCGCAGGAAATTATTTCATCTCGATAGATGAGTTCGGAGGTAATTCAACCACATACGAAATGCGCTATGGAGAGTGCTTCGGAACTAACTGGAATTGTTTGGGAATCTATTCGGGAAGTGCATCAACCGATTTTATTTACCTCTCAACAGGGACTTTATACGTTTTCTGTGTTGACCTTCAGTCTAGTTCTTCAAGTCTTGGCGGTTCAATTTCGATTAACTGCGCACAACAAGCGCCTTCAAACGATGATTGCACAGCTGCTCAAAACATATCATGCGGAACAAGTCTTGCAGGAACGCTGAACGGTGCAACTGCCGACAACGTCCCCAATTGCCTGTCTCAAGGAAACGGTGAAGAAGGTGTTTGGTATTCATTTACAGGAAACAACTCCTATGTTTCGCTTTCTACATGTGGAAACCAAACTCAATTCGACACGCAAATCTCTGTTTATTCAGGAGACTGTTCTGCTCTGACCTGCGTTGCAGCGAATGACGACAATCCTTTATGCGAATCGAATGGAACGTCTTCTTTCGTTTCCTTCAACGCTTTATCTGGAACGAACTATTTCATTCGAGTTCATGCAAACACTCAACCCAATGCGAGTTACAATTTCGAATTGAACGCGAGTTGCACCGCACTTTGCAGTACGCCAGCAAACGACAATTGCAATGGAGCAATTGCCCTTGGCACAATTAGCAATGCGACATGCACAGGTTCTCAAATGAGCAATACATTTTGCGCAACACCTTCAAGCCTGCAACCAACTTGTTACTCTGCGTTTAACACATTAAACGATGTTTGGTATTCTTTCACTCCGATTGATGGTGATATTGAAATGACCCTTAACGCTGCTTCATCATCTGACATTGGTGTTGCTGTTTACAGTGGTTCATGCGGAAATCTTTCTTCGATTTTCTGTTCTCCGAATGCTTCAAGTGCTGGAGGAACTGTCATTGATGGACTGAATGCAGGGACGACCTACTACCTTCAATTTTTCAGTTTGCAAAATGCATCTGGTGCTTTCAGTTTCTGCCTGAGCAATCCAACTTGCTCTACTCCTATTGCTGCCGTTGTTTCAAACATCACAGACTCGGGTGCATTCCTTCAATGGACTTCGCTAAACGCAACTGGAGCATTTGACATTTTAGTAACCACAACCAATCTTGGAACTGATATCAATTCGCAAAATATTACGAGCGCTACGATATACGCAGTTCCCTTTACAGCTTCTCCCCTCTCAAATCTTTCCGAAAACACAACATACTACGTTTATGTGCGTCAAGACTGCGGCAATGTCGATCACAGCGAATGGAGTTCAGGTATTTCTTTCACAACGAATTGGTCTGCGCCGAACTGCAACACAGCTGCCAGCTTAACCTGCGGAAGCACTTACTCTTTATCCTTTAGTGGAAATGGTTCGCTTGCCGAGACGTCGTGCAGCAGCGCTTCTGGACGTGAATTCGTCTTCAACTACTCACCAACATTAACAGGAACCTACGGATTAAACTTCTCTTCCAATTCTTTGAATTTAGCTGTTTCATACAAGGAAAATGATGGCGTTTGCAACTACTCTAACGCTACATGCCTTGAAAGTAACCTCGGTAATTTTCAAATGTATTTAGTGGCTGGAAATTCCTATTCAATCTGGATAGACGCGATTGACAGCAATACCTTTAACACTACTGCTACTTGGATTTGTCCAGCTATGGGCGAAGATCCTAGCAATGCGTTATTGATCAACGCCACCTACTATCCCGTTTGCAATATTCTAAACGGAAGCCTTCTAAACAGCTCTGCTACTGCGGCTTTCGGACCAAACAATTTGAATAATCATGACAAGTGGGGACGATTTACTGCAGCGACAACGGGCGCTAGTATTTCAGCAAATAGCACAGAGAATATTCGCATTGAACTTCGCAATTCAAATTATGAACTAATTGATACCGAAGATTTGACTTCAACTGGAAATGAAATATTGAATACCGCTAACCTTGTTGCGGGACAAACCTATTTCGTGGGAATTATTTCAGCAAATGCATTAACAGGAAATGGTGCATACACACTTTGTGTTCGTCAATTGAAAAAAGGTGCTTGCGGAAACAACCCCATTTCCAACTTCAGTATGGGACAATTTTTCAAGGCACAACCTGCAACAGGAGCTACTTATAGATTCCAACTGGCTGGAATTTCTGGAAGTGGCGTTGGTCAAAACGCAGTGAAAAATCAAACAACGCCTCAGCTCATTTTAAGCAGTGTATTTCCTAGTTTGCATTACGACAGCAACTATGAAATTACTGTGAGCAATATATACACTCTACAAAACGGAAGTGGGCAAAATGAAATTATTACGCTTGCTGCTTCGGGTGTTTGTCCAATTCACATTAACGCACAGCCTCTGCCTGTTTTGCGATTTGTAGATCGATGCATCGTTACAACAAAACCTCGCGTTTCGTTCATTGGTGCAACGCCCTTTGTTTTTGGTGCAACCGGCTGGAAATGGCAATTTCAAAAATTAGATGCGAGTGGAAATCCGGTTGGAAATTCAATTCAACATGATGTGTTGAACGCGAACAACTACTTGAACATTGGAAATGTTTCACTGTTGGAATACGGTACCAGCTATTCGGTAACAAGCGCTCCTGTATTCTCTTTTGGTGCAGGAAGTTTTGGTGGAGCATATACGATGTGCATTGCACCACTTTCCGGATTCACTTCAGAGAATAACGATAGAAATATGCTTGAAACTATTTCTGAGACAGCAGGAATAACTTTATTCCCGAACCCTTCGCAATTGAACTGCTCTATTTCTTCAAATAAAGACATTCAGCGCATTCGTGTTTATGATTTGGGTGGAAGAAAGGTGGAAGATGTATTAATTAACGGAAAACTTCGTTATGAATTAAACACATCTAATTATCCGAACGGACTGTTTCAAATTGAAATTCAAACGGAAGAAAGCACGGAAGTAAAGAAACTTATTGTTTCTCATTAACCGAAAATTTCCTTCACGCGTTTCTCTCTGTAGGAAAAGATTCCCGCTAATCTGTTTTTGATATATACCGCATAGGCGATTCGCCCTAGTATTCCCATGCCGATTGCATAATGAACCGTATCGGTCATTTTAACTCCACCCGCAACTTCTTCAAAATGGTGCTGATGATGCCACATCGCGTAAGGACCAAATCGTTGTTCGTCGACAAAGTACTTCCCGTCTTCACAATGTGTAATTTCAGTTGTCCAGCCCATTGGTATATTCAACAAAGGACGAACCTTGTATTGTATGATCATTCCCGCATACATCTTCACGCCTTCCACATCTGTTAGAATTTCGAAACTCATGTCTGGAGGAGTCATCTCGTTCAAGTTGATGGGTGTTGCGAAATAATTCCAAACGGTTTCTAATGAACCTGGAATAAATGTTTCTGTAGATAGACGATATACTTTCATAACAGCAACAACAAAGGAGTTGCTGAATTGTTCCTATGCCCGATAACGAATCTTCTTCGTCCATGACAAAGAAGGCTTCTCGACAAGATGATACATCATCCAAGCGCCTAATACGGCGTAGGCTTGGATAGCGAAGAAGACTACCCAAACCAATTTTCCGTCTTGAGCTTCGTGATAGAATTTCCCGTAGATAAATGAAACGAAAAACAAATGAAATAAATAATAGGAATAAGAAACATCTCCAAGAAAGCTCAACCAAGCTGGGGCCTTCTTTATAAAAAAAATTGAAAGGAATGTAAGTCCGGCAACAATTGTGATGTGCGTACCTAAATACAATTGATGATATATATTAAAGAATCCAACCGCCATAGAAATGATTACCCCAGTCCAAAATTCCAGTTTCGAAATGTTCTTTTGATAATAAAGGAACAGCGAAAAACCTAAAGCAAAAACGGGAAGATGGAAGAATAAATTCTCCTTGGTATGCGCCGGCACAAAAAAGTGAGATAAGAAGGTTAATGCGAGTGTACCGTAATAGGCGATTAATCGAACGTTAAGTTTGTTGCTCGCTAAGAATGGGAAGATGAGCGCTAAGTAAATATAATATTGAAACTCTACGAACAAGGTCCAGTATACTTCAATCACCCACTTCGATTCTTTGAAAGGAACTTGGAAGGTCACACTATCAATAAATCGCTGAATGATTTCGACATCGTAGAACGAACGATTGTCCTTCATGATCCAAATTCCCAAAACAAAAACGAGAACAGATATCACGAATGGCGGATACAATCGCACGATTCGTTTCAACATAAACTTATCGAGATTCTTGAAAGTGTACTTCCCTTGTTCCATAGACCATGGAAGAACTACACCGCTGATTACAAAAAAGACATAGACACCTTCTTGACCCCAATCGAGCAAATGATGAAATTCAGGATAAAAAGGTTGGATAATGAAAGCTGAATGGAACATACATACCATCCAAGCGGCTATACCGCGAAGGGCATTTAATAGTCCTATTGGATTTGTCGTTGCTTCCATATTAAATAAAAAAATCCTTGAATTTCTTCAAGGATTTAATTTTTGCGATTAATCGCCAATGTACCCGGAGTGGGACTTGAACCCACACGACCGCAATGGCCACAGGATTTTAAGTCCTGCGTGTCTACCGATTCCACCATCCGGGCAAAACACTCAGATAAAAAAAAACCTG
>Ga0315899_10009107_pt1 | contig 10649 bp, 10 predicted proteins | sample LakEriMetagenome_2_FD_203518 | JGI IMG/M metagenome (GOLD analysis project Ga0315899, IMG submission 203518) | Freshwater fungal communities from buoy surface, Lake Erie, Ohio, United States - Buoy 4 MA112 | ecosystem: Environmental > Aquatic > Freshwater > Lake | place: USA: Lake Erie, Ohio...
GTGGGCAGCGAAAACAGAATTGTTGCGCAGGTACTTCACCATTTCATCTTTGTTGATGGCATACGAAATCGCTCTTCGCACACGAACATCCAGCAAAGGAGAGTTTGCATTGATTTCTGCTGCCGGATCTACTTGAAAACCTAAATAGTCTGTTTTGATGAATGGTGTCTTTTGAAACTTCAACATGGATTGGTAAGCAGCCGCAAGATTTCCGAAAGGATCGAGCAACTCATCCTTGAATGAGCTATGAATGCCGCTCATGAAATCAAACTTGCCTTGAAGGAGTCCTTGGAATTCGACCGACATGTCTTTGGCAAATTCCACCTTTACCGCATCGAGATAGGGAAGGCGTGTTCCACTCCCATCAAACATCCAGTAGTTGGAGCTGCGATGTAAAACCAGGGCAACATTTTCATACCAGAATGCAAATCGGAAAGGACCACTTCCAATGGGGTGCTCACGAAAATCTGCACCGTAGTGTTCAACCACCTCGTGCGGAACAACATTGCAATACTGCATGCTCAACATTCCGAGAAACGGTTGGAACGGTTCGCGCAAATGAATCTCAAGCACGCTATCGTTCACTGCTTTGAAGCCGTTACCACCGGAATAATCGACGCTGCTGAAAATCCATGCGCCCGGACAAGCTACTTTCGGATCTAGGATGCGATTGAAGGTGTATACAAAATCAGAGGCTGTTACTTTACGTCGCGACGAATCTGCAAAGAGTGGACTTGGATGGAAGTAGGCGTCACTGCGCAGAAAGAAACGGTAGTGCAATCCGTCTTCAGAAATTTCCCAGTTGCGCGCAATGCAAGGGATAACATTCATCTGACTATCGAGCTCCACAAGTCCGTCAAACAGTTGATTGGTAATCCACATTACCTCAATATCGCGCGAGAATGCAGGGTCCAAGGTTGTAATGCCATTGCTTTCATTATAGCAAAATACCGTGTCAGACGAATGCTCGCTGCTATCACCGCACGACACCAATGCCGAAAGCACCGACATGGTCAGTGCTATCGAAAGATAGGTTCGGCAGGAAGATATTCTAATCATCGTCTGCCAAAAGTAGGCAGACAAATCATCTGGTTAGTTGTCTGTGGATATATCGATGTTCATCGATTTACGGCGCATGCTGGCACTGGAAGGTGGATAGTATCGATCCGGTTTACGATTGCCTTGGAAATCGAAACGTTTCCAGTGACCAATTTTTACACCGGCCTGGTATTCACCCTCGCTTTCAACTGAGCCGTTTGCGAAGTAGTATTTGAAGTATCCGTCTTCAATGTATCTGCCATTGCGTTCAATGTATTGCCCTTCGATTTTTAGGTTTTCCATACCATCGTATACAACTCCTTTGTATTTGTATTCGTCGAGTGGTGTTAACTGAAGGCGATAGGCTGATTGACCTTCAGCAGCAGTTTGCATGAGGTTGTTTAAATGAACGGTTTTGGGTTGCAGTTGGCTTTGTGCCATTACGCCGTGTCCGAAGGCGAACATGCCCACCAAGAGTGTATAGAGTTTGCTTTTATTCATCGCATTTCAGTTTGGTTGGGTGTACGTTATATGCAGATATAAGGTTACAATTTTTTTAAATGGAGCATTAGCAGTCATCTTTGTCAAAAATTAGTTGGATGAAAAACATGTATGTTTTTGCATTGAGTGCGGCAGCTATGTTCACGTGCTACTCATGTGCGTCAGTAAAGTCGAATGGCAATTCAGATGGAGAGGAGCTGGTAGTTGCCTTTTATAATGTGGAGAATTTATTCGACACCATTGATGATGGCGCCACGCTCGATGAAGATTTTACGCCCGGTGGAAAGCTGCAGTGGAATTCTTCTCGCTACAATGAGAAGCTCAGTCGCATTTCGGAGGTGATAACTATGTTGCCGGGAAAATTGCCGGTGTTTGTAGGACTGTGTGAAATAGAGAATAAGGCAGTGTTACAGGATTTGGTGAGCGTGCCTGCATTGCATGATTCCCCGAAGCAAGGCCACTACGGAGTTATTCATGCTGATAGTCCTGACGAGCGTGGTATCGATGTAGCGGCTTTGTACAACGCATCTGTATTGAAGGAGGTATCATTTCAGTATTTCACCATCGCGTTGCCCGATCCGAAGGATCCTAACACGCGCGACCTATTGTACGCGAAGGGCAAAATTGATGGTGAGTGGTTTCATTTTTTTGTAAATCACTGGCCGAGCCGCAGCGGTGGTCAAGCCGAGAGTGAGCCGAATCGACTGGCAGTTGCGCAGTTATTGAAGAGCAAGGTTGACTCGCTTGTGAAGGTTGACTCAGAGGCGCAGGTAATTATCATGGGGGACTTTAATGATCATCCCACAGACAAGAGTGTCCTTGAAGTTCTTGGCGCGAGTCAATCGCCGGAGTCTACGTTGTACAATCAGATGTATTCCATTCATACAACAGGCAACGGATCCTATTTCTATAAAGGTGAGTGGGGAGCACTCGATCAGATGATAACATCACGTGCATTGATGATGGAGAAAGGATGGTTTGTCACGGCTGAATCAGCAGGAGTTTTGCGCGAAGAAAAAATACTATTTCGGGATAAGGACGGAGTTGCAAGGCCGAGTCGGTCATATGCAGGTGATTCATACAAAGGCGGATATTCCGATCACCTTCCGGTTTTTTTGAAATTGAATCGCAAGTAGAGGCAAACAAAAAACCCCGCAAAGCGGGGTTTTCATTTTCGTTACGAAGAATATTACTTCTTAGCAGCAGCCTTCTTAGGAGCAGCAGCTTTCTTCGGAGCAGCCTTCTTAGCAGCAGCCTTCTTAGGAGCAGCAGCCTTCTTTGGAGCAGCCTTCTTAGCAGCAGCCTTCTTTGGAGCAGCCTTCTTAGCAGCAGCCTTCTTAGGAGCAGCAGCCTTCTTCTTTGGAGCAGCTTTCTTAGCAGCAGCTTTCTTCTTAGGTGCAGCCTTCTTAGCAGCAGCCTTCTTCACGGCCTTTGGGGCAGCGTGTGATTTTGACTTTGTTTTCATATTTGTAACGGTTGATTTGTGATTTACAATTTCATAAGTAACCTTGGCCGTAACGCAAAACGCATTCACTTTTCCATTCACAACTTTTGCGGTCTGGTCCTGAACATAAACTGAACTTACCGAATTGAAACGAGTCATTGCTTCTTCCACCAACCTTGCGGTTGCATCTTCCCAACTTTTCGGTGAAGAATGTGATATCTCTGTCACACGATAAACTCCCATTTCAAAAATTCAATTCTGTTTATGTTTAGCTAGTCAAAAAAACAATCCGTGAAATTTTATTTTTCCATTATCACGAATCTCAAATGTTGGTCCCGGAATTTTTATGAAGCTTAAAATTTTCATCGTTCGCTTCATCCATTTTTTCTTCCATCGAACACGTTCCAAATCTGCATCAAATGAAAAGTAGAATTCACGCTCGCGTTGAAAATTATTAACATCATCAACAACTGTTTTTGCGCGTATCATTTTAGTTGCGCCATAACCAAATGCAATGTTGAACCATCGCGGGAAATCCGCGCCAGAAGCCAGAAAGCTATGAACGTTGATAGATGCCCAATACGTTTGTGCATTGTAGTCTTTTAAAATGCGTTGTTGAAAATTACGACCAAGTACATCTTCATTCAACATCGCAAATGATGAAGGTGTGTATGAAAATTTTAATGTGATGCGTTGCTCTCTCCAAAAAAAATCTTGTGCTGAATACATGAAAACACCACTTGTGTTTGCAATCATATCGCCCCACGAAAATCCCCACGCTGCACTTCGCCCGTCCAATAATTCAATGCCGGTCATGTAGAGCATACTCGTCAACGAACCACGCCATCGATCATGGTTATTGTATCTAGACCAACTGTAAAGTTCACTCATGTTTTTTGCAATCGTATAGCTTGCAAAGGCATGTCCCACCTTGTCTACCTGAAGCCACTCATCATTATCGTTGAATGAGTGAAGTGTTGTTCTTGGATATTGTTTGTACCAAAGTTCACTCAGCAGCGCATAGCTTGTAAATCCTGTTGCGATGGTTGCAGTAGTTACAAGCGTTTGTTTTTTTTGAAAGCGGATTGAATCTTCCTGGGCATAGCCCTGCCTGAATAAATCACAAATGCAAACGATCAAAAATATGAAGCGCTGAAAATTCATTCTTACACCGAAATGCATTTTAGTTGCATTGGTTCGGCAAGATACTTAATGAACGAAATGATTAAATGGAACAAGTGATCATGCGCTATTCGCTGATGATCCAGTAATTGATTTTTTCCTGAATGGCTTCCGCTTTCATGGGCTTTTCCATAATGTCGTCCATGCCCGCCTGCATACAAATAGCCTTGTCTTTTTTCTGGTCACTGCTCAAGCCAATAATGATTGGCATCGATTCCTCATTCACGAGTCGCTTGAGTTGCTTGGTAGTTTCAATACCATCGATTTGATTCTCCTGGATGTCCATCAAGATGAGATCGTAGTCATCGCGACGCGACTTCTCCAATACTTCCTTGCCAGTGGCAACGGTGATAATGTTATGACCCAACTTTTGAAGCGTCTTAGTGGTAACAGCTCTTGAAAGTTCATTGTCTTGAGCCAATAAAATCTTGATGCTGGATTTGTTGGATAGCACATCGGTATTTCCGCTAAGCATGTTCAGTTTAGCACGTTGAACCGGACTAATCTTCATGACATCGATAATTGTATCGAGCAACTTCGATTGCTTAACAGGCTTGGTTAAATAAGCATTGTACAAATTCTCCCTGTCCGACATCATGTGCTCCCCTAAAGAAGAGAGTACGATGATTGGTAATTCCTGAATGTTGAATTTAGAACGGATATTCTGTGCCACCGAATGCCCATCCATCTCCGGCATTTGCATGTCGAGAATTACAAAATCGAATTTGTTCAGACTCGACATTACATCGGTTACTAGCTGTGGACTATTGAAAGGCGTGGCTTGAATACCCCAGCCCGATAATTGTTTTACGAGAATTTTTAAGTTGGTGGTGTTGTCGTCTATGACAAGTGCACTTAAGCCACTCAAGGCAGCTAACTTTTCTCGATGCTCTTTGCCGGAGATTTCAACCACCAAACTAAATGAGAAGGTGCTGCCTTGTCCTGGTTTGCTGGTTACCTTAATCTTACTTCCCATCTCGCCGGCAAGACTTTGGCTGATTGCCAAGCCTAAGCCGGAGCCGCTGTATTTTTTGTTGAATGCAGCATCCACCTGATAAAATGAATCAAAGATGCGTTCCAGCTTATTCTGTTCGATACCGATACCGGTGTCTGTTACGCTAAACTCAATTTGTACAAAGTCGTTTTCACGATTAACTAAGTCGGCCTTAATTACAACCTCTCCCTTTTCTGTAAACTTGATAGCATTATTAACGAGGTTGATCAGAATTTGGCGCAGGCGATTTTCGTCACCGATAATTTCTAAAGGAACGGCGGCGTCTAAATCACTCATCAACTCTATCTTTTTGACATGCGCTGTGGGCTTTAGCAAATCGACAACCTGATCGATACAATCAGAAAGAGTGAATCGCTCTTTGTTCAATTCCATTTTTCCGGATTGCATTTTCGCAACGTCCAACACATTATTAAGAAGTTCCAATAATTGATTGGCACTTGTATGAATATTACGCGCATAGGCTCTTTGTTCGCCTTCTAGTTTGCTTTGAAGCAGTAACTCACTCATGCCGATTACTCCGTTGAGTGGGGTGCGCACTTCATGGCTCATGTTGGAGAGGAATTCTGTCTTTGCATTCAAGGCCTCCCTGACTTTTTTGTCAGATTCTTCAATTTCGATTTCGGATTCTTCGAAGGTTTTTCGAATAGGACGCAGAATAAGGAAAATTCCCGCAAGGAAGAGAAGTAGTGTTCCTCCTGCAATGCCTACGATAGCAGAAAATGAGACTTTTCCCTGTAGCTCACTTTCTGCAAGAAATTGCCCGGTAACATTATTAATACTTCCAATATAGGTGTCGAGCAAAACCATGCACGAGTCCAGGTCAGTTGGTTTATAGGCTTGCGGGTTGGCTATAAAGGCATTTAAAAATTCTCGTCCATGCACAAATTGCCCCGATGACATTTGCAGCATTTCTTGTGAGGCGTTCGAATTGCTTCCGCTGGTTCCATAATGTTCGCTCCCTGTTATAAGTGCTTTCTGAGCACTTTCCCATCGAGTTAAGGTGACCTTAAAGTCATCTTGTTCGTTACGTATGTCTTGGCCTTGTGAAGCCTTTCGCTCAATATCGTACATCTTGCGCCCTAGTTCTTCGGCTAAGGCTTTTTGTCGGGACGATAAGCTGATTTTTGCGAGGTAGCTGTTTCTGGTGTTCTGACTCACCATCAATACAAGACAAGAGGACACGGTAACTCCAACCATGACTAACAGCAGTAATCGGAGACGCCACAGAATCTTGCCTCGTGTTAACATATGAACACAAAGATAACAAAATGCGCTAATTATCAACAATCCGGACCATTATCGAATTCCGGCCTTGTTGAGCCAGTTTATGTAGGCGCGACGGTTGTTTTCGTGCTCGGTATATGAGGCGGTGAAACGATGCCTGCCGGTGCCACCCGGCTCTGCGCACATGTAGATGTACGTATTCCTCTCAGCTTGAAGCACGGCATCGATGTATATGTCTTCAGGGAAATTGATAGGCCCGGGTGGCAAACCTTGTATTTTGTAAGTGTTATAAGGTGAGTCGCTTTCAAGATCACTTGCATAAACTCGTTTCGCGCCTGTCCGTTTACCAAAAATTGTTGTTGGGTCCGATTGAAGTGGTATCCCTTTCCGAAGCCTATTGATGTACAAACCTGCAATGCGAGGAGCTTCTTCTTTTTCCGAGGTTTCTGCCTTTACAATAGACGCTAGAATTACGACCTCAAAAGGTGACATTGACAATTGCTGAGCTTGCTCGATTCGAGTGCTCGTCCAAACACGATCATATTCTTTCTTCATGCGCTGAAGAAATGTTTCTGCGGTCATATTCCAATAAAAGTCATATGTATTGGGGCGGATGAAGCATGATACATACGAAGGGTTTATTCCGAGGGAATTCAATAATGAATCATTGCTGAACTCACGCATAAAATAAACACTGTCATTGAGTAAATGAGCCCCCAGTTTGGAGGCCAATTCATTAAGAGAGGTCACATCGTCAATGCGAAGTGTGAGCGTTGGCCTGCCTCCCGAACGAAATTCTCGTATCATCTCGTTTGCGTTCATGCCCTGCTTGAGGCAGTAGCGACCGGGCTTTATCGCTTTCAGTCTCTTCAAACGTGCTGCTAGGGTCCAGGCAGTGGCCGAGGAAAGTTCAATGTTGCAGTTCATTAAAACCGTTTCAACGGCTTGAACATTCTTTACGCTGCAATTGCAATCGGGCGGAGCAGATTGAATAGCAACCGTATGAAAAATCCGATAGTAAGCAAATGCCGCCACAATTAGCACCGCGATTAAAATGCTTCCGAAAATGAGTATCTTTCGTTTCATGGTCTGAGCTCAAGAAAGAATAAAAAAGCGGGCTTACTTTTAAATACGATTGTTCCGCCTTGATAAAATCCAAGCGATAAAAATAGGCGGCGACTCGCTTCATTGTCAGAATAGATTATGGCTTTTATCAATTTGTAACCTCGCGATTTTACCTCATGGATTACTTCCTTCATTGCTGATTTTGCATATCCTTTGCCTCGATGTTCGGGTGACACAATGAATACGCCTACATTACAATGACCAATTTTGGGGTCGTATTCCAGTAAGTCGATTGCTCCTATAGGTTCATTATCCAAACAAATAAGGAGTCGTTCGATCGAGTAATCCGTGACGTCCATGCATGTTTCCATGAAGCCCTGAATTTCAGCTTTGCTGAATGGTCCGGTTTGTTCAGAAACTTTCCAAAGTTCCTCTATGTTTTCCCATTCGAACAGGAGTTCAAAATCATCTTCAGAAATGGAGCGCAGGCTTATCATGAGGATGGAGAATGGCTAATATTGATTGGTTGCCAATAGAACCAGTGTGCAGGCGTGTTCGGTTGCTATTCCTGCATCGTGAAGGCGGTTTTCAACGTCCTTATTTTCTGTTCCCGGATTAAAAATTACGCGAATTGGATTTAGTGCTAGGATCTGCTCAATCCAGACTTTTTGATTCTCCGGACCCACATACATTGTTACGGTATGAATATCTTTAATGCTGTCGAAATTTCGTTGGATTTCAACACCTGCGACGTTGCCTTCTCTAAGACCCACGGCTGAGGTTTCTATGCCGCTTTTGACCAACGCTTGAATCGCTCGATAGCTGTATCGATCAGGGTTGACAGAGGCTCCGAGTACGACCGTTTTTTTCATATTGCAAAGATGGTGAATGCCATTACTCTTTCCATCTTACCTTTGTGTTCAAATTACTTGCTTACATGATTCGGTTATCCTCTGTATTGTCGCTTATCACCCTATGCTTGCTATTGGCCTCGTGTGGCATTAATTCGGAATTTATGTTCCAACCGCCCAAAGACTATGTTTTTGATGAGCCTGTTATCGATTCCACCAGTATCGATTATCGAATTCAACCCAATGATCTTATCACCTTTGAGCTCTACACGAACGAAGGAGCTTTGATGCTCGAGGCGGGTACAAGCTCTATTGATGCTCAGTCAAGCATACGAAAGTCAAATTGGGAGTATTTGGTAAATTCTCAGGGATATGTAGAGTTTCCTGTTATCGGTTTCCAAAAAATCAGCGGATTGACCATCGCCCAGGCACAAAATTTTGTTGAGGAGTTGTTTACCCCACAATTTAATCGTCCCTATGTGCAGCTGCGAGTGCTCAACAGAAGAGCAATCATATTTACTAGTCCGGCAGGAAGTGCAAATTTGCTCGACCTTGGGGCGCAAAGTATCAGTGTCATTGAAGCCATTGCAAAGGCTGGTGGACTCGGTTCATATGCAAAGTCCGATGATGTAATGTTGTTTCGGAAAAATGAACTGGGAGAGCGAGATGTATATCACATAGATCTTTCCACCATCGATGGTATCCGATATGCAAACATGTCAGTTGAAGCTGGAGATGTTATTTATGTGCAAAGCAGATTGCGAATAGGTCAGCAGCTCTCTATGGAGTTGAGAGGCTGGATTACGGTTATTTCCGCCATCGCGCTGGTACTCACTATTCAAGCTCGCATTCGATAATTATGGAAATTCGGACAACAGATTTTCGAGAACTTCTCATTGTAGCTCCCACTGTTTTCAGCGATGATAGAGGGGCATTTTTAGAGTCTTTCAACGAGGCGAGATTTCGAGTTTCTACAGGCCTCAATATCACTTTCGTGCAGGACAATGAAAGTGTTTCCAAGAAGGATGTTATACGTGGAATGCATTTTCAGTTGCCTCCAAAAGGGCAGGCGAAACTGGTGCGTGTATCCAAAGGAAGTGTGCTGGATGTGGTTGTGGATTTGCGTAAAACAGAACCCACCTACGGGCAGCATTTCAAAATTGTATTGTCTGCAGAAAACGCACTTCAATTATTTATTCCGGAGGGTTTTGCCCACGGCTTCCTGGTACTCGAAGATCAAACAATCTTTTCCTATAAATGCTCCAATTATTACAGCAAAGATCTAGAACGCAGCCTCCGATGGGACGACCCTGCTTTTGCTATTGATTGGAATTGCGCTGAACCTATAATTTCCGATCGCGATAGAAGTGCGATGGCATGGGACGAATTTGAATCACCCTTCTTCTGATTTTTTTACATGAACGCACGTGTTTACTTGATTGCTGCCGGTGTTGGTCTTCTATCTTCTTTGCTAGCCCTCGCGCTATTCGCATTTGTGAACCGTTCGAAACCATCGAAGGCCGAAAACGACGCATACCGAGAGGTGATCAATGGAGAATACCGCATTTTCGCAATGCCTCTTCCGGAAGAACTTTCATTTGCCGGCGAACCCGTGCCCATGCAAAGGCCCGATGTTCGTGAAAGCCTGGATCGCGAACTGCTCGTGAATACGTATTGGCACAGCAACACGTTACTGGCAATAAAGAGAGCCTACCGATGGTTTCCGGTGATTGAACCCATTCTCAAAGCCAATGAGATTCCGGATGATTTCAAGTATTTGGCCGTGATTGAAAGTGCTCTTACTAATGCGTCTTCACCTGCCGGCGCTAAGGGCTTTTGGCAGTTACTGGAAGAAACAGGCAAAGGATATGGACTGGAAATAAATGAGCAGGTAGACGAGCGTTACGACGTTGAGAAAAGCACCTATGCGGCGTGTCATTACCTCAAGGATGCGTATGATATTCATGGGTCGTGGGCTATGGCGGCAGCCTCGTACAACATGGGAATGGGCGGACTGCAAAGAAGAGCTGACCAGCAGTATCAAACCACCTATTGGGATCTATTGCTTAATGAGGAGACCGCACGTTATGTCTATCGAATACTGGCCATGAAGGAGATTTTCAATAATGCAGATCAATACGGTTTTGTTCTTCGTCCCGCAGAATTGTATGAGCCGTATCGCTTCAAAATCGTAGAGGTACAGAACTCAATAACGGATCTCGCAGCTTTTGCCAAAGAACAAGGCACTACCTATAAGCTTCTCAAATGGTACAATCCCTGGCTGCGCGAGAGCTATCTGAAAGTAGCACCCGGAAGGAACTATCAAATT